>Ga0209415_10007403_pt1 | contig 19185 bp, 12 predicted proteins | sample PeaSoiSIISIP2007_FD_187696 | JGI IMG/M metagenome (GOLD analysis project Ga0209415, IMG submission 187696) | Peat soil microbial communities from Weissenstadt, Germany - SII-SIP-2007 (SPAdes) (version 2) | ecosystem: Environmental > Terrestrial > Soil > Wetlands > Peat | place: Germany... | reverse complement strand
TTCCTACTGCCGAGAACTCCCGGAGTTTGCGAACTCCTTCATCATGTCGGTGAATTTCGTGAACAGGTAGTGCGAATCATGCGGGCCCGGCGAAGCTTCGGGGTGGTATTGCACGCTGAACAACGGCAAGTTTTTGTGGCGCATGCCTTCGTTGGTGTGGTCGTTGAGATTGATGTGGGTGACTTCAACGTCACTGGAAGGAAGCGATTCGGGATCGACGCAGAAGCCGTGATTTTGCGCGGTGATTTCGACTTTCTGGTTCTGCAGGTTTTGCACGGGATGATTCGAGCCGTGGTGGCCAAATTTCAGTTTGAAGGTTTTGCCGCCCAGCGCGAGGCCGCAGAGCTGGTGGCCAAGGCAGATGCCGAAGATGGGGACGCGGCCGAGAAGCTTTTGGATGTTTTCGACAGCGTAGCCGATGGGTTCGGGGTCACCGGGACCGTTCGAAAGGAAAACGCCGTCGGGCTTGAGTTCCATGACGTCCTTGGCGGAAGTTTCCGCGGGCACGACCCAGACGTCGCAGTGATGATCGACGAGAAGACGCAGGATATTTTGCTTGATGCCGAAGTCGTAGGCGGCGACTCGGAATTTGCGCGTATCGGAAACGCGGCCAGATTCGCCCATAGATTCGGACCACGGCGGAATGGTGAGTTCGATGGAACTCTTCTCCCAGCCATAAGCTTTTTTGCAAGAAACGTGGCTGGCAAGTTCCTGGCCTGCCATCAGCGGAATTTGTTTTGCTTCATGGATCAATTGGTCGGCGGGCGTGCCATCGGTGGCTACAACGCCGCGAAGCGCCCCAACATTGCGAATGTGGCGAACAAGCGCGCGGGTATCGATATCCCAGATAGCGGGAATTTTGTGGCGATTCAAATAAAGCTGGGCGGTTTCGGCGGAGCGCCAATTCGAAGAGATTTGCGAAAATTCGCGCACAATCAAAGATTCGATGTAAGGCCGAACTGCTTCTTCATCGTCGAGATTCGCGCCGACATTGCCGATGTGCGGATAGGTGAGGCAAACAATCTGCCCGGCATAACTGGGGTCGGTGAAAACTTCCTGATAACCGGTGAGGCTGGTATTGAAAACGACTTCGCCGCCGCGGCGCGTGATGGCGCCAGCCGCGCGGCCGTTAAATATGCGCCCGTCTTCCAGAGCGAGAGTGGCTGGTCGGTGCTGAACTTCGTTCAGTGTGTCCTCCAGGAATGGTCATGAAAGTTTGCCGGTCATCAAAGTTAGCAGTTTGGGCCGCGCCGCGGTCATTTGGAACTGGCTTCCGTGGTGGAAAGCGAGCCGAAATGATCGACAGGCCAATAGGCAAAAACGGCGCGTCCGTAAATGAACTGGCTGGCCACGGCGCCAAAGACGCGCGAGTCATTGGAGCTGATGCGGTGGTCGCCCATGACGAAATAGCTGTCCTTGGGGACGCGGAACGGACCGTAGTCGCTCATGTCTTCATACTGCGGAGGGACATAAGGCTCGTCGATGGCGCGGCCATTGACATAAACGATGCCCTGGCGAATCTCGACATTTTCGCCGGGCAAACCGATGACGCGTTTAATGAAAGATTTCGAATGGTCGAGAGGATACCAGAAAACAACGACATCGCGGCGCTGAATAGGCTCAAAGCGGTAAACAAATTTATTGATGAAGATGCGCTCCTGGTCGGAGAGCAGCGGCGCCATGCTGGTGCCTTCGACTTTAACCGGTTGATAGAGGAAGACGATGATGACGAGAGCGAGGCCGATGGCGATGAGAAGGTCGCGGGTCCAAACACGAATCTCGTTTCGCAGGGAATGGACTGTCGAAGGCGCCGGGGCTGGAGTTTCCGGAACCGAGGGAGCAAGCGGTTGGTTCTGGTCCGTGCTGTGCATTTTGTGCTGCCTTCTATTTATAGCACGGGGATTACGGGCGGCGCTAGATTGGATTTGCGCGCGCGTTAACGGATTGCCGATATCGCCGGGCCGTTAGATAAGATTCGCCGGCGCTTGGCGGCGTTGCATTGGGGTTCGCGGAGATTGCTTGTTGGTAGCCTGACTAGTCGCGCGAGAGGGCGTAGTTCAGCGAGGCCAAAGCGGCGATAACGGCGGTCTCGGTGCGGAGGATGAGCTGGCCGAGGGAGGCTTCCTGGAAATTGGCGGCGCGGGCAGCGGCGAGTTCGTCGTCGGTCCAGCCGCCTTCGGGGCCGATTGCCAGGGCGGCGGTGGGGAGAGTGGCTGGCGAGGAGATTGCGCGATTTGAATGAGAGAGAGAGCTGCGGAGGGAGGGAGCGTCGCTGCGTTCGGAGAGCATGATGCGGGAATCGACAGATTGCGCGGCGAAGGCTTGGGCGGGTTTCACGAGATCGTCGAGTTGAGGGAGGCGGAGGCGACGAGATTGCTGCGAAGATTCGAGGAGGATTTTTTGCCAGCGCTGCGAGCGCTTCGCGGCGGCGGCAAGGAGGCCTTTTTCGCTGCGGGAGGCGGCGAGAGGAATGATTGTAGCGACGCCGAGTTCGGTGGCTTTTTCGAGGGCCCATTCGAAGGCGTCGAATTTGACGATGGCGAGGAGAAGCGTGATGTCAGCAAGTGGCTGCGGTGCGGGGAGTTGTTCGAGTAGGGCGAATTCGACGTGGTTGCGGGCGACGGAATCGATGCGGGCGAGCCAGGCGGTAGAACCATCGCTCAATTCGTAGAGTTGGCCGGATTGCGCGCGCAGGACGTGGCCGAGGTGATGCGCGGCGTCGCCTTCCATGACGGCTTTGTTGCCTTCGAAATGTTCGACGAAGAAGCGGCGGCGCACGCGGGGATTCTATCGCAGGTACCCGCGCTTAGCCGAAGATGTCTTTCACTTTGTCGAAGATGGTGGAATTGCGGTCGGCGGGCTTGTTTTCGACTTTCATCGTGGCGCCGAGTTGTTCGAGAAGTTTGCGCTGCTCACGCGTGAGCTTCGTGGGCGTGAGCACGCGGACGTGATAGTACAGATCGCCCTTGCCGCCGCCGCGCGGGTCGGCGAGACCTTTGCCTTTGATACGGAAGACGGCCCCGCTTTGCGTGGCTTCGGGAATTTTTAGTTTTTCCTCGCCATTGAGGCCAGGGACCTGGAGTTCAGTACCAAGAGCGGCTTGCGCGATGCTCAGCGGAATCGTGCAATAGAGATCGGCGCCGCGGCGTTCGAAGAAGGGATGCTCTTTGACGTCGAGGACAACGTAGAGATCGCCGGGAGCGCCGCCGTTGGGCGCGGGCTCGCCTTCGCCGGTAACGCGAAGACGCGTGCCGGAATCGACGCCGGGAGGAATGCGCAGCTCGATCGTTTTCTCACGCTCGATGCGGCCTTGGCCGCGGCAATCCGCGCAGCGCTCCTTAACGATTTGTCCCGCGCCCTGGCAAGCGGGGCAGGTACGCGTGATGGTGAAGAAACCTTGCTGATAGGCGAGCTGGCCGCGGCCAGCGCAGGTCTGGCAAGCGACGATGCCAGTTCCCTTTTTCGCGCCGGTGCCGTTGCAGGTTTCGCAATGTTCCTGGCGCGGGAGTTTGATTTTTGTGGTGACGCCGGCGGAGGCTTCTTCGAAGGTGAGCGTCATGTCATAGCGCAGATCTGCGCCGCGCTGCTGGCGACGCCGGCCGCGGCCACCGCCGCTTGCGCCGAACAAGTCCTCGAACCCGAAGAAGTCGCCGAGAATATCGTGAAAGTCCCGGAACGCGGTGTTGTTGAAGTCTACTCCACTGCCTGCGCCGGAAAGGCCGGCGTGGCCGTACTGGTCGTAGATCTGGCGTTTCTGCTGATCGCTCAGCACGCTGTAGGCTTCGGTGCATTCGCGAAATTTCACTTCGGCTTCTTCTTTGTTTTCCGGGTTGCGGTCCGGATGCCACTTCAGCGCGGATTTGCGGTACGAAGACTTAATCTCCTCGACCGTCGAGGTGCGCGAAACGCCGAGCACTTCGTAGAAGTCCTTTTGGTTTCCCTTGGACATGCAATCCCCTCTTAGTTTTTTTCTTTCGGATCAGCTTTGTTGAATTAGTTCGCAGCTTCTTTTGATGCACCGCCCGGGTGAACCGCTACGCGGACCATGGCGGGGCGCAGAACGCGACCGTGAAAAACGTAACCTGGTTGAAACACTTGCAGGATGGTGCCGTCTTCGTGATCGACGGTTTCGGTGCGATCCATCGCCTGGTGGAGATGCGGATCGAAAGGCTTGCCGAGAGGATCGGTGCGCTCGACGCCGAGGCGCGTGACATTGTCGACGAGTTGCTTGTAGATCAGCTCGAAGCCTTTGCGATAATTTTCGTACTCGGCTTCGCGATGAGCCGCGAGAGCATGCTCAAAACCGTCGATCACGGGAATGAGGCCTTCGACGACGCGGGCAGTGTGGCGCTTGGCATCGTCGGCGCGCTCTTTTTCGATGCGCTTGCGGTAGTTGTCGAAATCGGCCTGGCGGCGCATCAGCGTTTGGCGGAGTTCGTTGAGATCGCTGGCGAGCTTGGCGACTTCGGCGTCGGCCGCGGCGGAATCCGCGGCGAGTTTGTCTTCGTCGCTAGGGTCGGGGCCGGTGTTGCGGGTTGCGTCGTCCATATTGATTACGTTGTCTTTCTCAGGCACCTTACCGGGTCTCCTCTGGAAAAAGTTCTTCAAATTGTGCTCAAATTTTCGTCAGGGCTTCGCTGAACAGCTGCGCGACGTAGGCCACGGCGGTCATGGCGCGTTCGTAATGCATGCGCGTGGGGCCGAGGACGCCGAGCGAGCCTTGCACAAGGTCGTTGCGCGTGTACGGAGCACTGATGATGGCGAGATTTTCGCCAGCCTGCGAAATTTCTTTCACCCCGATTTGCACGTGGACGGGCTCCGGCGTTTCGATGCACGCGTTCAGCACCGTCACCAGGCGGTGCTTTTCTTCGATGGCGGCCAGCAACTCCCGAAGCTGCGCTTGGTTGGTGAACTCGGCGGTGCCGACGATTTGCGCCGTGCCTTCGACGTGGACCTCGCTGGCTTGACTTTCGCCCAGCATCGTTGGATCCCACAACGTTAGAGCGTTGCCGATGATCCCCTCGTATTGCTCGCGGTCGGTGGCGAGCTTTTGCAATAGGTCGCCCCGAATGGCTTCCAGGGTCCAACCCGAATAGTGGCGATTCAGGAAGTCGGCGGTAGCGTCGAGCTCGGTTTGGCTGAAGGGCCGGCTTGGGCGAAGAATTTTGTCGCGAGTGTTACCGCCAGGGGAAATCAGGACAACAACGACGCGGCCATCCGGCAGCAGCCACATTCGCGCGTGTTCCAAGACGGTGCGCCCAAGCGGCGGAGAGACGATAATACCGAGGCCGTTCGAGACTTCGGCAAGGACGTGACCGGCGCGCTCGGTGATTTCGGAGGCCGTTTTCGCTCCGCCCATTTCGCGCTGGATCCAGTCGCGGTCGTTGACAGTCAGCGTGGCTTGCGAAGCAATTTCGTGTGCAAAGAAGCGGTAGGCCGCAGCCGTAGGTACGCGTCCCGCCGAAGTGTGCGGCTGATAAAGCAACCCGCCATCTTCGAGATCGGCCATGACGTTGCGAATGGTGGCGGTGCTCAGGGTCTCCTCGTAACGCTTGGAAATCGCGCGTGACGATACCGGCTCACCGGTCTCGATATAGGTACGCACGAGGTCGGCGAGTATCTGACGATTGCGCCGTTCTTGTAAGGCTGGATTCCTCATAGCAGCACTCTACGCTAAGTGCTAAAGAGCGCTACCTATATTGTAGAAAGCGTGTCAAGCAGCGTCAATGCGGGTTGCGTGTTCGTTTCGCTAAGACCAATGCACGCGCTTAGTTGTTATCGATTTGGGCGCGTTGGAGCTTATCGGAATAGTCGATGTAGATGGTCTTCCATTCCGAGAAGAAATCGATGGCCGCAATCGCGGCTTCGCGATGGCCGTTGCCGGTTTGCTTGGTGCCGCCGAAGGGCAAGTGTGTTTCAGCGCCGATGGTTGGGGCGTTTACGTAAACGATGCCCGTGTAGAGATCGCGCGTCGCCTGGAATGCTTGGTTGACGTTGCGCGTGTAAATCGATGCGGACAAGCCATAGGGAACGCCGTTAGCGACTTCAATGCCCTGCTCGAAACTGTCGATCGGAATTACCGAGACGACGGGGCCAAAGATCTCTTCTTGCGCGATGCGCATTTGGGGAGAGCAATCGCCAAACACGGTGGGCGCGTGGAACCAGCCTTTCCCGTAAATGCCGCTATCCAGGCGATTTCCTCCAGTCAGGAGCTTCGCTCCTTCGTTCTTGCCAATTTCGACGTAGCTCATCACGGTTTGCAGCTGCTGCTCGTTGATGCAGGGGCCCATTTCGGTGCTGGAATCGAGACCGTTGCCGACGCGGAGCGCTTTGACGCGGTCCACGAAGCGCGTAACGAATTCGTGATAGATGCTCTTGTGTACGGCCACTCGGCTTGCGGCTGTGCAGCGCTGGCCGGTTGTGCCAAAACCGCCCCAGACTGCGCCGTCAACCGCGAGGTCGAGATTCGCATCGTCCATCACCACGATGATGTTCTTGCCGCCCATTTCGAGGCTGCAATGTTTGAAGGTTGGCGCGCAGACTTGCGCAATCAGACGGCCAACAGCGGTGGATCCAGTAAAGCTGACGACTGGCACATCTTCGCTCGCCGCCAAAGGCGCTCCAGCGCCTGGGCCGTCGCCGCTGACAATGTTAACAACGCCCGGCGGGATGCCCGCTTCGGTAAGAACTTGCACGAGGTGATAGGACGACAGCGGCGTATCTTCTGCGGGCTTCAACACCACAGTGTTGCCGCTAATGAGGGCCGGCGTCATTTTCCAGGACGGTATCGCCATGGGAAAATTCCACGGCGTGATCATTCCGCACACGCCAATCGACTGTCTGACGCTCATGGCGAATTTGTTCGGCAACTCCGAAGGAGTCGTTTGCCCGAAGAGTCGCCGCCCCTCGCCCGCCATGTAATACGTCATATCGATGGCTTCCTGGACGTCGCCGCGTGTTTCCGCCAAGACTTTGCCCATCTCGCGGGTCATATCCTTGGAATATTCCTCCTTGCGCTGAACAAGCAACTCAGCCGCGCGGAAGAGAATTTCGGCGCGTTTCGGGGCTGGCACAAGACGCCACTTTTTGTAGGCCTGTTTGGCGGCGTCGACAGCCGCATCCACATCTTCCGCCGTGGAAGATACGAACATCCCCACCAACTCATCGGTGTTCGCGGGATTGCGGTTTTCGTAGGCTTTTCCGCTGCGCGATTCCACCCACTCGCCGTTGATAAAATTTTTGAATACTCGAGGCGCTACTGACGTAGCCATCGATGTTCCTCCGTTAAACAAATCTCTTCGTTTGCCAGTCTGTAATTCTCTCTGTGCCTGCGGGATTCAACAAGGAGCGCCACGCCGCGGAATCTAAATTCTACAGTCGGCTGGAGATGCGGTCAAATCTGCCCTCCTATGGAAGAAACGGAGGAAAATCCGAAGGTGCTGGTCAGAGGTGGCAAGTTTCGGCTAGGATTCGCGAGTTCGGGTATGGGTCCTGAACGCATCCGCTGCCTCGCCCAACAAGGCACTTTCCGGAGCCGGGAGATAACATGAAAACGATATGCCTCACCATCCTTTTGGCACTTGTGGCTGGCGCAGCGCACGGCGCGCCTCCTGCTCCTCCTGAGACCAAGCAGATTCGAGTACTGCTTGTTGACGGCCAAAGCGGCGGTCCCTATCACGCTTGGCAACTGACAACTACAGTCTTGAAAAAGGAACTGGAGGACGCGGGCCTATTTACTGTCACCGTCGCGACCTCGCCTAAATTCGGCGAGGACTTCAGCGCATTCAAGCCAGAGTTCAGCAAGTATCAAGCAATTGTTTTGAACTACGACGCGCCCGACTGGCCTGCAGACTTGCGCGAGCAGCTTGAGAGCTATGTCAAAAATGGCGGAGGCTTGGTAGTCGTCCACGCGGCAGACAATTCTTTCTCCGATTGGCCCGCTTTCAACCAGATGATCGGCATCGGCGGCTGGCGTGGCCGCACCGAAAAGTCCGGACCCATGTGGTATTTCAAGGACGGCAAACTGGTCTCGGACGACTCTCCGGGCTCGGCTGGTTCTCACGGAAATCGCCTCCCGTTCCAGGTGGAGACTCGCTCTCCCGAACACCCGATCATGAAAGGACTGCCGCGCTTCTGGATGCATGGCGCGGATGAACTTTACGCGACGCTTCGCGGCCCCGGCCAGAATATGACCGTGCTAGCGACCGCGCACTCCGACCCGGCAAATCATGGCACCGGCCACGACGAGCCAATGCTCATGGTCTTGACCTATGGCAAAGGCAGAATTTTTCACACCACAATGGGACATGATGTCGCGGCCCTAAGTTGCGCAGGTTTTATCACTACCTATCAACGCGGCGCGGAGTGGGCTGCCACAGGCCGTGTCACTCAAAAAGTCCCGGCTGATTTTCCGACGGCGGATTCTGTGAGCCTTCGCGTAGAAATTGCAAAGATGGATCCCGCTTTTCTGAACGGCCCGCCGCCCAGACCAGAACCGTTCGACACTGTGGCGTACGCGGCGCTATTCGCGATGAAAAAACGCGCGGAAGAACTCGGCATCGGCGGCGTCGCCGTGGTGGCTTACTTTGACGGCGACAAGATTCAGTCGTGGAGTTCGAAAATGCTCGTGATCGGAAGAATGCGAGATGAACCTTCCGACACGAACAAGGGAGCCAACCTGATCGGCATCGCCTACGCCAAAGCCGTGGAGATGGCCGATACGCTCAAAGATAGCGGCAGCCAGGTGCGCCCGCCCATGACCGGAGAATTCGGATGGAAGGGCGGCGTCATCGTTCGCGGCAAGAACGGTTATTTAATCGCGGCCTTCAGCGGAGGCAAATCCGAAGACGACGTAAAGATCTCCACAGCAGGAATCGAGCAATTGAAAACCGGACTCTAGCATCCCGAAGACCGGATGAGGACCTTTCGTCCCAGAATTCCGTTTTACCTCCTGGATTAACGAATCGGCAGGCGAAAAGGCCGGAAACTCCTAAACTAAATACATAACTTTAGATTTATATCCGATAAAGAATAGTTCGACCCATTAACGCAGACCAAGAACCCCTTTGCTTTCTTTTCTTTGAGTTCCGGCATTTCAATTGCAATCTCCTCGCCCGTTACACGCTCGCCAGTTCCGTAGAGCTGCCGGGTTCATACCATGGGGAGGCTCTCTTGAATCGGTTTAACAAGGCTGTTCTGTACTTTGTATTCCTCGCGACACTTGGGGTGTTTTGTGGAGCGCTTCTATCGGCCCAGGACGCAACTGGCCGCGTCGTCGGCATTATTTACGATCAGAGCGGCGGGGCTATTGCGGATGCCACTGTCACTGTAACAAACGTTGCCACGCACATCTCTCGCGAGACGACTTCGGATTCGACAGGTTTTTATCAGGTTCTTTCCCTGCCCGTCGGCGACTATACGGTATCCGTGCAGCATCCGGGCTTCCGGACCGCAACGACCGCTGAGAGAAAACTCGAGATCAATCAAACTCTAAAACTCGACGTAAAGATGGAAATAGGCGCGGCCACGGAAACCATCACAGTCGAATCCACCACTGGAACCGTCGAGACCATTAATCCGACTCTTGGTTCCACCGTTTCGGAACGCACTGTCCAGGACATGCCGCTGAATGGCAGGAACGCGCTAGATCTCGCTCTCTTGCAACCCGGCGTATTGCCTGCCGACAATCCAGCGAACGCAAGCGGCGGAACAGGAGGGATGCAGTTCAGTATCGGTGGCGGCCGCAGCGATTCCAACACGTTCGTGCTGGACGGCGGCTTGAACAACGACCTTCTCGACAACGGCGTCGTCTACAATCCCAATCCCGATTCTATCCAGGAATTCCGCGTCCTCACCAGCAACTTTACGGCTGAATATGGCCGCAACGCCGGAGGTATCATCACTGAGGTAACCAAGTCCGGGACCAACGCCATCCACGGAAGTGCTTATGATTTCGTTCGCAACACTGCCTTTGATGCGAACAATTTCTTTAGCAATTTGAATGGCGATCCCCGGCAGACCCTCCATCGAAACCAGTACGGGGGAACCGTGGGCGGCCCCATAAAGAAAGACAAACTGTTTTTCTTCGTTGCTTACCAGAAGCAGCAATTAAGCGAGGCTGCGGTTAGCAATCAGGTGACCCTTCCGACTCCCGCCGAGCTTCAAGGAAATTTTTCCGGCACCCCGAATCAAGCGAACGTCGCGTGCTTTCTAAACGGCCTGCCGCAACCTGCCGTGCCTGCGAACGCTAATCCGAGTAACCCCTGCCAAGGCGCAACGAGCCCTCTTCCGGCAAACTCGTTTTTCCAATCGAATCCTGCGCTTGCTGCGCAAGGCATCATCAATCCGACGAGCATCGACCCCGTTGCTCAGGCGTACATAAAAGCCAACCTGATTCCCACTTCTTCAACAGGAGTGGCAAGTTTTCAGAATCCGCAAACCGACAATCCGGACGAGTGGACGGGAAAGCTCGACTATGAAGCTTCGCAGAAGGACCACTTTACAGCGACCTTTGGCCGCATTCTCGATCCTCAACTGAATCCCGGTCCAGGTGGCATTCCGGGTTATGGTTCCACTTCCACGCTTTACAGCCGCTTTTTCAACCTGGCCTATATCCGCACTTTTTCCCCCAACTTGTTGAACGAGTTCCGCGCAACCGCTCAACGCAGCGACACTCTTCAACGTGTGCCTGCCGAGAAGCAGCCAACTTCCACGGCACTCGGAATCAACATCAAGTCAGACAATCCGACCGGTCCCACGCAACTCGACTTTCCCAATGCCGTCATTGGCTTTAGCATTCAAGGTCCGTCTCGATTGGTAGACAATACTTTTGCCTACTCGGATGTTCTTTCCTGGACTCGCGGCAAGCACACTATGAAGTTTGGCGGCTCTTTGTCCGCTTACCAGGACAATCAGGTCTTCCAGTTTGAAATTAACGGACAGTTCTTTTATTCCTCCTCGGGGGCGGCCGGAGATCCATTCGCTAATTTTCTCGTGGGACTACCGGACATTTACGATCAAGGGCCCGCTGCCCCATCCAACATCCGCACCAAGGCAACCTATGTGTTTGGGCAAGACGAATGGCACGTGGCCAACAATCTGACGCTGACCTATGGCCTCCGCTATGAGTACAGCACTCCCAAGTCCGACACCAAGGGCCGAACCTACTCCATCATTCCAGGCGCACCGCAATCCACGGTGTTTCCAGGAGCCCCGCTTGGACTGGTCTTCCCCGGTGATCCCGGAGCGCCTAAAGGCGCGAACTTCCCGGACAAAACAAACTTCGCTCCGCGCCTCGGCTTTGCCTGGCAGCCGTTCCACGACGGTAAGACCAGCGTGCGCGGGGGCTGGGGAATGTTCTACGATGTCCTGAAAGCAGAAGACAACTTTCAATTTAACGGACAGGTGCCATTTGCCTCGGCCGCCTTCATCGGCAATTTTCAGCCTTCCAGTCCCGCAACGACTTCAGGGTTTGGTTTCCAAAGCGATCCCTTCGGATCTACCGGCAACCCGGATCCATTCGGCCAGCCTTTGAATCACAACGTGAACTTTGCGAACACCTTCGGAACGTTCACAAGCAACGGCACCGGCGCAACGATCGTGAACCCGCATCTGCGGACGCCGTACACCTATCAATACAATTTGAGCATCGAGCGCCAACTTTCCAACAAATTGGTTGCTCGCGCCGCCTACGTCGGCAGCTCCTCGCATGGTTTGACAACTCTCGTGGACGTCAACCCTTTCGATCCCGCAACTCTGAACAGCCCCAATCCCCAGCGATTTTTCAACGAGAGAGCCGGCAACCTTCCTGCTTTTACAAATTCGGATCCCAACGGCGTAACACCTCCGGGCTTTAACCCGAATGTCCCGGATGGCAGCTTTGGCCAGGAACAGGAGTTTGAGAACGCTTCTAACGCGAACTATAATGCCCTGCAACTGAGCCTTACTCAACAGACCACAAACGTGTGGAAGCTGGGAGGCATGTACTACACCCTTGGGTATACCTGGGCTCATAGCATAGACAATGCCTCGGGGTTCAGGCAGGGCAGCTCGGCAGTTCCCTTTTTCGATCCGCAACTTTTCCGAGCATCTTCGGATTTTGACCTCCGCCAATATCTAACGTTTTCGGGTGGATGGGATCTGCCGTTCAACCGCGGTCCACAACGCTTGGTGAAAGGCTGGAGTCTCTATCCCATCCTTACCTGGCGCACCGGTTTTCCCTTTACAGCCATCGGCGGCTTCAACACGCTCGACAACGCTCCGGGGCCCACCGGCGCTGGAGATCAGGGCCTGATCAACGCCAACTTGACTGGCCCCATTCAATATGTGAATCCCAAGACGAACGGCCTGCAATTCTTTTCCCAGGCTTCCTTCAACGACAACGTCGTCCAGGGCTATGGCACCGCCCCTCGCAACGTCTTGCGTGGGCCAGGTCGCACCAATCTGGATTTGTCTCTCGCAAAGGTGACGCCTCTTTATCGCGAGCGCATCACGCTCGAACTTCGCGTGGACGCGTTCAATCTCTTTAACCATACGGAATTCCAAAACCTCGACAACAACGCTCAGGACCTCGGCTCGACCTTCGGGCAGGTCGTTAGCGCGTACGATCCGCGCATCCTGCAAGTGGCAGCTCACATCCGGTTTTAGGCAGCAGGATACGCCTCAAACCAAACACCGCAAAGCCGGACCCGAGGGTCCGGCTTTGCTTTTTGTATGCTCGCCTACTTGAATCCTCCCTTGGAAACTGCTCTCGAAATGATCGATGGCGCTAACGGGACAAACCTGTTACAATGATTTTGCGCTTAATACCTCGGTTGTGTTGTGCGGTCCCTCAAGTTGCGTTGTTGATCTGAGATTACCCGCCTGCAGTTTTCTCCGTACGTTTTCAGCGTAATCTAAAACAAGACTGGCAATGCGAATTGCCGCGCTTGCACCGAAGTTGTGTGCGCGCGTTGACGCTCCAGCCAGCAAGAAAGCAATACGAATGCAAAGTTTCACTGAATTACCAATCTCCGCCTACATGAAGGAGAGATTGGCACACGCGCGATTTTCGACGCCGACCCCCGTGCAAGCTGCGGCTATTCCGCAAGCGCTCGAGGGCAAGGACGTGCTCGCAACCGCGCAAACCGGAACCGGCAAGACGCTGGCGTTCCTGATCCCGGTGATCGAGCAACTGCTCAAGAGCAAAACGCCCGGCATCGCGGCGCTGGTACTTGTACCGACGCGCGAACTAGCCATGCAAGTGGTCGCGGTGTTCAATACCCTGCGGGGCGCGCAACTTGTTCCCGCGGCGCTTGTCGTTGGCGGACTCTCCGAAGGCGCACAGCTGCAAGCTATTCGCAAAGGAGCCCGCGTTGTTGTAGCGACTCCTGGGCGGTTGGAGGATTATCTCGACCGCAAACTCTTTAATTTCAACTCGCTGCGCATTTTGGTGCTCGACGAAGCGGATCGCATGCTGGACATGGGTTTTCTCCCAGCCATCACGCGCATCGCATCCGTTCTCCCCAAAGAGCGCCAGACGATGTGCTTCTCCGCGACTATGGAAGCATCCGTCGCTCACTTGGTGAAGGACTACTTGAAGAACCCGGCGCGTCTCGCGTTCGGCTCGATTCTAAAGCCTTCCGAAAATGTGCGCATGCAGGCCTTTGAAGTTCAGGTCGACCGCAAGCAAGAGATGCTGCAGCGTTTACTTGCGAAAGAAACCGGGCGATGCCTGGTCTTCTCACGTACCAAGCGCGGCACCGAGCGCATCACCAAGAGCTTGAACCACAACGGCTTCTCAGCGGCGATGATTCATGGCGACCGTTCCCAATCACAACGAAATGCAGCACTTGCTGGATTCCAGCAGGGCCGCCACCGCGTCCTGGTAGCCACTGACCTTGCTTCCCGCGGGATTCACGTTCAGGACATCGTTCACGTCATCAACTACGACTTGCCGGACATCGCCGAGAACTTCATCCACCGTGTCGGTCGCACTGGGCGAGCTGGCAGTCATGGTGTGGCGACCACACTGTTCTCACGAGAACAACGGTCGGAACTCTTCCAACTCGAGCGGACCCTGGGCATTCGGATTGAACGCCTGGGAGCCGACCCCGGCGCTGCTAAACCTAAGCCTGGCATACATTTACGGACGGAGACGGCGACTGCGTCAGCCCGTGTTCCGGCCAGCGAACTGGCAAATGACTCCACAAGGGTTGAGACCCGGCCTACCATGGTCGCGCTGCCTGGGGAAGTCCTCCAGGTACAGATGGAAAGCTAGGCCCGTATTTAACCGACTGGTTAAATACCATACTTCGAGGGGCGGAACACTTGTTCCGCCCCTTCTTATTTAAATCCTTATTTATCTGCTTCTTACGTCTTTCGGGAATATTTTTCGCTTACGGGCAGTCTGGTTGGATAACGGATGTTTCTCCTTGTGCGTGCGGGCCGGCTCGCTTCACCCTGTCGGGCTGGTTCGCGCGCCGACCACGATAGACCGAGGATTCCCGGGAGTTACTTCGGTCTATCACAATAAACCGACCATCAGCCCGGCCAGTGCTCCTTACTGGCCGGGCGTCTTTTTGGTCTTGTCCACGACGACTTCCCCGCCCTTCATGACCCACTTCACTTTGTTCAGGGTGACGTTAATGTCCGACAGCGGATCTCCCTCAACAGCTACCAAATCAGCGAGATAGCCAGGTGCGACGGCGCCAAGTTCCATCTGTTTGCCCAGGAGGGCCGCAGCGTTGCTCGTGGCGGTTTGGAGCGCTTGCTCTGGGGTCATTCCGGCCTTCACGAACCAGCCCAGCTCGCGCGTGTTTTCCCCGTACATGGTATAGACAGCGTCGGAGCCCATGGCGAGTTTTACGCCTGCTTTGAAGGCGCGCCGCGCCGTTTCCAGATTGCGCGGGATGAAAGCTTGCAGGCGATCTTTGAAACCGGGGGCATAGCCGATCCTGTCGCCGTTGTCGACGTAATAGCGGTTGTGGTCGATGGTGGGGACGTAGAAGGTGCCGCGCTTGGCCATCTCCTGAATCGTGGCGTCGTCCATATCGGTGGCGTGCTCGAGCGAGTCGGTCCCAGCGCGAACGGCGTCGCGGGCACCGTCGGGGCCATAGGAATGAATGGCGATCTTTTTTCCAAACTGGTGGGCGGTGTCAACGGCCGCTTTCATTTCTTCGTAGGTGTAGGTCTCGAAACCGGTTACGTCATCGTCGGTGCCCGTAGAACCATACATTTTAATGACGTCCGCTCCTGCGGCAATTTGCTGGCGCACAACTTTCAAAACTTCGGGAACGCCATCGGCAGCGCCGCCGGCAGGAGGATTCCAGCCGGGTTTGTAAGGAGACGAAGTAATGTAGAGGCCGTAGCCGCAGACAAACATTCGTGGACCGATCATTTCACCGCGATTGATGAGGTCTCGCATGGCGATGTCCATGTATTGGTCGGCGCCCAGGTCTCGAACAGTGGTGACGCCGGCTTCAAGGGTGCGCAGGGCGCCTTTGCGCGCGAGAAAAACCTCCACGGCGGCCGGTCTATTTTGGAGTTGATTGCGCATGGGCTCGCCAGGGGTTTCGTCTGTGTAGTAGGTCATGTGGGTGTGCACGTCGATGAGGCCGGGCAGTCCGCTGTAGTGCGAGAGATCGATGACCTCGGCTCCCGCGGGGATAGAAGAGGCGTCTGTCGTGACGCTGCGGATTTTGCCGTCCTGCACGATGACGATAGCGTTGGTCCAGAGTTTCCCTTTGGCGTCCCACAACTTGCCGAAGCGAATGGCCTTTACAGACTTGCCGGATGGCTTCTCTTGCGCAAGCAGACTCGCCACCGCTAACACCACGATCGCTACTGCAGACGCCAATCTCGCTAATCTCATCACAGATATCCTTTCGCCGAAGCTGCGCACTTGACCTGCGCGAAATGATGGATAGCCTGCGCAGAGTGACTGACTTCTAATTGAGTTGGAGAAGGAATGCAACTCCGAGGAGGGCGGAGTTTACGGCTGGCGGTGTATGGTGGGCGAGGAACCCGTGGAAAGAGAAGAGGAGCTGACCGGAGGCATGGGCGGAGCCAGACCCGCGGTTTGTGAACCGAGGCCGAGCTTCTGCAAGGTTTTTGCGTCGAGTTTGCCAGACGGATTCAGACCGTGAGCCTCCTGAAATTTCTTCATAGCATCAACGGTCGAGGGGTCCCACTTGCCGTTGGGCTTGCCGCTGAAGGAGCCGTCTTTGGCGAGGGCGGTTTGAATTTCTGAGACGCGCTCGGGCGCAGGGGCTTTTTGCCCCTGCACCCTGCGGGTTGTTTTTCTTGTGGATTTCGAGCGGCCCGTTCTGGTGCCGGGCTTTGCGGTTGGCGACTTGGCTGTGGGAGTGCCCTGCGCCTTCACTGGGGACGCGCTTACACCCATACCGGCTGCAACGAGCAGCGTCAGGGCCAGGTGAGTCGCTTTTCGCACTCGCATTGGTTTCGGTTGATGCGTAGAAGGAGGCGCAAGCGCCTCCCCCGAGATTACTGTTGTTGGCCTTCCGCCGGAACGACACCCGACAAGAACACTGTCAGAATGCGGTCGCTGTCCTGGCGGCGCAATACTTTGAAGACTACGTTGTCGCCGGCTTTCAACTTCTTGACGGCAGCGCGGTAATCCTCGAGAGAAGTGATTGCGTCATGGTTGATTTCGGAAATGACGTCGCCGCGGGTGAATCCAAGGTCATCGGAAGCAAAGCTCGCGGGGTCAACGTCGGTGACAATGACGCCCTTGACGCCATCCATACCGAAACGCTGGGCGCGGTCTTTGCTCATAGTGTCGACGCGGAGGCCGAACTCGGCAGGAGCAGGCTCGCCGGGTTGATCGAGCATGCGTCCGGCAGAATTCGGGAAGACATGGGTGCGATCTTCGACGGTTGCCGTCGCTTCTTTCTGATTGCGATCGCGGACGAAGGTGAGCTTCACCTTGCTGCCGATAGTAGCTTGCGCGATGGGGTTCACGAGGTCGTTACCGGTCTTGACGGGCTGGCCGTTCACGCTGGTGATGACGTCGCCGCCCTTCAGTCCAGCTTTCTCCGCAGGACTGCCCGGTTCCACTCCCATAATCACAACGCCATAGGGCGCGCCGAGGGACTTCAATGTGATGGGATTAGTGCCGAGATCTTCCTGGAAGCTGACGCCGATGGAACCGCGCGTCACACGGCCGTTGGCGATGATTTGGTTGTAGACATTGATGGCGGTGCTCGATGGAAGCGCGAAGCCGACGCCCTCGTAGCCGCGGCTGCCGGTAATGATGGCGGTGTTGATGCCAATGACCTGTCCGGCCAAATCAACGAGCGGGCCGCCGGAGTTGCCCGGATTGATGGCTGCGTCGGTTTGGAGGAAGCGCTGGAATTGCTTGGCGAGGCCAAGGCCGCCGCGATCTTTTGCGCTGATGATTCCAGCGGTCACTGTGGCTTGCAGGCCGAAGGGGCTGCCAATAGCGAGGACCCAATCGCCGACTTGTACGCCGTCCGAATTGCCGAGCTTGGCGGTGGGGAGATCTTTGTTCACTTCAATTTTGATAACGGCGAGATCGGTGTCGTCGTCCGCGCCGATTACCTTGGCGGTATAGCGAGTGGTGTCGTTGTTGAGTTGGACTTGAATTTTTGTGGCGTTTTCGATGACGTGATTGTTGGTAAGAATGTAGCCGCGCTTGTCAACAATGACGCCGGAACCGAGGCTGCGTTCGGCTTGAGGAGGACCATCCTGACGGCCGTCGAAGAAACGGTCGAAGAAGTCCTGCATCGGATCGTCATCTTCACCCGGATTGGTGTTGGGGTTGGCGGGTTTCGTGCGACGCATCTTGTTGGAATTAGACTTTTTCTCGAGAACCTGCGTGGTGGCGATGTTGACGACAGCCGGCTCGACACGATTCACAATGCCCGAAAACGAGCTTGCCGAGGGGATGGGATCCGGCACGGTCAGCGGGGTTGCGTTCGTCCCGCTAAAGGTCTTCATCGCGGAAACACGGCCCGAAATGACCGAGCCAATCATGATTCCGGTGACGAGCGTGAACGCTACAAAAAACGACGCCATGATCTTGCGGCGCCGCGCCCAATTAAATATTTCTTTGACTTGCTCACCCATTTTGCTGCTCCTATCTAGCTAGGCCGCACATCCCCATTGCCCCGAAATCCATGAGTTCGCAGGCGCGTCCAATAGACCGCGCAACGATCTCCACTATAAGTATAACACCGCAAGTAGAGGACAGTTGCCCCGGAAAAAGGATGCGCCGGGGTCGTCACTGTCCTCGAGGACGGGGATCCAAAGGATGTGCTAGGGCCTCTAGTCTCATTGTCTCAATATGATTAGACGCAGGAACCCCCGGTTTTGTTGTCAAGGGATCTGTGGGCAGGCCGATGGCTCTCGTTGGATCGCGGATGAAGCCTAATGTAAATGATGTATAACACAAGGCTATCCTGTTCTCCGAGGAGACCCGAGCGTGCAGCCGATCATCCGCACCCTAACACAACTGCTGTTTGCAATCCTTCTCTCGCTTCCAGCCCTGGCCCAACAGCCTGCGGCTTCCATCCCTTCTAGTGGCTTCCCCGGGCTGGATGAGTACCGAGCGTCTCGGATTTCCATCTACACGGACGATTTCGGGCAACTGGCACGCTATCGGGAGGCCAACGCCGCGCTTGCGCCGCCGGCTGCGGGCGAGAGCCGAGTCGTATTTCTTGGCGACTCCATCACCGATTATTGGAAGTTGCCAGACTATTTTCCCGGCAAGCCTTATATCAATCGAGGCATCGATGGGCAGACGACGCCCGAGATGCTAGTGCGTTTCCGCCAGGATGTGATTGACATGCACCCCAAAGTGCTGGTCGTGCTTGCGGGAACCAACGATATCGCGGGCGTGACCGGGCGCACCTCTAACGAGGACATCGAGGCTAACTACGCTTCCATGGCCGAACTGGCGCGCGGGCACCGCATCCGGGTGGTGTTTGCTTCCATCCTCCCAGTGCACAACTACACGCACGATGCGGAGGAGTCTTTTGCGCTACGTCCGCGCGATCGAATTCTGGCGCTAAACAAATGGCTGAAAGACTACTGCGCTAAAAACGGCTTCGTGTATCTCGACTACTTCAGCGCCCTGGTAGACGATCACGGCATGTTGAAGCGCACTTTGGCTGACGATGGACTGCATCCGACGGATGCTGGGTATAAGATCATTGCGTCCCTGGC
>Ga0209415_10007402_pt1 | contig 19187 bp, 17 predicted proteins | sample PeaSoiSIISIP2007_FD_187696 | JGI IMG/M metagenome (GOLD analysis project Ga0209415, IMG submission 187696) | Peat soil microbial communities from Weissenstadt, Germany - SII-SIP-2007 (SPAdes) (version 2) | ecosystem: Environmental > Terrestrial > Soil > Wetlands > Peat | place: Germany... | reverse complement strand
AAAGGCTGGACGTCAACCCTCCCAGGGCATAAAGGACGGCAACGTGAAAAAGGTTTGCTTTCATAGTCGTACTATGGAAACCGGGGACGGAAACCGGGGACCGGAAACCGGGGACCGGAAACCGGGGACCGGAAACCGGGGGAAACCGGAGGGGAAACCGGGGACGAGGGAAACCGGGGACGGACGAGGCGTTTCCATGTCAACCTGTGCTCCATAGCTCCATCGGTTTCCCCGCAACACTTGTGACGATCCCGATGTAGAGGAGAAAAAGGCGTCGCGTGCGGGTCATGAGCTACTATTATGGCTCCTATGCGATCACGGCCCAATGGTCTGGAGGAGATTTTTCAGGTTTGCACGGCTGGGAGCGAGATGCGAGAGTGCTATGCCCAATCCGGCAGGCCTGCCGGATTAGGTGCTCTCAGGAATTATCTAGGCGGAAACGTCTCGTCCGTCCCCGGTTTCCCCCCGGTTTCCCCCGGTTTCCCCGTCCCGAACGGTTACTTGGGCACGAGGCTAGGCCCAAGGCGACATTTCGAGCCCGTGGTACATGTTATTGTTCGACTGGCCGCATACTCCTCTTCCGTAAGGGCGTTTGACAGATCCGCGTATGCATAGGGCGCCGTGTCGCCGGAGTAGCCATAAAACCAAGGATCGCTCCTGATGGCGAGAAAGACGTAGCGAGCTTCCAGGCGTCGCGTGACCTCTGCAAGCACCTCATCGCCGTTGATTTTGTCAAGCGCCACCTCTGTGGTCACGAATACGTGCGCCATCGATATCGCGCTGAATTGAAAGTGCCATATCTCGAATGTTCCCGCCGAAAGTGCGAGACGAAGGGGATCACCGCCCGGACCAAGGGCTTGTGTGATATGCCCCCCTGTGTCACGACAAAGGAATTTGTATCGCCCACCTACGGAATAAAACCTAGCGCTAGGCGGGATCCCCCGGACCTTGGTTTCGTTGATCCAATTGATAGCCTGAGACGCCATACCGCGAGCAATAAACGGCATTTCGGCCCACCAGTCTTTTTTCGAGTAGAGGTCCGCGGCGAAAACCCGATCCGTTGTTCCAGGGCCTGTTTGCCTCGCGGCAGCCTCCACTTGCTCGCAGTTATCGAAGGTACTTGCGTCGAGAACTTTCCGGACATGCTGCGTCTCGGTACTGAACGATTGGCCCCAAATCGGCATACTCATAATCAGGTATACCCCTGCGCTGAGAATCTTCATGGAAACCGGGGACGGACGAGACGTTTCCATGTGGGGGGAAACCGGGGACGGACGAGACGTTTCCATGTCAACCTGTGCTCCATAGCTCCATCGGTTTCCCCGGTTTCCCCGCAACACTTGCGAAGATCCCGATCGAGAGGAGAAAAAGGCGTCGCGTGCGGGTCATGGACTACTATTATGGCTGGTATGTCTCCCAGCCTGACGGGTGCCCGTGGCCGCGCCGCCCCGATGCGCGTCCCAGCCGAAAGGTGTTGCTAAAATGGGAGGCGAAACAAAGGAGCTCGATTCCGACCATGTCTCGTTTGCATATTTTTTCTTCCCTGGTGGTGTGCGCCGCCGGGCTCATAGGCCCTTCGCTCGCGTCCGCTCAGGTGAAGGTCGGCGTGATTAATTTTCAGCGCGCCATTCTGGAAACCGCCGAGATCAAGAAGGCATCGGCCGACATGCAGGCGAAATACAAGCCCCGTCAGGACGGGTTGGAAAAACTCCAGCAAGAATTGGTGGATTTGCAGACTCAGCTCCAGAACCCCAAGATCACGCCGCAGCAGCAGGAAGATCTGAGCGCCCGGGGTCAAAAAGCGCAGCGCGACGCCAAGCGGCTGGACGACGATCTCCAGGCCGATGTGGAGCGGGATCGCCAACAGATTCTCCAACACGCCGGCCAGCAGATGACGGAAGTGGTAAAGACCCTGGCCGGCGAGAAAGAACTCGACGTCGTGGTGGACGTCTCCAGCACGGTGTTCTTCAAGCCGGCGCTCGAGATCACCGATGCGGCGATCGCGGCGTACGATAAGACGTACCCGGTGAAGTAGCATGGCTGGTTTCCTGGAAGATTACGCTCCTCCCGATAGCGTGTTCGAGGGCCGCCGCAAGCGAATCGTAATTTGGAGCTTGATTGGCCTGGTCGTCTTAGCCGGTCTCTACTTCACATTCGAGAATTGGCGCCAGGAAAGGCTGGTGAAGCAGTTCTTCACCCTTCTCGGTAACAAACAGTATCAGGATGCCTACAAGCTATGGGGTTGCACGCCGGAGACTCCTTGCAAATACTATCCCCCCGAAAAGTTCACAGAGGATTGGGGAGCTTCCGGTCTGTATGCCGACTCTGCGCACGCGCAGGTGGGTCCCGTCGACTCCTGCGGCGATGGAGTGGTTTTCACCGTTTCGATTCCCAAAGTGGAGCCCTTTGGCCTGGAAGTGGAGCGGAGCACCAACACCATCAGCTTCGCGCCGTGGCCACGTTGTCCGGGGCCGCATCTGCACGTGTGGCAGTTTCTTAAATCCCTGTTTTCGTCCCAGTCGTGAATGGCCGCGCAGCTTGCCTGCCTTCTGAGGAACTCGCCCGCACAACGGAGCCTGGCGCGGTGGCTCAGACCGAGTTCCTTCATCGTGGTGGGCCGCGCCGGCCCTGTGCGGGCTTCTGAGTAACAGCCGCAAGACCCGGAGCGGGTAACTCCGCGCGGCGGCATCGTTACTTGTTTGTACCGAGGGGGGTGCGCCGCACCCTTTGCGGGCTCTACGGCGCCGGCGCTTGTCCCCCGGCGATCAACCTGGTTCTAAGCCTCCGCGACCGGAAGAGGAATAGGAAAAGTTTACTGATTTGCCAATCTATCCGGCAGCTAAGTGATTCAATTAAAAAGCCTTCATTCTTGGCCGATCGATTGCTCTCGGCCAGTGCGATGCAACGAGACGACTTCGCTGAAGCCTTCGAGACCGGGTACGGCGCAACCCGGCGCTTTCTGCTGTCGCGCGGGGTGCCGATCGATGACGCTGAAGAAATTGCCCAGGCGGCGTGGGCCCGGGGATGGGAATACCGCGACCAACTTCGCGATCCCGGCCTGGTGGGATTTTGGGTAAACTCGATTGCCCGGAATCTCTTCCGGGCGAGATTCCGTAATCCCTCACCGGTGCCGCTCGATGGCGCCGATGCGTCGTATTCGATCGATCTCGCGGAACTCGAGCTCAGCCGGCTCCTCGACCGCTGTTCGCGCCGCGATCGGTCGCTGCTCGAACAAAGCCTCGCTGGATACACCGCCGAGGAGATCGCCCGCAAGGAAGGAATCACGTCCACCGGCATCCGCGTGCGTCTGCTGAGGGTCCGGCAGGCGCTGAGGCAACAGATTGCGGTCGCGCCGGCGCACGCGTGACACGCAAAACTAGACTCCTGTCCCGGTGGTTCGTTGCATAGGTTCTCAGGGTTGGAGCACCACACCTGCCCCGGTCATTCCGAGCGGCAGCGAGGAATCTGCTTTTTGTTCGCGTGTTCCCAATACTTTAAAAGCAGATCCCTCGCTGCCGCTCGGGATGACTCGGGCTTTTTTGTAAGCCAGAGACTTTTGTTACGTTTTTCTGACCACACTAGCGCCCGCGATCGTCGCTTCCGAAACCAGTCTAGGCCTGCCGCGCCAGCCAACTGGCGCGGATGAAATCGCGGTTCATGCGGCTGATGACTTCGAGACGAATGCCTTTAGGGCACACGGCTTCGCATTCGCCGATATTGGTGCATTGCCCAAACGTCTCGGCGTTCATCTGAGCGACCATTTGCAGCGCTCGTTCCCGGCGCTCGGGTTGTCCCTGCGGCAGCAGGCCCAGATGCGATATTTTCGCGCCCGTGAACAGGGAAGCCGACGCGTTGGGGCAAGCCGCCACGCAAGCGCCACAGCCAATGCACGCCGCGGCATCCATGGCTTGCTCGGCGTCGTCCTTGCGCACCGGCAGGGCGTTTCCATCCATCGCGCTGCCGGCCCGGGTGGAGATGTAGCCGCCGCCGGCGATGATACGGTCAAACGCGCTGCGGTCGACAATCAGGTCCTTCAGCACCGGAAACGCACGCGCCCGCCACGGCTCAAGATGGACGGTATCGCCATCCTTGAAATTCCGCAGAGTGAGCTGGCACACCGTGGTCTTCCGAACCGGGCCGTGAGCGACGCCGTTGATGACGAATCCGCAGGAGCCGCAGATCCCTTCCCGGCAGTCATGTTCGAAGGCGATCGGGTCTTGCCCGCGCAGGATCAATTCCTCATTCAGAACGTCGAGCGCTTCCAGCATCGACATATCCGGATTCATCTGGTCCGACTCGTAGCGTTGCAGGCGCCCGGGCATGTTACGAGCCTTCTGACGCCAGATGTGGAACACCAGATGCATTCTACGCTTCCCTCCGTCTGGCGGCGCCGGTGGCGCGACGTTCGGTCATGGGGAACTCCTCATTGGTAGGCATCATTTGTAACTTCGCTGGGAAGGATGCACATACTCGAAGCTCAGCGGTTCCTTGTGCAACATGGGAGACCGGCCCGAGCCCATGTATTCCCAGGCAGCCGCATACATGAAGCGGTTGTCGTTCCGAAGGGCCTCGCCATCCGGCGTCTGATATTCCTCGCGAAAATGACATCCGCAGGACTCCTGGCGGTCGAGCGCGTCCAGGCACATCAACTCGGCAAGCTCGAAGAAGTCGGCCACCCGGCCGGCTTTTTCGAGCGATTGGTTGAGTTCCTCGCCGGAGCCCATCACCTTCACCTCGCGCCAATACTGTTGCCCGAGTTCGCGAATCTGAACGATGGCTTGCTCGATCTGGGCCGCGTTGCGCGACATGCCGCAGTGATCCCACATCAGCTTGCCGAGCTCGCGATGAAACGAATCGACGGTGCGCGTCCCTTGGTTCGCGAGCAGCTTACGGGTCCGTTCGGCGACGGCGTCCGAGGCGCCGCGAAACTCCGGATGTTGAACGGACACGGCGGGTAATCTTTGGCTTGCGAGGTAATTTCCCAGCGTGTACGGCACGATGAAGTATCCGTCGGAGAGCCCTTGCATGAGGGCGCTGGCCCCCAGGCGATTCGCTCCATGATCGGAAAAATTCGCCTCGCCGATGACGAATAGGCCGGGGATGGTGGACATCAGGTGATAGTCCACCCACAACCCGCCCATGGTGTAGTGAATCGCCGGATAGATGCGCATGGGGACCTTGTAGGGGTCTTCGTCCGTGATGCGCTGATACATTTCGAACAGGTTACCGTAGCGCTCGCGGATTTGATCCGCGCCCATGCGTTGAATGGCGTCGCCAAAATCGAGATAGACGCCCAATCCGTGTTCGCCGACACCCCGGCCCTCATCGCACACGGCCTTGGCATTGCGGGACGCGACATCGCGGGGAACCAGATTCCCGAAACTCGGATAGCGGCGTTCCAGGTAGTAATCACGCTCAGTCTCCGGAATCTGGCCGGGCGATCGCTTGTCGCCTTTCTGAAGGGGCACCCAGATCCGTCCGTCATTGCGCAGGGATTCGCTCATCAGCGTCAGCTTCGATTGATACTGCCCGGAGACCGGAATGCAGGTCGGGTGGATTTGAGTGAAGCAGGGATTTCCGAAGGCCGCGCCGCGCTTGTAGGCGCGCCAGATGGCGGTACAGTTCGATCCCTTGGCGTTGGTCGAGAGGTAGAAGACGTTGCCGTAGCCTCCCGTGCCGAGCACCACCGCGTCCGCCACATGACTTTCCACCGCTCCGGTCACCAGGTCCCGCGTAATAATGCCGCGCGCGTGCCCGTCGATCACCACCACGTCGAGCATCTCGGTCCGCGGGAACATCCGCACGCGCCCGGCATTCACCTGGCGTTCGAGCGCCTGATAAGCGCCCAGAAGAAGCTGCTGCCCGGTCTGTCCGCGGGCGTAGAACGTGCGCGATACCTGCGCTCCGCCGAAACTCCGGTTGGCCAGGGTCCCGCCGTACTCCCGCGCGAAGGGCACGCCCTGGGCGACACACTGGTCGATGATGTTGGTGCTGACCTGCGCCAGGCGATACACGTTGGCCTCACGCGCCCGGAAATCGCCGCCTTTTACGGTGTCGTAGAACAGGCGGTAGATGCTGTCGCCGTCGTTCTGATAGTTTTTCGCCGCGTTGATGCCGCCTTGCGCCGCGATGGAGTGCGCGCGCCGGGGCGAATCCTGAAAGCAGAAGCACTTCACGTTGTAGCCGAGCTCGGCCAGCGTCGCCGCCGCCGATCCGCCGGCGAGGCCGGTGCCGACGACGATAATGTTGTACTTGCGCTTATTCGCCGGGTTCACCAGCTTCATCTCGAAGCGGCATTTGTCCCAGGCTTTTTCAATCGGGCCACTCGGAATTCTTGCGTCCAGTTGCATGGATAGTCTTCAGAGAACTTGAGGAATCAAGCCGGCGAGTACCGCCACCGGAATCGAACTGAATCCCAGGAACACCAGCGCCGCGATCACGGTCGCCGCGGTCTTTATGAGCGGCGTGAAGCGGGGATGGTAGAAGCCCAGCGTCTGCAGCATGCTCCACAGGCCGTGGCGCAGGTGAAGGCAAAGGAGGGCCATCGCCAGGATGTAGAACGTTGCAATCGCCGGCACGCGAAATCCGGCGATCACATTTCCGTAGGCGTCGGCTTCGTCATAGGGCGTTCCACCGGCGCCGAAAGTGAACTGCATCAGGTGGTAGATCACGAAAAAAGCGACGATCGGACCGCTCCAGTACATGGTCCGGGACGCGTAGGTCGAGGCTATGTTCTTGTGTTGCGTATAGCCGAGCGGACGCGCTTCGCTCTTGACCACGGAGAGCTGGATCGAACTCCAGATGTGGAGCGCGATCATCGCCAGCAGCACGATGCGCACCGGCCACAGGAGCTCGGGAAGGGAATGGAGCGCCCGGGCATATCCGTTGAACCGTTCCGGTCCGAGAAAGATCTGCAGATTGCCCGCCAGGTGTCCGGCGATGAAACCCACCAGCGCTACGCCGCTCACCGCCATCACGGCTTTCTTGCCGTTGGACGTATTCCAGAATCGCAGGACACGCTTGCTCCCTCCGATTCCGGCTACTGTTGCTGTCATTTCTACGGGGAACCCTCTTCGATCATAACAAGTTGCCCTTTCCTTTATCATTACGGTGAGATCGGGTTGCACTCCCGTGGATTCGCGCGAGCGGCGCCGAGCCTCGATTTCGGCGGGCCGATCGGTCTTCGATGACGGAAACCATTCTCGAGCTGCGGAACTTATCGAAGCACTTTGCGGCGCAACGCGCGGTGACGGACATCTCGCTCTCCGTGCCACGCGGCTCCTTCTTCTCTTTGCTGGGTCCCTCCGGCTGCGGGAAGACCACCACGCTGCGCACGATCGCCGGCTTTGAAACGCCCACCGCGGGCGAGATCTGGCTCAACGGCCAGCGGATCGAGCGCTTGCCGCCGTATCTCCGCAGGGTCAACACCGTGTTCCAGAGCTATGCGTTGTTCCCGCACCTGAGCGTGCGCGGGAATGTTGAATTTGGCCTTCGCCGCCAGAAGGCGAGCGGCGTGGAGGAACGGGTAGGGCGGGTGCTCGATCAAGTGCGTCTGGCGGGCAAGGAAGCGAGGATGCCGCATGAGCTTTCCGGCGGAGAGCGTCAACGTGTCGCGCTGGCGCGTTCGCTGGTCCTGGCACCGGACGTGCTGTTGCTCGACGAGCCGCTGTCGGCTCTCGATCCGCAGCTTCGGAAGCAGGTGCGCGCCGAATTGAAGGATTTACAGCGCCGCGTGGGCGTGACGTTTCTGTTCGTGACCCACGACCAGGAAGAGGCGCTCTCGCTCTCCGATCAAATGGCGGTGATGAACCGCGGCGCGATTGAGCAGTGCGGCACTCCGCGGGAGGTCTACCTGCGTCCACGAACCAGATTCGTTGCGTCCTTTCTTGGCGCAATGAACTGGATCGATGGCGTGGGTGTGCGTCCGGAGGCGACGCATATCTCACGTCAGCCGCCCCCTGGAAATCATGCGCGGCGCGGTACGGTCGCGCGTGTGACGTTTCTCGGACCGCACACGCACCTGGAGGTTCGACTCGAGGGCGGGGAAGCGGTCATCGTCCAGGTGGCCCCGGCCCAGGCGGCCTCGGCTGATAACAGCTTCCATCCGGGCGAATCCGCGTATGTATGGTGGAGCTTCGCGGATGAGCTGCGGTTTGAGTCAAGTGGCGCCCCGGAGAACGCCTCGTGACCCGCTTACAAAAACCATTCCTGGCGCCGGCCGCACTCCTGATGCTCGCCACGCTCGCGATTCCGCTCGCGATCGTTGGCGCATATAGTCTGCTCACTCGCGGCGCCTATGGCGGCGTCGAGCAGCCGTGGACTTTCGAAAGCTACAGCCGCCTGATCGACCCGCTTTATGGCGCGATTTTCGTGCGGTCCTTCTGGATCGCGGCGGTTGCGACCGCCCTCTGCCTGGTGCTCGGTTTCCCGCTCGCGTTGTTCATTGCACGATCGGGATCGCGAAAGAACTTGTACCTCAGCCTGGTCATTCTGCCGTTCTGGACCAGCTTTTTGATCCGGACCTACGCCTGGATGTTTCTGCTGCGCGACACGGGATTGATCAACACCATCCTCCAGGCGCTCGGTATCATTCACCACCCGTTGCCGATGCTGTACAACGACGGCGCGGTGATTCTGGGACTGGTCTACGGCTACCTGCCATTCACCGTCCTTCCTTTATATGCGACGCTCGAACGCCTGGATGCGACCCTGCTCGAAGCGGCTGCCGATCTCGGAGCGTCTCCCATTACGGCCCTGCTGCGCGTGACCTTGCCTCTCTCCATGCCGGGAATCCGCGCGGGAGCGATCCTTGTTTTCGTGCCCTGTCTCGGAACGTATCTGACGTCCGATCTCCTGGGCGGCAGCAAGACCATCCTGATCGGCAACCTGGTCCAGAACCAGTTCACGACGTCGCGTGACTGGCCGTTCGGGGCGGCCGTGTCGCTGGTGCTGATGGCCGTGGCGATGGCTCTGTTGTTCAGCGTCCGGCGGCATGGGGAAGAGCTGATATGAAGCGCCTGCGGCGGTTTGGCGCCAACACGAAGCGCCTGCGGCGGTTGTTGTGAAGAAAAGCCTGGCGTTGTATGCCGCTGGGGCGTATGCGTTTCTACACCTGCCCCTGCTGATCCTGGCTGTGTTCAGCGTGAACTCATCGCAATTCACCATCTGGGAGAGTTTCTCCCTGCGCTGGTATCGGGCGGCCTTCGCGGATCGCGACCTGATCGAGTCAGCGGTCAATAGTTTGATCATCGCCGTGGGCGCGACGGTGCTTTCGACGGCGGTCGGAACGCTGGCGGCGTACGCCCTATGGAAACGCGCATCCGGATGGATCAACGGCTGGCTGAGCGGGTCGTTCTATCTGTCGTTGGTCACGCCGGAGATCGTCACCGGAGTTTCGTTGCTGGTGTTTTTCGAATGGGTATTTCGATTCCTCCACCTTCGTCTGGGAATGCACACGGTGATGATCGCCCATGTGGCCTTCTCGGTCGCCTACGTGGTCGTGGTCGTGATGGCCAGGCTCCGTACCTTCGATCCGGTTCTCGAAGAGGCCGCGCTTGACCTGGGCGCGACGGAATTCGCGGTGTTCTACCGCGTCACGTTGCCCTATCTGGCCCCTGCCGTGGCTGCGGCGGCGATGCTCGCCTTCACCGTCTCGATTGACGACTACGTGATTACCAGCCTGGTCGCCGGAGTCGATTCGCAGACGCTTCCGATGGTGATTTACGCGATGGCGCGTCGAGGCGTCAATCCAGTGTTGAACGCCGTCTCGACTATCGTGGCCGTGGGCCTGGGGGCCATGGTGCTGCTGTCGGAGAGGCTCCGGGCGTCATGAATGAAATCGCGATGAGCCGCCGCAAATTCCTGACCGGCGCCGCCGGGTCCGCGGGCTTCGTCGCATGTGGCCGAAGCCGGCCGCGATTGAACGTCTACAACTGGTCTGACTACGTCGCGCCCGACACGATTTCGAATTTCGAGCGGGAGTTCGGGATCGACGTTCGCTACGGCACCTACGAAAGCGATCAGGAGATGCTGGCCAAAGTGATGGGCGGCAACTCGGGATGGGACGTTATATTTCCCTCGGCCGAATACATTTCGCCGATGCGTGAGCTGGGTTTGCTCGCGCCGCTCGATCACGCAGCGCTGCCGAACCTCGGCGCGCTCGACCCATCCTTCCGGAATCCCCCCTGGGATCCCGAGCTCCGCTGGAACGTCCCGTACATGCATGGATCGACCGGCATCGTGTACCAGAAGACCATCGTTCCGCAGCCGTTGGCGTGGGCCGATCTGTGGGATTCGCGATTGAGCGGAAGAATCACCATGCTCGACGACGCACCCGAGGTGATCGGCGCGTGTCTCAAGAAACGTGGATATTCCGTGAATTCGAGCGATCCGGCCCAGTTGCGCCGGGCCCAGAGCGACGCGATCGTCCAAAAGCGCCTGGTTCGCGCTTACCTGAACGCCGAGGTGCGCGACCAACTGGTGGCGGGCGATGTGGGGGCGGCGCAGGCGTGGGCTGTGACGGCCGCGCAGGCGATTGCGGCCGCCCCCGGCAAGCTGGCGTTCGCATTTCCAAAGGAAGGTTTCCCGCGTTTCTCCGATAACGTCGCGATCCTGCGCGAGAGCCGCCGTAGCGAGCTGGCGCATCGGTTCATTAACTATTTGTTGCGGCCGGAGGTGGCGGCGGCGATCGTGATCACCACGCGCACGGCTACCGCGAACGGCGCGGCCTGGAAGCTTCTGCCACCCGAGATTCGAGAAAATACCGTGCTGTTTCCGCCGCCGGAAATTCTTGCGCGAGGGGAATGGTTCGAGCCGCAGTCGGCCGCCTCGCAAAAACTGCGCGATCGGCTGTGGACTGAGATTAAGGGTGCATGAACCACGGGAAGGTGGCGCGGAGTGTGGTGCCGCGGTTCCCCCCGGTTTCCGTGGCGACTGGACGCCACTCATCTATCTCCTTTGACAGAATTCCGTCGGCCGGATCTAAGCCGGGTATCACAACTCGGGCCGGCGCGGAGCGGCGCGGCGAAAACGTTCTCTTTGTCACGTGATAGACTCTTGCTGTGTTTCACCGCACCATCATTGTTTGCGCGGCCCTGCTGACTGCCTCCTGCGCACATCGCTTCGCTGTCGCCCCCACGGCAACTCCCGCCGTCGCGAGCGAGGAGGAATCGGAAGCTTCCTCGCCCGGGGATATTCCGCTCGATCGCGGCGCTCGCCAGGAATATTTCAAGGCGCGCAGGCTCACCGTGGAGCGCCTGACCGAAGCCCGAAAGCTGCTCGGAACTGCAGCGCCGGCCGCGTCGAGCGCGACCGTTAATCCGCAACAATGGACCTTCATCGGCCCGCAGCCGATGGTCAACGGCACCAACCCCTGGGCCGGCTCCGTGCTCATTCTGGTCATGGAGCCACACAGTTCCAGCACGATCTACGCAGTGACATTTCTGGGCAAGCTCTGGAAGACCACCGACGCGGGCGCGACGTGGCTGCCGCTGTCCGACGCCGGCCCTTTAGTCTCCATTGAGTGGCTCGCGGTGGACCCGGTGCTGACCAACACACTGTACGCGATGGATGCGGGTTCGCTCTACAAATCGGCCGACGGAGGCTCGACGTGGGCGGCACTGCCGCCCGTGGTGAACGACCCCACTTGCACAGGCGAGGCCTTTGCAGTTCATCCGGCCGTCAGCGGCACCTGGCTGGTTTCCGAGTACTGTCCCGGTTCCCCCGAAACCTCGACCCTTTACAAGACAACTAACTCCGGCGCTTCCTGGACCCAGGTCGCGACGATCGCCGGCGAAATCAACGAGGTCGAATTCAACGCGGGCAATCCAACCTACGCCTACGCCAGCGGTTCTTTGGCGAATGCGGTGTTGTTCGAGGCGTCCACCGACGCGGGAACCACGTGGACCAGCGCAGTGGGTTCCGGTGGGACGCAGCTTCCGCAGGCCGCGTCGTATTCGTTCGGGAAAGTGAGATTTGCGGCCGCGCCCACCAGCCCCAAGATAATTTACCTGCGGACGGAAACGTACACCGGCGATATTATGATGAACCTGTACAAATCGGCCGATGGAGGCGCCACATGGAACATCACCGGGTATCCGCCCGAAGGGCAAGGCCCGCGCACTCCTGCGCTCACCGTCGTGGATCCCACGAACGCCAATATCGTGTACGCCGGATCGCTGAACGTGCATCGATCGGCCGACGGAGGCGCGACGTGGGCGGACATTTATGGGCACGGCAGCGCCACGCAACTGCACGCCGACAATCACGCGATGGTCTTTAGTCCGGATAGCAACACAGTGTACGAATCCAACGACGGCGGCGTCTGGACGTCGACGAATTTTCGAAGCGCTTCAGCCCCCACCTGGGCCAACCTGAACAACACGTTTGGAACGGCGGAATTTGAGCCGACCTTCGGAATGGACCCGACGAATCCGAATCGCAGCTTCGGGGGCTTGCAGGACAACAGCACCGTGCAGTACTCCGGCGCGTTGGCGTGGTCGGAGGTTGGCCTTGGCGGAGATGGAAACGGAAATGCCGTGAATCCGCAGAATCCCCAGATCGTTTACTCGGTCGACGATAGCAGCGTTAACAAATCGACCGCGGGCGGAGCGCCGGGCACCTGGGTCAAATTGCTTCCCATCGGCGGCGGCGGCAGGCTGATCATGGATTTCAGCGCGCCCGACACGTTGTACTACCACATCGGAAACACGCTCCAGCAAACCCAGGATGGAGGCAGCACGTGGCCCATCATCGCGACGCTGCCGGGGACGTCCAGTTTAAAGGTGGCAGTGGCCCCTTCCAACTCCAATACAGTCGTGGTGGTCGGGGACGCAATTCCTTTTGTGACCAACAACGCTCTAGCCGGCACGAAGGCGACGTTTACCGCCAGACTGCCGGTGACCGCGGCGGCCAACGTCGACGGCGCGAACGGCATCGTCATCGATCCCACGAATCCCGCCAAGTTTTATAGTTTGGAGGGCGATGGCTCGGCCAGCGTCCCATTGCTGGTGAGCGCCGATGGCGGCATGAGCTGGCAGGCCAGGGATTTGGGCCCCAATGTGACCGACGCTCCCAAGGACCTCGCTTTCGATCCGGATCTGCCCGACACCATGTACCTGGGCACGAAGTCCTCTGTGTTTCGCAGCTCCGACGGAGGCGCAACGTGGTGGCCTCTAGCATCGGGATTTCCGATTGTGGAAGTCACTAGCGTCAATGTTCATCGCAGCGCGAGGATTCTACGGGTAGCCACGGCCGGCCGGGGCGCTTGGGATCTGGCTATTCCCACCACGGCTCCCCGGATCAGCAGCGCTTCGCTCACCGCGGCGAAATCCGGCTACCTGCTGACGGTAACTGGAAGCAATTTCGTGCCGAACTCGGCGGTCTGGATGAATGGCAACCCGCTTACCACCTCGTTCGAAAGCAGCACGCGATTGACTGCGACGGTTCCCCCGAGCTCGATCGCCCCTTCCACGGTGTACTACGCGTCCGTTAACACGCCAGGCAGTGGCGGAGGGCTTTCGGATCCGGTGCTCACCTCGATTGGCCCGACGATTTACCCCAATGGAGTTCAGAACGCGGCAGGCCCAGTTTCGGTGACCTCGGATTCCGCGACGAATTCGTTCGCGGTGGGATTATCGCCGGGCATGGTCGTGACACTGTATGGATCGCAATTGGCGGCGGCTCCGGCCGCGGTGTCGCTTCCGTTGCCAACGACGCTCAGCGAAGTGCAGGTGCTGGTAAACGGAACCGCGGCACCCATCTACTATGTTTCCGCTTCTGAGATTGACTTTGTCGTTCCGTGGGAGACGGCGGGCAGCGAGGCAAGCATCGCCGTGGTATCGGGCGGGACGACATCGAATACGGTCACCGTTCCGATCGAGACGGCGCCGCAGATTTTCACGACGAACAACGCGGGGTCGGGCCAAGGGGCGGTGCTGATTGCGGGCACGGACACGGTCGCGGCGCCCGTGGGAGCGATCCCAGGGTCGAGGCCTGCTGCGAAGGGCGAGTACATTTCGATCTACACGACTGGGTTAGGGCCGGTGCAAAATCGGCCCGGTGACGGGGCTCCGGCGACCGGTCCCTCGCTCACCTTGGACCAGCCGGCGGTAAACATAGGCTGCCTCAATTCTTCCGGGATGGTCACCTTATGCAACGCGCCGGTTCAATCCTCCACCCTCGTGCCCGGATTCGTGGGTTTGTATCAGGTGAATCTGCAGATTCCCGCGGACGCGATGTCAGGTAGTGCGGTGCCGCTCGAGCTAAGCTTCGGGCCGGCCGTCGGGCGGTCTTCCAATATTGTGACCATCGCTGTGCAGTGATTGGATAGCGCTATCGTCATGGCCTTCGTTGCACGGCGCGTCCGAGCGGGCTGACTGGGCGGGCGTTGAAAAATGGTGGGCCGCGCCGGCCCAGTGCGAGCTTCCGAGTAACAGCCCGCAAAACCCGGAGCGGGTAAACTACGCGCGGCGGCGGCGTTACCCGGCTTTCAACGGGAGTGCCGCCGCACCCTCCGCGGGCTCCTGAATCGCAGAGGCTTCGAGATCGATGGTGGACCGAAATCAAGGGAGCCTGAGAGCTTCTCCGTCGACCGTGAAGAGGGCGCCGTAATAGACTAGAAACAGTGGCGGACACGGCGCGCCGCCGGGGTGCCCGGACGCCCACGTCCGCCGATGGCGTCCCATGCTGCCGTTCTCGCTTCCAGTCAACCCGAAGCTGACGATCATCTCGGTGATCGATATCCTGGCGGTCGCCATTTTGATCTACCAGTTCCTCCTGATGGTGCGGGGAAGGCGCGCCGCGCATATACTGTACGGCCTGTGGATCCTGGCCGCGGCTTACCTGATCTCCCTGTGGGCCCATCTGGAGCTGCTGCGTTCCGTGCTGGCGGGTCTGGCGCCTTACACCGCGTTTGCGTTGATCGTGATGTTTCAGTCCGAAATCCGGCGCCTCCTGGCGCGCATCGGGCGAGGCCGGTGGCTCGGCCTGGGCGGCCAGTTGGAGCGCCGCGAGGTTGCCGATGAGATTCTGCTGGCGGTCCAACAGATGTCGGAAGAGAAGACCGGGGCGCTGATCGTGGTGGAACGCGATATCGGATTGCGGACGTTCATCGAGAGCGGAGTGGCGATCGATGCGGTGGTCTCGCGGGATCTGTTGTGTTCCATCTTTCACCCCGGGGGAACGCTGCACGACGGAGCCGTCATCCTGCAAGGGGATCGAATCGCCGCCGCGGCGTGCTTCCTGCCGCTCACCACCAATCCGGTGATGCTGCGGCGGATGGGAACGCGGCATCGCGCGGCCATCGGCGTGACCGAGGAAACAGACTCCCTGGCGATCATAGTCTCCGAAGAGACGGGTCAGATCGCCATCGCCTCGCGAGGCGATGTCGAGCCGGACGTATCTCTCGAGCGAGTGCAGGAGCGCCTCACACGCCACGCGTCGGCCCGTCATCGCCGCGTGGAAGCGGGCTCCGAACCCAGTTGGAAGCAGGCGCAACCATGAGCCTCCTAGGTAACAGCCCGCAAAACGGAGCGCGGCGGCAACGTTACTTGGCTGAAATGAGGGTGCCGCCGCACCCTTTGCGGGCTAACTGGAAGCAGGCGCAGCCATGAGCCTGCGATTCATCACCCAGAACTTCGGATGGAAGATCGGCTCACTGGGGCTGTCGGTGCTGCTGTGGTTTGCCATCGTCGGCGAGCCGGAGATGCTCACCTCGCGCGCCGTCCCCGTGCTGTATAAGAACGTGCCTTCCGATCTGTTGGTCACCGGCGACGTACAGGACACCATTCGCGTGGAATTGAGAGGGCCATCGGGGAAGTTGAGCGCATCGAGCCTTTCCGACGTCGTGACGGTGCTTGACCTTTCCGATGTGGGCGGGCCCGGCGAGCGCACGTTCACGATCTCCAGTTCGAATCTCAACTTGCCGGAGACCGTGACATTCCTGCGGGCGATCCCTTCGCAACTCCGCGTTCGCCTTGCCAGGATGCTACGGAAGGAGGTTCCGGTGCAGATTCATTTCACTGGAATGTTGCCGAAGGGATATCAATTGACCGGCCAACAGGTGACGCCGGACCGGCTACCCGTCGCGGGCTCGGAGGAGCGAGTGCTGGTGATTACGGGCGTCGAAACGGACGCGATCGATCTGAGCGGGGTAACGCAGTCCGCGGAATTTCACGTGAATACGTTCGTCGCGGATCCGCGGGTTCATCTCGAGTCGTCACCGATCGTAACAGTGAAAATTACAGTGGAACAGACAGGGAAAAACTAGAAAGACATGCGTCAGTTATTTGGAACCGATGGAATGCGCGGAGTGGCGGGGGAGTACCCGCTCGACAAACCCACCACGTTTGCCGTGGGCGCCGCGCTCGCTTGTTGGGTGAACTCCCGGCATTCCAACGCCGAGGTGGTGATCGGCATGGACACGCGCGAATCCGGGCCCTGGATCGCGGAATACGTCGCGGGGGGCTTGGAGCGGAATGGAGTGCGCGCACGCCTGGCAGGCTTGATCACAACTCCGGGATTGGCGTATGTGACCCGCACCGGTCCGTTCGCCGCCGGGGTGATGATTTCCGCGTCCCACAACCCGTATCAGGATAACGGCATCAAGATCATCGATCATTCGGGTTTCAAATTCCCCGATGAGCAGGAGCACGCGATCGAGCAGGATATCTTCGCCCTGGCCGGGTCCGGCACCGCCGCGCCCAAGGCCCTGGGCATCGACCCGGGCCTCGATCGCGCCTATATCGAACATCTCGCGGCGACGCTCCCCGGTGGACTCGCCGGAATGCGACTGGTCCTGGACGCAGCCAACGGCGCGGCTGCTCACCTCGGTCCCGCGCTGTTTGAGCGGCTGGGGGCGCGCGTCGATTGCATCGGCTGCTCGCCCGACGGAAGGAATATCAATCTGCAGTGCGGCTCGCTTTATCTGAATGGGCTGCGGGAGCGCGTTCTCTCGACCGGAGCCGACGCCGGTGTCGCCTTCGATGGAGATGCGGATCGCGCGCTGTTTGTCTCGCATTCCGGCAAGATCATCGATGGGGATGCGGTGATGCTGGTGACCGCGCTGCCGATGCATGCCGCCGGCGGGCTCCACGAGGTGGTTGCCACGGTCATGTCGAATCTCGGATTTGAGCGCGCGCTGCAGCGTCACGGAATCGGGTTGTTGCGGACGCCGGTGGGGGATAAATATGTGCTCGAGGAGATGATCAAGCGCAATGCGCCGCTGGGCGGCGAACAGAGCGGCCACGTGATCTTCCGGAAGTACTCGACCACGGGAGATGGATTGCTGACGGCACTCCGCGTGTTTGAGGCGATGCGAACCTCGGGTCAAGACCTGGACGCTCTCACGGCCGAGCTCGAAACCTATCCTCAGCAACTGGTGAACGTGCGCGTGAAGCAGAAACGGCCCCTTGCGGAACTGGATGGAGCCAACGAGCAAATCCGGTGCGCGGAAGCCGAATTCGGCGATGCGGGCCGCGTGTTGGTGCGTTTTTCGGGCACGGAGCCGCTGGCGAGAGTGATGGTGGAGGGTCCGCGTTTGGACCGCGTGGAACATTTCGCGCAGAGCATCGCGGCCGCCATCCGTGCGGAACTGGGCGAGTGACGGTGCGATAATAGATTCAGTATGTTTTTTCGCCGGCGGAAAGTCCACCAACCGACCTTTGAAGAGCATATTTCTCATCTGAAGGAGCTCGGCTACACCACCGCGCCGGAACCCGGCGGAGGCGTGCGAGTGGTGCGGAACGGTTGCGCCGCGGTGCTCGAGGATCTGGGCGAGGGTAGGTTAGAGATCGGCAAGGCCGGCTTGCTGATGGGCCGCGAGATTTCGATGGTAGTAAGCGGCGGTTACCAGATGTTCCTGCGCGCACCCTCGGGGCGCGAGTTGCCGGCGCAGGCCTCACACCTCTCGACGCTCCACGCGTTCGAGGAAGACCTCCGCGAAGGGTTGGGGCTCACCAGCCTTTATAACGTCTCGCTGGGCACCACTTCCGGCGAACATCTGTACGATCGAGTCGTGGATCGCGATCGCGCGCCTCATCCGCGTCCTTGGGAGAAGAAACCGGCCAGCGCATGAGGGACGTTGTTATGCTGCAGTCAAACGCCAATTCTTTCGGCGACGATGGAGCTCGACGAATGCGGGCTCACCGGAGGGTCGTTGCAGTCTTGAATCGCTTCGTCATTGCCGGTGTGCTCGCTCTCCTGCTAGCGGCGACCGCCGGCGCGGAGACTCTTCTCGAAGACGCCTACCGGCAGATGTACGATCTGCGTTTCGATGCGGCGCACCAAGCGATCGGAGAGTGGAATCGAACGAATCCGAACGACCCGTTGGGGCCGGTCTCGGACGCCGCGGCATACCTTTACGCCGAGTTTGACCGGCTTCACATCCTGCAATCGGAGTTCTTCCTTGACGACGAGAGCTTTCTCACGCGGCGAAAACTCACGCCCGATCCTTCGGTGAAGCAGCACTTCGACGAGTCGCTGGCGAAGAGCCAGCAACTGTCCGACCCGATTCTGGCGAAGAGTCCGCTGGATCGGAATGCGATGTTTGCAGTTGTATTACGAACGGGCTTAAGGGCGGACTACCTTGCGCTCATCGAAAAGAAATATATCGCGTCGTTGAGCGAAGTGAAGACGGGAAGGGAAATGGCGCAGAAGCTCTTATCCGTCGATCCGAATTTCGGCGACGCCTACCTGGCGGTTGGAACCGAGAACTATCTGCTGAGCCTTCGCGCTGCGCCTCTGCGCTGGCTGCTCCGCGTGGGTGGGGCGCAGACCGACAAGGACCGCGGCATTCAGGATCTGGAGATTACCGTGCAAAAGGGCCATTACCTCCCGCCCTACGCTAAAGTCCTGCTGGCCGTGGCGGCGGCGCGCGACCGGAATTTCGGCCGCGCGAAGGAGCTTCTCGAAAGCCTGGTCCGGGAGTTTCCGCACAACACGTTGTACTCGCAGGAACTCTCGCGTCTTCGCTGAACCAGTTCAGGACGCCCCGAAGCGCCCCATTGGCTTTGCGACGCCGGAGAAGCAGGAAGAGTCGAGCGCGGGGAACCGTTCACAACTGGAACCTCCAATCGCCGTGACGAATCGCTCCAGTCGAGTTGACGCCTCAGTGCGTTGCGACTTAGACTGAAAGCAAAACTGGCTTCGAGCAGTACAACATCTCATGACCGTCACTGTTAAGAACAACA
>Ga0209415_10007401_pt1 | contig 19187 bp, 20 predicted proteins | sample PeaSoiSIISIP2007_FD_187696 | JGI IMG/M metagenome (GOLD analysis project Ga0209415, IMG submission 187696) | Peat soil microbial communities from Weissenstadt, Germany - SII-SIP-2007 (SPAdes) (version 2) | ecosystem: Environmental > Terrestrial > Soil > Wetlands > Peat | place: Germany... | reverse complement strand
CTGCGGCCGGCGTCATTTTCTATGGACCGCTCCCCGTTGGGTCGCTGCTGCCCACCAAGTCCGACAGGCTCCTAGCCGCCATGACCGAACCGCTCATCGAGGTGCGCGACTTGTGGAAGATCTACCCGCTGGGCGACGTCGAGGTGCAGGCGTTGCGCGGCGTCTCGCTGGACATCGCCACCCGGGAGTTCGTCGCCGTCATGGGCGCCTCGGGCTCCGGGAAGTCGACGTTCATGAACATCGTCGGCTGCCTCGATCGGCCGACGCGCGGCACCTACCGGCTCAACGGCGTCGATATCTCCACGCTGTCACCTGACCAGCGCGCCACGATTCGCAATCGGCAGATCGGCTTCGTGTTTCAGACCTTCAATCTCATCGCCCGCACCAGCGCCATCGAGAACGTCGAGCTGCCGCTGTATTACAGCGACGTGCCGCTCGCCGAGCAACGCCGGCGCGCCGGCGACGCTCTAGCGCTCGTGGGCCTCGCCGGGCGCGGCGACCACCTGCCCAATCAGCTGTCGGGCGGCCAACAACAGCGGGTCGCCATCGCCCGCGCGCTGGTCAATCGTCCCTCCCTCTTGCTCGCCGACGAGCCAACGGGCAATCTGGACACACAGACGAGCATCGAGATCCTGGAGATCTTCGTGAACCTCAGCCGTGACCAAGGCATCACGGTCGTGCTCGTGACGCATGAGCCCGACATCGCAACCTATGCGCAGCGTGTCATCACGTTCCGCGACGGCCAAGTCGTGTCGGACGTGCGGCAGCCGGGCGCGCGCACCGCGGCGCGACCGGCGGCGCAGGAGGTCCACACGTGAAGCTCTTCCGCATGACCATGCGCACGGCGCTGCGGGCGCTGCGACGCAACAAGCTGCGGTCGGCGTTGACCATGCTGGGCATCATCATCGGCGTCGCTGCGGTCATCACCATGGTGAGCATCGGTCAGGGCGCCGATGCGGCCGTGCAGCAGCAGATCCGCAGCCTCGGCAACAACATGTTGATGATCATTCCGGGCGCCACCACGTCCTCCGGCGTGCGCTCGGGGTGGGGCGGCGTCTCGACCCTCACCACCAACGATGCCGCGGGCATCAAGAAGGAGTGTCCGGCCGTCGCCGACGTCACCTACATGAAACGTCAGGTTGTACAGGTGATCTACGGCGACCAGAACTGGTCGACGGTGGCGCAAGGCTCCACGCCCGCCTATGAGCGCGTGCGCGATTGGCCGGTGGCCTCCGGCAGCTTCTTCACCGAACGCGACGAGGAAACGGCTAACAAGGTGGTCATCCTCGGGCAGACGGTGGTGGATCACCTGTTCGGCCCCGGCGAGGATGCGGTCGGCGCGCTGATCCGGATCAAGGACGTGCCATTCCGCGTCATCGGCGTGCTGGAGGCCAAGGGGCAGACCACATGGGGACAGGATCAGGATGACCTGGTGCTCATGCCGTTTTCCACCGCCGAGCGACGGGTGCTGGGCACGCAATTTCTGGGCAGCGTCGACATGATCTTCGTGTCCGCCGCATCCACCGAGGAGATCAGCGCGGCGGAGAAGCAGATCACTGCGCTGTTGCACGAGCGCCACCACATCCAGCCGGGTCAGGAAAACGACTTCACGGTGCGCAACCTCAACGACATCGCCAAGGCCTCGGAGAGCGCCAGCAAGGTGATGACCAATCTGCTGTTGAGCGTCGCGTCGATTTCGTTGCTCGTCGGCGGCATCGGCATCATGAACATCCTGCTCGTATCGGTGACCGAGCGCACGCGTGAGATCGGCATCCGCATGGCCGTCGGCGCCAAGAGCCGGCACATCTTGCTGCAGTTCTTGGTCGAAGCCATCACCCTGAGCATGGTGGGCGGTCTGGCGGGCACGATCCTGGGCATCGCCGGCGCGCAGCTCGTTTCCTACTTCGCCACGTGGCCGACGTTGCTCTCCGCGCCCGCGATCCTGGGTTCGTTCCTGTTTTCCGGCGCCGTCGGCGTGTTTTTCGGCTTCTATCCGGCGCGCAAAGCGTCGCGCCTCGATCCGATCATGGCGTTGCGCTACGAGTGACGGCGATGATCGTGCGATCAGTATGCGTCGGGAGCCTCGTCGCGGCGCTGGTGTGGCCGGCGCTCGCGACGGGCGCGGAAATGGGCAAAATGGTGAAGACCTATCTGCCCGAAGGTGCGGCGGCGAAGATCGTGACGGTGACGGCAGCCGGTCCCGCGAGCGCCGGCGTCACCGTGATGACCGAAGCGCTGGCGACGAAGGAGTCGGGACCGAAGGAAACGGTCGAGCACTTCGGCGAAGTCTACGCCTTCTCGCCGTCGCTCATCGCCGTGCACAAGGACGAGCCCACGGCGATCGACTTCTGGAACCTCCAACCCGACGACGAGCACGATTTCATGCTCGCCGATCCGCACTCCAACGTGATGATGTCGGTGCTGTTGCCGCCGTTACAGGTGACCTCGTATGTCTTCACCTTTCACGAAGAAGGTCTCTTCAATTTCTACTGCACGATGCACCAGCCGGAGATGAGCGGTCAGATCCTGGTGCTGCCGCCGTTGGCGCGCTGAGCGGACGGGACGGGCTGATTTTCCTACTTCCGCGGCAGACCCAGGACACGCTGGGCGACGATGTTGCGTTGCACCTCGCTGGTACCGCCGGCGATGGTCAGGGAGCGATCGTACAGGAACTGGTACGCCCAACGTCCGTGGTCGGGCGTGCGCTCGTCGGCCTGCCACAACGCACCGTACGGACCGAGGAGATCGTTGCCGGTCTCCGAGAAGCGTTGTCCCAGCTCGGTGCTGAACAGCTTCATCGCCGCCGACATGTGAGGATTGACGCGGCCGTGCAGCTGATCGCTCATGGCGCGCAAGCCGAACGATTTGGTGACCCGCGCCTTCACCGCGAGGTCCGCGAGACGCTGGCGCCAGAGCGGGTCGCGGACACAGCCGTGGCGGCGCGCTACGGCGATGATGCGCTCGAGATTCTGATCGAACCGCACCGAACCCGCGATCCCCGTGCGCTCGTTGACCAGCGCCGAGGTGACGATTTCCCACCCCTGACCTTCGGTGCCGAGACGATTCTCCACGGGCACGCGGACGTCGTGCAGGAACACCTCGTTGAACTCCGAGTCGCCGGTGAGCTGGCGGATCGGGCGCACTTCGACACCGGGTGACTTCATGTCGATGAGCAGCAGGCTGAGGCCGGCCCACTTCGGTCCTTCGGTGGACGTGCGGACCAGAATGAAAAACCAATCGGAGATGTGAGCGAGTGTCGTCCACACCTTTTGGCCGCTGACGACGTAGAAGTCGCCGTCGCGTACAGCGCGGCATTTTGCCGCGGCCATGTCGCTGCCTGAACCGGGCTCGGAGTAACCGGTGGCCCAAATCTCATCCGCGGACAGGATCGGCGCGAGAAACCGTTTCTTTTGCGCGTCGGTGCCGAACTTGATGATCGCCGGTCCGACCCACCACACGGCCATGACATTGATCGGTCCGGGCGCATTGGCGCGCGCCAACTCCTCGTTCAAGATCGCCTGCTGCATCGGCGTGAGCCGCGCCCCGCCGTGCTCCGGCGGCCATCCGGCGCCGAGGTACCCTGCCGCGTGCAGCCGTCGTTGCCACGCGCGCAGCGCCTCCAAGTTGGTACGCGCATCGGCATTTGGTGCGTTCTCGGCGATCCACGCGGCGACCGTGCCGCGAAACGCCTGCTCTTCCGGGGTGTAGGTGAGATCCACGCGAGCCTCCTATCGCTCCCAGATCACGTACTCGTCGAGCTCTTGGCCGTCGACGGTGATCGCGTACGGACCGGCGACGGCGAGATCGTGCAAATGGTTCTGCGGAGGGAGATGCAGGCGGACGCGATCACGGGTAATCGCGGCCTGTAGGTCTTCATCCGACGGTTTGGGCTGTCCGTGTGCGACCCGCACTACGGTCAAGGCACTGGCGGTGGCTGCCGACATGACGTTGCGCGGAAGTTTTATAGGGTCGGGGTTCCGCATGGTCAAGGTGGGCAGGCCGGTCTAGGGTTGCGAGCGCTTCGCGAGACCGGACATGGTCGTCCGCTTGGTGTTGCGGCGCATGAAACCGGGCGCCAGGACCCGCACGATATATCCCAATGCGATGAAGCGCGGCACGGTGATCTCGTGCTTGCAGCGCGCCAGCGCAGTGATGATGGCGTCGATGACCAGCTCGGGCTCGATCATCATGCGCTTGGCCACCGGCGGCATCCGTTGCAGGGCCTCGGCGTCGAAGAAGGGTGTGTTGATGGCGCCCGGGCAAACGGTCAGGATATGGACACCGGCGTCTTCGACCTCGTACGACAACGCCTCGGCCAATCCCACTTGCGCGAACTTCGATGCGGCGTAGGCGCTTTCCTCGGGCACGCCGAGCTTGCCGGCGACCGAAGCCATCATCACAATCCACCCGCTGTGGCGCGCGACCATGTGCGGCAGCAGCGCCTTGGTCCAGTAGACCGTGCCGAGGAAGTTGACGCGGAGCATGCGCTCGATGTCGTCGACGTCCCATTCGAGGAAGGTCCGGTGATGGCCGTAACCGGCATTGTTGACCAGGATGTCGACGGCGCCGAGTTGCTGCACCGCCTGCTCCGCGGCGGCGAACACCTGGGCACGCTCGGCCACGTCGCACGGCAGGACCAGCGCCTGGCCGCCGGAGCGTTCGATCTCGCCGGCGAGCTGACGCAACTCGGCTTCGCGCCGCGCCACCAGTGCCACGCGTGCGCCCTCGCGGGCCAAACGCAACGCCAGCAGGCGGCCCATGCCGCTGGAGGCGCCGGTGATCACTGCGCTCTTTCCCTTGTATGACGTCAAACGAGCCATGATCACATCCCCCGTTCACCGCTGTCGTCACCGGGCTGAAACGTCTTGACGTCTACCTCCTGCCCGGTGCGCGCCGCATGATACACGGCTGCGGCCAATCGTTGGGCTTCGAGTCCGACGCGTATGTCCGGCACCGGTGTGTGACGGCTGAGCAGCGACTCGACGAAAGCGAGGTCCTGCACCAGATACGAGACGCCATAGCAATCACGTAAGGCATCCGGCACCGCAGGCTGCATCGCCCGGAAGCGCTCAATGACCTCGGCCGCCGGCACCAGCTGCTGCGGACCGTCACCCAGCTGGTAGATGACGTCGCCGTTCATGTCGGCTTCGCTGGCGATGAAAGCGTTCTCACAGAAGATCTCCAGCCGTCGGTTCGACGGTCGCTGTATCATGTTGTGCCAGACATTCACCAGCTGCGCCCGCAAACCCTCGGCGAGCTCCAGCTCGGCGGCCATATAGTCTTCGACGCCCGGATGCCCGGCGCGATTGTGCTCCCAGGCACGCAGCCGCACGATCGGGCCGAAGAACCAGGTGAGCAGGTCGAGGTCGTGCACGCCGTGCTCGATGAGCGTGCCGCCGGCGGTTTGCGTGCGGTCGGCGCGCCATGCGCTGTCGTGCATGCCGCGGATCGGGAAGCACTGATCGTCGCGGAACACGACGGCCACGGGCCGGCCGGCACGCGGATCGTACAGCAGCTCGCGCATCACCGTGTAGACCGCCGAGAAGCGCAGCACCAAACCGATCTGCGAGCGCACGCCGGCGCGCTCGACGGCCGCGACCATTGCCGCACCTTCGCGGTAGTCCATCGCCAGCGGCTTTTCGCAGAAGATGTCCAGCCCGCGCGCGGCCGCCGCCTGGACGAGCTCCGCATGGTAGCGCGTCGGCGTACAGATGAAGGCGGCGTTGATCTCGGCGTCCGCCAAGAGCTGGTGGCCCTCGGCGTACAGCTGCCGGTACCCGTACAGATCCGCAAACAGCGCCCGCCGTTTCGCAACCGGATCAGCGACCGCCACCAATTGCACTGTGCCGGCAAGTGCGCGCCCGATCTGCTGCAGCACCGCCGAATGCGCCGCGCCGATGACGCCGGCGCCGATCAGGCCGATGCGAACGGACGACATGGTAAAGAAGTCGAAGGTCGACGGTCGAAGAGTCAAAAGGGCCGGGGACGGTTCGACTCTTCAACCCTTCGACCTCCTCAGTTCAACTCTTTGCTCGAGTACCCAAGGATGCGGCGCGCGATGATCATCAGGTTGATCTGTTGCGTGCCTTCGAAGATGTCGTTGATCTTGGCGTCGCGCAGCCACTTCTCGAGCAGGTACTTGCGCGAATAGCCGAGCGGACCGAGCAGCTCGACGGCCTTCTGGGTCACTTGCGTGACCGCCAACCCCGCCTTGGCTTTGGACATCGAGGCTTCGAGGTTGTTGTGCATCCCTTGATCCATCATCCACGACGCGCGCCAGGTGAGCAGCCGCGCGGCTTGCAGGTGCGCTTCCATGTCCATGAAGTCACGCTCGAGGGTGGTGAGCTTCTTTGGAGAGATTCCGTAGCGGATCTTGACGCCTTCCTTCTCCAAGATCTCGCGGACGAAGTCGACCGCGGCGCGGCCAATGCCGATGGCGCTGGCGGCGACGGCGGGTCGCGTTGCGTCGAAGGTCGCCATCACGCCCTTGAAGCCCTCGGTCGTCTTCTTCACTTCGGCGCTGCCGAGGAGGTTGTCGGCGGGAATGCGGCAATCCTCGAAAACAATCGCCGCGGTATCGGAGGCGCGGATGCCCATCTTGTGCTCGACCTTGGTCACCGTCATGCCCGGAGTGCCACGCTCGACGACGAAGGCCTTGATGCCGGCGCGGCCGGCGGACTTGTCGACGGTGGCCCAGACGACGACGAAGCCGTCGGATTTCTCCGCGGCCATCAGGCCACTGGTCACGAAGATCTTCGTCCCGTTGATCACCCAGTGATCGCCGTCACGCACTGCGGTGGTGGTGATGGCCGCAGAGTCCGACCCGCAACCGGGCTCGGTGATGGCCATCGCGCCCCACTTCGGTTCGCCGCCACGGAAGCGTGCCAGGAAGCGCTGCTTCTGCTCCGGCGTGCCGGCAGCGGCGACGGCGGCACCGCCGAGCCCCGGGTTGGGGATCGACAGGTACAAGCCGGCGTCGCCCCACGACAGCTCCTCGATCGTCACCGCGGACTGCAGGTTGCGGAACGAGGGGCCGGCATCCTTCTTCGCCTTACCGTCCCCGAAGGTGACCGGGTTGGAGCTCTGCGACGCGTTCCACATCATGTTCAAGAAGTCCCACGGCTTCTCGTGCTCGCGCTCATCATACTCGCGCGAGATCGGCCGCATCGCTTGCTCGGCGAGCATGTGGATCATGTTCTTGGCGTTTACGACTTCCGGCTGCAGCTCGAAATCGATCATGGTCGTCTCCTTCTGTCGCTTATCTGTCCGGCTCAGACGATCGCCAGGCCTTCGAAGACCGCGAAGCCGCGGCCGTTGCGCGCCCACATTTCGACCGGGTGCTCGCGGATGTACCCGTGGCCGCCGAGCACCTGCACGGCGTTGTCGGTCACTTTTAGCACCATGTTGGAGGCGTAGTTCTTTGCCAGGTAGGCTTCGCGCGTCGCGTCCTCGCCGCGATCCAGCTTCCACGCCGCTTCCCAGGTGAGCAGGCGGGTCGCGTCGATCTCCAGCGCCATCTCGGCCAGCATGAACGCGATCGTCTGCTTCTGCGCGATGGCGACGCCGAAGGCCTTGCGCTCCTTTGCGTAGTCGCGCGCATACTCGAACGCGGCGCGGGCCACACCCACGGCCATCGACGCCAACGCGACGCGTGAATAGTTCATCAGCTTGGCGAAATCGCAGCCGGTCTCGCCACCGAGCCGGTTGGCCGCCGGCACGCGGCAGTTCTCCAAGATGATCTCGTGCGTGGACAGCCCCTTCAATCCCATGTTCTTCTCGCGCTCGACGATCTTGAGACCGGGCGTGTCGCGCTCGACCAAGAAGCCGCTCACGCCGGCGTAGTCCTCGCGGCCGTCGGTGGCCGCATAGATGAGGAGGTGCGCGGCTTCATCGCCGAGCGGCACGTAGCACTTCGCACCGTTGAGGACGTACGACCCGTTCTGCCCGCGGGCGGTGGCGCTGAGGGCGGCGAGGTCGAAGTCCCAGCGCGGCTCCATCACGGCCGCCGAGCCGGCGCAAAACTTGGCGCCGGCATACGCCTTGAGGATACGCTCCTTCTGCTGCGGCGTTCCCATCTCCAACACCGGGTACACCACCAGCCGCGGCGCCAGCAGATGGAGGGCAGTGGACAGGTCGCCCCACGCCAGCTCCTCGGCGACGAGCGCGCCGGTCACCGCCGACCGTGTGTCGCCCGACCCGCCGTAGGCCTCTGGAATCGCGCTCTGCACGAGACCCAGCTCCCAACCCTGTTGGATGACGTCGCTCGGGATGACGCCCGCCTCGTCGGCTTCGTGCGCCCGCGGGCGCACCTGCTCGCTCGCGAACGCCGCGACCGTGTCGCGGATGAGTTGCTGCTCCTCACTGGGTTGGAAACTGACCATGGCTATTTCCTCCTTGCGCGACGGCTCACGACGCGGCCGTTGGCCGCTTCGCTGGACAGCCAGCTTACATACTGCTCGACAAAGGCATCGATCGTCGCCGCTAAATCAAAGCCTTTGGGATCTTGGTAGTATTGGATCTCGGCTCCCATGATGGCGCCGGCGTAGACCTCGGCTGCAACCAACGCATCGATGTCCGCGCGGAACTCGCCGTCACGCTGTCCGCGCCGCACGATGTCGGTGAGGAAGGTGCGGAAGCGCTGCATCATGGCGCGGAACTCCGCCGCCAGACGCGGGTTGGTGTCGAGCGCTTCCACCATCAGCGTCACCATGAGACGGCGGTGATTGCTCTTGGTGGCGTGATCGCGGCAGACGCGGGCCAGCTCGCGCAGAGCGGTCGGGGCGTCGGTCACCAAGGCGAGGTCACCGGCGACGCGCCGCTCGAACTGGCCGAGCCGCTTCTTCACCGCCTCGAACAGCAGCTCTTCCTTGTCCTTGAAGTGGTAGTAGAGCGCGCCCTTGGTGACGCCGGCGGCTTTGGCGATGCGATCAATCGACGTGGCTTGATAGCCGTAGCGGGCGAAGCAATCGATGGCGATGTCCATGAGGTCCCGGCGCGACTGCGTGCCGCGTCCGGGCCGAGCGGCCAACTCCATACTGAACGTTTAGTATGTTCGACGCGCCGAGTCAATGGCTGCACGGGCGCTCGTCTGAGCGTCCTCAAGATTTGAACCGCTGCTCGAGTTGGTAATGTCGCTCCAGCTCGACGAGCTGGTTGAAGTCGTCGAACGCCATGAGACGATCGAGATGGTCGCGTAGCGTCCCCTCGCGGCGCAGGATGGCGTAGGTCTCCTGCAACGCCTTGGCGCTGGCCAATAGACCGGCGAGTGGCGTGACGATCAAGTTGAAACCGAGCTGATGCAGCTCGGCGGGTGACAGCAGCGGGGTCTTGCCGTGCTCGACCATGTTGGCGACTTTCGGTCCGGGAATGGCACGCGCAATGTGCTCCAACTCCGCAACCGACTCGGGGGCTTCGATGAAGATCGCGTCGGCACCGAGATCGCGCGCCGCCTTTCCGCGTTCGACGGCTTCCTCGAGGCTCACGGCGGCCCGCGCATCGGTGCGCGCTACTAAGAAGAGGTCACGCTCGCTGCGCGTCTCCAGCACCGCACGCAGCTTCGCCAGCCACTCGTCGCGCTCGACGACACGCTTGCCGCGCATGTGGCCGCAGCGTTTCGGCCACACCTGATCCTCGAGGAACAACCCCGCAGCGCCGGCGTCCTGATACAGCTGCACGGTGCGGATGACGTTCAGGGCGTTGCCGTAACCGGTGTCGGCGTCGACCAGCACCGGACGATCCGTCAGCCGGCACACGCGGCGCGCCGCATCCGCCATTTCGGTCTGCGTGAGATATCCGAAATCCGGCTCACCGAGCAGCGTCGCGGCGACGCTGAAGCCGCCCATGAACAGGACCTCGAAGCCGGTACGCTGCGCGATGCGCGTCGAGAGTCCGTCGTAGACGCCACCCATCACGAGCGGGCGGTTCTGCTTCAGCAGGTCGCGAATCTGTTGCGCTTTGGGGAATTTCGAATGGGGAATTTCGAATTGCGAAGTCATGCCGGAAAGCGCTCTCGCAGCCAGGCCATGATCTGCGCCAGTGCCTGCGGCGCGCCGCTGCGCTGCTGCGTGCCGACGCCGAAGCCGTAGTGGTCGCCCGGCGCCGACGCGAGCTGTTTGTCGAGCGCGCCAAGTGCTTCGAACGCGGCACGCGCATCGCCCGGAAAAATTCCATTGTCGCCGCGGTAGTAGATCACCAGCGACGGCACGGTGATCCGCGGCGCGTTCTGCACGACGTCGGCGTTCGACGACAACCCCGACCACGTGCTCAGCCAGGCGCGCGGCGTCTGCACGCGCCCGAAACCGAACTCCATGTAGTTCGTCAAGTCGGGCCGATATGAAAACAGCGACCCGGCGTCGCGCTCCGACGGATCGAGGGAGAGATCGAACGCCCGCAGGTCCGCCTCGGTGCGATAGATGACCATGTACGGGCACACGACGGCTGCGCGCAGCGCACCCGCTTGCTCGAGCCGCGGACGCGCGCCGAAGTCGGGCGCGGTGATGGTGCGCCGTCCGTCGCCGCGCCGCTTGAGATGCGCGCGGGCGATCGCATCGAGCCGTTGCACCCGCGCCCGTTGCGCGGCGCGGTAACGCGCCACGAACGCCGCTTCGTAACGGCTGGACTCCGGCGGCTGGCGATAGCCGTTGTCGGGATTGAACGGATCGAGCGCCGCATCGCACGACAGCGGATCACTCTCGTCGGTCACCGATGGGTCGATCATCTGCATGAGAATCTTGCCCTCGCCGAGGTGCGCGGCGAGGTTGATGTAGCCGTCGACCGGCGGCAGATCGAAGGCGTTGAGGTCGAGCGGATCGCCGGCGGGCGTGTGCGTCAGCCGGCCCGGCGGCGCGCTGACCGACTGTGCGATGTAGAACGCGTACAACGATCCGCCGCCGCTGTTGCCACAGACGATGATGTTCGTGAAGCCGCGAGCGCGCAGAAAGCGAACCCCGGCGGCGATGTCGAGCAGCAGATTCTCATGCACGCACAGCTCGTCGTTGTTCAGCCAGCGGCTGTTCTGGCCGAAGGCGGCATAGCCGGCATCGACGAGGGCGGGAATCGCGTAGTGCCGGCTCATGTCGGCCTTCGGGTGCATGAAGCACACGACGGTACGATGCCGCCCGGTGGTGTACAGCATGCCGCCGCTCAGCCCGCCGTCCGCCGCTTCCAACGTCACCGGCTCCTGGCGTACCGCCGCATCGATCGCCGCGTAGGAGACGCACTTGTAGGGATTGTCGTATCGCCCGAGTCGCATGCGGGCCACACTGTGCCGGGCGGAAGTCGAGAGTCAAGAGCGCACCATCAGCGAATGCGGCGCGCGGCGGTGAGACGCACGCTGACCGTCCGGCCGTCGTCCGGCTCCTGGAACGTGCGTTCGGTCACTTCGAATCCGCGCGCTTCGCAGGCGCGGCGGAATCCGTGGTCGAACGTGCGCACCGACTCAGCGCACCAGGCGCGGCCGCCGGCGGCGAGATGCGCGGCGAGGAAGTCGGCGAGGGCGCCCTGCAACACCGGGTCGTAGGTGACGTCGGCCGCGAAGCAGTAGTCGAACGGTCCGCGCACACCGGCGCGGCGGACATCGGTGCGGATCGCGGCGACCTCGCAACCGTTGCGCGCCGCGTTGGCGCGGGCAAAACACAGCGCAGCGGGCGCGGTATCGATCACGGTCACCGCAGCGCCGCGGCGCGCCGCCACCACGCCGACCAACCCGACGCCGCAACCGATGTCGATCGCCCGACGGTTGCGGCATTCAATCTCCGTGGCGACGAGGCGTGCCAAGACGCGGCTGCCCGGCCACAGGTGCGCCCAATATGGCGGCTCCGGAGCGTCCGGGTTGCGCAGGAGCTCTCCGGCATCGACGTAGTCTTCGAGCTGCCCAACCGTCAGCAGCGGCACGCGGAGACCGCCGACGATCAGCTCCTGCCGGCACGTGCTGAAGCCGGCGATCTGTCGACTCTCGATGATCACCTTCGACGCGCGGCGCAACCGCGTTACAGATACGGCAAAAACACGCGCATCGCCGACAACAGCGCCTCGATGTCGGGATACGCCGCCAGCTCGGTGTACAGCGCGCTGTAGTAGCCGGAGGCGCGCTGTTCATCCGACGGATCGCCGCCGGCGATGGACGCCTCGAGCAGCTTCAGCATCGGCTGCGTGTTGAGCTTGATGTCGGTCGGCATCTCGTCGTCGATGGCAATCAGCAGCCGGGCCCGCTCGATGAGCTTAAGCACCCGCGCTTCGTCGGTCAGCGCCTGCGCCATGCGATCTCTCGTCAGACGATGGTGTCGCTGCAGTCCTGGAAGAAACCGCAGCGCTGGCAGCGCGCCTTGCACTTCAGCAGCTGCAGCTTGGCACTGCAGTTGGGGCAGTACGCCAGATGGCGCCACGCATCGGCGCGCGCTTCGCCGTCCGACTCTTCGCGTCGGATCTCTGTGCCCGCCCCTGCGCCGCGGTGGTTCATTACCTTCGGTTTGCGATCAGAACTCGTCGAATTCGAGCGGTTGCTGGTGCTCGTACATGATCGCAATGACGCGCTTGGTTGGGTCATTGACGTCCGGCGCCACCGTCACATTGGCGATCAAGTCACCTTTCTGAAAGGTGAAGAACGCGTGGTCGGCGCGCTGGAACTGTTGCGTCACCTTGAAGCCCGCCTTGGCCATGCTGTCTTGGTAGAAGCCGGTCACCGCCGGCAATGCCGACGGGGTGGTGAAGATCACGTTGTGCCCATTGTTGGCGAGATCCTGAATCTGTGCGAGGGCGGCGTCTTTGAAGATCGGCACCTCGGACGGGAAATCCGCCGGAACCGCGGCCGGCGCCGTGGGCGTCGGCTTCGCCTGCGCCAGCTGCGCCCGCGTGGCGACTGGCGTGACCGGTTGGGCGACCACGTGAGGCAGCGGCGTCAGGTTCGCTCCCGACGCATGAAACCCGGACGGCGCTTCAAACGACGACTCCGGCGGCGCGGCGACCTCCTTGTGGCAGGTACACGAGCTGAACACGACCGCACTCAACATCACTCCAGTCGCAACACGACACATATTATATCGCATGAAACCCTCCCGTAACCGCCGCCCCCCGAGCTCCGCACGGAGTATAGCGAATTCGCCGGTGAAGAGAAGCCGCGCGGCCGATGACGCCAATGATGCCCGCCCGCCGGCATTGGTCTATCCCCGCCAAGTGAGACGCCGGTGCGGCACGGAATATTCGAGGGCGGGCGACAACAACCCTCAGGCGGAAGGCCGCCGCGGATCCGTACGTGCACGGATCAACACGTGCCGTTGACCGGACACAATCCTGTCGGCTATTGACAGAAGCGCCGGACCGATTCGGGCACGTAGCCAGTGCGGTGCGCGCCTGAGGAAGCCCCGATATGCATTCGTCTCGCCCTTGCGTGCTCACGTCCTGGGGCGTCGCGCTCTGCGTCGGCGGCACGCTTCTTTCTGCCGCGATGAGGTGAGCGTGGGCCAGCCCATTCGCCGCAGCCACCGTGAGCAGGGGGTCCCACTCATTGCCGTCGTCGCGGCCGCCGCCGGTGCGGGGATTTTCGTCCTGCCGCTGATCGGGCTGCTCTGGCGCGCACTCGGCAGCGACGTGTGGCAGGCGCTGACGGCGCCCGCCGTGCGGACTGCCCTCTGGCTCTCGCTGGTGTGTTCGGTGTCGGCGACGTGCGGCTCGGTGGTGTTCGGTCTGCCGCTGGCGTGGGTGCAGGCACGCGCCGATTTTCCGGGCCGCGCGTTGCTGCGCGGTCTGACGATGCTGCCGATCGTGTTGCCGCCGGTCGTCGGCGGCGTCGCCTTGCTCTTCGCCTTCGGACGGCGCGGCCTGCTTGGGCCGTGGCTGGATCACTACCTGGGCGTCCGACTCCCGTTTACGACGGCGGGCGCCGTGCTGGCGGAGACCTTCGTGGCGATGCCGTTCTTCATACTCACCGTCGAAGGCGCGCTGCGTTCCATCGATCACCGGCTGGAAGACGCCGCGCGTACGCTCGGTGCCGGGCGTTGGACGGTGTTTGGGCGCGTGACGCTGCCGCTGATTCGTCCCTCGCTACAAGCCGGCGCCGTTCTGTGTTGGGCGCGGGCGCTCGGCGAGTTTGGCGCCACGATTACGTTTGCCGGGAACTTTCCGGGCCGGACGCAGACCGTTCCGCTTGCGGTGTATCTGGCCCTCGAAACGAATCCGGAAGCGGGCATTGTGCTGAGTCTGATCCTGCTCGGGATTTCCCTCGCCGTGCTGGTCGGGCTGCGTGAGCGCTGGTGGAGCCTGCTGTGAGTCTGGAGGTGTGCGGCCGGGTCACGCTCGGGGCGTTCGATCTGCACGTCGACCTGCGCGTCGAAGCGGGCACCGTGGCGGCGGTGCTCGGCCCGAACGGCGCCGGTAAGACCACACTCCTGCTGGTGTTGGCGGGACTCGTACCGCTGACAGCGGGCCGCGTCATGCTCGATGGGCAGCCGCTCGAAGATACACAGCACGGCATTCATGTCCCGCCGGAGCACCGCCCGATCGGGGTGGTGTTCCAAGAGTACCGCCTGTTCCCGCACCTCACCGCGCTCGACAATGTCGCCTTCGGGCTGCGGTGTCACGGCCGGCCGCGGCGCGAAGCGCGGCAGCGGGCGTACGAGTGGCTCGCGCATGTCGGGCTCCGTCCTCAGGCTGCTGCGAAGCCGGCGGAGTTGTCCGGTGGGCAAGCGCAGCGCGTCGCACTGGCGCGCGCGCTGGCGATCGAACCGCGAGTATTGCTCCTCGACGAGCCGTTGTCGGCGCTGGACGTCAGCACGCGCGCCGACGTGCGCCGCACACTCCGCGCTCACCTCGACGCGTTCAACGGCATTCGGCTGCTCGTCACCCACGATCCGCTGGAGGCGATGGCGCTGGCCGACCACCTTGTGGTGCTCGAGGGCGGGCGTATCGTCCAGTCCGGATCGCCGGCGGACGTCGCGGAACGGCCGCGCTCTTCCTACGTTGCAGACTTCGTCGGGGTCAACTTGTTCCGCGGTCGGGCTACGGACGGTCACGTCGCGTTGAGCGGCGGTGCGGCCCTCACGGTCCCCGGCGCCGGCAGCGGAGAGGTGTTCGCGGTGATTCACCCTCGGGCAGTCGCGTTGCACCGCCGTCCGCCGGAGGGCACGCCACGCAACGTCTGGCGCGGGCAGATCGCCGGCCTCGATGTCGAAGGCGCCCGGGTGCGCGTGCGCGTCACCGGGAGTATCTCGATCGTCGCCGAAGTCACCCCCGCGGCGGTTGCGGAGCTCAAGCTCGATCAGGGCGGTGACGTCTGGGTCAGTGTGAAAGCCACAGAGATCTCCGTTTATCCGACGTGAAAAGCCGGCGAGCAAAATTCGGTACAGGCAGAAGTCGCAGATCGGGGCGACCGCGTTGCAGTCCGTGGGGCGAAGCGTTATCAAGAGACCCATCTTGGACCCTCACGCTCACCGATCGTGCGATCCTGGGATCGTCGCCGTGACGGCGCTGCGCGCAGGAGCCTGAACTGATGGCGGCTCTTTTCTGCTCCAACTGCGGCGCCAAGTTGCTCAGTGAGGCGAACTTCTGCGTCGAGTGCGGCGAACGCCTGCCCGGCGCCAAGACGCCGCGCCGCAGCGGCTTCTCTCTGCCAATCCAGCGCTACGCGCCGTTGTTCATCATCCTCACGGTGGTGGCGCTGGCGGGCGGCGCCATTCTGTTCGGCATGCAATCACCGAAGACGGCGCCCGCGACGCCCGGGCGCAGCGCACCACCGCCCGCCGGCAACACCGAAGGCGACCTGCCGGCAGGCCATCCGCCGATCGCCATTCCCCAAGAAGTGAAGCAGGTGATGCAGGACATGGTGAAGAAGGCGGACGCAGCGCCCGATGACCTCGACACGTGGAAGCGGCTGGCCGAGATGCAGTACCGCGCCGGCCAACTCGACGCCAACTACCTGGCCGACGCGAAGGCCTCGTACCAACACGTGCTCGAACGTGAGCCCCAGAACCTGGATGTCATCCGCAACCTGGGCAACATCGCTTTCGACCAGGACGACACCGCCACCGCCATCGACTTCTACCAGCGCTATCTGAAGCAGAAGCCCGACGACCTCAACGTGCAGACGGATCTCGGCACGATGTACCTGGCCGGCGGCAAAGCCGACCAGGCGATCCAGCAGTACACCTCGGTGTTGAAAGTGAATCCGTCATTCTTCCAAGCGCAGCTGAACATGGGGATCGCCTATCGTTCGCTCAATCAGACCGACCAGGCGATCGCCGCACTGGAAAAGGCGCGCAGTCTGGCGCCCGACGACGCAACCCGCGGGCAAGTGGACCAGCTCGTCGCGCGCGCCAAGGGCGAGCCGGAACCGGCGATGGCGGCGCAAGCCCCGGCAGGACAGATGCCGCCCGGCCAGCCGCCGATGGCTCCGGCGGCCGCGGAGGTGGCGCCGGGAGCGCCCGCAGGAACTTTCCAAGCCGATGCCGAGGCGGTCTTCCGTCAGAACCCGATCATGGGACCGAAGGTGCAACGCATCGAATGGAACGGAACGGACAGCGCCAAGGTGTACCTGGCGGGCTTCCCGATCGATCAGATGGGCGACACCATGCGCGCGATGTTCGCCGATCGCATGAAACAGCGGATCAAAGAGAAGAAGGACGCGCACAACGTCACCACCGCCGCCACCTTCGAGCTGATCGACGAGGCAAGCGGCAAGGTGATGGACACGATCACGGAGTAATAGCTCATGCCGCTGCGCTTCGGCCTGCGCCTGCCGCAAGACGTCGCGGACTTCGGCGAGCTGCGCGCGATTGCGCAAGCGGCCGAGCAGCTCGGTTATCACTCGCTGTGGCTGTACGATCATTTCTATCACTTCCCGTACCCGGACAACATCACCGTGCTCGAGCCGTGGACGTTGATGAGCGTGCTGGCCGGTGCGACGTCGACCATCCGTTTCGGCACGATGGTGTTGTGTCACGGCTACCGGCCGCCGGCGTTGCTGGCCAAGATGGCGGCGACGCTCGATGTGCTCAGCGGTGGCCGCCTGGAGATCGGCTACGGCGCCGGCTGGCACGCGGAGGAGTTCGCCGGCTACGGCTACGACTTTCCGCCGATCGCCACGCGCATCCGGCAGATGGAGGAAGGGCTCACCGTCATGAAGCGGCTGTGGACCGACGGCCGCGCCACCTTCCAGGGCAAACACCATCAGCTCGCCGACGCGATCTGCGAGCCCAAACCGGTGCAGCGCCCGCACCCGCCGATCACCATCGGTGGCGGCGGCGAGCGCCTGCTGCTGCGCGCGGTGGCGCGGCACGCCGACGTGTGGAACTACTTCCCGGTGCCACTGCCCGAGTTCGAGCGCAAAAGCACGGTGCTCGACGCGCACTGCCGCGCGCTCGGCCGCGATCCGCAGACGTTGCAGCGGTCATTGACGACGCCGACGGTTACCGCGGAGTGGGAAAAGGAAGTGCGCGACCAACTCGAAGGGGCGAAGGCGCGTGGCTACATGTGGGCGCACACCGGCAGCGTCGTCCAAGGCACACCCGACATCGTCGTCCCGCGCTTCCGCGACTACATCCGCCGCGGCGTCAGCTTCTTCATCATCCAACTCCCCGACGGCCGCGACTTGAAGCAGATCGAGTTTGTGGCGAAGCAGGTGATCGGGGAGTTGACCTAGCGTCGCCGCCCCGAAAGGGTTTTCAGGAGGCCGGCGCTACACCGCACCGGACGCCCTGTACCCAATTCGACTCGGACGTACTCATACCGCAAAACGTTGCCGTGACCTGAATGCCGGCCGAGGTGGGAATGCACCACAAGAGTCCCTGCGACCTCTCGGCCTGCATACATGCGACGCCGCCACCCGTGTGGTTTTGCGTCCAGTTCATGTTGGCGTTGCCGGCCGGACCGTCCACGCATCCGATGCCGCCCTGCGCCGAGTTGCCCGGCCCAAACACGTCGGTGCAAGGGTTTTCGCGGCAATCACACAAAAATTGTCTCTGGGATTTCGAGCGCGGGGCACGGTCGGCACGTCCACGATTTCCGATTGTGGTGGACATCCCGCGTGGGTTGCAAATGAGAATACATGTACGGACTACGTTCGGACTTCTGACCGTTCACGCAGCCTCCGGCTACAGAAAATTCTCTGCGAGAGAAGGGCCGGGGTCGACCAATGAAACCTCTAACGGGCGCACTCATCGTTGCAGCGGCTCTCGCCGCGACCATTGCCCCGGCGGCCGCCCAGTCCCCAATCTGGACAACACACGGGCCGTATGGAGTGTCTCCGGTCGTCGCGCTGGCCATCGACCCGACCACGCCGAGCACGCTCTACGCTGCCACCGGTAACGGTGTCGCCCCGGACAGCGCGATCGGTGACGGTGTCTTCCGGAGCACGGACAGCGGCGGCAGCTGGAGCGCGGTCAACACCGGCCTGGACCTCAACGTCGACGCGCTGGCGATCGACCCGGCCACCCCGAGCACGCTTTACGCCGGCTCGTACGACAGCGGTGTCTTTCAGAGCACCAACAGCGGCGGCAGCTGGACGGCGGTCAACACCGGCCTGAGCGATCTCTCCGTCGCCGCGCTGGTCATCAACCCGACCACGCCGAGCACGCTCTACGCCGGAACCTATGGGAGTGGCGTCTTCCGGAGCACCGACAGCGGCGGCAGCTGGAGCGCGGTCAACACCGGCCTGCCTAAATGTGACCTGTACACCAACACCATCTACGTCACCGCGCTGGCCATCGACCCGACCACGCCGAGCACGCTGTACGCCGAAATCGAGGAGGAGGGTGTCTTCCGGAGCACCAACAGCGGCGGCAGCTGGTCCAGCACCAACACTCCCAGCGCGCTGCTCGCTTTCGACCCGACCACGCCGAGCACGCTCTACGCCGGAACCGAGGACGGTGTCTCCCAGAGCACCGACAGCGGTGCCAGCTGGACTGCGGTCAACGCCGGCCTGAGCAATCTCGGCGGCGTCAGCGCGCTGGCCATCGACCCGACCACGCCGAGCACGCTCTACGCCGGAACCGGTGGTGGCGGTGTCTTCCAGAGCACCAACAGCGGCGGCAGCTGGACGGCGGTCAACACCGGCCTGAGCAATCCCTACGTCAACGCGCTGGCGATCGACCCGACCCCGCCGAGCACGCTCCACGCCGGAACCGCTAACAGCCCGTTGAGAAAGCCGCTCCAGGCTGGAAGATCGCTGGTGGCAGTATAGACGATCGCCACCGGCCGCA
>Ga0209415_10007400_pt1 | contig 19190 bp, 18 predicted proteins | sample PeaSoiSIISIP2007_FD_187696 | JGI IMG/M metagenome (GOLD analysis project Ga0209415, IMG submission 187696) | Peat soil microbial communities from Weissenstadt, Germany - SII-SIP-2007 (SPAdes) (version 2) | ecosystem: Environmental > Terrestrial > Soil > Wetlands > Peat | place: Germany... | reverse complement strand
CTGGGCCGAATATTTCGGTAATGCCAAACCCGCCACTACGACGGTGCAGGTCGTGCGCCTTGCGACCGACCTGCGCTGCCTTGTCGAGATCAATGCGGTCGCGGTCATCGATTGAAATCAATAATTTAATGGATGATTGCAACCTTCGGGCATGGCCACGTCAGCGGCACGAACAAACACTACCGCGGTCAAACCCACCTCAAAATGGGGCTTTTATTGAAAAGTTGAGCGAGAGTGGCGATTAGATGTTACTTGGCCTGTGGGCACTTTTCGCCGCAGCTCCGTCGAAGAAGTTTTCGAGAATGAATGACGTGGTTCTGCGATTTTGCGTTTTCGGCGGTCTCCAGCGGGAATGCAATCGTTCGAGCAAGAACTACGACCTTCGAGGAAAAACGGTGGGAGTGCTTCAACTTCGCAAGCACTTTCAGCGTCCATTTCGGGACGTCCGCGGCAGGCAATGCCGATTCCTTCTGAAGACGTTCGGTCTGGCTAACTACTCATTGATGTACCAGAAGCCTACTTTGTTATTCACCGAGCTCGCGTACCACATGCGGCCCTTCGAATCCATGAACATTTCGCGCATGGAGATTTCCGAATGTGGGTAGGGATATTCGATTACGTCGCCGGTTTGGGGATCCAGCCGATTCAGCGTGTCCTGCTCATGCGAGGAGTACCAAATCATGTGATTCCGATCGATGCCGATGGCGTAGGGGCTCGGGTTGGGTCCGGGTAGATCGAATTCCTTGAATGTTTCGGTCTCTGGATCAAAGCGTCCGATCTTGTTGCCGACGCGCTCGCTGAACCACACGATATTGTTCTCGTCCACCTGCAGACGCTGCGGCCAGCCGTTGGTCGGCGGCTGGAACTTGGAAAGCTTTCCATCCTTCGAAACTCTGCCGATCGGGCCGCCGTTGCGATACGAGGTGAACCACTCGTCGCCATTGCGTCCGGTCACGTTGCCGTAGGTCCCGCCCAAGTCGAAATGCTGCCACTCCTTGGTGGCAGGATACAGCAACGAGATCGCCGGGCCGCCGCTTGACCAAGCACGCCCGCTATCGTCGATCCGAACCGTGTGGTTGCCATTGGGCCGGCCATGCTCGTCCGGAGGATTTGGAAACTCGACGATTCTCCCGGTCTTCGGATCCAGCTGAGCCAATCTGCCCAGTGCAAATTCTGTGAACCACACTGTTCCGTCCTTGGAGGGAAACACCGAGTGAACACCCGCGGTCTTATCGAAGGGTAGCCGGAAACGGGTCAGTTCGGCCGTCTCGGGGTTGAGCTTCACCACCCCGTTGCCGCGGCCATAGTAAGGAATCCACATCATGCCGTCTTTATCCTCGACGGCGCTCCATGGGCCTTGCCCTCGTTCAGCGTGGAAATCGTATTCCACGTAGGCAATGTTCAAACCCCTCGGGTCCACCGGCCGCACTAGCTTCTTGTACGCCGCCATCTCCGGCCCCTGCGCCGAATTCGGGCCGAACATGACCGTCAGAAACTGCGCGTAGTCGGCGACTTTTTCGTCGCTAAAGTTGGCGCTGCCTTCCATGATCGAGTCGCGCATGTACCTGACCGCGGCGCTCCATCCCTGTTCGTTCCGCGTGGTTGGCGCCATGCGGTGTTGAAAGGAGTGGCAGGACCTCATGCAATTCTGAAAAAATGGTTCATTACTTCGTTTGGAAAGGTCGTGCTTGTCCGTATGGGGCAGCAGCTGCGTTCCCTGATACGTATTGAGGTCGCTCCATCGCACCGTCCCCTGCTCCAGCGCGAAATCGGCCGAAGCCTTTTGGGCGGCGGTCAGCGCCACGCCGTTGTGCGGATCGCTCTTATAGCCCACCGACGAGACCTGCACTGAATAAGTAGCTGGCGGAAGATTGTTAATGCGATAACCGCCCTTCGCGTCTGTCAGGACCGTGACCGTCATTTTGTTCTGCGTGTTCTCCGCCGTGACGAATGCAGCCATGAAGGGTTTGCCGTCGGGTCCCTTTACGTTCCCCGTGATTGAACCGCCAAACGCGGCAGCCAGCGTGGCTGCGAGCGTCACTGAAACCATTAGCTGATGCACGAAACGCATGATATCTCCTGTTGGCCTACTTCCCTCTACCCCTGGCACCGATGGGCGCGAAGCGATGCAGTTAAGTTTAGCCGATCAAGAAGTGGGTAGGGAATGTATTACGCGCGACTCTGAACCTGGGCCGGTACCACGCGAGGTCACACAATTCCACTCGATAGAAGCCCTCGACCATGCCAACTTGACGGTACAAACGCGGAAAAGTTACCTCTCCGACTCCGCGCTACACCAACTCTTCCCGGCCTCGAGCCGCGGCAGGTTGTTGGCGAAGAGGAAGAGCGGAATTGGAACGCGTCCGGGAATTCAACGGCGTCCAATCATGCAGCCTCTTCGGCTTGCAGCTCGCTAACTCGGAGTTCCGCGCAATAACCGGTGCATTGAGGCTTGAGGCACTGCGGAACGGCACGATTATGTGCCGCTCTTAATTCCGCCATCCTCAGGATAGCCAGCCGGAACCGCATCGCCCACAAGCGCGCAGATAAACGCTGCATTGCCTCGCACGGTCTGCGCGACTAAGCCGATTGCCCATTCCGCGAGCATACTCGATTTTTGCCCAAGGTATGCCCAAGTACTGCCAACGAATCTCTTCCGGTAGTTGTTTTCCCTTCCGAGGAGACTCCGCAAGAATCGTGCTGTCAGGAAACGAGGCTATCACGGCCGACAGTTTCGTGGGTTGAAGAAATCTTCCCATGTGCCATCCGCTTCCACTGAGATGGCAGCGTCAGTTGGCTGTAGTGGCAATCTTCAAAAATGGGGTGAAAATATCGTTGACACACCCAAGTACGTTTTCACTCACATTCGTGACACACCCCAATACAGAATCTTCACCCGATCCTTGCGCCGGTTCGCGAACACGAACAGATGCCCGGCGAATGCATCCAGTTTCATCGCCCCGGTGACCAGCGCGTGCAGACCGTCGAAGCTCCGCCGCATGTCGCACGGCGAGGTGCACAAGTACACCCGAACGCTCGCCGGCAGGTGGATCACGCCTGTTCCCGCAGCACCGCCAGCACCAGCTTGAGCGTCGCGGCATCGTGTGGAATCCGAAGCCGGTCGCCGCCAGCCAGCATCAGTTCGATGGGTGGAGCTACTTCCTCTCCGGGCTTGGTCTCGACCAGCGCGAAGCGGACAGGGATGTTCTGTTTCTGCAGCCGCCGGCGCCACCCGTAGAAGGCGGGGGCCTTCAGCTCTTGCTCTCGACAGAATGCGCGAATTGACTGGCCGCTGGTTTCCTGTTCCGCGATTCGCTGGCGCCATTGCTCGTGCCGTTGCTCTGCTTTGTTCACCCTTCCACTATGCGGGGCCTGCGGGAGTTTGGATAGTGGGGTTCATGTGATGGATACGACTAGGCGCCCATGGCGAGACAGAAGTCAGGCCCGAGTCGCTAACAGAGCTGTGTAGACGTCATATGGTGACAGTCCGTCACCGAGGAGACCAAAGTGAGCCGACTGTCACTAAAATGCCACCTATAGACCGGTCAAATTGAGTGAAAATCCGTGAAATCAGGTGAGACTCGAAACGGCTGCAAATGTTTGGCTGGCAAGAGGTTATAGCTTATTTTCTTGCAGTCGCTTAAGAGGGCTGATCGGTTTAGCAAACCGCTGCTTTCGACCACTCAGCCACCTCTCCGGTGTATGCAGGGAGTCTCAAACGGATGGTAGCACAGGGCGTTACTTTTTCTCAAAAACCGCGAGGTACTGGCTCTTCGGCGCCAGATCGCGTTTGGAAACCAGCCGGAATCCGTTGGCTTCCACTTCCTGGATGAGGTCGTCCTGATCGAGTCGAATGTGCCGCAGCGGAAGATCCGGATCGCTCCCCGGAATGGCTCCAAGCTGCTTGAAATATTCGACGATCACCAGCTTGCCGTCCGACAACAAGCTATCGCGAATATGTTCCAGCATCGCCTCCGGATAATCGAAGTGATGATAGACATCCAGCACCAGCACGCCCTCCAGCGAGTCGGCCGGCAGCTTCGGATCGCGATCTGTCCCGAGCACGAACTGCACGTTGTTCAAGCGGCTGAGCCGCGCCTTCATCTTCGCTTGGTCGAGAAAATCGCTCTGGATATCCTCGCCGATCACGTGGCCCGTGTCGCCCACGGCGTGACTCAGGTAGGGCAGCATGAAGCCGACGCCAGTGCCGATGTCGGCGACTTCGCCCCCAGGTTTGAGATCCATCGCGTCGACGATGTCCCGGGGTTTCTGCCGTTCTTCACGCCCGGGAGCGCTGAGGGCACGCGCGATGCTCTCCCGACCTTCGTGGGTCTTGTAGGTTTCGTTGGCTTGTCCCGCCACCTGGGCAAACGCGCCGGCGGACAGTAACAACAGACTGGCGATTATTTTCATAGCGATTTCTCCATGGGCATCGCAAATGGCGGTTCTACCAGGAAGTCGTGCGTGGACATCTCGGCCAGCGCCTCGCGGATCGACTGTTCCGACGTGGGCTCTACAGTGATGACGAACGGCAGGTCGCGCGGGTTATGGCTTGGCAACTGCAGCACCGCCTCCAAACTGATACGCTTGCCGGCCAGGACTGCGGCTAGGCTGGCGATGATTCCCGGCCGGTCTACGACACGGAATCGCAGATAATAGGCCGAGTGCTGCAGCGTGATGGGGATGGGCTTGTATTCGCCGAGGCGTTCGTGGGCGAATGGCGATACGCGCTCCGGGCTCCCGCAACGGATTTCACGCGCCACTCGCATCAGGTCGCTGACCACAGCCACGCCAGTGGGCGCCGCACCCGCGCCGCGGCCGTAGTAGAACGTGTCTTCGCCATATTTTCCGCGCACCCAAACGGCATTGTATGCCCCTTGCACGCCGGCGAGAATAGTGGACTGCGGAATCAGCGCCGGACGCACGGACAAGATCAACCCCGAGGATGTCTGGTGCGCCCCGCAAATCAACCGGATAGTATGCCCGAGTTTGTGCGCGTACTGGAAATCGAGGGGCAGGATGCGGCGGATGCCCTCGGTGTAAATATCGGACGGAGTAATCTTCTCGCCGAATGCCAGCGCCGCCAGGATCGCGAGTTTTGAGCGCGCATCGAAGCCGTCCACATCGGCGCTCGGATCGGCCTCGGCGTAGCCCAGCCGCTGGGCCTCCTGGAGGACGTCATCGAAGGACGACCCGTGCTTCTCGATTTCAGTGAGGATGTAGTTGCTGGTGCCGTTCAGGATGCCGAACAGGGTAGTGACGCGGTCGCCCGATATGCCTTCGCGCAGCACCGTGTGAATCGGGATTCCCCCTGCCACGCTGGCTTCCATCGCGAGGTTAATGCCGGCGGCGATCGCACGATCCCAGATTTCGGCGCCGCACAGCGCCATCAATTCTTTGTTGGCCGTGACTACCGACTTTTTGTGCGCGATGGCGCCGTCGATGATCTCGCGCGCCACAGTGGTGCCGCCCACCAGTTCGGCGACAATGTGGACGTCCGGATGCGCGACCACTTCGCGCCAATCCGCTGTGCGAAAGACGGAGTCGGCCCCGTTCGGCCGGTCCTTCGCGGCGTCCCCTAGTGCGAGCGACCGGCTGCACAGCGCCTTTACGCGCAACTGGAACCCCAGCTTCAGCGCGATCTGCTCGGCGTTTTCGGTAAGAATCGCGAGCGTGCCCGAGCCCACGTTTCCCAGGCCGATGATCCCAACGTTGACCTCCTGCATATAGCGCTATTATCCGGGATCGCGGGCACGAGTCACAATGGACTTAGTAATGATATCTCGCCTGCAGAAAATCAACTCGCGTCGCAGTGACCTTGTAAACCAACCTGTGCTCCTGCGTGATCCTTCTGGACCAGGCGCCGGTTAGCTGGTACTTCAGAGGCTCGGGCTTTCCAACTCCGTGAAAAGGGTCCGCGAGGACAGCCTCCACGAGAAGCAAGACGCGCAACGCCGTACTTCGATTGGTCTCGACCCACCAGCGCAGATCCTCCCGAAACTCGGGCTGGAACACCGCCTCCCGCTCACTTCGCTGACTCAAGGCCCATCTCGCGCCGCAACTGTTCCACCGTGGAAGCCTTGCTCTTCCTCCGCTGAGCTCGTCGAAGCGCACTAAGCAGGCGCTTGGCGTTTGCCGGCGATCGAAGCAGATGGGTGGTTTCGATCAAGCCCGCCAATTCCTCGGCGGGAATCAGGGCGACATCGGGCGCACCCCGCCGGCGAACAATCACCACTTCTTGGTCTTCAACCACCTGATCAAGCACGGTTGCCAGGTTGGCACGCAGGCGTGTATAGGTGGTCTCAATTGCCATGACTCTATTGTACAGGATTCCCGTACGCATCGATAGAACCGCTACTTCTCCGCCTCTCGATACAGCGCAAACACGGCCCCTTGCGGATCGGCCAGCATCGCCACGCGGCCAACGCCTTCGAAATCCATCGGACGGAGCATGATCCTAGCCCTCATGTCCTCCGCTTTTTGGAACGTCTTGTCCACATCGGACACCGCGAAATAGAGGAGCCAGTGCGGAGACTCGTTAGCACTGCTCTCGCGTGCGGGCGGAACGCCGCCGATGTAGTTTTCTCCGTTCATGATGTGCAGGTAACCGGACTCCTTTCCCTGGCCCGGCTTCAGCTTCCAACCGAACAAAGCTTCGTAAAATGATTTTGCGCGCGCCTGGTCCGGCGTGCCCAAATCGGCCCAGCAGAACGAGCCCGGATCTCCAATCACGCCCAAACCATTGCGCTTCTTTCCCTCCCACACCGAGAAAACGGCGCCGGTGGGAATCCTGAATGACGGCTGCTCTGCCCCTGTCCATCACGTCGAACGGCGCCTCTAGCACCTTACCCCCCAGTTCCCCGGCTTGCTTGGCAGATTCGTCCGCGCTCGAGACAGCGACATATAGATGCCAGTGGGGCGGGATACCCGCGGCGCTTTCGCTGGGACTGATAGTGAATGCGCCGGCAGCAACGCGATTCTGGAGTTCCAACAAACTGTAGACGTTATCCGGACCAACGGGGACGTCCCGCACAGTCCAGCCGAAAAGCTCGGTGTAGAAACTCTTGGCCTCATTCTGGTTGGACGTTGCCAGTTCAATCCAGCAGAATTCGCCGGGTCAAAATGTTCAACGGTCGGCATGAATGAATTATAGGGCAGCGGGAAACCGCTGGCCTATGATGTAAACAGGAGCGTCCCATGATTTCTACCAGGACCTGTCGAATCGTGCTCCTTTTTTCGCTGGCGCTGGCTTTGACGGCGCAGCAAGGCCCGCCCGAACGCACGCTCCCGCCTGAACCGCCGGAAGACATTCGCCTGCCAAACGGCAAACTCCAACGCGAGGAAATCCTGAAGGCGGATTATCAGAAGACGCTCGAAGACGCTCGCGCGCTATCCAAATTAGCCGACGAACTCAGGGCTGATTTGGAGAAAAGCGACTACAACGTTCTCTCGGTGGGCATGCTCAAAAAGACCGACGATATCGACCGGCTGGCCAAACGCATTCGGGACCGGCTGAAACGCTTTTGATATATGTTACGCTCGTCTAAGCCACGTCCGGCTTCGCCATACTCATGGTTCCCACACGCGAAAAAGCACAGTTGATGAGCGCTTCCGAGATCGACCGCACGTTGGTGCGCCTGGCCCACGAGATCCTCGAAAAAACTGAGAATCTGCATAGGTTGGCATTCATTGGAATCCGCCGCCGGGGCGTTCCCCTGGCACTTCGTCTGGCCGAGAAGATCAAGAACCTGGAGAACCTCGCGGTTCCGGTCGGTTTTCTCGATATCAATCTTTATCGCGACGATCTGTCCACCGTTTCCGAAAAGCCGATCCACAGCGCTACTGAAATCAATTTTCCGGTCACCGGCAAGGACATCATTTTGATGGATGACGTACTTTACACGGGCCGAACCATCCGGGCCGCGCTCGACGCCCTGTTCGATCAAGGCCGGCCGGCTCGTGTGCAACTGCTGGTGCTGATCGATCGCGGCTGGCGCGAACTCCCCATCGAAGCCCGCTACGTCGGCCGCATGGTGCAAACCGGCGCCAATGAGATCATTGAAGTGAAGCTCCAGGAAGTAGATCAAAACGACAAGGTATTGTTAGTGGAAAAGACTTAGAAGCGATGCCGGGTGGATTGTTGGGAATCGAGCCGCTGGATCGAGTCGAGATCGAAGGCATCCTCGACCGAGCCAAGCGTTTTCAGCCGCGCCAGACCGCCGGCGGAAGATCCGATCAGCTGCGCGGCCGCATGATCGTCAATCTATTCTTTGAAGCTTCCACGCGCACGCGCACCAGCTTCGAAATCGCCGCTAAACGGCTGGGCGCCGATGCCATCTCCATCACAGCATCCGCCTCCAGCGTTTCCAAAGGTGAATCGCTGGTGGACACGCTGAACACGCTCGGCGCCATGCACCCGGACGCGATCGTGATGCGCCACGCTGCTTCCGGGGCACCGCACTTTCTAGCGCGTTATCTGCCCACGCCGATCATCAACGCCGGGGACGGGACGCACGAGCATCCCACCCAGGCGCTGCTGGACGCACGCACCATCCTCGATCGCCGGCCCACGCTGGAAGGCTTGCGCGTCGCCATCATCGGCGACATCGCTCATAGCAGGGTGGCGCGGTCCAATATGTATCTGCTTTCGAAATTCGGCGCGCAAATTGTGTTGTGCGGGCCCGCGTCGCTGCTACCGCCTGAGTTGGCCCAGCTTGCGCCCAACATCAGCCTTACGCACAAAATGGAAGACGCTATTCGCGACGCCGACGTCATCATGATGCTGCGCGTGCAGCTGGAACGCCAGCACGAAGCCGCCTTCTCGGCGAACGAATACTTCCAGTTCTATGGCCTGCGGCCGGAGCACATGAGCCGGGCTAGGCCGGACGCCATCGTGATGCACCCGGGTCCGATCAATCGGGGCCGCGAAATATCCTCCGAAGTCGCGGACTCGCAGCGCTCGGTGATCTTGAATCAAGTGGAAAATGGAATTGCAGTGCGCATGGCGGTGCTCGAGCGCATCCTGGGGAATTGATGGCGCGGAAACTGACGCTGTGGAAAAACTGATCCTTCGTAACGGCCGCGTGATGGACCCGGCCAGCGGTCTAGACGCGGTCCGCGACGTAGCTATTGAACACGGCCGCATCGCTGCCATCGGTCCAACTATCGAGGCTGCCGGAGCCGCCGAACTGGACGCGACCGGGCTGATCGTTGCGCCCGGCTTCATCGACATGCACGTCCATCTGCGCGAGCCGGGCTTCGAACATGCCGAAACCATCGAGAGCGGCTCACGCGCTGCCGCCGCCGGTGGATTCACCTCCATCTGCTCGATGCCGAACACGTCGCCGGTCAACGACAATGCCACCGTAACCAGCTATATCATCGAGCGCGCCGAACGCCATGCAGTGGTGAATGTCTTTCCCATCGGCGCTATCACGAAAGAAAGCGCGGGCGAACAATTGGCCGCGATCGGCTTGATGAAGGAAGCGGGCATCGTCGCTATCTCCGACGACGGCCGGCCCGTCATGAATGCGCGTGTGATGCGCCGCGCCATGGAAACCGCGCGCTCCTTCGGCCTGCCGGTGATCGATCATTGCGAGGACCTGCACCTAAGCGCCGGCGGCGACATGAACGAGGGCGTCCAAAGCGTGCGCCTTGGACTGCGCGGTATTCCGTCAGCATCTGAAGACGTGATGGTGGCGCGCGACATCCTGCTCGCGGAGCTCACCGGAGCGCGATTTCACGTGGCCCACATCTCGTCCCGGCACTCGGTGGCAATGCTCGCCTTCGCCAAAGCGCGCGGCCTTGCCGTCTCGGCCGAAGCTACGCCGCACCATTTTGCCATCAGCGACCACGAGATGCCGCCCTACGACAGCAATTACAAAATGAAGCCGCCGCTGCGTTCCACCTGCGACGTCACCGCAATCATTGAAGGCATCGTCGTGGGCGCTATTGACGCCATCGCGACGGATCATGCTCCGCACGCGGGCAGCGAAAAAATGCAGGAATTCGAGCAATGCCCGTTTGGCATCCTGGGTCTTGAGACCGCCATTGGCATTACGCTGGAACGCCTGGTGCACACGGGAAAAATCACGCTGATGCGCATGGTGGAACTATTCACCACAGGGCCCGATCGCGTGCTCCATCTCAACCGGGGCCGCCTTGCGGTGGGCGCCACCGCCGATGTTACGCTCTTCGATACAGAACGCGTCTGGACCTACGACGTGAATCGCTCGGCTTCGAAGAGCCGCAATTCGCCTTTTGATGGCCATACCTTCCGCGGTGGTCCGGTGGCGGCCATCGTCAACGGAAAGATTGTTTGGGCCGCGGATCATGTCGGGCTGGGCGTGCCGACAGTCTCGCAATAGAGTAAAGTTACTACAGACTTGGACCCTTCCTTTCGTTATCGCCAGATTCCCGGCCGCCAGGCTCGCGGCGGGTGCCTGTGGTACGCCGTCGTCGCCATCATTCTTTTCGTAGCGTTGCGCTGGCTCTGCACCTGGGCCATCGACTACCAGTGGTGGAAAGAAATGGGCCAGTTGCGCACCTGGTTCAGCATTCTGGCGTATAGCCTCATTCCAGCCACCGGCGCGACTATCATCGCGTTCGTGATTTTCTGGATCGCGCATTCACTCGCGCTAAAAAAAGCGCATGTGCGCCTCCGGGAGCATCCGCTGTACGCCAAACTCACTGCCGTCGGCATCTTCTTAGTTGCCATGATCGTGGCGCTCTCCACGCTCGACACCTGGACCGTGGTGCGTTACTTCGGAGGCCGCGATCTGGGCGGCGCAGCCACTGCGTGGCGTGATCCTGTCTTCGGTAATCCGCTCTCTTTCTATCTATTCAAGATTCCGTTCTATTCAGACCTCTTGGGCCTGTTGCTCGGCATTGTTGTGCTGGGCGCTCTGATCTACTGGGTTGCCGAAAGAGCTTGGGAACTCACGGGCCGAGTTGGCGATTGGAAGAACGTCCAGGAAATCAATATCAACCAGCTTGGCCTGGCAGGCGCGCTCAAAAGCAACTTTTTGCGGGGATTGGGCGCCGTGTTCTTGCTATCGATGGCGGCACGATTTTTCCTGGGGCGCTACAGCCTGCTGCTCGAAGAGCACGGCAGCTTCATGGTCGGCATCGACTACGTGGATCAGAACATTGTCCTGCCGTTGCAGTGGGTGGAAATCGCCGGGTGCGTGATCTCAGCTGGCCTGCTGGCCATGGGCCGTTGGCGTATGGCGCTACTTGCGGTGGCTGCCCCGATTGTATTGCGAATCGCGATTCCACCCATCATCAGCACCGCGTATGTCCGGCCCAACGAGATCTCTATCGAGCGGCCTTACATTCAGAAGCATATCGAGGCAACGCGTTCAGCGTTCGGAATCGACCAGCGCACGAACGAGGTAGAGTTTGCGGCGAAGCCGGATGAGCCGGTCGATTTCAAGCAGCATCAGCCTCTGCTGGACAATGTGCGCCTCTGGGATTGGCACGCCTATCACGACGCCATCACCCAGCTCCAACCGTACCGGCCCTACATTTATTCGCTCCCCGACGTCGACCGTTACACCATCAACGGCCAACTGCGCCAGATGATGCTGTCGGCTCGCGAACTCGATCTTACGCAGCTTGGCGAAGCCGGAACCCGATGGATCAATCCGCATTTCATCTACACGCACGGTTACGGCGTTGTGATGGCGGAGGCCAATACGGTCTCCCCGAACGGCCTGCCGGAGTTGATCATCAAAGATGCGCCGCCCGTCGTCAGTGCACCGGGGGTGAAGCTCACACGCCCCGAGTTGTATTACGGCGAAAACGTGCAAGATCCCGTTTTCGTGGATACCGCGCAAGCCGAGTTCGATTATCCTTCCGGCGATCGCAACGTGGAAACCCACTACCAGGGTAAAGGCGGTTTCCCGATTTCGTCGCTTCTGATGCGGACTGCCGCCGCGGTCTCGCGCCAGGACATCAACATCCTGCTGACCGGCTACCTCACCCAGGACAGCCGGATGATGATTCGCCGCAACGTGACCGCGCGTCTGAGCGCAATGGCCGATTTCTTGAACTGGGACCCCGATCCGTACCTTGTACTCACGGATGCGGGCCGCCTGGTTTGGATCGTCGATGGCTACATGACCTCCGATGTCCATCCCTATTCAGCCAAAGTCGGTATGGAAGGCGTCGGCGAATTCAACTACATCCGTAATTCCGTAAAAGCGACTGTGGATGCCTACGACGGGACGGTGCATTTCTATGTTTTCGAACCCGACGATCCGCTGCTGCAGGCTTATCGGAATCTTTTTCCCGATTTGTTCGAGCCGGCTTCGACCATGCCCGCCGACTTGCGCCGCCACGTTCGTTATCCGGAAATGATTTTCCGCGTGCAGTCCGACATCTACCGGCTGTTTCATATGCGCGATCCCGACACGTTCTACAACAAGTCCGATGCTTGGGATACGGCGAAGTTCACCAACGAACAAGGAGGCACGCCGGGGCCGCTGGCGCCCACTTATGTCGTCGCTACACTGCCCGGAGAAACGAAGCCCGAATTCCTGCTCATGACGCCGTTCACGCCGCGCAACCGAGACAACCTGATCGGCCTGATGATGGCACGCTGCGACGGAGAACATTTGGGGGAGAAAGTGGTTTTGCTTATGTCCAAGCAAGAGATCATTCTCGGCCCCATGCAGGTGGAAGCCCGCATCAATCAGGATCAAAACATTTCCAAGGACCTGACGCTATGGAACCAGCAGGGGTCGCAAGTGCTACGCGGCCAGATGCTGGTGCTGCCTGTCGAGAAGACATTCTTGTATGTCGAGCCGATTTATATCCAGGCGTCTCAGGCCAAGATGCCGCAATTGAAGAAGGTCGCGCTCGCGATGGGGAACAATCTGGTTTACGCCGATACCTACGCTCAAGCGCTGGCGCAATTGGCGGGTGAAAAACTACCGACAGCGACCGAAGAAGCCACGCCAGCGGGTCAGCAACCCGCCATCACTACGACCGCCCCGGCGCCGGCTCACCCAGGACAAACTGGACAACCCGATCCGCGCATCGCTGAAATCAGACAGCACTTGCAGCGCTATCGGGAGCTGGTTTCGCAAGGGAAACTTTCGGAAGCCGGCAAGGAGCTCGAAGCTGTCCAGGGGCTGGTACAAAAGTAACTATTCTTTGATCCCGGCCAGCTTCGCCGTTTCGCTCCAGAGCCGCTCGGCCGCTGCTTCGTCTTGGGCGAGACTGGACGGCTCGACAGGTTTGCATTTGTAAAAGTAAAGACCGCTGGTTTTGGACACATCGTCAGAGGACGCCAAGTGCACGATCGTTTCGGCGCCTTTTTCCGGCGAGATCGCGAATAACTTCATCAGTCCGATTACGCGCGCCAGCGCTCCGCCGCTCTGATCGCCGAAGCGTGTATTCACAAAGCCCGGATGCAAACTATTCGCGGTGATGCCGGTCCCGGCCAGCCGCCGCGCCAGCGCTCGAGTGAACAAGATGTTGCATATTTTCGAGCGGCCGTATGCCGGAAACGCTTTGTAGTTTTGCTGGTACTGCAAGTCGTCGAAATCGATCTTAGCGCGATAGTGGGCGTTCGACGAGGTATTGATCACTCGCGCGGCGCCGGCCGCCAAAAGCGCATCGCGCAAACCCTGTGTGAGAACGAAGTACGACAGGTGATTGGTCGCGAACGTCAGCTCTAAGCCGTCTTCGGTGACCTGGCGTTCCCCGAAGAGCGCTCCTGCGTTGTTGATCAACACGTCGATGCGTGGCTCGGCGGATCGGATTTCCTCGGCCAACCGGTTGAGGTGGGACAGGCGCGAAACATCGCCGTAGTGAATGGTGTGCGCTTGTCTAGGAGCAAGCTCTCGCAACCGGTCCAGCGTGGCCTCGCCTCGGTTTTTACCGCGGGCCACCAGGACGATCCGCGCACCCATCGTGGCCAGGCGCTCGGCCGCAACCTGACCGATGCCCGACGTCCCGCCGGTGATCACCACTACTTTCCCTTGCATGGCTGCTGGCCAGTGTACCCCAATCCCGGATGCGACCTTACTCGATCTCCTGACCGAACGCCGCCATGCCCTTGGTGAGCACCGTTCTTGGGTACTCGCCGGACCCTCAAAGTTTAAAACGAGCCGAAATCTTTGTACCAGTCGCCATCCGGTGCAAACGGTTCGGACTTGGCCCACTGTTGCAGTTTCTCGAGCTCCGCTAGCGAGATCTCTCGCTCCTGAACGCGATTAAGCAGATGCCGCCAAAGCGCTGGAAGGAGTTCAGAGAAGCGTATCTTCGGCAATCGCGTCCGTCCCAAAGATGGCGCGTATTAGATCCTTGCCCGCCTCGTTTTTCGCTTTCTGCTCCTGTTCGTCCATGAATCGCCTGTAGGCGGCCTTGAGCTTTTCTTTGGCCTCGACGTCGGCCTGGATACCACGCTCCGCCAGGGACACCAAGGCTCGGCTCATCGTGAGTTTCCGCTCTCTGGCAACGCGGCGAACCTCAGCGACCAATGGCGCCGGGATCGTCACGCTTTGCCGTACGGGCTTTGTTCTCGAAGTGCGAGGCGGCTCTGATCGAGCGGGCATGCTTCATTGTTGCACCAACGTGGTGCAGTGTAGATGATCATCATCCTTGCGTTAAGCGGGTCTTCGCCCGCCTTCATGCAGTCCTGAGACTACAATCGTCCAACGATCCGCGCACCCATCGTGGCCAGCCGCTCAGCTGAAACTCGACCGATGCACGACGTCACGCCGGTGATCACCACTACTTTCCCTTGCATGGCTGCTGGCCAGTGTACCCCAATCGGTCCGTTTTCGACCACGCCGGTTTTGATCCTGATAGACTATTAGCCGATGAAAAACACCCTGTTCGCCCTTTCATTCGCGGTGCTCGCGGCCACCGTCTATGCGCAAGCCCCGCCCGATTTCAGCAAAGTGGAAATTAAGACCACGAAAGTCACCAACAATTTCTACACACTCGAAGGCCAAGGCGGCACCATCGGCATACTGGTAGGGCCGGATGGAATCTTCATGGTGGACGCGCAGTTCGCGCCGCTCTCGCAGAAGATTGCGGCCGCAATCCACCAAATTTCCGACAAGCCGATTCGCTTCATGGTGAACACTCACGTGCACGGCGATCACACCGGCGGCAATGAGAATTTCGCCAAAATGGGCGCCACAATTTTCGCGCGCGATGAACTGCGTTGGCGATTGGCTCATCCGTCGCCGGGCGCAAATGGCGCACCCGGAGTGGCAGCTCCCGCCGTCGCATTGCCTGTCGTAACGTACGAAGGCGCGGTGACCTTCCACATGAATGGCGAAGATGTTCGTCTCATTCCAATTCCCCACGCCCACACCGACGGCGACACATTGGTATATTTCCCTCACAACGATGTGCTCATGACCGGCGACTACTACCGCTCGATCCAATTCCCGAATATCGACCGCGCTAACGGCGGGTCGCTCGATGGGATGATCGAAGGTCTTGGCGTCACCATTGGCACGGCCGGTCCCAACACGAAGATCATTCCTGGTCACGGGCCGACCGTGGATCGGGCCGCAGTGATTGCGCACCGCGACATGATTCTTGCCATTCGCGATAAAGTCAACGCGCTGGTCCAACAGGGCAAGACCGTCGACGAAGTGCTGGCGGCCAAGCCTACTTCCGACTTCGACAACATTCCCAACGCGTCCACCACCTCGGAGCGCTTTGTTCGTCAAGTGTACGCGGAGCTGAAAACCAACTAAACTTGGAGTAATGCTCCGAGTTTTGCCGGCGGGCGTGATGTTGTGCGCCGCCCTGCTTGGCACTAACATGTCTGGCGCCGAGCGGCCGCGCTTCGCTCTGCGCGACACGCGAAACCAAGTTCACTCGCAGGAAGAATGGAACGGAAAGAAGGCGATTGTCGTATTCTTTACGACGACGGATTGCCCTTTGAGCAACAATGACGTTCCGGAAATGAATCGGATATCGCGGGACTACCAGGCGCGGGGAGTGGCGTTCTATGCGGTAGAGGCGGACACGACGATCTCCGATGCCGACGTAATGCAGCATGCCAAGGAGTACCAGTTTTCCTTTCCAGTTCTCTTAGATCCGCATCAGACCCTGGTGAAGATTACCGGCGCGACGACCATCCCGTCGGCCGCCGTGTTCACCCCCGACGGGACGCTGCTTTACCTGGGACGCATCGACAATCGGGTGGAGGATTTCAACATACGGCGGCAGGAGCCGACCGAGTTCGATCTGCGTGAAGCGCTGGAAGCTGTGCTAGAGGGCAAGCCCGTGCCACATCCGCGGACCAAGGCGTTCGGCTGCGCAATCAACCGCGCGAGCTGAGGTAAAAGCCCGAGGTAAAGCATGGCCAAACAATTTGCGATCGTTTTGTTGGGACTGGTCGCCCTGGCAACCGTGGCCTCCCCGGCGCCCTCTTCCGTTGCGCCGCCCACCTTCAACAAAGACATCGCGGCGATCCTTTATGCCAATTGCGCCACCTGCCATCGGCCGGGCGAAGTAGCGCCGTTCTCTTTGCTGACGTATCAAGATGCCGCGAAACGAGCCTCGTTGATTGCGGGCGCGGTTGCGGCGCGTTTCATGCCGCCCTGGAAAGCTGAGCCGGGGTACGGCGATTTCGCGGGCGAGCGCCGCCTGACCGATGTGCAAATCGCGCTGATCAGAGATTGGGCCAAAGCCGGCGCACCCGAAGGCGATGCCAGCGCCAAGCCCAAGCCTCCCAAGTTCACCGACGGCTGGCAAGGCGGACAGCCGGACGAGGTGCTGACGGTCCCGGTGAAGTATTCGCTGCCGGCTGATGGCCCGGATCAGTATCGATGCTTCGTGCTACCGACTGGCCTGGATCATGACGTGTATGTGGACGGCTTCGAATTCCGTCCCGGCAACCGGCTCATCGTGCACCACGCGCTGGTGTACCTGGATGCGAGCGGGAAAGCCAGACAGATGGCCGCGGCAAGCCCCGATGGAAGCTACCCCTGTTTCGGCGGCCCGGGATTTCCCGCGGCTGGAGGGCTGGGCGGATGGGCGCCGGGGATGACACCGCCGCCCCACGATCCTGAGGTGTCGCAGCCGATCAACAAGGGCACGGACGTAGTGATTCAGATTCACTATCATCCTTCAGGAAAGCCAGAAACTGATCAATCGTCGCTCGGGTTGAGCTTTTCCGGCCCGCCGAAGAAAGGCCGGACGTCAATCATGCTATTCGATCATCACCTGGACATCGCACCCGGAGATTCGCACTATGTTGCGAAAGGATCTCTAACTCTGCCGCGCGACGTGGAACTCATCGGCCTGACTCCCCACGCACACTATCTGTGCAAGGACATGAAGGTAATCGCGACGTTGCCGGATGGATCTACCAAGCCGCTCATCTGGATCAAGGATTGGGACTTCAACTGGCAGAACGCCTACCGGTATCGCACGCCGATGGACCTGCCCAAGGGAACGCGCATCGATCTCGAATACGCGTACGATAATTCGGAGAACAATCCGCACAATCCGGCGCATCCGCCGGTGCGCATTCATTGGGGCGAACAGACCAGGGACGAAATGGCTCTGGTCTTCTTAACGGTGGTGCTCCCGAGTCGGGCCGATATTCGCGACCTGCAGCGCGAGGTACGGCTGCAGTACGTGGAACGGTTTTTGAGCCAAGTGGAAACTCTTCAGGATGTGCGCGATGAGATGCTCCCGCCCGACGCAGCGGGGAGAGTCGAAACGTTATTCAAAATGTTCGACAAGAACGGCGACGGCAAGATCGATGACGAAGAGCGGGCTGCGATGCTGGCCTTCGTGAAGAGCTTCGAGGAACGCCGGCAGCCCAAACGCGATCAATAAAGACGCGATCAGTAGAGATTGTTTTAGCGGCTCGGGAGAGCGTAAGCGATGTAGGCGCCCGCTTTCTGCGCGGCTGGCCCGCTCATCATCCCGTTTCCCGCTGCCACGCACAGCACCACGTATTCGCGCCCGGCGACTTGGTATACCGCCGGCACGCCCTCCGCAGCTTCCGGAATACTGGTTTCCCAAATGATTTTGCCCGTGTCACGGTCGTAAACGCGAAATTTGCGATCCGATGCAGTGGCGGAAAAGAGCAAACCGCCGCCCGTCGCTACCACCCCGCCACGCGGGAAATGGCTGCCGGTATTGGTGTGACCCTCGGCAGCCAATTCGCTCACTTGCCCGAGTGGGACTTGCCATTTGATGGTGCCAGTGTTCAGATCGTATGCCGTCAATTGCGACCACGGCGGCCCGATGGCGGATAGGCGGTTGGTGCTCAGCAAAAAATCGTAGGGCGCCCAGTAGCGTTGCGGAGCGGCGTTCTGGCCGCTAAGAGGGATCAGGTAGTCGAAGTCCCGTGAAGCGAGCGGACGGGACGGCGTGACGGGAGTGGCGAGATAAGCCACCAGCGAGTCGAGACTCCGGGGCGTCAGCTGTGAAAATGCAGGCATCCGACCTTGGCCGCCGGTAACCGTCGTCTTGATTTGATCGGCCGTCAACCGCTTCGTAATATCCGTCAGCGCAGGGATTCCACCGGCCTGACCGGTCCGGTCCGCTCCGTGACAACCCGCGCAATTCTGCGAATAGATCGCAGCACCTTGTTGCTCTGGACTCGCGGCCCCAACAACGGCCGTGGGTCCACCGGGCGGCATGCGCGAGTCGAGTTTTAGGTAGGTCGGCAGTTCCTTCGATTGCACGTATAGCAGCCCGGCTGAGGGATCCACCGCGCCGCCGCCCCAATTGGCTCCGCCGTTGTGGCCCGGCATTTCGATCGTGCCGCGCAGGCTGGGTGGCGTATAAAGTCCTTCGTTGCGAGAGCTGAGAATCTTGTCACGCAGGCTGGCGCGCTCCTCTTCCGGAATATAAGGATTGATGTCGTCGGCGGTGAATTTCTGGCGCGCGAATGGAGGGGGCAAGGTCGGGATCGGTTGCGTTGGCCAAGCCTGCTCGCCGGGGACATCGGACTTCGGCACGGGGCGTTCCTCGATCGGCCATAGCGGTTCGCCCGTGACGCGGTTGAATGCGAACAAGAATCCCATTTTCGTCGACTGCGCAACGGTATCCACTTTTTTCCCGTTATGTTCTACGGTGAGCAACTTTGGTGCGGCCGGCAGATCGTAATCCCAAAGATCGTGATGGACGAATTGAAAATGCCACAGGCGTTTCCCGGTGCGGGCATCCAGCGCTACCAGAGAATTGCCGAAGAG
>Ga0209415_10007398_pt1 | contig 19193 bp, 16 predicted proteins | sample PeaSoiSIISIP2007_FD_187696 | JGI IMG/M metagenome (GOLD analysis project Ga0209415, IMG submission 187696) | Peat soil microbial communities from Weissenstadt, Germany - SII-SIP-2007 (SPAdes) (version 2) | ecosystem: Environmental > Terrestrial > Soil > Wetlands > Peat | place: Germany... | reverse complement strand
TTCTTGAGCATCTTGTCGATGCGGGCCCGCTCGACGTTCAGGATCTTCCCCCGGATGGGGAGGATGGCCTGGGTGCGCGGGTTGCGGGCGTCCTTGGCCGACCCGCCGGCCGAGTTGCCCTCCACGATGAACAGCTCGCTCTGGCGCGGGTCGCGCGACGAGCAGTCCACCAGCTTGCCGGGCAGGCCCGCGCCCCCGAGGGCGGACTTGCGCCTCGTCAGGTCGCGTGCCGCCCGGGCCGCCACGCGGGCCCGGGCCGCGGTCGTCGACTTCTGGACGATCTGGTTGGACTCGCGGGGGTTCTCCTCGAGCCAGTCGACGAGCTTCTCGTTGGTGGCCCGCTCAACCAGTGAGCGGATGGACACGTTGCCCAGCTTGGCCTTGGTCTGACCCTCGAACTGCGGGTCCCGCAGCCGCACCGAGATGATGGCGGTGAGGCCCTCACGGATGTCCTCGCCGAGGAAGTTGTCGTCCTTCTCTTTGAGGCTCCCCTTGGCCCGCGCGTAGCGGTTGACCGCGTTGGTGAGGGCCTTCTTGAAGCCCTCCTCGTGCATCCCGCCCTCGATGGTGGAGATGCCGTTGGCGAAGGAGTGGATCGACTCGTGGAACCCCGTGTTCCACTGCAGGGCGATCTCCACCTCCTGCTCGTCCTCGGACTGGGTGAAGGAGCACACCCGGCGGAACAGCGCCTCCTTCGACGTGTTGAGATGCTTCACGTAGTCGACGATGCCGCCCGAGTACTGGTACTTCACCTTCTGCTCGCGGTCGGACCGCTCGTCGGCGAAGCGGATCTCGAGGCCCTTGTTGAGGAAGGCCATGATCTGCAGCCGTTCGAGGACGGTCTGGGCGCGGAACTCGGTCTCCTCGAAGATCGACGCGTCGGGCCAGAACGTGACGGTCGTCCCCGTCATGACCTCGCCGTCGCGGTCCTTCGGGGCCGGGCCCGTCGCCGCCAGCGCCTTGGTGCGGTTCCCCCCGTCGGTGAACTCCGCCACGTGGTGCTTGCCGCCGCGGTCGATCTCGAGCACGAGCCGCGTCGACAGGGCGTTCACCACCGAGACCCCCACCCCGTGCAGGCCGCCGGACACCTTGTACCCCGACCCGCCGAACTTGCCCCCGGCGTGCAGGGTGGTGAGCACCAGCTCGGCCGCGGAGAGCTCGGGGTAGAGCTCGTGGGGCTCGACCGGGATGCCCCGGCCGTTGTCGGAGACCCGGCATCCCCCGTCGGCGAGGAGCGTCACGTCGATGCGGGTGCAGTACCCCGCCATGGCCTCGTCGACGGCGTTGTCGACGACCTCCCAGACGAGGTGGTGGAGCCCCGTCGGGCCCGTGGACCCGATGTACATGCCCGGGCGCGCCCGGACCGGGTCGAGTCCCTCGAGGACGGTGATGTCGCTGGCGTCGTAGGTGCTCGGGGCGACCTTGCCGCCCGCCACCGACTCTGTCTTCAACGCCACGCGCGCGCCCTTTCTGATGCTCGTTCGACCGGGGTACGCACCGCCCCGACACAGGCTCGCAAGAGGCTGTTTTGTGCGCTACCGATGGACAAAAGTCTACCAGGACGGGGTGACGCGACGGGCCGATTCCGGCCCCGCGCGGGCCGCCACGCACCCCGCTGAACAGGGGTTTCCGAGATGCTGCGCCGCGGTCAGGGACGTACGCGGATGTCGAGTCGCTCCGGGGCGCCCGACGGCCCGCACACCTCGGCCAGACGGCGCACGATGTCGGGCGCGAGATGGCGCAGCTGCGTCGCCCAGGCGGGGTGGTCGGCGCTCACCACGAGCGTCGTCCCCTCGAGGCGCACGGGGCGCACGTGCGCCGCCACCGCCGGCCCCACGATGTCGTCCCAGCGGCCGAAGACCGCACCCACCACGTCGGCCCGCCCGGCGCCGATGTGGCTCGCCACCGCGCCCAGCGCGTCGCCGATCCGGACCGGGCCCTCGTTCGAGCGGCCCCTGCCGTCGCGCCGCGGGGGCCGGCGGGGGGGGCCGGTCACGGGCCCCCCACGGTCGCGCCGAGCGTGCCGTCGGTGACCTCGACCACCTGCTCGGCGTGGACCGCCGGGGGTGGGTCGACCGCCGTGGTCAGCAGCACCTGGCCGGGCGGCAGCAGCGCCACGAGCGCCGCCGAGCGCGCCGCGTCGAGCTCGGAGAAGACGTCGTCGAGGAGCAGGACGGGCGGCTCGGCCAGGTCGCCCCGGCGCAGCTCGTGGGTGGCCAGGCGCAGGGCCAGCGCCACGCAGCGCTGCTCGCCCTGGGAGGCGTGGGTGCGGGTCGGTCGGGTGGCGATGGCCACGTCGAGGTCGTCGCGGTGCGGTCCGACCGACGTCACCTGGCGACGGACGTCGTCGCGGCGCGCCGCCTCCAGCGCGTCGGCCAGCTCCGCCTCCCACGACCGGCGGTACTCGAGCGTCACGGACTGCGCCACGCCCGCCAGGCGCTCGTAGGCCGCCGAGGCCAGCGGCGCCAGTTCGGCCGCCAGCCGGCGGCGCTCCTCGGCCAGCGCCGTGCCCGACCGGGCCAGGCGCTCGTCCCACACGTCGAGGGTGGCGGCCACGGTGTCGTCCACACGGCCCTGGGCCTGGCGCAGCACCGCCGCCCGCTGGCGCAGGATGCGGTCGACCTCGGTGACGAGGGCGTCGAGCCGGGGGTGGCGGGCCACCAGCACGTCGTCGAGGTACTGGCGGCGCCCGGCGGGGCCGCCCTGGACCAGGTGGAGATCGTCGGGGGCGAACACCGTGACGTTGAGCACGCCGGCCAGCTCCGAGCGGCGGCGCACGGGCTGGCGGTTGACCTGCATCCGCAGCGCTCCGTCGGCGGGGATCTCCGCCTCGATGAGCGCCGGACGTCCCTCCACCGAGGCCTCGGCCCGCACGATGGCCCGGGTCGTCCCGGTGCGCACCAGCACCTCACGCTGGGCCCCGCGGATGGAGCGCTGCAGGGCCAGCCACCCGACCGCCTCGAGCACCGACGTCTTCCCCGCCCCGTTCGGTCCCCGGAACACGGTCAGCCCCTCGGGGTGGGGACGGATCTCGGCGTCGGTGAAGCACCGGAAGTCGGTGAGCCACAACGTGGTGACGGCCACGGGGGACCGGATGGGAGCGGTGTGCGAAGTCGGCGGGGACGGGAACGTGCTCGCTACGACACCCGGACCGGCATGAGCAGGTAGCGGTAGTCGTCGTGGTCGGGCGCCCGGACGGTGGCCGGCTTGGTGGCGTCCACCGTCTCCAGCACGACCTCGTCACCCACCACCGCTTCCACCCCGTCGATCAGGTACGAGGGGTTGAACGCCACGGTCAGCTCCTCGCCCTCGAACTCGGCGTCGACGTCCTCGCTGGCGTGGCCGACCTCCTGCGACACCACCGTGAGCTCGACCGATCCCGGGCGCATGGACAGCCGGACGGGGGTCGTGTTGTCCCGGACCAGCAGCCGCACGCGCCGCAGGGCGTCGAGCAGGGCCTCGCGGCCCACGCGCAGCATGTTGGGGTAGCCGGGCGGGATGAGCTGGCGGTAGTCGGGGAACCGCCCGTCGAGGAGGCGGGTGGTGAGCCGCACGCCGCCCACGGTGAAGGTGGCGTCGAGATCGCTCACCGAGAACCCCACCGTGGCCCCGGCCTCTTCCTTGCCCGTGGACGACGGCAGCAGCCGCTGCACCTCGGTCAGGGCGCGGGCCGGCACCAGGATCTGCTCCGCACCCGGGGCGAGGGGGGCGGCCCCGGACAGGTCACGCAGGGCCAGACGGTACGAGTCGGTGGCCACCAGGCGGGTGCCGGCCTCCTCCGCCGCCACCAGCACCCCGGTCAACAGGGGCCGGGCGTCGTCGTTGGAGGCGGCCCGCACCACCTGGCGCAGGGCCTCGGCCAGGGCCAGGGCCGGGAGGGCGACCTGCTCGGGACCCGGGTCGGCCAGGACGGGAAAGTCCTCGACCGGGTACGTGCGCACCACGAACCGCGAGCGGGCGGCGGCGATCTCGACCTCGTCGTCACCGCCCTCGAACGTCACGGCACCGGGCTCGAGCGACCGCACGATGTCGGCCGCCAGCCGGGCCGGGACCACAAAGGACCCGTCGTCCAGGCCGATGGCCTCGACCTCCACCCGCACCGTCAGGTCCAGGTCGGTGCCCACCACCGTCAGACGGTTGCCCACCACCTCGGTCCGGACCCCGTTGAGCGCAGGTGTGGTCGACGCCCGGGTGGTGACGGCCCGGCTGGCGGTCGTCAGCGCCTCGACGAGGGTGTCTCGCTCGCAACGGAACTTCACACAGGGTCCTTTCCCCTTAAAGAATTCAATTCTGACAGTGACGGTAGTAGGGCCTGTGGACTGTGGACGACATCCGGTCGTCGCAGGTGGCGGCCCTCACGGCTGTCCACCGGTCCGACGGGCTGTCCACAGCGCGGACCACGACCGGGTCCCGGGGCCGGATCCTGTCCACCGACGGGGTCGTGCCGTCCACAGGCCCGGGCGGTTTGCCCACAGTGTCGTGTACCGGTGTGTCACCGAGCCCGGGTCACACACCGGCCTTGATCCGCACGATCAGATCGTTCACCTGGTCGAAGATCTGCCGACGCTCGCGCATGAGGGAGGAGATCTTCTCCACCGCGTGCATGACCGTGGTGTGGTCGCGGCCGCCGAACTCCCGGGCGATGGCCGGGTAGGAGTAGTCGGTGAGGTCCCGGAAGAGGTACATCCCCACCTGGCGGGCGATGACCAGGGGTCGGCGCCGGCTGGGCCCACACAGGTCCTCGATGCTGAACCCGAAGGTGGTGGCGGTGGTCTCGAGGATCTGCTTCGGGGTGATGGGGCGGGGGCGGCCGGCTTTGACGATGTCGGACAGCACGTGCTCGGCCAGCTCCCGGGTGAGGGGCTGGTGGTTGAGGCTGCCGTAGGCCGTGACCCGGATGAGCGCCCCTTCGAGCTCGCGGATGTTGTCGGTGACGTTGCTGGCGATGAATTCCAGCACCTCGTGGGGTACGACCCCCCGCTCGCGCTCGAGCTTCTTCTGCAAGATGGCCAGGCGGGTTTCGAGCTCGGGCGCCTGGACGTCGGTGATGAGGCCGGACAGGAAGCGGCTCCGCAGCCGGTCCTCCAGGGTGGCGATCGACTTCGGAGCGCGGTCGGAGGTGATCACGACCTGCTTGGAGGCGGCGTAGAGGTGGTTGAAGGTGTGGAAGAACTCCTCCTGGAGCGCCTCTTTGTTCTCCATGAACTGGACGTCGTCGATCAGGAGCACGTCGCACTCGCGGTAGCGCCGTTTGAAGGCCGTGGTGGTGTTGTTCCGGATGGCGTCCACGAACTCGTTCAGGAACGTCTCGGTCGAGACGTACCGGATGCGCCGCCCGGCGAAGTTCTCCCGGACGTAGTTGCCGATGGCGTGGAGCAGGTGCGTCTTGCCCAGCCCGGCGTCGCCGTGGATGAACAGGGGGTTGTACGACTTGGCCGGCATCTCGGCCACGGCCAGGGCGGCGGCGTGGGCGAAGCGGTTCGAGGACCCGATGACGAAGGCGTCGAAGGTGAAGCGGACGTCGAGCCCCCCGAGATCGACCTCTTCGGCGGAGCGGCGCGCCGTGGCCGGGGTGGCGACGGGTCGGGGTGCGCCCTGCTGCGAGGTATCGGCCGCCACGTCCTCGTCGAGCAACGTCAGCGGGAGCGGCCCCTCCAGGGAGACGGGGGCCACGTCCACCCGCACCTTCACCTCGTGGGACATGCATTCGGTCACGGCGTCGGTGATGAGGCCGAGGAAGCGGTTCTCGACACGGTCGCGCACGAGGGTGCTGGGCGCGGTCAGGACGAGGAGGTCCCCGTCGAAAGCCTGGGGCGCCAGGCCCGCCAGCCAGGTTCGCCACGTCGCGTCGGACACCTGCTCACGCAGCGTGTCTCCACAACGATTCCACAGGTCGATCGTCTCGTTCACCAGGTCCTCCGCCGTCCCGCCGCCAAAGCTGTCCACAAGGAGGTCCACATCTGTGGATCCTCCGGGATTGTCCGCCGGCCGCGTGCGACCGGCTGTCTGGTGGCCCCGGGGAAGGAGGACCCTGTCCGTCGGGGCGCTCCCGAGGGAGGCACCGGCAGGCTGGAACGGTACACCGGCCCGTCCGGGGCTGCTAGTGGCGGGAAGCCCAGGTGACGCCGTCGTCACCCCCCGCCAGCAGGACCTTTCTCCCGGACGGGACCCGCCCCGAATTCCGGCCCGCCCCGGCCCGCCCGGGGGTACCTGCCTGGTGGGGTCGGGCGTGGCGCGCCTAGCATGGAGCGCCCGGGCACTGGGGTCGAGCGAGCCCGCACGACACCCCGGCCCCGCCGCCCCGCCGCCCCGTCGGCTTCGAGCGAGGACGAGACCATTGAAGAGGACGTATCAGCCCAACACCCGCAGAAGGGCCAAGAACCACGGTTTCCGGCACCGGATGTCCACCCGGGCCGGGCGGGCCATTCTCCGGGCCCGCCGCCTCAAGGGCCGTCAACGCCTGTCGGCGTGAGGGTGGTCGAGCTCGGGTGGTGTGGCGCATCCGGGATCGGTCCACGTTCGAGGCGCTGCGCCGGGCCGGGCGACGCGCCCGGCGCGGGCACGTGGCCGTGACCTACGTGGACTGCGGGGGGGAATCCGCTCCCCGGGTGGCGTACGCCGTCGGGCGGCGTGTGGGCGGTTCCGTGGTCCGCAACCGGGTCCGCCGGCGCCTGCGGGCCGCGGTGGCTGACATCTCCGGGTCGTTGCGGCCCGGGGCCTACCTGGTGTCGGCCGGACGTGCGTCGGCGGACCTACCCTTCGAGCAACTGAGAGCAGACGTGACCGCAGCGATGACATCGGCGTCCGGACAACGGTCGTGACCACGACCCTTCCGACGGACGCGCCCGCCCCGAGCCGCTCGTTGCGTGCATTGCCGGACGCATCGCGTGGTGAAACCGGCCTGTGGGTCCGCGGCCTGGTTCGCCTGGTGCGCATCTACCAGGCCTGCCGGGGCGGCCGTCCCTCCCCGTGTCGGTACTGGCCCACGTGCTCGGCCTACGCCGTGGAGGCGCTCGAGCGCCACGGCTCGGCCCGGGGCTCGTGGTTGGCCCTGCGCCGGGTGTCACGGTGCCACCCCTGGGGCGGCCAGGGCGTCGACCCCGTGCCGGAGTGAGGCCCCGATGAACCGACGAGTCGTCCCGTGATCCACACCCTGCTCCTCGGCAGCACCATCGGCCAGGTCTTCCAGCCCCTCTACGAGGCGCTGGCCTGGGTCATGGCCATGTTCTACGCCCTGATCCCCAATTTCGCCGTCGCCATCGCCCTGCTCACGGTGGCCGTCATGGTCGTCACGTCCCCGCTCACGGTGAAGAGCACCCGGTCGACCATCGCCATGCAGCGCCTGGCCCCCGAGCTCAAGAAGATCCAGCAGAAGTACAAGGGCGACAAGGCCACCCTCAACGAAGAGATGATGAAGCTCTACCGGGAGCACAACATCAATCCGGCCGGTGGCTGCCTGCCGATGTTGATCCAGCTCCCCGTCTTCGTCGTCCTCTATGGCGTGATCCGTGGTCTGACCAATACGGTCAAGAGGAACGGCAAAATAGTCGCCGAGCCGCGCTACATCTCGAAGAACACCCACCTCTACCACCAGCTCCTGGCGGCCAACGGCCACATGAAGGCCTTCGGGCTTGACCTGGCCGGGACCCTGTTCACCCACCATGCGCACTGGTACGACGCCGTTCCCTACGGGGCCATCGTGCTGGTGGCGATCGGGTTGCAATACCTCCAAATGCGCCAGCTCAACAGCAGGAACCAAGGGGCAGCCCAGGCCAACCCACAGATGCAAATGATGCAGCGGTATATGCCGCTCATCTTTGCGGTCATCTACCTTCGTATTTCGGCCGGCGTCAACGTCTATTTCGTGGTGTCGAGCCTGTGCCGCATCGGGATCCAGGAGGCCATCTTCCGGTCCGGGGTCCTCGACAAGGCGCCGTCTCGGCGCCAGGAGGTGTTGCCCTCGCGCCGCGACGCCGGCCCGCCGCGCCGCAGAACCCTCATGGAACGACTGGCCGATGCCCAGCAGCGGGCCCTGGAACAGCAGAAGCAGCAGAAGGCCCTGCAAGCGGGCTTGCAGGCTGACGTGGACGCCTCCCGGGACATCGACCGACCCGGGGGGGCCAAGCGTCCCCCGGGGAACAAAACGGGGGGCCCGAAGTCGCCGTCGTCCAGGCCGAACGGCCAGCGGCCGGCCGGATCGGGGCCGCCCACCCGGAAGTCGGGTGCCCCACCGTCGGGTGCGGACCGAAAGGCCGGCACCCCACCGTCGGGGAACAGCGGTGCCCGAAAGGCGGCCCCGTCGGGCTCATCTGGCTCGTCCTCGGGGGACGGCGACGCCGGGCGTCCCGCCCGCCCCGGGGGGCAGAAGGGGCCCGCCCGGACGCCCGGATCGTCGCGGGGAACGTCCGGTGCACCCGCCAAGGGGGATGGCTCCTCCGCCAACGGGGACGCCGGCGACAGCCGGCAGGACACCAACGGCAAGGCCACCGGGAACGAGGCATCGGCGCCCACGTCAGAACCGCCGTCCACATCGGAACCGTCGCCGCCCGAGTCCGCCCGCAAGCGTCCCAGAAAGGCTCGTTGATCGATGGAGTGGGTCGAAACCACCGGTCGGACCATCGAGGAGGCCAAGGACGCCGCCCTCGACCAACTCGGCGTCGACGACTCGGATGCCGAGTTCGTCGTGGTGAGTGAACCCAAGGCCGGCCTCTTCGGCCGGGTTCGGGGTGAGGCCAGGGTCCGGGCCCGGGTGCGTCCCACCAGCCCCCGGCCCAAGCGGACGAGGTCGCGCCGCCAGGGAGAGCAACGCGAGGGACCCCGCCGGGGATCGGGATCAGGATCAGGGCGTGGGGGCTCCTCCGGCTCGCGGAGCGGGGGAACCGGAGCCGGAACGACGGCCGGCACCGCCGACGAGTCCCCGGGCGACGCAACTCGGGAAGAGCAGGACGAGCCGGACGGCCAGGAGGGTTCGTCGGGCAACGGTGCAGGGGCGTCCCGGAGCCGCAACCGGCGGTCACGGTCCCGGAGCGGATCGACACGATCTGGGGCCCAGGCCTCCGATTCCGGCGATGGCGATCGCACGATCGACAGCGGTGAGGCGGCGCAGCGGCCGGCTTCCGGCAGGGGGAGAGGGTCCCGGTCCGCCGGGCCGACGAAGGAGGAGACTGTGGGCGAGGACCTTTCGATCGAGGAGCAGGGTGAGTCGGCCCGGGAGTTCGTGGCCGGCCTGATCGAGGAACTCGGCCTCGATGCCTCCGTGACCTCCAGGGTGCTCGACGAGGACACCGCCGAGGTGGCGGTCGATGGGGCGGAGCTCGGCGTCCTGATCGGCCCGGCCGGCGCCACGCTGGGTGCGCTGCAGGAATTGGCCCGTACGTTCGTGCAGAAGCGGACCGGTGGTCAGAGCAGCAGGATCATGGTGGACGTGGCCGGCTACCGGGCCAAGCGGGCCGCCGCCCTGCAGCGTTTCACCCGTCAGATCGCCGAGGAGGTCATCGAGTCGGGCACGGAGCGGGCGCTCGAGCCCATGTCGGCCTCGGACCGCAAGGTGGTCCATGACACCATCAACGACATCGACGGCCTGGCCACCCGGTCCGAGGGCGAGGATCCCCGCCGCTACATCGTGATCTCGCCCCAGCACGTGGCCTCGGACGAGCCCAGCTCGGACGAAGCGCCCGTCGACGCCTGACGATCGGCGGCAGGGAGACCCCGCTGCGCCGGGAACTCGTGCGGCTCCGGTGGATCCCGACACCGCTGCCGGAACTGTCCCGGCCGATCTACGCCGGATCCTGGAGTCGGCGCGCCAACGTCATCTGCTGGGCGCAGTGCCGATGGACGACCAGGTGGCCCATGCCCTCGGGTTCGCCCAGGTGGCGGGCACGATTCCTCGGCACTGGGTGGATCTCGGCTCGGGCGGGGGCCTGCCCGGGCTCGTCCTGGCCTGGTTGTGGCCCCACTCCTCGGGCGCGCTCCTCGATTCCGCCCATCGCCGGACGGAGTTCCTCGAGGAGTCGATCCGGTCGTTGGCGTGGCAGGCGCGCCTCGAGGTCGTGTGCGCCCGAGCCGAGGAAGCCGGGCGTGATCCTGCCTTGCGGGAGGCATTCGACCTGGTGGTAGCCCGGTCGTTCGGCCCGCCGGCGGTCACGGCGGAATGCGCCGCCCCGTTCCTGCGCGTCGGCGGGCTCCTGGTGGTGTCAGAACCGCCCCGGACCGACCCCTCGATCCACGGCCAGCACGTTCCCGGGACCGGGTCGACGGCGGGCCACGGAGCAGAGGAGGTGGGACACCCACCTGACCTCGGAACAGAGCGCTGGCGGCCGGCGGAGCTGGCTCAGCTAGGGCTCGAGCCGACGGGTCCGGCCCGTGCTCGGTTCGGTTACCAGGTGTTGGTCCAGGTGAGCCCGTGTCCCCCTCGATTCCCCCGGCGTCCGGGGATGGCGACCAAGCGCCCGCTGTACCGCACCCACGGCTGACGAAAGTCTCACCCTCGAGTCAGTCCCGGCGTCGGTGCAGGTCAGACCCCGTTTCCGCCGGATGTTCCACGTGAATCCTTACGGTGAAACACCCCTCGACGGGATCGCACGTGTCGGGCAGGGACGTGCGGCGAGGGAGATCCGGTGTCATCCGCCGGCGCGACGTTTCACGTGGTACCTTACGGTGAAACACCCCTGAGGGAGCTCCGGAGACAGGATCACCATGGCCACGCCGCTCGAACAGGGAATCCTGGTAGGCCTGCTGGTGGGCGAGGGCCACTTCGGCGGCGACGGTCGCCAACCCCAGGTCACCCTGCGTATGCACGTCCGGCACGAGGCGCTGTTCCACTGGTTGGAGCGCACCTTTCCCGGTGGTCGCCTGTACGGCCCGTACCATCACGACGGCCGGCACTACTTCCAGTGGATGGCCCGGGGGACCTACCTCCGCGACCACTTGATGCCTATTCTCCGGGCTCAGCTGTCCCCCGAGCTCGATGGCCACAGCCACGAGCGCTTCGGGCAGATGTCGGAGCGCTATGCCACCCGGCTAGGGGTCGTCCTGGAGGTCGAACCGCCTCCGGGGGACGACCACGAGCCGGTAACGGCGAAAAATCCGCCCGATTCGGCGGGGGACGCTTGACCCCGGCATCCCCCAATGGGGAGGATGGGGGACCGTACGCCAGGGACCATCGGGAGGGCTGACTGTGCGCGTCCGCATCCGAGGTAGGGACCACCGGCCCGACGAGGGGAAGAACTGGCCAAAGTCGCCTCCGGCGGAGGATTCCGAAGCAAGCGGGGATCCCGTGGCCATGGCCGATGCGCTGTACGAGGATGCGGAGAGCGCCTCCGTGCAGCCGCAGCCCGAGCCCGAGCCTCCGGTGGTGACCCAGCCAGAGGTAGTCGAGGTCAGTGAGGCAGTAGTGGAGAACGACGTGACGCTGCCCCCGGTGGCCCAAAAGGAGCCTGTGGCGCCCAGACCCGGCCCGGTGGGTTCGCCCCGACCCGTCGACTGGTCCGACGTCCCCAGCCCCGACCAGGGGTCGGAGGGCGACCACTACGTACCCCGGCCCGTTCCTCGCATCATGGCGGTGGCCAACCAGAAAGGTGGCGTGGGCAAGACCACCACAGCCGTCAACCTCGGGGCAGGCTTGGCCGAGATCGGCTACCGGGTTCTGGTGGTGGACCTCGACCCGCAGGGCAACGCCACCACCGGACTGGGTATCGACGGACGATCGTTCGAGCTGTCGATGTACGACGTCGTCATGCGCGACGCCAAGCTCGAGGATGCCATCGAGCCCACCAGCATCAAGAACCTGTTCGTGGCTCCGGCCACCATCGACCTGGCCGGCGCCGAGATCGAGTTGGTGCCCACCTTCAGCCGGGAGCTCAAGCTCCGCCGGGCCATCGACACGGTGATCGACGACTTCGACTACATCCTCATCGACTGCCCCCCGTCCCTCGGCCTCATCACCGTGAACGGCCTGGCGGCCGCGCACGAGGTGCTCGTGCCCATCCAGTGCGAGTACTACGCCCTCGAGGGTCTCGGTCAGCTCCTGCGCAACGTCCACCTGGTGCAGTCCAACCTCAACGATCAGCTCGAGGTGACCACCATCGTCCTCACCATGTACGACGGGCGGACCAAGTTGGCCGAACAGGTGGCGGCCGAGGTTCGGGCCCACTTCGGGAACAAGGTGTGCAGGAACGTGATCCCCCGGACGGTGCGCATCTCCGAGGCGCCCTCGTTCGGCCAGCCGATCACGACGTTCGATCCGAGCTCACGCGGGGCGATCGCCTACCGGGAGCTAGCCAAGGAGGTAAGCGGTGGCGCGGCGTAGCGGACTGGGCAAGGGCCTCGGAGCGCTCATTCCGACGGAGTCGAGGGAGCGGGACTCCGCCCTCAGGGTGGTCTCCATGACCAGCATCCGGCCCAACCCGCTGCAACCCCGGACACGTTTCGACGAAGAGGCCATGACCAGCCTGGCCTCGTCGATCCGGGAGGTCGGTGTCCTCCAGCCCATCCTGGTACGGGAGACGGGGGAAGGCGAGTACGAGCTCATCGCGGGCGAGCGGCGGTGGCGAGCCGCCCGCCGAGCCGGGCTGCAGACCATCCCGGTCCTGGTCCAGACGGCCAGCGACGTCCACAGCCTCGAGCAGGCGCTGGTTGAGAACCTCCACCGCGAGGACCTCAACCCCCTCGAGGAGGCGGGTGCCTTCCAGCAGCTCGTGGACGAGTTCGGCTACACCCACGAGCAGGTGGCTGCCCGGGTGGGAAAGAGCCGGACCGTTGTCACCAACACCCTGCGGCTCCTCCAACTCCCGGCCGGGGTGCAGCGTGCCCTGGCCGACGGGGCCCTCTCAGCCGGCCATGCCCGGGCGCTGCTGGGCACGCCGGACCGCAACTTCCAGGAGGACATGGCCAAGAAGGCGGTGGCTGAGGGCCTGACGGTGCGGGCGGTGGAGGAGGCCGTGCGCCGTCACGGTGCGCCCGAGCCGGAGCCCGCCGCACCCGGGTCGGACGCCAACGGCGTCACCACCCCCTCCCAGGACGCTCTCCAGACCGGACCGGGCGTGACGCCGGCGTCGGTCCGCCGCCGCCTCCCGGCCCCCGGGGTGCTGGAGCTGGAGGAACTTCTGTCCACACGTCTCAACACCAGGGTGAAGGTCGAGATGGGCGCCAAGCGGGGTCGGGTCGTCATCGACTTCGCCACCCTCGAGGACCTGGAGCGGATCTACAAGCTCATGGTTGGCGGCGTCACCGCCTGATCCCGCAGGTTGGCGATGTGCCACTGAGTGTGGTGTTTGTCGGGCGTATCTACCAGGGAAAACTCACATAGAGTGAGTGGGTAAACCTCGACGGCATGTAAACGGTGATCCACACCCTGTGCATGAGGTTGTGGACAACCCTTCCGACGGAGGGCCGCCTCCCGTCCCTCGCCCCGGCCCCATCGCCCGGCCCCGGTCACTCCACCGGCGTGGCGGCCCAGGCCACCAGTGCCTGGACCAGTGCCTCGGCCAGCGCCCCGGCATGCCGGACGACGACGCTGGGTGGGCCCACCTCGCACACGACGGCCGGCATCCGGGTCTCGCGCAGCACGGCCAGGCTCATGCCCTCGACGCCGCCGGCCGGCACCCCCAGTGCCGCCGCCGCCAGCACGTGCACCAGCTCGGCCAGGCGCTTGCCACCTGCCGATTCGTACCGGTAACCGGAATAGTAGGCCGTCGCACACCGTGCGCGGTCGGGATCGAGCCTCAGGCCCAGGTAGACGTCCACCCCGGCGGCGTTGGCCGCCGCCGCCTGTACGGACCCGTCGGGATGGAGCAGGGGTACGACCTGGGCACCGGTGACGCCCAGACGCCGCCGGACCGCTGCCACCAGGGCGTCGAGGCCACCCTCCTCACCGATGGCGATGCGGCGCCCGAGGAGGGTGCGCGGAGACCGGCGCAGCCGGTCCCGGTCCCGGACGGTGCTGACCAGCTCGGGGTCGCCGTGCCGGGGCGTCACCCGCCGCAGTTCGCGGAACGTGGACGCCCCCAGGATGCCGTCGACGGGCAGGCCCGTGTTGCGCTGGAACTCGGCCAGCGCGGTGGACGTCAGGTCCCCGAAGATGCCGTCCACGCGGCCGGTGTCGAATCCGAGGGCGGAGAGACGGCGCTGCAGGTCGGCGACGTCGTCGCCGCGCAGCATGGGCCGGCGCAGGTACAGGAAGCGGTCGCCCAGGCGCAGGCCGGCCTCGACCAGCGCCGCCCACGTCTGGGCCCCGCAGGCACCGTCAACCCGCAGCCCCCGGCGGTACTGGAAGGCCTCGACGGCGGCCTTGGTGCCGACGCCGAACTCGCCCTCGGGATCGGGGGCGCTCGGAAGGTCGAGGGCGGACAGACGGCGCTGCAGGTCGGCGACGGCTTCGCCCCGCCCTCCGAGGGCCAGGGGGAAGCTGACCCCTCCCGTTACAGGTACGCCTGCAGCTCCTGGAGGAGCTGCGCCTTGCCCCGGGCCCCGATGATGCGCACCTCGGGCTCCCCGTCCTTGAACAGCAGCAGGGTGGGGATGCTCATCACCTCGTAGCGACGCGTCACGTCCAGGTTCTCGTCGATGTTCAGCTTCGCCACCTGGATCTTGCCCTGGTGCTCGGCCGCGATCTCCTCCAGGACGGGGGCGATCATCTTGCACGGACCGCACCACTCGGCCCAGAAGTCCACCAGCACCGGCGCCTCGGCCGCCTTGACATGCTCGTCAAACGTAGCGTCGCTCAGGGTCGTGATCCCCTCGCTCATCGGACGGTCCTCCTCTGGCATCGCGGTCGGTGCCGATCGTGCAACGTTATGGGAACACCCTCCGCCGGTGCCGCATTCCCGCTGGTGATCCGGGCGGCCGGCGACGCCGGCGTCAGGCGCCGGCCCGGGCCTCGAGCCAACGCTCGGCGTCGATGGCGGCCATGCAGCCCGAACCGGCGGCGGTGACAGCCTGGCGGTAGACGTGGTCCTGGACGTCGCCGCAGGCGAACACCCCGTCCACGTTGGTGCGGGTGCCGTCGGTGGTCGTGATGTAGCCGTTCTCGTCCATGTCGAGCTGGCCCGCGAACACGTCGGTGTTGGGCACGTGGCCGATGGCCACGAACACGCCCTCGGCCTCCACGACGTCGTTCTCACCGGTGACCACGTCGCGCACCGCCACCCCCGACGCCTTGCCGTCGCCCAGGACCTCGGTGACGACGCTGTCCCAGCGGAAGTCGATCTTGGGATGCGACAGGGCACGGTCCTGCATGATCTTCGAGGCCCGCAGTTCCTTGCGCCGGTGGACGACGGTGACGCTGCGGCCGAAGCGGGTGAGGAACAGCGCCTCCTCGAGGGCCGAGTCGCCGCCGCCCACCACCACGATCCGCTGGTCGCGGAAGAAGAAGCCGTCGCAGGTGGCGCAGGTGGACACGCCGTGGCCGAGCAGGCGCGACTCGCCCGGCACCCCCAGCATGAGGGCGCGGGCTCCGGTCGCCACGATCAGGACCTCGGCCGTGATGTCGGGCTCGTCACCGGCCCCGGCGGTCCACACCCCGAAGGGCGGGGCCGACAGGTCGAGGCGGGTGGCCTTGCTGGTGAGGAAGGACGCCCCGAAGCGCTCCGCCTGGTCGCGGAAGCGGGTCATGAGCTCCGGACCGAGGATGCCCTCCACGAAGCCGGGGTAGTTCTCCACCTCGGTGGTGAGCATGAGCTGGCCGCCCGGCTGGTCGCTCGTCGACGACGGCTCGCCCTCGATGACGTAGGGGGACAGGTTGGCGCGGGCCGTGTACACCGCGGCCGTGAGGCCGGCCGGCCCCGACCCGAGGATCACCACGCCGTGGGCGTCGGGCACCTCAGCCCTCCTCGGCGCCCCGGGCGTGGCGCTTCGACCAGGCATAGGCGCCCGCCACCACCAGCAGGCCGCCGATGAGGGTGTCCGACGCCCACACCCGGCCGCCGAAGGCGTACACGTCCAGCAGACGCACCAGGCCGATGGCGAGCACCACGGCCAGGACGAGCGCCATGGTCCCCACGATGATCCCGAACACGAGCCCCCGGGCCACGATCATGAGCGGCCGCACGACGCGGTCGTGGACGGCGGCGACGACGTCCTCGATGGTGTCGACCACCCGCCCCGTCCACTCGGCGTCGCCCGGGCCGCCCGGCGTGCCGGTCGGGGTCGACGGCGGTGTCGACGGCGGCGTGGTGCCCGTGGCCTGGTCGTCCATGGGCGCGAGGTTAGTCGGCACCTGCGCCGTCACCGTCCCGGAGCGAGCGGCGACGGCCCGGCGTCACGGCGCGGCGCTGATGAAGCAGACACCCACCGAGCGCGGCCCGGTGTGGGCCCCGACCACAGGCCCGAGCTCGCCCAGCACGAGATCGTGGGCGGGCTCGGCCCGCTGCACGATACCCAGCACCTCGTCGATGTCGGGGGCGACGCCGTCCGCCACCGCCAGCCACTCGAGCGGTCCCGCCGTGAGGGCCTTCTCCGCCAGGTACTGCAGCGAACGCGACCGGGTGCGCTGCTTGGACTCCACCTCCACCACGCCGCCGCGCACCACGATGACCGGCTTGATGGACAGCAGCGAGCCCATCAGGTGGGCGGCCCCGCCGATGCGCCCGCCGCGTTTGAGGTAGTCGAGGCTGTCGACCACGCCGTAGACGTGGGTGCGCGTCGACATGTCGGTCACGGCGTCGGCCACCTCGTCGAGCGAACGGCCCTGGCGGGCCATCTCGGCCGCGGCCATGGCCAGGAGGCCCTGGCCCATGGTGACGCTGTGGGTGTCGACGACCCGTACCGGCACACGGTCGCCGACCGAGTCGGCGGCCGTCCGCGCCGCCTGGTAGGTGGCGGACAGCCCCGACGAGATGGTGACGCACAGCACGCCGTCATGGCCGGCCTGGGCGGCGTCGAGGAAGGACTGCTGGAAGGCGCCCGGCGACGGGGCCGCCGTTTCGGGCATGTCGGGCCCGGTCATGACGCGGTCCCAGAACTCCTTGACCGAGAGCTCGTCGCGGTCGACGAACTCCTCGGCGCCGAACCGGATGGTGAGGGGCACCACCCGCAGGTCCTGCTCCTCGGCCGTGGTGGGTGTCAGATCGCAGGCGCTGTCGGTGACGACCTGGATGCTCGCCATCGCTCCTCCCTCTGTCGGGTCTTCGGCGTGGCGCCTGGCCCGGGTGTGGATGGCGCGGTGGTGCCGTGGTGCACCCCCGGCGCCCGGTGGCACCGCTTCCGGGCGAGTCTGCTACAGGCGGGGGCCACCGGGGGACGACCCTCCCGGCCCCGCCCCTCGGGTCGGGCCCAGGCGCCCCGGCCGCATGGGTGGCCGCCCCGCCGGTGCCAGCGGTTCGGGCCGGGGCGGCGAGCCCTGGCGCGACCGACGGCGGCGGGGCGCCTCCGGTCGCGCCCCGCCCGGTGGGCGCGGTCCCGGACGTCTCGCCGGACCACCCCGCCCGGGTCCGCCCGGACCGTCGGCCGGGCCACCCCCACCGGGACGGCGCACCGGACGGCCCGGGCGACGACGGCGATCCAGCTGGGCCAGCGCCCCGGCGGCGAGCACGTAGGCCCCCGCCCCGGCGCCCGTCCCCAACGCCACCCGTCCGAGCAGGAGGGGCGTGGTGTCGGATCCCGACACGTTGGCCCCCAGCGCGGCCGCCACCACCAGGGCGCACGTGGCCAACAGGACGTGGCCGAGGGGCCGGCCGACCAGCTCCCCGCCCCCGAGGCCCTGCACCCGGGTGCGGACGTAGCCCAGGGCCACCAGGGCGGCGATCGTGTACGCCAGGCTGATCGACAGGGCGATGCCGCGCACCCCGAACCGCCCCGCCAGGGCCGCCGCCAGCACGATGTTGGTGGCGTTCTCGAGCGCGTAGAGCCAGAAGGCGGAGCGCAGGTCCTGCACGGACTGCAGCACGCGCACGGCGTAGAGGAAGACGCAGAAGCCCGGGAGCCCGAGCGCCAGCATGGCCAGCGCCTGGGCGGTGAGCTCCGTGCCGCCCGTCGCCGCGCCGTGCCCGAGGACGAGGGCGATGAGCGGCTTGGCCAGGACGACCTCGCCGGCGGCGGCGGGGATGACGATGGCCAGCATGGCCCGGAGCCCCGTTCCCATCCGGCGCCGGAACGCCACCAGGTCGCCGGTGGCCCACCGTGCCGTGAGCTCGGGCACGGCCGCGCTCATGATCGACACCGCCACCACCCCGTAGGGCAGCTGGAAGAAGGTGTAGGCGTAGGTGTAGGCCGACACCGCCCCCGGGCCCACCTTGACCGACAGGGCCAGCACCACCAGGAGCGCCAACTGGTTGGCCACCACCAGGCCGAAGGTCCAGCTCGACAGCCGGAGGATGGTGCGCACCGCCTCGTGGCGGAAGTTCGGCACCCACCGCAGCCGCAGTCCCGCCCGTCGCAGGCTCGGCACCATCAGCGCGGCCTGGAGGACCACTCCCGCCGTCGTCCCCAGGCCGAGGAGCACGAGCTGGCCGCGGTGGTGGTCCACCCCCGCCACCGAGGCGTGGTGGACGGTCGTGCCGAACAGGACGAGGACCACCACCAGCACCACGTTGTTGGCGATGGGGGTGAACATGGGCGCCCCGAACCGCCGCCGGGCGTTGAGCAGCGCGGTACCGAGGCTGATGAAGCCGTAGCAGGTGAGTTGGGGCACGAACAGCCACAGCAGCTCGGTGGCGACGTGGCGCTCCTGCGCCACCCCGGCGCCGTGGTTGAGGGCGGTCGTGGCGTCGATGAGCCCCGGGGTGGCCACGACGAACAGCACCGACGCCACCGCCACCACGATCATGGTGACGCTTGCCACCGCCGAGATGGCCTCCCACGCCTCGTCCTCGCTGCGGGTGGTGAGGCGGTGGACGAAGACGGGTACGAACGTGGCCGACAGCACCCCGCCCAGGACCACGTCCTGGATGATGTTGGGCATGGTGTTGGCGAGGTTGTAGGCGTCACCCAGCGACGTCGTGCCCAGCGCGTAGGCCAGGGCGAAGATGCGCAGCACGCCGGTGAGGCGCGACAGCGTCGTGCCCACGGCCATCAGGGCTGTGGCGCGGCCGATCCCCGTTCCCGTGTCTTGCGCCGCCATTGCCGCCGGCACCTCCGCCGCAGGCACGGCCTCGGTCGTGACCGTCGGCTCGGCGCCGTCCGCCTTCCCGGCACCAGCCGGCCCCTCTCCGGCGCGGCCCGGCCCCTCGGTGCCGGTCGTCTCGGTGGTGCCGGTCGTC
>Ga0209415_10007397_pt1 | contig 19195 bp, 18 predicted proteins | sample PeaSoiSIISIP2007_FD_187696 | JGI IMG/M metagenome (GOLD analysis project Ga0209415, IMG submission 187696) | Peat soil microbial communities from Weissenstadt, Germany - SII-SIP-2007 (SPAdes) (version 2) | ecosystem: Environmental > Terrestrial > Soil > Wetlands > Peat | place: Germany... | reverse complement strand
GTCTGGCGGCTTCGGCGCCGGTAAGGCCGAGCTGAGCGAGATCACGATCACGAAGGTCGTCGACAAGTCCAGTACGACCCTGTTCCAGTCCGCCGCGACCGGCAAGCACTTCCCTGCGGCCTATATCACCTGCCGCAAGGCTGGTGAGAAGCCGCTCGAATACCTCAAGTATGAGTTTGACTCGGTGTTTATCACGAGCGTGAAGATCAAGGGCGATCAGAAGGAAGACGACACGCCCACGGAAGAGATCAGTTTCGCGTTCGGCAAGATCGTGATCACGTATACGCCGCAGAACAAGGACGGCTCGGCCGGCTCGCCTCTGGTTGGGACGTTCGACAAGCTGGCAGGCACCGCCGGGTCGTGACGCTGGGCGCGGTGTGACGCCTGACGAGCTGCTGCGCGGCGGGCAACTCGACGAAGCCATTGCGGCGCTGGGCGCCGAGCTCCGAATCCATCCGGACAACGCCCAGCGCCGCACCTTCCTGTTCGAGCTCCTGTGCTTCGCCGGGGAGCACGAGCGCGCCCAGAAGCAATTAGACATCGTGGCAAGTGCGTCCAAGGAGGCGCGGCTCGGCGCGCTTCTGTACCTAGCGGCCTTGAACGCCGAGCGCACTCGCCAGGAGATGTTCGCCCACGACACCTACCCCGGTGGCGTGCCACCACGGCCAGTCGCCGGCACCTTGAACGGCCGGCCGTTTCGATCCCTCGAAGACGCGGACCCGCGCATCGGCGCGCGGCTCGAAGTGTTCGCCGCGGGGCAGTACCTGTGGCTCCCGTTCGAACACGTGGCGTCACTGCGCATCGCGGCGCCGAAGCGCCTGCGGGACTTGCTCTGGGTGCCCGCAGTAATCCGGCCGGTCCCAGAGCTCAAGACGCTCGAGCTCGGCGAGGTGCTCCTGCCGGCGATCGCGCCGCTCTCCTGGCAGGACCCCGACGCCGCCGTCCGCCTGGGGCGTGTCACCGAGTGGGTCGCCACCGACGACGGCCGATCCGTCCCCATTGGCCAGAAGGTGCTCCTGGTCGACGGTGAGGAAGTCTCGCTGCTCGACGTACGCGAGCTCGACATCACGGCGAGCCCGGCCGCGATCGCCTAGGGGTCACTCATGCCGTTGCGGGACGACCTGCTCCAACCCATCCCCGGCGCAAATCCGGGCGGCGCCAACCTGCGCTACGATCCGGTTTACGACAAGATCAAGGAGGCGCGGCGCGAGGACGATGACGTGCCCCAGGGCGACTGGGCCCGCGCCCGCAAGGTCGCCGACTGGCCGCTCGTCATGAAGCTCGCGGGGGATGCCCTCGCCACGAAGTCCAAGGATCTCCAACTGGCCGCCTGGCTCACCGAGGCGTTGGTGCGGCAGGAATCGCTGGGCGGCCTGCGGGCCGGCCTCGGCCTCCTGTCCGGCCTCCTCGACCGCTTCTGGGACCACCTCTACCCCGAGATCGAAGACGGCGACCTCGAGCTGCGTGCGGCCCCGCTCGATTGGGTCGGCCGCTATCTCCAGACGCCCGTGCGCTCGGTGCCGCTCGACAAGGCCGGGCACGACTTCTTCAAGCACAAGGAATCCCGCACGGTTCCCTCAGAGACCGAGGCGGCCGACGAGAAGAAGGCGGCGACGCGACAGGCGGCTATCGAGGACAAGAAGTTGACGCCGGAGGAGTTCGCCAAGGGGTTTGAGTCCACCCCCAAAGCTTGGTACAAGCAACTCGTGGCGGACGCCGACGGCTGCGTCCAGGGCGTCGCGGCCCTCGACACCGTGGCGCAGGGCAAGTTTGCGGATGCCGCGCCAAGCTTCGGGGATATCTCCAAGGCGCTCGAGGAAGTGGGCGATGCTGCCCGCGAGCTGCTGGCGAAAAAACTCGAGCTCGACCCTGACCCCGTTGCAGCGGCGGCCCCGGGCGCGGAGCCGGGCCTCACGGGCCCCGCCGCGGGCGCGGCACCCGGGACCGGCCCCCTCGCGCCCGAGCCCACGAGCGCTGAGGACGCGGCCGGCCGCATCACCAGTGCAGCCCGCTTCCTCCGTCGCGCCGATCCCCGCAACCCGGGGCCCTACCTCTTGCTGCGCGGCTTCCGCTGGGGCGAGTTGCGGGCGCATGGTCGAGAGCTCGACCCGCGGCTCCTCATGGCGCCGCCGACGCACCTGCGCGCTCACCTGAAGGGCCTGTTGCTCGACGCGAAATGGCCCGAGCTGCTCGACGCCGGGGAGGAAGTGATGGCGGCTCCCTTTGGGCGGGGCTGGCTCGACCTGCAGCGCTACACGCTCACGGCCTGCGACCGGCTCGGCGGTGAGTACGAGTTCGTGGGCACCGCGATCCGTGCCGCGCTGGGCGCGCTGCTGCGGGACCTCCCGCAGCTGCCCGAACTCACGCTCATGGACGACACGCCCACGGCTAATGTCGAGACGCGCAGCTGGTTGGCGGCAAGCGTCGGATCCGCCACGGACGCCGCGCCCGTGGCCGCGTCGCCTGCGGAGCCACGACCGCGGACCGGGCGTGCGGCCGTGGACCGCGCGGTCGACGAAGTGCGCGCCGGTCGACCGCAAAAGGGGATCGAGCTGCTCCTCAAGGACGCCGAGCAGGAAACGAGTGCCCGGGCACGATTCCTCAGCCGCTCGGCGGCTGCCGGCATCATGGTCGATTCGGGCTTGGAAACCGTGGCACTCCCTATGCTGAGAGAACTCGGGGAGCAGATCGAGGCCCACAAGCTCGAGGACTGGGAGTCAGGCGACGTCGTCGCACGGCCCCTCGGGCTCTTCTATCGCTGCCTCCTGAAGCTCGGCGGCGAAGACGAACTGAAGCTGTCGCTGTACCGACGCATCTGTCGCCTCGATCCGCTTCAGGCAATCGCCTTCCCGCAGAGCGCCGGGGGCGGGAGCAGCGATGGCCCCAGCGGAGGTTGAGCGCACCGCGCAGTGGTCGGTGCTCGATCGACTGATCGACACCGAGCCCGACCTGGCGACGGACCCGTTGCGCACCTGGGCACAGTCGGTGCGCGAGCTCCGGCGGAGCGTACGCCGCGACCTTGAGTGGCTCCTGAACACGCGTCGGATCATCGAGCCGGCCCCCGAAGACCTGACCGAGGTCACGCACTCCCTCTATAACTTCGGCTTGCCCGACGTCACCTCGCTCGGTGCCGAGTCCGGGGACGCCCACGATTGGCTCCGCCGCCGCGTGGAAGAAACGATTACCTGGTTCGAACCGCGGCTCGCGAATGTGCGCGCGACGATCGCCACCCCAGGGGAAGGGGGCCGACGCGAGGTCCGCTTCGTGATCGAGGCCATTCTACGGGTAGAACCCGACCCCGAACAGGTCGTCTACGACACCGTCTTGGAAGTCGCGAGCTCCACGTTCGCGGTGAAGGGCGGGCCGGATGCGTGACGACCTGTTGTACCACTACGAGCAGGAGCTCGCGTTCCTGCGTCGGGCGGGAGCTCAGTTCGCCGAGCGCTATCCGAAGATCGCATCGCGCCTCCTGCTTGAGCCGACACGCTGTGCCGATCCGCACGTCGAGCGCCTGCTCGAGGGATTTGCGTTTCTGGCCGCCCGCATCCACCTCAAGCTCGAAGACGACTTCTCCGAGATCAGCGAGGGCCTCCTCAGCGTCGCCTACCCGCACTTCCTCCGGCCGATTCCCTCGGTCTCGATCGCGGAGTTGGGGCTCGATCCCGACCAAGGGAAGCTCACCACCGGGTTCGCGGTGCCCCGGCATTCCGAGGTGCTGTCCCGTCCGGTAGGTGGGGCGCCGTGCCGCTTTCGCACCTGTTACGACACGACGCTGTGGCCGATCACCGTCAAAGGCGCGCAGTGGCGCACCCCGGATCAGCTCCAGCCACCGATCACGGGCGTGTCGGCCGTCGGCGCCGTGCGCCTCGAGCTGCACGGCTTGCCCGACGTCACGTTCGCCAAGCTCGATCTGAACACGCTCCGGTTCTACCTGAATGGCGGGAGCTCACTCGTCGCCACGCTCTACGAAGTCCTGTGCAACAACTGCGTGCAGGTCCTGCTGCGCGACTTGGGATCTCCGCCGCACCGACCGATCGTGCTGCCGGGCACCGCGCTCCGTCCGGTCGGCTTCGCCGAGGACGAGGGGCTGCTGCCCCTGCCCCGTCGCACCATGGTCAGCTACCGGCTGCTGCAGGAGTACTTCGCGTTTCCGGAGAAGTTCTTCTTCCTGGATCTCGACGGCTTCGCCCAGGCCCGGGCCGCCGGGTTCGGGGCGCGCGTCGAGGTCGTATTCCTGATCACGCCGTTCGAGCGGCCTGAGCGGCGCGCGGTTCTCGAGACCGGGGTCTCCGACCGGACGTTTCGCACGGGCTGCACGCCGATCATCAATCTGTTCACCCAGGACGCCGAACCCGTCCAGATCACTGGCCGCCGCCATGAATACCTGCTCGTCGCTGACGCCCGGCGCCGTGAGACGACGCGCATCTTCTCGGTCGACGAGGTGGTCGCGGCGGAGCCCGGCGCGACGCAGGTCGTGCGCATGGAGCCTATGTACTCCGGGCACTCGGAGCCCGACGGCGCTCGACCCACCGTGTTCTGGCGGGCCGCGTCCCGCCTGATCGGGGGCACGAGCGACGGGACCACGGAGACCTACCTGTCGTTCGTGGATCGTTCGGGGCAGCCAGCGCGCCCTCGCGCGGAGGCCGTTACCGCTCGCGTGACCTGTCACAACGGGGACCTCCCGAGCCGGCTGCCGTTCAGCGACGAAGGCGGGGATCTCGTGCTGCCCGGGGGCGGTCCGGTCCAGAAAGTCATCGCGCTCATCAAGCCGACAGCGGCGATCCCGCCACCGCTCGGGTCACCCCTCTTGTGGCGCCTGATCTCGCAACTGTCCCTCAACTACACGTCGTTAGCCGAGGGAGGGGCGGAGGGGCTACAAGAATTGCTGCGCCTCCACAACGTCGGGGACTCGGTCGCGGGCGCGAAGCAGATCCAGGGCATCATCGACGTGCGGAGCGCCCCGTGTTACGCGCGGATCGACAGCGACCGGGGACTGAGCTTCGCCCGCGGACACCGTGTCGAGCTCACGCTCGACGAGGAGCAGTTCACGGGGGGGAGCGCGTACTTGTTCGCCAGCGTGCTCGACCGCTTCCTGGGCCTCTACACGTCGCTCAACAGCTTCTGCATCCTCGCGGCTCGCACGAAGCAGCGGAAGGAGACCATGCGCGAATGGCCACCCCGAGCGGGATGGAAGACCCTAGTCTAGCGGCCGACGAGCTGCTCGCGGACCTCGTCGGCCAACCGGCGGCGTTCGAGTTCTTTCAGGCGGTGCGTCTGCTCGGGCGGTTCTTCCCAGAGCGGGCGCCCGTCGGCCGCTTCAGTGAACCGGCCGACGAAGTCGCGCACTTTACGGCGAGCCCGTCCCTCGCGTTTCCGACGAGCGAGATTCAACGCCTGGACGTGCCGCCCAGCGGACCCGCCCAGCTCCGGGTCAACCTCATGGGCCTCATTGGCCCGCTCGGGGTGCTGCCGTACCACTACACGCTCTTGGTCGCCGAGCGGCTCCGCGTCCGCGATGCCGCTCTCCAGAATTTCCTGAACATCTTCGAGCATCGCATCATCTCCCTCTTTTACCGGGCGTGGGAGAAACACCATGTGATGGTCGCCTACGAGCGGGATGGGACGGACCGCGTGACCGAGCACCTGCTCGATCTGATCGGCCTCGGCCTCCCGCGCGCGCGGGGACACCTTCCTGTGCCCGACGAGGCGCTGCTCTCTTACGCCGGGGCCCTGTTGCCGCAGGCCCGGTCGGCTGTCGCTCTCGAGCAGGTGCTGACAGATTTCTTCGGCGTGGCGGTCGAGGTCGAGCAGTTCGTCGGCGGCTGGTATGGGCTCGACCTCCCGACCCAGTGCGCCCTCGGCAGCGACGCCGGCGCGTCCGATCAGTTGGGCCTCGGGGCCGTGGTCGGCGACGAGATTTGGGATCAGCAGGGACGCATCCGCATCCGGCTCGGTCCGATGAGCCGGGCCCGGTACGAGAGCTTCCTGCCCGGTGGCGCCGCACACGACGTCTTGCGCGCCGTGGTGCGGTTCTTCAGCCACGACCAGTTCGACGTCGAGCTGCAGCTCGTCCTCGCCCGCGACGACGTACCGACCTGCCGCCTCGGCGGGGACGACGCCTGGCCCACGACCCTTGGGTGGGCCACTTGGTTACGCACGACGCCGTCCGTCCGAGACCCGGACGAGACGGTGCTCACGCTTTGACACGACTGGGGCCATAACCGTGAACCTCCGAAGCCTGATCGAGAAGTTGAACGACCGCACCCGCAGCGCGCTGGAAGGCGCAGCCGGATTGTGCCTGTCGCGCACGCACTACGACGTCGAGATCGAGCACTACCTGTCAAAGCTGCTCGACGCGAGTGACGGCGATTTTGCGTTCATCCTCAAGCAGTACGAACTCAATCGGACACGTCTCGCAAACGACCTGGCGCGCAGCCTCGACAAGCTGAAGTCCGGCAATGCCCGAACCCCGGCCCTCAGCCCCACGCTGACGAAGATGCTCACAACGGCGTGGCTCGTGGCCTCGGTGGATTTCGACGCGGCCCGCATCCGCACCGGCCACACAATCCTCGCGCTGGTGACGGACGAGGACCTGCGACGGCTGATGCAGGACGTGAGCCGGGAGTTCGCAAAGATTCCCGCGGAGAGTCTGCACAAGGACTTTTCCGCGATCGTCGAGCACTCGGTCGAGGAAGCGGGCGCCGGAGCGGCGGCGCCGGTCTCCGGTGAAGGCCAGCCGCGCGCCGCGGGCGGCCGCACCCCGAATCTCGATCAGTACACGATCAATCTCACCGAGCGCGCGCGCCAGGGCAGCTTGGACCCGGTGCTCGGTCGCGACTTCGAGATCCGCCAAGTGATCGACATTCTCACCCGGCGGCGCCAGAACAACCCGATCCTGGTGGGCGAGGCGGGCGTCGGGAAGACCGCGGTGGTCGAAGGGTTCGCGCAGCGGATCGTGCAAGGCGACGTCCCGCCGATCCTGCGCAACGTCACGCTGCGCACCCTCGACCTCGCTTTGTTGCAGGCCGGGGCCGGCGTCAAGGGGGAATTCGAGAACCGCTTGAAGGGCTTGATCGAGGAGGTGCGGTCATCACCCTCCCCGATCATTTTGTTCATCGACGAGGCGCACACGATGATCGGCGCGGGTGGGCAGGCCGGACAGAACGACGCCGCGAACCTCCTCAAGCCCGCGCTCGCGCGCGGCGAGCTGCGAACAATCGCGGCCACGACGTGGTCCGAGTACAAGAAGTACTTCGAAAAGGATCCCGCGTTGGCGCGGCGGTTTCAACTCGTCAAAGTCGACGAGCCAACCGAGACGGTGTGCACCGTGATGCTGCGGGGCGTTGTTCCCGCCCTCGAGAAGCACCACCAGGTCCGCATCCTCGACGACGGACTCGAGGCGGCTGTGCGTCTATCGCACCGCTATCTCCCCGACCGCCAACTGCCTGACAAGGCGGTGAGCGTCCTCGACACCTCCTGCGCTCGTCTCGCGATCGGCCAGAACACGACGCCGGCGAAGGTCGAGGACTTGCATCGCCTGCTCGACGATCTCGCCGTCCAGACCCGCGTCCTCGAGCGGGAGCAGGCGGTGGGGGCCGATCATGGCGCGCGGCTCCGCACGATCGCCCAGCGCCGGGGCGACGCCGACAAGGAGCTCGCGGCGCTCACCGCGCGGTGGGAGCGGGAGCGGGACCTGGTCAGCAAGGCTCGAAGCGTGCGCGAGCGCCTCGAAGCCATGGCCGGCGCCGGCGGGGATGGCAAGCCCGCCGCAGACGGCGCCGCGCTGCGCGCCGAGCTCGCGGCCCTCACGACCGACCTGGAGCGCCTACAAGGGCAAACGCCCTTGGTACCGATCTGCGTGGATGCCAAGCTGATTGGCGACGTCATTTCCGGCTGGACCGGCATCCCGGTCGGCAAGATGCTGCGCGACGACGTGAATGTCGCGCTCGAACTGGAACGGCACCTCGAGACCCGCATCATCGGACAATCGCACGCGCTCGAGGCGATCAGCCGCCGGATCCGGACGTCCCGCGCCGGGATCGAGGACCCGAACAAACCGGTCGGCGTGTTCCTGCTCGCCGGCCCCAGCGGCGTGGGAAAGACTGAGACTGCGCTCGCCCTGGCGGACCTGCTCTATGGCGGGGAGCGGAACATGATCACGATCAACATGTCCGAGTTCCAGGAGCCCCACACCGTCTCCACCCTCAAGGGCTCGCCCCCGGGCTATGTCGGCTACGGCGAGGGCGGTGTGCTCACCGAAGCGGTCCGGCGGCGCCCCTACAGTGTCGTGTTGCTCGACGAGATCGAAAAGGCGCACCCGGACGTCCTGGAGCTCTTCTACCAAGTATTCGACAAGGGCACGATGGAGGACGGGGAGGGCCGGTTGATCGACTTCAAGAACAGCGTGCTCCTGTTGACGACGAACGCGGGGTCCGAGACGCTGGCGAAGTTGTGCGCGGACCCGGAGACGATGCCCGAGCCCGCGGCGCTCGTGACGGCGCTCAAGCCCGAGCTGAACAAGATCTTCAAACCGGCCTTCCTCGGCCGGACGGTCATCATCCCCTACTTCCCGGTGCGGGACGCCGCGCTCAAGCGCATCATTCGCCTGAAGCTCGGCAAGATCGAGCGCCGGTTGAAGGAGACGCACTCGCTCGTCCTCGCCTACGACGACACGGTGGTCGATCAAATCGCCGCCCGGTGTACCGAGGTCGAAAGTGGGGCTCGGAACGTCGACAACATTCTCACCAACACGCTCCTGCCCGAGATCGCACGGCTGTTGTTGAGCGCCCTGGCCGAGGGCCGGAAGACCGATGTCTTGCGCGTGGCCATCGGCGATGGCGGGAACTTCACCTACACCGGGGCCGCCACGGCGGCCGCGCCAGCCGCGGCAGCGGTGAGCGCCTGAGGCGCGAGAGGGACACTATGCCGACCTATACTCAAGCGGGACGGCCGATGCGCATCAGTACGGCGCTGGGCGGCGACGTCCTGCTCCTAGCCGGGTTCGCAGGCGAAGAGGGAGTCTCGATGCCGTTTCACTTCTCTCTGGACCTCTTGTCGGACAACGCCCAGATCAACGCCTCCCAGCTCCTGAACACCCCCGCGGCGGTGACACTGACCCTACCCGACGGAGGGGAGCGCATCATCCACGGCCGCATCAGCCGGTTCGCGCAGCTTGAGCGCGAGGGTGAGTTCGCCGTGTATCGGGCCGAGCTCGTGCCGTGGCTGTGGTTCCTGTCCCTCTCATCTGACTGCCGGATCTTCCAGAACCTCTCTCCGCTCGACATCATCGAGAAAGTGTTCAAGGGATTGGGGTTCTCCGACTTCGAGGTGCAGTGCAAGGGGACGTACGCGGTTCGGGAGTATTGCGTCCAATACCGCGAAACGGACCTGAACTTTGTGTCCCGGCTGCTCGAGGAAGAGGGGATCTTTTATTTCTTCAAGCACTCGGCCGGCAAACACGTGCTGGTCCTCGCCGACACGCCGGGCACCTTCGCACCGTGCCCCAGCCAGGGGACCGCGCGTATGGCCGCGACAGCCGGGGCCTGGCAGGGGGAAGACGTGATAACGTCGTTCGAGCAAGAACAGAGCGTGCACACAGAGAAAGTGACGCTCGAGGACTACGACTTCACCCAACCCTCGCTCGACTTGCTGACGTCGGTGACCGGGAAGGGATCCGGCGAGCGCTACGACTACCCGGGCCGCTTCACGACCCACGCCCAGGGGGACCGCTACGCGCGGCTGCGGCTTGAAGAGCAGGAGACCTGGGCCGCCGTGGTTCGCGGCACCAGCACGTGCCGGGCCTTCACGAGCGGGACCCGGTTCGATCTCAAGGAGCATTTCCGCAGCGATGCGAACCAGACCTACGCGCTCATCCGCGTCCAGCACGCGGGCGAGGCGCCCGGATACCAGAGTCGCTCGACCGGCGGCCAGGAGTATCAAAACTCCTTCGTGGCGATCCCCGCGAGCGGCACCTACCGGCCGCCCCGAACGGCCGTCAAGCCAGCGGCCGGGGCCCAGACCGCGCTCGTGGTGGGCCCGTCGGGCGAAGAGATCTACGTCGACAAATACGGCCGCGTGAAGGTGCAGTTTCACTGGGACCGCCTCGGCAAGAAGGATGAGAACAGCTCGTGCTGGGTACGGGTTTCCAGTGCGTGGGCCGGGAAGAACTGGGGCATGATCCAGTTGCCCCGAATCGGGCAGGAAGTGGTCGTCGACTTCCTCGAGGGCGACCCGGACCAGCCGATCATCACGGGTCGTGTCTACAACGCGGTGCAAATGCCGCCCTACACCCTGCCGGACAACCAGACACAGAGCGGCGTCAAGTCCCGGAGCTCCAAGGGTGGCGACTCGAGTGATTTCAACGAGATCCGCTTCGAGGACAAGACAAGCAGCGAAGAAGTGTACGTGCACGCCCAGAAGGACTTGAACGCGGCGGTCGTGCACGACGAAACCTTGTCTGTCGGCAACGATCGCACGACAACGATCAAGCACGACGACAAGCGCACCGTCACGAACGATGACAGTCTCACCATCCAGCAAGGCAAACAGACGATCCTGCTGCAGACGGGCAATCAGGAAACCACCCTTCAGGCGGGGAACCAGACGGTTACGCTGGACCAAGGCGACCAGAGCATCACCCTCACCGCCGGGAACCACAAGATGACGCTCGGCGATGGCAACTACACGCTCGCCCTCACGGCCGGTGACCAGAAGATCTCGCTCGAGCAGGGCAAGCAGACGGTCGAACTCACGTCTGGGGACCAGCAGATCACGTTGAGTGAGGGGAATCGTACGGTCGAGCTCAAGATGGGCAACCTGACGACGACCCTCGACCTCGGGAACGCCACGACCAAGGCCTCGGTCGGAAAGATTTCCTTCGAGGCGATGCAGGGCATCGAGCTCAAGGTGGGCGACAACTCGATCACGATCGATCCCACCGGGGTGACGATCAAGGGGATGATGGTCTCCGTGCAGGGGGAGGTGCAGACGGAGCTCAAGGGCGTGATGACAAGCGTCGGGGGCGACGGCATGCTCACGCTCAAGGGTGGCATCACCATGATCAACTAGCGATGCCGGGACCGACGACAGTACTCAACTCCGGCAAGACGCTGGGCGAGATCTGTCAGGTTGCCAACCTGCCGGATGAGGCCCGCGCGATGCTCGGCAACGATACCGACGGACCGGGGTTCGTCGGGCAGCTCATCGCCCAGGCTCGCCATCGGGATGCGGTCCGCTTCCTGGCGCACGCGCTCCCCACCCGCCCGGCCGTGTGGTGGGCGTGGTACTGCGCCCGACAGGCCCACGGCGCGGCGCCAGACCCCAAAGCCCAGGCGGCGCTCGACGCGACGCAGCGCTGGATCGCGCAACCCGCCGACGAGAACCGGCGCGCCGCGATGGAGAGCGCCGAGATAGCAGAGTTTGGCACGCCGGCCGGGTGCGCGGGGTTGGCGGCGTTCTTCGCGGGCGACTCGATCGGGCCGGCCGATCGAGATCCAGTCCCGCCCCCGCCCAATATGACCGCGAAGATCATCAGTAGCTGCATCGCGCTCGCGGCGGTGTTCGACGAGCCAAAGAGCGCTACCGAGAACTTCAAGGAGTTCCTGAAACAGGGCCTCGAGGTGGCGGAAAAGACCCGTCTGTGGACCGCGCCCGAGGGCCGCGGCCGGTGATCGCACCACGGCGCGGGCGCCCACGCTGGGGCCCAACCCCGAGGTTCAGGTCCAAGCACCCGTAAGGGAGGTACCCATGGGGATGCCAGCAGCCCGAGCCGGTGACATGCACATGTGCCCGATGATGACGCCAGGGGTACCGCCGATCCCCCACGTGGGCGGTCCGATCCTGCCCCCTGGGTGCCCGACCGTGCTCATCAGCGGTATGCCGGCCGCGCGCGCGACCGATATGGCAGTCTGCGTCGGGCCCCCCGATGTCATCGCCCTCGGATCGGTCACGGTCCTGATCGGCAGCATGCCGGCGGCGCGACTCGGGGACATGACAGCGCACGGCGGCTCGATCATCCTGGGCTGCCCGACCGTCCTGATCGGCTGAGCGGCGCCGCGACCCTTGGCCACCGCCGAGTACGCTGTCTCCCTCGAGGAGTTAGTGGGGCCGCAGGCGCAGTTGGCGGCGACAACGGTGGACGCGTTTGCCCACCCTGGGGAGTCGACCCGAGTGCTCCTCACGCACAACGGCCAGATCGTGCCGGGCGGGCAATTCTCAAGCGGCGAGAATCATGCCGAATATGAGATGCTCCGCTCGGACGCGTGGGCACGCACGCTCGCCGCCGTAGGTCGCGCGGGCACGGCCGCGCACCGAGTCGCGGTCGTCATCAATCGCACGCCGTGCCATTTCGTCTTCGGCAGCCGCCCCTGGATGGACGAAGCCCCCGCTACGTTTTTTGCGGGGCTCGAGGCGCGGATCCCCGCCGCCCGCGTGGATCGCCCCTGGTGTGGGTGTTCGATGAAGCTCGCGAGCGCCCTCAAGGCGTTCTGGACCACCTACCCCGACGCGCGAAGGAACGCCTCGCTGGAGTTCGTACTGGCGTGCCGCGGGTACTACGATGGGCGCCGCACGACGCCTCTCGCCTACCGCAAGCAACAGGCGCCGACCACGACATTTGATCTGGGCTGCTTAGTCGAGGCCGGGTGGCGAGTCCGCGCCCTGTCGGTCGGCAAGACGCTGAGCGGCCGCGGGCAGGCCTTGGCGGACGTCCTACCCCGCGTGGAGGCCTGGGTCGCCGGGGGCCGCTGAGCCTGAAGGCTCGCCGTACTCGACGTTCCAGTATCCCCGCTCGATCCCGAGCGCTATCAGCTTTACAGAATCCTCGACCCGGAAGGCCTCGGGCATCTCACCGGAGTCCCGCACGCTCCGGTAGGCCGCTTCCAGCGTGCGCGATCCGTCCAAGCGCGCCACCAATTCGAACATCCAGGGATCGATCTGCGTGCGGGCGGCGAAAGGCCAATCGGCGATGAGCACGACGTTCTCCCGTACCAGCCCCGCCGCCCCGGGGGCATAGGCCATTTCCACGCGCAGATGGGGCGCAGGCCGGGGACGCTGACCGACCAACGCGGCGGTCAAGTCCCCCCCCCGTTCATGGGCGTCCAACCAGTGCAACCGCTCGAAGAGCACCGGGAAGGCCATGGCGTCGGTGAGGACAGACAGGCGCACGCGCCGCGTGACCGGGCGCCTCGACCCGACTGTGCCGGCCGGAGCCCGCGCCAGGACAAGCGCGCCATACACGTTCTGTTCCAGCTCGGCCTCGTTGAAGAGCTGCTGCCACCGGCTGGGAAGCGCGTGGTCCCCTTGACCATGCTTCGCTGCGTCTGAAGCGACCTCGGCCGCCGGAGTACCCGACTGCAAAGCAAAGAGCACATCAAACTCAGCCGCGCTGCTCCCGAGCCAGGCGCGGACCCGGTCCTCAAAGGGCGCGTTCTTGGCGTCCCACGCGGCACAGACCATGTGGAACACACCGCCGGGTCGCAGCGCGCCAGGCAGCCCCGCGATCACCCTGCGGATGATTTCTTCGCCCGTTACGCCGCCATCGCGATAGATGTGGGTGATCGACTGGGAAGGCACATAGGGTGGGTGCGCGACGATCACATCGAACGTCTGGCCAGGGACCGCCTCGTAGAGGTCCCCCTGCGCCACCTCCACGTTGAGGCGCCGGTTCAGCAGGCGGTTGAATGCGCAAAAGTGCATGGCGCGAGGCGTAATGTCCGAGGCCACCGCGCGACGGGCGTGCCGGCTGAGCACAAACGCTGCTACCCCGCTGCCCGAGCAGAGGTCAAGCGCATCGTCCGCTCTCCCGGGCGGGAGCAGATGGAGAAAACGCTGCGTCCCGTGAAATAGCGCGGGGAAGACCACGTCGGGCGGAGGCTTCCAATCGTCCCCCGAACCCGGCGCATGCCGATCCGACGTGATGAACACGCCCTCCACCGGGTAGAGAAAGACGGTGGCGGCATAGGCGTTGGGGCCGTCGACCGGCGCCCGACGCACGAGGTCCAGCGCGAGCAGCACCGCTCGGACACCTGGATCGACGAGGCGCTCCACATCCGAGGCGGCGACCGACTCGCCCGCGATAAACAACCGGATGAGCAACGCGAGCAGGGGAGGCTCAGCCGAGGCCAGCCGACTCGGCTCGCGCAGCGCACCGCCCAGAAGCTTCAGGTTCGGGATCTTCATGGCGAGACAAACACCTTCCTCGTCAAACCCCGCCTGGCGCAAGAACGACTCGAGTTGCGCGAATTCGTCACGCGTGCCGATGCGGAGGGGGAACAGATCGGTCGACGAGGAAGCGGTCATGACAAGCCTCGACTAGTTGAGTGTGCGCAGGGTCCCATCGCCACGGGAACCGGGGCCCCCGCTCGCAGACACAGTCTCACGGGCTGTTCAGGCGCCTGAACACAGAAGCCCGATGCCCGATGTGCCCCTGTCTCTGATCGCCCTCGAAGTCGTGAATCGCTTCGAATCTTCTCGCCCGCCCTCTTGCTAGGATACACGGGCATCGACCGTGTGCCCAAAGGTCCAGAGGGCTTGGAACGGCACCATGACTTCGTAGTCTTCCACGAAATCGCCGACGAGCAGGATCGTCTTGGCCATGGGGGCACCTCCTTCGACACTCGTGCATCACGGCCGCGGAGATCCCTATTCTTCCCGCCCGCCACCGGCTGTCAACCGCCAAGCCGGGAAGCGTGCCCCGCTTCCGGAACCGCGCCGCCTACGGCGTCACAAGCAGCGCTTTGAGGACGTAGTCGAGCTTGGGAAAATCGTGCTCGAGGTACGCATTGCCCTCGCTCTCGACCCGCCCTTGGTCGGGACCGGTTCCTTCGGGGGGACCGTCACCGTAGCCCGCGTACAGATGGTCCACGACGTCCATACCTTCGACGACCTGACCGAACGGCGAGAACCCCTGCGGGTCCAAGCCGTGGTTGTCGCCATAGTTGATGAAGAGCTGCGTCGTGCGCGTGTTGGGGCCGGCGGTGGCGAAGGTCACCATACCGCGGGTGTTGCTCTGACGCACTGGGTCGTCGGGAATCGAGCGGGTGCGCCAGGCGCTCGCCACCTTGGGATCCCCTGAGATCCCGAACTGCGCCATGAATCCCGCGATGACGCGGAAGAAGCGGACCCCGTCGAAAAATCCGCTCTTCGTGAGCGCGTAAAACCGATCCGCACCCTGCGGCGCCCAGTCGCGGTGAACCTCGACGACGAAGGTGCCCTTGCTCGTTTCAAAACGCGTGCGGAACGTGGCGGGCGCGGCGCTCTGCCCGCCCTGCGGCATGCGCACCGCTGCCCGCGCGTATTCAGTGGTCGATAGGAGCGCCGCGGTCGTCATCAGAGATCGGAACACGATGGCCCGCATTCTCATCAAGTAGCTCCGCAGGGATTGAGGAAACCGGAAGGTAATCGAGGCGCCGGTGCCCGGCGTCTCCCCATCTGGGGGGCTAGATTAGGCACGCCGTGACCGACGCGATTGTCGAAATCCGCCGCTCGCCCTGCCCCGCGACCCCGGCCGGGGAGAGCTCATGACGCCCGGCGTCCGGGGCCTGCTCATAGCCAACGTCGTCGTGTACCTCCTCACCACGGCGTACCCCGGCATCGTGCCGGCGCTGATGCTCGTCCCCGTCCTGATCCCGGTGCGCCCGTGGACCGTCGTGACTTACATGTTCCTCCACGCGGGCCTGTGGCACTTGGTGTTCAACATGTTGGCCCTGTACTTCTTCGGTCCGCGAGTCGAGGGGCGGATCGGGACACAGCAGTTCTTCGGGCTTTACGGTGTCAGTGGTCTCCTCGGTGCCATCACATCGCTCGCCACACCGTCGGCCGCGATCGTCGGCGCCTCCGCGGCCATTTTCGGCGTCATGTTCGCCTATGCGCGCTACTGGCCGCGCGACCTCATCCTTGTCTGGGGGATCGTGCCGATCCAGGCCCGATGGTTCGTCATCGGCATGACGGCACTGTCGCTGTACGCGGGGTTTGGCGGCGCGCAGGCGGGCGTGGCCCACTTCGCCCACCTCGGCGGATTCCTTGGCGGCTGGCTCTATGTGCGGTGGCTTGAGCATCGGTCGGGCCGCGTCCGCGGCGGGGCCGGGTGGCCAGTCTTGAGCCGGGCCCAGCCACCTGGCGCCGCCCTCGCACGCTGGCAAGCGATCCCGCTCGACCGACTGCACCCGGTGAACCGCGAGGAGGTGAGCCGGCTGCTACAGAAGGCCGCTGAGGGCGGCACGCTCACCCCGGAGGAGCAGGCCGTTCTCGATCGGTTCGTCCCTTAAGATGGTCCGAGGCCGTACCGCGCGTCGGATCATCATCCACCATTCCGAGACCATGCATGCCTGCACAGAGCGAAGCGTCGGTGCCCTCGACGACGGCTGTAATCGACCGCTTCAACGAGACGTTCAACCGCCACGATGCCGAGGGACTGGCCCTCCTTCTGACGGACGACACGGTCTTCGAGGATACATCGCCGCCCCCCGACGGCCGTCGGATTGAAGGGAAGGAGGCGGTGGTCGAGTTCTGGCGAGCCTGGTTCGCACGGAATCCGGATGCCGCATTTGACGCCGAGGAAGTGATCATCAGCGGCGATCGCGCGGTCGTCCGGTGGCGATATCACAAACTGCGTGGTGGACAGCCGTGGCACATTCGCGGGATCGACGTCTTCACGGTCCGCGACGGCAAGGTCGCCGCCAAGTTGGCCTATGTGAAGGGCTGACCAGCCTGGGTGTCAGAGCCGGCTAGCCTGGCCGGCACTCACAAACGCACAAAGCGGCGTTCCAGAGCGGCCCGGCCCCGGCCATCCTTGACAAGCGACCATCTATGGGCATTCTGCGTTGGAGCGCTAGGTTGGGTTAGTGGACCCGCACGCTGCGCCAGGCGCCTAATACGAGATTGCACCCTCAGGACCTCCGGCCCCGGCGGACGCGCCGGGGCAGTCGCCGTGCTCCTAACTGGGCAACCCCGAAAGGGCATCTGGTCGGAGTCGTCATGAGGAGTTCGATCATGACGATGGGCTGCCTCGTCGCGTGCATTAGCCCAAGTGACCCTCCGCCATCCTGCCCTCCCCCCACGACGGTCTCGATGGGCCAGACCACGCAGGTCACTTCACAAGCCGTGTGCGATGCGGCCGAGCTTGCCGCGGACCCACCCCCGGAGCGGTGGATCCTCACGTATGGCGGAAGTGCACGGGCACCGGGACGATCGACCTACGCGATCCGTGATTTCACTCGCCTCGCCGCGGTATTCGATTCCGCCGGCGCACCTGAGCTCTGGCTCTCGAGCGGTGCGATCTGCCTCCAGCTCTTTGCCCCTTCAGGCCGGGTCTTCGAGCCTGCGCTTGCTGGCCCTCCGGCGGACGGCTCGGATTGGTCGGCGTATTTGGACTCTCTCTTCAGCAAGGGCGGCATCTTGCAGCGGCTCGACTCGGGAGTTGCGATCGCCTCAGCGACCATCGGGCCGCCGCCGACCCCGTATCAGGTATCCGTCATGATTCCCTACCCCGACTCGCGCGATTCGGGGTTCGCATTCGAGGGCGCGGTTTACCAGCTCTGGAACGCAGCCGATCGGCGGGACGTCACGCTCGCGTACGTTGCGGAGGTGAAGCGCCGGTTTGAGACCGAGCGTCTCGCTCACCTGTCGCTCAACGGTTTCTACTGGAGCCACGAGCTGATGCCGGACTCGGATAGCGCCCTGGTCACTGCGGTTGGGAACGCAGTGCACCAGGAGAATCTCCGGCTGCTGTGGATTCCCTACTACGATGCCGAGGGATGGGATCGCTGGTGGGTGTGGTTTGATGAAGCCTGGCTCCAGCCGAACTACTTCTTTGATCTAACCGTCCCGGCGACGCGTCTCGACTCCGCTGCGGCCCACGCGGTGGGAGCGGAAATGGGGCTGGAAATCGAGTTTGACGGCCGGGTATTCGACGACCCGCAGTTCGGCGACCGCCTCGGACCCTACCTCTCGACCCTCGCGTCGAACCCCGAACTCCGGGACCGCTCAATCGCGATCTACGATGGCCAAGGGGCCCTTGTGAGCCTTTCTAGAAGCACGGCGGCGCCGCTCGAGGCGCTCTACCGCCAGATGTGGATGGCGCTTGTCCCTTGACCTCCGCCCGCACGAGAGCTCGGCTTGCCTCGCGCGCGGGCCAGTCTGACGGCGGTTCCCAGTGACTGCCCCCTTTACAGGAACTTGCAAATGAAACTGACCAAGAACTTCGGAATGCTGTTGTTAGGTATCTGGCTCATCGGGAGCGGGCTCATACCCCTGCTCAACCTCAGTTTCTCGGGACTGGGCACTGTGATGGCGATCGTTGCCATCGCAGCGGGCGCCTCGATCCTTGTGGGTCGGTAAAGGCGCCAGCGTCCTGATATACGGTCACGAATAGCGCCGCGTCGCGCAGGGAGACGCACATTGGAAATCCGTGCGTCCTTTTGCGAAGAGCACGCCCCTTTGATCCGGAGGCCAAACGCATGTCGCTGCCGTACCCGCGATTCATCAGGCTCGGTCTTGTGATGTCTACCCTATTGGCGGTGCCACCCGCCCCGGGAAGCGCACAGTCCGGACCCGACACAAAATTGGCGAACCGTGCTCAGCGTGCCGGCGAAATCGTGGCGGAACTGGTGCGTGAGGCTGATCATGCCCCGCCCCAGTCGCTGTTGAGCAAGGCGATCTGCGTGGCGTCCGTGCCGGAGGTCGTGCAGGTCGGACTGGAGGTCGGGGGGAAAGTCGGATTCGGCCTCGCCAGCTGCCGCACTGCCGACGGGTGGAGTCTGCCGACCTTCATGGCGCTGAAAGGTGCCACGTTCGGGCTTCAGATCGGGGTACAGTCGGCCGATGTGGTGCTCGTCTTCCTCAACGAGAACGCTCCCCGCCTCATCGGCTCCACGTCGTTCGATCTCGGAGGCCAAGTCTCAGCCGCGGCTGGACCCGTGGGGCGCAACCTGTCGGCCGAGACCGACTACAAGTTGACGGCCGAAATCTATTCGTACTCAAGGACCAAAGGCTTGTTCGCGGGGATCAACCTTGCGGGCACGAAGTGGGAAATTGACTCGGATGCGAACAAAGCCGTATACGGCGAGGCGCGGGCCCGCGACGTGCCCGACCTGCTCCACACCGGCGGAGCCGGAGGCCCGGCGCTCGTACAGCCCTTTCTCGAGAGTCTGCAGCGCAACGTCGGGCCCAACAGACGGTAGGCGAGGATATCGCTCCC
>Ga0209415_10007396_pt1 | contig 19196 bp, 21 predicted proteins | sample PeaSoiSIISIP2007_FD_187696 | JGI IMG/M metagenome (GOLD analysis project Ga0209415, IMG submission 187696) | Peat soil microbial communities from Weissenstadt, Germany - SII-SIP-2007 (SPAdes) (version 2) | ecosystem: Environmental > Terrestrial > Soil > Wetlands > Peat | place: Germany... | reverse complement strand
CGAACCCACCGCCGCCGATCTCGCCGCCCGGCGGGCGGCGCGGCGCTATCCCGACCGCCCGATCGTCGCGGTGCTGGCGGTCGTGCTGCGCGGCGAAAAGGCGCTGATCGTGCAGCGCGCGCAGCAGCCCAATCAGGGGCGCTGGGGGTTTCCAGGCGGCGTCCTCGAACTCGGCGAGACCGTGCGCGAGGGGGCGATGCGCGAGCTTCTGGAGGAGACCGGGATCGCCGCCGAAGCAGCCGACATTCTCAATGTCAACGACGCGATCCACCGTGACGCAGAAGGCCGCGTCCAGTTTCACTATACCCTCATTGCGGTGCACGGGATCTGGCGCTCGGGCGAGGGGGCGGCCGCGGACGACGCCGCCGCGGTCGCCTGGGTCAGCCGGGCGGAGATCGAGGCCGGGCTCTACCCGACCTTCCCGACGCTGTTGCCGCTGTTCGATCTCGCGCTCGGGAGGGTGTGATGTTCCGGGGCTTCCTCTTCGGCATCGTGGCGGTCATCATCGTCGGCCTCGTCGGCGGCGTTCTCGTCCTCAAGAGCGGCCTCATTCCGGCGAACGCCGATGGCAAGCCCCTCCCGCTGGAAACCTGGGCGGCGAAAACCTCATTGCGCGCGACCCTTGCGCGAGAGGCGCCGGCGGGCCCCAATCCGGTGGCGCTGACCGATGCCAATTTGATCGCCGGCATCCAGCTTTATGGGCAGCACTGCGCGATCTGCCACGGCACCGCGAAGGGCGACGAATCCGCTTCGCCCGTCGCCAAGGGCCTCTACCCGCGGCCGCCGCAACTGGCCAGCGACGGCGTCGAGGACGACCCCGAGGGCTACTCGGTCTGGAAGATCCAGCACGGCATCCGCTGGACCGGGATGCCGTCATGGGCGGGCGCCCTCAGCGACCAGGAGATCTGGACCCTCGCCCTCTTCCTCAAGCACATGGACAAGCTGCCGCCATCGGCGCAACAGGTCTGGCAGAAGGTCGGCAATTAGAGCACCGAGTCGACGCACTTGGGCCCGCATCACCCCCACCCCGACCCGCCCCCATCGAGGGGGCGGGAGTAAAAATGATCGAGGCCCTCCCCGCTGATAGAAGCCCTTGCCGCTGATAGAAGCCCTCCCCGTTTGATGGGGGAGGGTTGGGAGGGGGTGAGCGGGTGCAAACCACTCTACTCTAATCGCGGGGGCGGCGCAGCATCGGGCCGAGGTCGCGCCCGCCGAAGAGGTGCAGGTGGAAATGCGGCACGTCCTGATGCGCCGCCGGCCCGTGGTTGGCGAGGATGCGGTAGCCGCTCGCGGCGACCCCCTCGTGGTGCGCGATCCGGCCGATCGCCCGCGTAAAGGCGGCCAGCTCCGCTTCTGACGCATTCGCCGAGAAATCGTCGACCGAGACGTATTCGCCCTTCGGAATGAGAATGATGTGGGTCGGCGCCTGCGGGTTGATGTCGTGAAAGGCGAGGACGTGCTCATCCTCATAGACTTTCCTGGACGGCAGTTCGCCGCGCAGGACGCGGGCGAAGACGTTATTGCGGTCGTAAGGCATGTTTTCCCGGCTCACCCCAGTTCGCCGCGCAGCTGCTGGCGCAGATGGTCGATCAGCACCAGCTGCCCGTGGCGCTCGACATGCCAGAAGGCCCAGCCGTTCCACGCCGGAGCGCCTTGCAGCTGGGCGGCCAGCGAATGGATCGAGCCCTTGTGCTCGCCCGAAATGAGGCTGCCGTCGGCGCGCACCCGCGCGCTCCACCGCCGCGCCGCATCGACCAGCACCTCGCCCGGCCGCAACAGGCCGCGCTCGACCAGGCTGCCGAACGGCACCCGCGGCGCCTCGCGTCGCGACTCGAGGGCAATGATCTCGGCCGGCGCCGGCCGGACGCCCGCGATCCGCCGCCGCGCGATCGCGACGTACGAGGGGTCCTGCTCGATGCCGATAAAGCGCCGCCCGAGGCGCTTGGCGACCGCGCCCGTCGTGCCGGTGCCGAAAAACGGGTCGAGGACAATCTCGCCCGGCCGGGTGGACGCCAGGAGTACCCGGTGCAGGAGCGCCTCGGGCTTCTGCGTTGGATGGGCCTTCTTGCCCTCACGATCGCGCAGCCGCTCGGGCCCGCCGCATAAGGGGATCAGCCAGTCGCTGCGCATCTGCAATTCGTCGTTCGATGCCTTCATAGCCTCGTAATTGAAGGTATAGCGCGCCTCCTTCGAGTGGGCGCACCACAAGAGCGTCTCATGCGCATTGGTAAAGCGCCGGCCGCGGAAATTGGGCATCGGGTTCGATTTGCGCCAGATGACGTCGTTGAGGATCCAGAACCCGAGATCCTGCACCGCGGCGCCGATCCGGAAGACATTGTGATAGGAGCCGATGACCCAGAGCGCGCCGGAGGGTTTCAACACCCGGCGGGCGGCGGCGAGCCAGGCGTGGGTGAACCGGTCGTATTCGGCAAAGCCCGCGAACTTGTCCCACGCCTCCTCGACCCCATCGACCCGGCTGTTGTCGGGACGGTGCAGCGCGCCGGTAAGCTGCAGGTTGTAGGGCGGGTCGGCGAAGACGAGATCGACCGAACCGGCCGGCAGCCCCGCCATCGCCGCCAGGCAATCGCCGTGGATGACCGTGTCGCATGCGATCCCTGTCGTCGCTTCGGTCTTGTCCATTCCGGCGCGAACTGTGAGCGCACACGCGGAATCCGTCAATTCCGTGGGAAATTCCGCAGCTGCGCCTATTCGTCGGCTTCGGTTAGCGCCCCCGCCTCGAAGAGCTCGAACAAATCGGCTGGACCCGAAAGCGCGAGGCGGACCGGCGCGAACGAGCGGCGATGATGCGGGGTGACGCCGAGCCGGCGGATCGCCGCGGCGTGCTCGGCGGTGCCGTAACCGACATTGCGCTCCCAGCCGTAGCCGGGATAGCGCGTTGCCAGCGCATGCATGATTCGGTCGCGGGTCACCTTGGCGACGACCGAGGCGGCGGCGATCGAGAAGCTCAGCGCGTCGCCCTTGACCACCGTCTTCACCGCGCACGGCAACGGCGGTGCGATCGTGCCGTCAACCAGCGCGATGTCGGGCCGCTGCCCGAGCGCGGCCACCGCCCGCGCCATCGCCACGAGGCTGGCGCGCAGAATGTTGATGCGGTCGATCTCGCCCCGGCTGGCGGCGCCAACGCCGATCCTGACCGTTCCGGTGCGGGCGCCGGCCCATAAGGCCCGGTAGCATCTCTCGCGGTGGCTGCGGCTCAATATTTTGGAATCGTCGAGCGTGCGGCGCAGTTGGCGGCTAAAGCGCGGCCGGTCGATGATCACCGCGGCGGCAACGACCGGGCCCGCCAGGGGTCCGCGCCCAACTTCGTCGATGCCGCACACGAGGCCCGCGCAACCGCGCTCAATGGCGAAATCCGGCACCCGCTTGCCTCAGGACTGTCCCCCGACGCTTGTGCCATTCCGACGCCGCTCAGGCAAGCGGGCTGGGCATGACCCGGACGGAATAAAACAGGAACATATTTCGGTTGACTCGAATTGACATAGTTTATATTCTCGGTTTGTTCTAATTATAGGTGAGCCAGACCGGAAGGAATAGCGATGCGATGGACCCTTCTCGCCGCTTCCGCGGCGATCGCTGCGACATTGTGGCTGCCGGGCGAAGCTGCCCAGCCGCTCCCTCCCGCGGCTACAACGATCACGGCCCCTGCAGCCGACGTCCCGATCACCTTCGAGCAATACCGCGATTGGCGGCTTAATTTCAACGAGCGGCGGCGCGGCGAACTCGCGGCCCAGCTTGCCGCTACCGATCTGACGGCGGGGCAGAGGACCCGGCTCGAAGCGATCAAGGCCTATTACGATCGGCTCGCCGCCTTGCCCGCGGCGGAGCGCGACCGTGTGTTCCGCGCACGCTTTGACCGCATTGACACCGATCACGACGGGCAGATCGATGCAGCCGAGCGAGCCGCCTGGCGCGACAAGCAGCGCGCCATCTACAGCCGCGACCGGACGGTGGCGCAACAGCCCGCCGCTGGCGCGATGCAATAGGCGGCCGGGCTACTTTCCACCGGCAAAGGCTGATAGAACAGCAAGCTCGGTAAGCCGCCGGCGAGTTCGCGTGCAATGCTGGTTGCAGGGAACAGGCCGGCGGAGGCGATGATGGCTTTGCGCACCAGCTTGACCGAGCAGCTTGGCATTCGCCATCCGATATTGCTCGCGCCGATGGGCGGCAGCGCCGGCGGCGCGCTGGCGGCCGCAGTCAGCGCCGCGGGCGGCCTCGGCCTGATCGGCGGCGGCCAGGGTAATGGTGCGCAGGGGATGACAGGGCGCGAGTGGCTGGAGCGCCAGTTCACCGCCGCCGGCAATCAGCCGGTCGGCTGCGGCTTTATCACCTGGGGCCTCGCCGAGCGGCCGCATCTCCTCGATGTCGCGCTGGCGCATGCGCCGGTTGCGGTAATGCTCTCCTTTGGTGACGCCCGGCCGTTCATCCCGCGCATCAAGGACGCAGGCATTCCGGTGATCTGCCAAGTGCAAACCCTCGCCATGGCCCGCGAGGTGCTCAACGAGGGCGCCGACATCATCATAGCCCAGGGTGGCGAGGGCGGCGGCCACGGCAGCACGCGGCGCGGCACGCTGGCCCTCGTTCCGGCTGTCGTCGATATGGTCCAAGGATCGGGTCAACAGGTGCCGGTAGTCGCAGCCGGCGGAATTGCCGATGGGCGCGGCCTCGCCGCCGCCTTGATGCTGGGTGCGGCGGGCGTCCTGATGGGCACGCGCTTTTGTGCCTCCGATGAATGGCTCGGAACGATCGAGGCGCAGGCAGCTCTTGTCGCCGGCTCCGGCGACGATACGCTGCGCACCCGGGTCTTCGATATCGCGCGCGACAGTCCCTGGCCGATCGAATTTCCGGGCCGCGGCTTGGCCAATCGGTTCAGCGAGAAATGGCATGGCCGGGAGGACGAACTGCAACACGCTGCCGCCGACAAAGCGCGCTATGCCGCCGCGATGGCGACCCAGGATTTCGAAACCGCCGTGGTGTGGGCCGGAGAGAGCGTCGACCTCATCCATTCGGTCGAGCCCGCCGGGGTGATCGTCACCCGGATCGTCGCCGAGACAGAGGCCGCGCTTGCCCGCCGCTTCAACTAAGCGAACCGGATGACGATCGATAGCGGGCCCGCCGGGGTCGTCGCCGCCGAGACCGTGCTCAGCTACAGCGATGGCGCTCGCGGCATTCTGTGGGTGCGCGGCCACACGCTTTCCGAGCTCGTCGCCGAAGTTGAGCGCCCCGTCGACGGCGCCTTTGCCCGGCGGAAGCCGGGGCGGCCAGCGCTGCAACCCAATGTCGAGATCAACGCCGCACTGCTCCTCGACGCGGTCGGCCTGCCGCGCGACGCGTTCACGCCGGTTTTCGCGGTGGCGCGGTGCGCCGGCTGGCGGGCGCACGCGATGGAGCAGCGACGCGAGGGGCGCCTCGTCCGCCCCTCATCGGCCTATGTCGGCCCGCGTCCGCAAAGCCCCGCCGCGGAGGTCTGAGCGGCCCTGCCGCCCCCGTCAGTCGATCGACCAGCGGTAGCCCACTGTCGGGGTTTGCCGCACCGTCGGACTGAGCCCGACGGTTGGGCCGGTATAGGGCGGCTGCGACACAGCTGCGGGCGTGGTTTTGGGCGGCACCACGACGTGCTCGCCGGCAACGATCTCCTGGGAAACCTGCGGCACAATTGCCAAATCGACGCAACGATGCGATTGACTCTGCAGACAGGCCGACCCCGCCGCGCCGCAATACAGGACAGATGCCGCAACGATCGCGGCCGATTTGCCAATGCGCATCGCTGCCCCCGGTCTATCGGTTGCTCCATAGTGTTACATGGAAAATTCGCAATACACGAATCCGAAATCGATGGTGAGCTTTCTGCGCTGCATCCGCTGAGCGTGATGGCCATGGTGCCTCACCCCCCCTGGACGGCATTCAAACCTTGAGGGGCGCGCGTTGCCGCAGCCGCAGAAAACCCGTAGAGTTACGACAATCTCTCTGTTATCAATGTTATAGAAACTATTCGCGTCTAGGTTTCCGGGCCTCTTCGGCGGGTCGGCGGTTGGCTGGCGCTGAGCGGCCGGCCCCTGGAACCCGGGAGTAGTGGAGCCGTTCAACCCGCAGCATGCGCAAGTCGCGCAACGCTCACGGTACCAACGAGGCGATTTGTGTTGACACCCCCAAAGGTCGCCGAAAACCGCCGTCTGAAGCAGCGCGGCGCGGCCATTTGCGCTGCGACCGCGATCGCTGCCGTTTGTGTCCTGGTGGCGCCACGCGCTGGCGCCGAAATGCCGGGGACCCGCGCGGCCGCGCTTGTGCCCGCCTCATTGCCGGCGCCCGACGCCGCGCCGGGGGCGACCCCTGCGCTCAGCGGCGACAGCGACATTCGCACCCGTATCGAGAGCACGACCGGGCTCGTCGTTGCCGGCGAAAAGCTGCACGGCGCGCTCCTCCGGCAATTCTACGCGGCGCACAATTTCGAGCCGGTTTGGACGAGCCGGCAGCCCCAGGCGCAAGCCCTGGTCAGCGCCGTGTTGCGGGCCGGCGAGCATGGCCTCGACCCCGATATGTTTCACGGCGAGCTGTTGCGAAACGTAGCGGCGCTGGCGCCGATCGACCGCGAGCTGGTGCTGTCGGACGCCGTCCTCAGCTTTGCCGATGCGCTCGCCCGCGGCGCCGTGCCGATCGAAGCGCGCTTTGACGACGAGGATCTGACGCCGGAGCCGATCGACGTCGCCGGCGTGCTCGACCAAGCCATCAACAGCCCCGATCCGGCGGCGGCGATCGAGGCACTGGCGCCGCACACGCCGGCCTATCTGGCGCTACAGCAAGCCCTCCAGTCCTACCAATCGGCTGCCCGATCGGCTGGCGCGGTGGGCCCGACCGCGCCGATCGGGGCTCCCGACGCGCGCCCGCCACACCCGTCCTCGGCCGACGCGACCCTGGAGGCCCGTTTGCGGCAGATCGCGGTCAATCTCGAGCGCTTGCGCTGGCTGCGCCGCGATCTCCCGGCCGACCGCGTCTGGGTCAATACGGCAAACGCCCAGCTCGTGCTCTATCGCGATGACCAGCCGGTATTCACCACCCGTGTCGTCGTCGGCGAGGTCGACAAGCAGACCCCGGAGTTCCAGACCACGATCGACAGCCTGTTGTTCAATCCGCCGTGGAATGTCCCCTATTCGATCGCCACCGAGGAAATTCTGCCAAAGCTCGCCCAGGACCCCGGGTATTTGGACCATCACCACATGGTGAGGCGCACCAACGGCGCGATCCAGCAGCTGCCGGGAGCGGGAACCGCGCTCGGCCAGCTCAAATTCGAAATGCAGGACCGCTTCGATGTGTATCTCCACGACACCCCGCTCAAGGGTCTGTTCGCCCGCGACAACCGCCGTCAGAGCCATGGTTGCGTGCGCGTGCAAAACCCGCGCGTGCTGGCCGCGCTGCTGCTGGGGCAACCAGTCAGCGTGATCAACCAAGGGATCGCGCTGGGCTACACCAATCGGCGCATGCTGCCGGAGCCGATCCCGGTGTTCATGGTCTACCAGACCGCGTTCGCCGGTGCGAACGGCGAAATTGAGTTTCGCCCGGACGTCTACCAGCGCGATGCGGAGATCTGGCAGCGGCTGCACCCGGCGGGGCAAGCCCCGATGGCGCAAGACAATCCGGCCGGCCAACCTAGAAGCTGAACATCCTTCCGGCAGATCAACCCGGGCAGGAAAAATCCGGAAAACTGCGGTTGTCGCCACCTCGCTTAACCATATCAGGCTTGTTTGAGCGGCGGGCCGGTGCTATGGCGTCCTCGGGGGTTGCTTGGGGGGATTAGCCATTGCGAGAGTCTTCGCTGCTGACCCGGCGTCGGGTCCTGGGCGCGGCTGCGGCTGTTGGCGCAGTTGCCTTTGTCAGACCGGCCCCGGCCATTTCTTTCGCACCGCGATCGGTATCGCTCTATAACGTGCACACTGGCGAGTGGGTCCGCACCGTCTACTGGGCCGATGGTCATTACATCCGCGAGGCAGTGCGCGATATCAACTGGGTCCTGCGCGACCATCACTCCGACGAAGTGCGACCGATGAATGCCGGGATTCTCGACCTCCTCGGCATGCTGCGCAGCCGCCTCGATTGCCATGACCCGTTTCTGGTGATCTGCGGATACCGCTCGCCGACCACCAACCACCGCCTGTACCTGCGCCACGAAGGGGTCGCGAGCAACAGCTATCACATCAAGGGGATGGCGATCGATCTCCGCTGCGAGCGGCACGATCTGTCGCAAGTGCACGGCGCGGCGCTGAGCTTGCGCGGTGGCGGCGTCGGCTATTATCCGCACTCGGATTTCGTCCACGTCGATTGCGGGCCGGTGCGCACCTGGTAGGGCCCGCGCGCCGATCGCTGTCCAATTGATCCCGCGCAAATGGAACCGGTCGTTGTCGCACCGCGTTCTTAGCTACGATTGCTAGCTACACCGAGTGCGCAATGGGTACCATCCTCCTCGTCATCCTCATTCTGATCCTGATCGGTGCACTGCCGACTTGGCCCTACAGCAGCGGCTGGGGCTATTACCCGAGCGGCGGGGCCGGCCTCATCGTCATCATCCTGGTCGTCCTCCTGCTGACCGGTCGCGTGTAGCGGCAGCGGCAGTCGCGGCCTCAGGCCTGCTGGCGGCGGCGCAAGCCCCCGAGCCGGAGCGGCAGCTTCTCACCGAGCCACAGCGCGTGGATCGCGTGGTCATCGTAGGGGTCGTCGGTCTGCGGGTGAACGAGGATGTCGAGCCCGCCGCGGTTCAGCATCAGCCAGGGTAAAAGGCGCGGGAATTCGCCGACGGCAAAGGCCACCTGGTACATCGAGACGGGGTGCGGTCCTACCGGCTCATCGTGCCAGCGCCCGAGTTCGACGGTAAAGCCTTTACCGATCGCCTCGCGCAGTCGCTCTGCCACCGGCTTTGTCGCCGCATCGTAATAGATATGCGCGTGGTACGAGCGGATCCGGCCCGGGTCTGTAAATTCTTCCGCCATGCCGCTCTCCCCAGTGCCGCGTTATCGACAGATGCTTGAGATATATAGGCGATAAACGGGCGTCGCCAACAGACCGGTACGGTGGGAGAAGGCGTCTTCAGCGGGCCGGCGCGGATGGCGGCGCATCCCCCGCTGCCGCACAGGCTACGCGGATGTGCCCTGACCGCCGGTTAACGCCGAGCGCGGCGCGCCATCGGGAAGGGTTGTGGCGCCCGGACCCAGCGCGCGCTGCATCAGCACGATATCGATCCACCGGCCGAATTTGAAACCGACCGCGGGCAGGACGCCGGCATGGGTAAAACCGAGGGCCTCGTGCAGCCGGATCGATGGGATCGTCTCCCGCCCGCCGACCACCGCGACCATCTGGCGATAGCCGAGTTCGCTTGCGCGCAAGAGGAGCGGTTCCAGCAGCGCCCGGCCGATGCCGCGCCCGACTTCGGCGGCGTCGACATAGATCGAATCTTCGAGCGTAAAGCGATAGGCCGCACGCGGCCGGAAGAGGCCGGCATAGCAATACCCGACGACCCGCCTTCCGCCCGCCGTATCGGCGCGCTCGGCGACGAGGTACGGCAGCCCGCGCGAGACGATCTCGGCACGGCGGCGGGCGATCTCCTCAATCGTCGGCACGACCTCCTCGAACGAGGCAACCCCATGCATCACATGGTAGCCATAGATCGCCGCGATCGCGCCGACGTCCTCGTCGCGCGACGGGCGGATCAATGGCGCCTCCCGGCTCATCACCCCACGACCCATCCGATTGCCGGCGCTCAGATCGTCCGGACCGGCTTGCCGTCGAGAAAGCCAAGTACGTTTTCGACGATCTGCGGATAGGAGCTGTGATAGTTCTCGTGCGTGACGTAGCCGATATGCGGGGTCAGGATGACGTTCGGCGCCTGGCGCAGCGGATGATCGATCGGCAGCGGCTCCTGGTCGTAGACGTCGAAGCCGGCATAGGCGAGCCGCCCCGTCTTCAGCGCATCGATGACCGCGGCGGTATCGCAGATCGGCCCGCGCGAGGTGTTGACGAGGATCGCGCTCGGCTTCATCAACCCGATCTCGCGTTTGCCGACGAGGCCGCGCGAGCGCTCGCCCAGCACGAGATGCACCGAGAGGATGTCGGCGCGGCGGAAGAGTTCGTCTTTCTCGACCCACTCGACGCCCTGCGCGGCGGCCTTCTCGGCGGTCAGGTTCTGGCTCCAGGCAACGGCCTTCATGCCGAAGGCGAGCCCGACCCGGGCGACCGCGCTGCCGAGCCGGCCGAGGCCCAACAGCCCGATCGTCTTGCCGGCGACGCGATGGCCGACGCGGGTCTGCCAGCCCCCCTGTCGCATCAATGCGTGATCCTCGGCGATGCGCCGCGCGGCGCCGAGGATGAGGCCCCAGGCCAGTTCGGCGGTATCTTCGTTGCCGCCGCCCGGGCCGCCGGTGCCGCAGACCGTAACCCCGCGCTCCTTCAGCGCGGCCATGTCGAAGGAGGCGTTGCGCATGCCCGTCGTAATGAGGAGCTTCAGCTTCGGCAGGCGGTCAACGACGCGTTTGGGGAACGCCGTGCGCTCGCGCATCGCGCAGACGATTTCGGAATCGGCGAGCGAGCGCACGACATCGTCCTCATCGGCGAACGGAAAGCGCTCGACCGCGATCTCGATGCCGCGGCCCTTGACCGCCGACCAGTCCGCCATCTCGAGCGCGACGCCCTGGTAGTCATCCAAAATGCTGAGCCGCATCGCACTTTCTCCATAATCCCGATCGGATCTTTCAAGGATGTCATTGCGAGCGGAGCGAAGCAATCTCGCGCGAGGCGGCCGAAGCCTAACACATCTCTCCCGGTGCCGTGCTAAGGAGCAGTGTGTCAGGCATTATCAGCCGGCAATCTTCAGTCGCCTGATGAGCCTCTCCCTGCCCGATCCCGCAACGATCGCACCACCCGCCGCCGATGGCCTATCCTCGGCCGAGGCGACGCGCCGGCTGGGGCAATTTGGCCCCAATGCCGGGGTCGACGAGCGGGTGCACCCCGCCCTTCAGGTGCTGCGCCATTTCTGGGCGCCGGTCCCGTGGATGCTCGAAATTGCCATCGCGCTCCAGATTGCGATCGGCGAGCGGGTCGAAGCGCTGATGATCGCGACCCTCCTCATTGCCAATGTCGCCCTCGGGGTGTTTCAGGAAAGCCGCGCCAGCGCCGCGCTCGCGCTGTTGAAAGAGCGCCTGTCGCTCAAGGTGCGGGTGAAGCGCGACGGCGCATGGCGGGACGCCCCGGCGGCTGAGTTGGTCCCGGGCGATGTCGTGCAGTTGTCGCTTGGCACTATTGTCCCGGCCGATCTTCGCATCACTACGGGTTCGCTTCTGCTTGACCAGTCGATGCTGACCGGCGAATCGCTGCCGGCGGAGGCGGGCGCGGGCGACACCGCCTTTGCCGGCGCGCTCGTTCGCCGCGGAGAGGCGATCGGCGAGATCGTCACCACCGGCACGCGCACCTATTTCGGCCGCACTGCCGAACTGGTGCGCATCGCCCATGTCGAAAGCAGCGAGCAGAAGACGGTGCTCGGCGTCGTTCGCAACTTGACGATCGTCAATGTCGCGATCGTCGTCGCGATGGTGGCCTACGCTCACAGCCTGGCGATGACGGTCCCGCAGATCATCCCGCTGGTGCTGACGGCGCTGCTCGCCGCGGTGCCGGTCGCGCTGCCGGCGACTTTCAGTTTGGCCGCCACCTTGGGCGCCAAGACGCTCGCCTCGAAGGGCGTCTTGTTGACCCGTCTGACGGCGTTGCAAGAGGCGGCCACGATCGATGTCCTGTGTGTCGACAAGACTGGAACATTGACCTTAAACGCGCTGGCGGTGAGCGCTGTCCGCCCCGTTGCCGATGGTTATGCCGAGGACGATGTGCTCGCTGCCGCAGCTCTCGCCAGCTCGGCGGAGGGGCAGGATCCGGTCGATGCGGCGATCCGCGCGATGGCACAACGACGGGACGCGTCGGGCAAACCCTTCCGGCTCTTGCGCTTCAGGCCGTTCGATCCGGCTACCAAGACCGCCGAGGCGGTGGCGCTCGACGGCGGCGGCAACGAAATTCGCATCGTCAAGGGAGCGCCGTCGGCGGTCGCCGCGGTGGCGCCCTTTGCCGACCAGGTCGACGCCGAGGTGAAGCAGTTCGCCGGCGCCGGGCATAGGACGCTGGCCGTCGCCGCGGGACCGCCCGGCCGGCTGAGCGTCATCGGCCTCGTCGCGTTCGACGATCCTCCGCGGCCGGATTCCGCGGCGCTCCTCATCGAATTGCGGTCGCTCGGCGTGACCCCGATTATGATCACCGGGGATAACGCGGCCACCGCGGCGACGATCGCCCGAGCCATCGGCCTCGAAGGCGCGGTGTGCCCGCCGGGAAAGATGCCCGACCGCGCCAGTCCCGCGGATTTCGCGATCTACGCCGGTGTTTTTCCGGAAGACAAATTCCGTCTGGTCAAGGCGTTGCAACAGTGCGGCCATGCGGTCGGAATGTGCGGCGATGGCGCCAACGACGCGCCGGCGCTGCGCCAGTCGCAGATGGGGATCGCGGTCGCGACGGCGACCGATGTCGCCAAGAGTGCGGCCGGCATCGTCCTGACCACGCCCGGCCTCGGCGGGATCGTCGCCTCGATCAGGGAAGGCCGGTCGGGCTTCCAGCGGGTCCTGACCTATACCTTGAGCCTCCTCGTCAACAAATCGGCGATGCTGGTGGTGTTGGGAGTGGGGCTGGTGATGACCGGACACGCGGTCTTGACCCCGGCGTTGCAGGCGCTGGCCATGCTCGCGGGCGATCTGGTGACAATGTCGCGGGCCGCCGACCGGGCAGAGCCGACCCCCTATCCCAATACCTGGCGCATCCGCAACCTCACGCTTGCCGCGATTCCGCTCGGTCTGTTCAAGCTCTCCTATTGCATTGCCGTGCTCGCCGCCGGATGGTTTGTCCTGCGCTTGAGCCCCGGCGCGATGCGCACGCTGACCCTCCTGACCTTCGTCATGGCCGGGCAGGCGAGCGTCTACGGACTGCGCGAGCGCCTCCCGCTGTGGCGGTCGCGGCCGGCGCCGGTGATGCTGGTCGCCACCATCGTCGACCTGGTCATCGTTTCCTCGCTGGCGATCGGCGGCGTTTTGATGGTCCCGCTCGCCCCGGCCATCGCCGGCACGCTGTTCGCCGCAACGCTCGGATTCGCGTTTGCCTTCGACGGCGTCAAGCGGGTTGTGTTTGCGCGGCTGCGGGTCGATTGAAGCCAACTGTCGGCTGCTCGAGGCGGCCAGCCGGCGCCATGGCTTCGGTGACAAGCAGCTGCGTCGTATCGCCCTCGATCGCCGGCATCGCTCCCCTCCTCGGCGCCGCGGTCTGCAAGGTCAGGGTGCCCGAGGCGAAGGCGATGCCCTTTTCGGCGAATACCCGATACATCGTTTTCAGATACTCGCGTTGGATCCAGCTCGGCTTGACCGGGCGGGCGGTGAACTTGAAGCGGAATACGACGGCGTTGTCGGCGACCTCGGCGATGCCCTGCATCTTCAGCGGCAGCATTACCTCGGCCGCGATCTCGGGAATCTCCTGCATCTCGAGGCCGATCCGCTTGGCGGTCTTGCGCACCAGTTCGACATCGGTGCCCGGTTCCAGCCGCAGATTGAACTTGATCGTGGCAAAGTCGCGGCTCTGATTGGTGACGGCGCCGAGCTGGCCGTAGGGGATCGTGTGCAAGGGGCCGTTGTGGTGGCGCAGCTTGACCGACCGCATGCCGAGCGCTTCGACGGTCCCCTTGAGGCGGCCGGTGTCGATGTATTCGCCGACCCGAAACGCATCGTCCCACAGGTAGAAGAGGCCGGAGATGATGTCGCGCACCAGGGACTGCGCGCCGAAAGAGATCGCCAGGCCGAACACCCCGGCGCCGGCGATGAGGGGCGCGGTGTCGATGCCGAGGCGTGACAGCACGATCAGCGTCACCACGACGGCGATCAGGATCCCGAAGGCGGCGCGCGCCATCGGCAGAATGGTTTGCAGTCGCGAACCCGGCGCCGCCTCGTCCTCGATGTCGCTGCCCGGCAGTCTTGGCCCGCTGCCGACATTCTGCAGGTGGCGGTCGATCCCCAGCCGGATCAGCTCCCAGGCGACGTAGGCGACAAACAGGGTGGCGAGCGCCGAAATGCTCGAATGCCTCGCGCTGGCGGCGGCAACCTCCGACACGTCGATCGTATTGATCCAGACACAGGCCAGCGTGATCGCCGCTGCCACCAGCGCAATCGCCCGCAGGATGCGGTGGAAGCCCTGCGCGACCAGCCGGTCGAATGTGCCCGCGGTGCGGCCGATCGCCGGATCGGCCTCATGCCAGCCCCGCTCCATCAGGCGCTCGAGCACGATCAGGACCATCAACACTCCGAGCGTCGTGGCAATCGCGTGAAAATAAGACAATAGGCCGAGCGACAGCCCGAAGACAAAGAGCACGAAAAGCCCGATGACGATCGTCAAGCCGATAGCCAGCCAGGCGCGCGCGACGGCCGCGCGCAAGGCGCCGATCACCCCGCTACTGCGGCCGCGGATCAACGCTTCCATGGCGCTGCGCGTTCGCAAGACATTGAGCGCGTTGAGCGCGCAGGTCATCACGGCGCTGACCAGCGAGACGATATGGGGCGCGCCACTGTCTTCGTCGGCAAGGCCATAGCGGCCGAAGCCGATCAGCAGCACGATCCCTAGCACGGTGACGGAGAGAAACCGCAGGAGGCTGCGCGCCTCCTCGTCGGCAATGTCGATGAGGCGGGCGACCGGCTCCTTCGGGCGCAGCACGATTCGCGGGGCCACCAGGATCAGGCGCCAGCGGATCAGCCAATTGGCTGCCAATGCAACCACGTTGGTGGTGACGCCGAGAGCCATCAGCCAGTGGCGGCTATAGACGAAGACCCCGGCAAATACCGCCACCCCGACGAGGTCGCAGACCAGCAGCAAGAGGAGGCGGACCAGGGTCAGCCCGTCGGACCGCGCCCGCATCATGCGGCGCAGACGGCGGCTGAGCCCGCGGGCGACGGCCCGCTCGGCCAGGAGCGCGATGCAGGCGGCGAGCGCGATCCAGCCGAGATTGAAGAGCGCCCCGAGGGAGGAGCCATTCTTGTCGAAGGAGCGCCATTCGCGCACGAGCGCGGCCGAAGTGTCCGGCAGCATGCCGACATCCGACATCGCCTCGCTTTCGAGCTTCATGGCGATGTGCTCGACCCAGCCGGCGGAACTCATGTCACTAGCCGGCGACGCAGCCGCCGCGGGCGGCGTCGCGCCCGGTGGTTCGGCCGCCAGCCCCACCCCCGGACCCAGCAGCCACGCCAGGATCGCCAGCCAGATGAGGCGCCGGGCAAATCGGGCCGTCCCGCCGACGCCGTTAAACCGCAGCTCCATGCCCGCCTCCCGCAGGATAGTGGGGATTCTAGGCCATTTGTGCGCTTCCGACGCAGTCTTTTTGGCCCGGATCAGCGAATGGCGGCGCGGAGGCCGGCTCTGCAATAAAGGCGAACGGGGAACCGGGCGCACGCTCTACTCGTTCATTGGCGTGAAGGGTCGTTCCCGAAGGAGGGAAACCGATGTCCAAGAAAACGATGATCGCAGCTTTTGTGGTGATGATGGCGGCGGCAATGCCAATGGCCAGCGCGCAAATCGCGGCGGCGGCGCCGGATTCACCTTTGGTGCGCGCCGAGATGACCGCGAACCATCTGCTGCCTGGCCAGGTCCGCGTCAGTGACATGAAAGGCGCCGCCGTCTATGACGCGCATAACGATAACATCGGCGAGATCAAAGACATCGTTCTCGGTAAGGACGGGCGCGTCGCCGCGGTGATCCTCCGTGTCGGCGGGGCCCTCGGGGTGGGCGGGAGATACGTCGCCGTCGGCATCGACGACCTCAAGATCGCCATTCGCGACGCCAAGCCGCGCTTCACGGTCGACATGTCGAAGGACCAGCTGAGGACGGCGCAGACCTACAACCTCGACGAAGTTGCCCAGACCGGGACATCGACCCCGCCGGGCGATCGCTAGCGTCCGAGCGTCGTCGCGGCGGCGCGCCAGACCGGGTTGTCGGTCGATGACGTGGGCCGGCTGATCGTCGCCGACGCAGCGCAGAGTGAGCGCCCCTCTCCCGCGGTCCCGCGGTGCGCGAGAGGATTGACTACCCCATCGTCGAGTTGAACGCGCCGCCGTCGAGGAGCAGGTTCTGGCCGACGATGAAGCCCGAGGAGGCGGCGCACAGAAAGGCGCAGGCGGCGCCGAACTCAGCGGGGTCGCCGACCCGGCCGGTCGGATTGGTGGCGGAGCGCTTCGCCAGCATTTCCTCGAACGAGATGTTCTGGCGGCGCGCCTCGAATTCGATGCCGGAACGCAGCCGGTCGGTGAGGAACGGACCCGGCAACAGGCCGTTGATCGTCACGTTGTGCCGCGCCACCTGACGCGCCAACCCGGCAACGAACCCGGTCAACCCGGCGCGCGCCCCGTTGCTCATGCCCAGATTGGGGATCGGCGACTTGACCGAGCCCGACGTGATATTGACGATGCGCCCGAATTTGCGCGCACACATTCCATCGACCGTCGCCTTGATCAGCATGATCGGGGTCAGCATGTTGCCGTTGACCGCCTTCTGCCAATCCTCGATCCCCCAATCGCGAAAATCGCCATGCGGCGGCCCGCCGGCATTGTTGATGAGGATGTCCGGCTCGGGACAGGCCGCGAGCGTTGCGGCGCGCCCGGCTTCGGTGGTGATGTCGCCGGCCACCGCCGTCACCTTGGCGCCGGTCGCGGCACGGATTTCCGCGGCGGTCGCTTCCAGCGTTTCGGCGGTGCGTGCGGTGATCGTCACCTCGACGCCGGCCCGTGCCAGCGCGGTTGCACAAGCCCGCCCCAGCCCCTTGCTTGCCGCGCAGACGATCGCCTTGCGGCCGGCTATGCCCAGGTCCAGCATCTCCCCTCCTCCGATCCTTGTCGGTTGCTCGCGTGTTCACCGGGGTCCTTATAGCGGAGATCGTGCGCTGCGGCACGGGGTCAGCCGGCACGTCGCGCTCGCGGCAGCGACGATTTCGCGCACCTGCCACGCGAGAAATTCGTTTGCCGATTGGCGCTTCCTTGCTATCGTTGCGAACGATTATCAATTGCAGACGGTCGACGATGTACCGAGCTGTCGTTCCCGCGCTCCTGCTGATCTGGGCGGTTCCGGCTTATGCCGAGGAACCGACGGTCACGATCATCCTGCGCGATCACCAATTTGTGCCTTCAGAGGTGCCGGTGCCGGCCGGGGTCAAGGTCAAGCTGATCATCCGCAACGAGCAGGCGACAAATGCGGAATTCGAGAGTACCAGCTTGCATCGCGAGAAGATCGTCGACCCCGGGGGAGAAATCACCGTTTTCGTAGGGCCGCTGGATCCGGGGTCCTACGAATTCTTCGATGACTTCCACGGCGAGACCCGCGGGCATCTGGTGACGACGCCCGATCCGTGGACCAGAGGACCTGCCAAGTAGGATGCTGCCCACCGCAATCATCGTCTTCCGCGAGGTCCTCGAGGCCGCGCTCATCGTCGGCATCGTGATGGCGGCGAGCCGCGGCGCGCCCGGGCGCGACCTGTGGGTCCTCGGCGGCATCGTCGCGGGGGTTCTCGGCGCGCTCGGCGTCGCCGCCGGCGCCGGGGCGATTTCGGCGGCCGCCGCCGGGATTGGGCAGGAGCTGTTCGACGCGACGATCCTGTTCGCCGCAGTCGGGATGCTCGGTTGGCACAATATCTGGATGAGCCGGCACGGCCGCGATCTCGCCGCCCATGCGGTCCAGCTCGGCGCGGCGGTACGCTCCGGCGCCGAGCCCTTATGGGCGCTCGCCTTTGCAGTTGCGCTCGCGGTATTGCGCGAAGGCTCGGAGGCGGTGCTGTTTCTCTACGGCATCGCGCTGGCTGGCCAAGGCGGCGCGGTGGCGATGGCGATCGGCGGCGCGGTTGGGCTGGCGCTTGGGGTGACCGCCGGCACCGCGATCTATTGGGGCCTCGTCAGCATCCCGATGCGTCACCTGTTCACGGTGACGAGCTGGCTGGTGCTGCTGTTGGCCGCGGGCCTCGCCTCGCAAGGCGCCGCCTTCCTGATGCAGGCGGACCTGCTGCCTCCGCTCGGCAGCAATCTCTGGGATACCTCCTTCCTGTTGTCCGATCACAGCCTCCCGGGGCGGATCCTGCACACGCTGATCGGCTATACGGCTCAGCCGGCCGGCATCCAACTGGTGTTCTACCTGGCGACGTTGTTGATCATCGGCGGGCTGATGCGCCTCACTGCCCCCCAGGATTCGGCCGCTCGACGGCACTCTCCCAGCCCGCATGGGCGCGCCGCTGAATAGGGCTTAGGAGAGGACGCAAAATTTTTTGGGGTGATCTTGCAAATGAGTTGCATTCGTATTGGTGCCCTGATGCCGGCCGCACTGGCGCTGATCGCCGGGATTGGATTGACATCCAGCGCTCGCGCCGATTTCAAGGTGCACCTGCCCGATGCCGAGTTCGGCGAGTGGGAAATTGAGCCGATCGGTTCCTACGGCGCCAGCGGTCGGCCCTCGGCGGACAACGAACAGAGCTTCGTCGCCGAATTCGGCTATGGGGTCACCAATTTCTGGCATACCGAGCTGGAATTCGAAACCAATCGCCCGGCTGGCCCCGCCAACCACCTCAAGTTCACTCAGCTGACCTCGGAGAACCAGTTTCAGTTCACCGAGCCCGGCGAATATTGGCTGGATCCCGGGTTCTTTTTCGAATACGGCCAAGCACTGTCAAAGGGCGTCTCGAACGAGACCACGTTTGGCCCGGTCCTGCGCAAAGAATTTTTCCATACGATCAATACGGTCAATCTATTCATCGAAAAGGACCTGGGCGCCTTCGCGTCGGGCCGGCCGGTGTTCACTTACGCGCTCGAAAGCCGGCTCGACCTCGGGACGCCGGTCGAGCCCGGCATCCAGGCCTACGGCACTCCAGGGCCGTTCGGCCATTTCGCCCCGATCAGCGCGCAGGATCACCGCATCGGGCCGCAGCTGTTCGGCTCGGTTTCCCGGTTCGGGCCCGGTTCGCTCAAATGGAATGGCGGCATCCTCTTTGGTCTGACTCCCGCCGCGCCGCGGCGGACGCTGCGCGGGCAACTGGAATACGAGATCCATTTTTGATCCGCCGGGGGTGATTGGCCGGGGCGATTGATTGCGGATCATCGACA
>Ga0209415_10007395_pt1 | contig 19196 bp, 17 predicted proteins | sample PeaSoiSIISIP2007_FD_187696 | JGI IMG/M metagenome (GOLD analysis project Ga0209415, IMG submission 187696) | Peat soil microbial communities from Weissenstadt, Germany - SII-SIP-2007 (SPAdes) (version 2) | ecosystem: Environmental > Terrestrial > Soil > Wetlands > Peat | place: Germany... | reverse complement strand
TACCGCATGCGGCATCCGCACCAAGTCGCTTCCGAGTTTGAGGAAAATGGCCAGCCCTACGCCGTCTTCATCGACAATAATCTGGGCTCACGCCGCGATTATCTGCGCTCGCTCTGTGCCGCGCTGCGCCCGCTCAACAAAATCTGGAGCGCGGCCGTCACCATCGACGTCACCGACGATCCCAGCCTGATTCGCAACATGGCGCTGGCCGGATGCACGGGCGTCTTCATCGGCTTCGAATCGCTCTCCGATGACAACCTCGCCGACTCTCATAAAAAAACTCCGAAGACCTCCGACTACGCGCGCCGCGTGCGCATCCTGCACGACTATGGCATCCAGGTGAACGGATCGTTCGTGCTCGGCTTCGATCACGACCGCAAAGACGTTTTCGCGCGCACCGCGGAATGGATCGAGGAGAACCGCCTGGAGTGTGCGACCTTCCACATCCTCACGCCGTATCCCGCGACGCCGCTGTTTCGCCAGATGGAAGCGCAAGACCGCATCCTGCATCGCGACTGGACGCTCTACGACACCGGTCACGCCGTCTTTCAGCCGAAGCACATGACGCCGCAAGAACTCGAGCAGGGATATGCCTGGATCTACCAGCGCCTGTTCTCGCACGCCTCCATCTGGCGCCGTCGGCCGGAAGACTGGCAGGCCATCCCGCTCTATATCGCGATGTCATACCTCTACAAGCGCTCCAATCGTTTCTGGCACCTGCTAATCAAACACGACCTGGTGAACCCGGTCTGGAAGCCGTTGGTCGAGATGACCCGCTGGCGGCACGTTCACTATCGCCGCAAACTCGCGCAACGCGAGATCGCGGTCGGCGCGCCAGGACAAATCGTGTCGGCGGGAGTGTGACGTCCACGGCACGAGACAACGAACCGGATCGTGAATAGCCGAGCGTCGTCCTGAGCGCCACTCCCACCTAACTACACCTTCCCGTTTTAGGAAGTTGCCAACTCATTTCTCAACAACTGTGTGCACTTTTGAGCAGAAGCGACGTTATGCTCGCTGTTATTGTGCCTCTTTCGCAGTTGCCGAGGGCCGCGCAGCTTCGAACTTGCGCATCAGGAGGGAAGCATTTCATGTGGATAAATCCCAGAATTCGATTTTTCGTTCTGCTCTCCTTCTTGTATCTGTTCTGCTCGGCCTCTCTGGTGAGTCACGCCCAGCAGCCGGCTGGAGAAAAGAACCTTCAACCCGGCGGCGCGTCCAGCAGCACGGCAAAGACAGAGTCCAAAACCGCTGCGGCGTCTGACGATTCCAAATACGTAGGCTCGGACACCTGCAAGACGTGTCACGAAGATCTTTACAACAGTTCGGCGAAGACGCCGCACTGGAAAACGACGCTGGATACCAAAGGTGGGCCATCCCACCAGGGCTGCGAAGGCTGCCACGGGCCCGGCGCCGATCACGTCAACGGAGGCGGCGACAAAAGCAAGATCTTCCTCTTTGAACAGGCTTCGGCGAAGCAGGTGAACGCGCGCTGTTTGACCTGCCACGCCGCAGCGCATCCCAACTTCGAGCGCTCCGCGCATGGCCACGCCAAGGTGAGCTGCACCGACTGTCACAGCCCACACGCCTTTAAGAGCGAAGCCAATCTGCTGAAAACCTCGCAACCTCAGCTGTGCTACTCGTGCCACACCGAAGTGAAACCAGCGTTCGCGCAACCGTTCCATCACAAGGTCGATGAGGGGCTGCTGAGCTGCAGCGATTGTCACGATCCGCATGGCACCTTCAAAGCGAAGCAGTTGAAGTCGACTGCCGATCAGAACGCGATCTGCACCAAGTGCCACGCCGAGACTGCCGGTCCATTTGTCTTTGAGCATCCCGTGATCAAAGCCGAGGGCTGCGTAGCATGCCACTCTCCGCACGGATCACCCAACGCGCGCCTGCTGAACGTCAGCAATCTGAATACGCTTTGCCTGGGGTGCCACAACGCAACCAATTTGAAAGCGTTTCCCAACGCCGTGTCGGAGCAGGGAGGGCCGGTGCACAACCAGGCCGCCCAGTACACACCCTGCACCAACTGCCACAGTCAAATCCACGGCTCCAATGCGACCTACAACTTTTTCAGGTAACGGATTTTCCTGGAGGAAGAGGTAAATTTATGACGTACTTTCGTCCTCATCGCGCGGCCGCCGGGCAACTTCGGCCCGCGCTTGTGTTGTGCCGCATGGCGCTGGCACTTTTGCCCTTCTTCTTGTCCAGCGCCCTGGCTCAAGATCCCCAGCCGAAAGACCAGAGAAAAGACCAGCCGAAAGAAACGATCACCGGCGGCTATGCGGTCCACCAATCCGTCGATCTGGGCGTTCGCGTCCTCGATTCCTCAGGCAGCGGCGCCATGTATGACACTTTGGTGAATCTGCAGAGCGGCCCGCGCATTCTGGGCCAGACTCTTGACCTGCACGCTGTGGCGGGCACCAACCATCCTTTGTTCGATGAGTTGATGGAGAGCAGCAGCGGCTACGGCGGCGACCCCTACGATGTTTCCACGTTGCGCATGTCGAAAGGCAAGGTCTACAGATTCCAGGGGCTGTTCCGCCGCGACCGCCAGTATTTCGATTACAACCTGCTCGGCAACCCGCTCGTCCCGGCTGGCCTGGTCTCGAACGGCTACACCTTTCCGCAAGTGACCAGTGCACCCCATCTGTTCAACACAGTGCGCCGAATGACGGATGTGGGCCTGACGTTATTCCCCATTTCGAAGGTCACGGTGCGGACAGGATATTCGCACAACACCGACGGAGGACCGAGCTACAGCTCCCAGCACAATGGAGCCGACGTCCTCTTCTTCCAGAATTGGAGGAACAGCACCGATACCTGGATGGGTGCGGTCGACTGGAAACCGGTATCGAAGACCACGCTCACCTTCGAAGAGAATGTGACTCATTACAAGGGTGACACCAACTGGCAGCTGGCCGGATTGAATCTGCAACTTTCCGACGCAACGCCGGTCACCCTGGGCTTTGACAATGTAACGGTGCCGAAGTGCGGCGACGGAAATCCAGCCGTCATTACCACCTCCACCACGCCACCGACCGCCAACGCTACATGCAGTGGATTCCTTCAGTATCTCCGTACCGCTCCCACTCGCACGCTCTTCCCCACCGAGGAACTTCGCTTCCAGAGCGCGAGCATCAAGAGCATTCAGATGAATGGCGAACTGCGCTATACGGGCGGCACCATGAACCTTCCCGCCTACACTGAGTTTTTCAACGGCTCGGACCGGGGAACCCGTGCGTATACCACCACCGGCCTGGCGAACGGAAAGAGAGTCGACGTGTCGGGGGACTTTGGCATCATCTGGCAGATTTCAGAGAAAATCAGTCTGGCCGAGCAGTTCGATTTCCTGAATTTCCGGGAACCGGCCCTGAGCAACCTGTCCGAAATCGATCAACTTGGTAATTCAATGCTGATTCCCCCAGGTCCCCCTCAACCGCCGGCGCTGACCTTCGCTCCGACGTTTCTGGGCATGAAGACAGAAACCAACACCACCACTCTGACCTGGGAGCCCGTCTCTAAGGCGAGCATCTCGCTCGGATATCGCTATCAGCAACGCTTCATCACCTGGGTCATGCCCTTGTCGACGGACGCTTTGCCCAACGGAGCCTCCTATACGTTCCCCATCTATGAAAATGCGGGAATACTCGGCTTCGCCTTGCAACCCACGCGCCAATGGAGGCTCAACGCGAAATTCGAAGCATCGTATGACGACAGGTCCTACACCCAGATCAGCCCGCGACAGCTCTATCGTTTCCATGTCCAGTCGCGCTACAAGCCGCGGGAGTGGGCCACGATCACCGGAACCCTCAACGATCTCGAGCGAAGAGACAACGTCACTCTGGTAAATCACCTGGATCACATCCGGAGTGTGTCTTTCGGAGCGGCTCTTATGCCCAGTCCGCGCTATGGATTGGATCTCAGCTATGGCTATGCTTCCGTCTTCTCGCAAACCACTTTATGCTTCGCGGCAACTCCCGCGCCAACGGGGCCCGGTGCGGGCGCCGCTCCCGCCGACTGCGGGACCAACAGTAATCTTGGGACCGGCTACTATAACGCTCCCACCGAATACGGGTCGTTCAGTTTCATGTTTGTCCCGGTTAAAACGCTGCGCGCGAACGCCGGTTACCAGATCAGCGCGGTCAGCGGATCCACCGAGTTCCTGAATCCCCTCCAGGTTCCCGGGTCGCTCCAGTCCCATTACCAGTCTCCTTTTGTCGACTTCGCCTGGACGTTTCATCCGGGATGGACATGGAAGGGAGGCTGGAACTATTACGGATACGGCGAAGACAGCCCCGTCGGGCCTACTTCACCCCGAAATTTCCACGCCGACCTGGTTACGCTTGCTCTCCGCTACGACTTCTGATCGTGAATCGTGGGCCAGCAAAGTCACGTGTGACGCAGATGGGTAACCCTCAGATCAGTAACCCTCCAATCCGGCCCTGAGCCTTCCATGGGTGAAAAGCCTTGCCCCTTTCACCTTGCCCAGCCGGAGAAGTCTCCCCAACTTTCCTCGGAAAAAAAACTTGTGCGATGAGCTTTCCAGTTTGGGAAAAAGTGTGCTTGCCAGGGATACCCCCCCTCCCCCTGTGCCTTTGAAAGCCTTGCCGGGCGCGGGGTTTACAAAAAGTGTCTGCAAAATCTTGATGGTAAAGAACTTAGAGGTCAAAATCTTGAAAACAATCGACTTAGGGCCTCGTCGATGGGGCTGGCTGCGCTCCGTTTGGCTCGTCCATGATCGCGCAATTGTGGGGGTGAAGGCAAGGTTGGATGTCACATGAGGGCTGTGGAAAACTCTCAAGTGAGTCGGCGTGGCGGCTGGGAACCTGTCAGCTTGCCTTATGGTGGGCGCGCGCCAAAGCCAAAATCTCAAGAGGTTGAGAGCATCGTCTCCCACCCTCTGAAATTCGCAGAGGGTGGGGCAGCCTCAGTCGGGTTTGATGGAAGGGTGGGCCAGCCCCCGGGTAATTTCGAATGTTGAAATCGTAGTACCTCTTTTGCCAGAAATGATCCGCGTCGCCAATCAAACGCCGCGATACTCCTTGCTTCAGCGACTTCAGAGCATCGGCCATGACTTTGCCCGCTGTGGTGAAAACGCGTTAGTCCCCATGGCATGAGGACAATCTAGCTTGTTCGAAGGGTCGTGTCTGTGACGTATGAACATCCCCACTCAAGCCCACAGGTTCATTTCGATTTCAGTATAACGGGTCACACTGTTGGGCGTCCGGTCCACTTATATATGCGATTCGGGTCGTAAACGTGAGCCTCGACTCTAAAGTCCAGCGCTCGCAATTTCTCGCCGAAGCTAAGCACGTGCCCTAGACCCACGATTAGTAACCCTGAATTAACCACCATTTCTGAAACCTTACCTACCCAAGCATTCTCACGGTGGGAATGCAATGCCAAGTCTTGCAGCGTGTCATACTTGCCGGTCAGAGACGAGTCCGGTACATCTTTCCGCTCCTCGACCGTCAGGTCCATATTTGCCCAACGGATACCAAGTTCATCTGCCAATGCTTCCACGCATGACTTAGGGGGCAGCCCCGTCGCTTCTTCGAGAATGCAATCAACCTGATGGTCCTGGATTAGCTCGCGGAGCCGTTGGTTGTAGGAGGAGTCCATCAAAGAATCAGATTGGAATTGGTGATGCGCCCCAAAAATACAAAGCTTACGCATAGCCCTCACTTTACGCGCCCAAGAAGAAACCCCAGTGGATACCGGAGTTTGTGTGGAAGCGGATTTTCAACCTCGTGGTGGATTTCCCGGTGAGGCAGGTGCGAAAGGAACCTGGAATCCCCACCCCCCGAGCTGATCCGCTATAAAGTTTTCTGAGTGATCTACGAACTGCTTGACGAGTTCCAGCGTCTTTTCCATCATTTGACTGACAACCACGTTGTCATCCAGCCTCGTGCCTACCCCAATCTCGGCGGTAATCAGATCGGCAAATGTGTAGTGGATGTTACCCTTCTGCGCTCCAAGAGTGGAAGCGAATACGCACTCAGTCATCGGAGTCTTCGCGATGGCTTCGGCAAACCGATCAGGAAGAAAATGGAACACCCCACCGTGCCTTACCGACTTCAAGTGCATCTGTTCTAACGCTTGACCGGAGGCGTCTTTGCGGATAAGGCGCAGGCTGCTTTCAAAGCTTTTGTCCCCGGCGAAAACCGTATTCATGGCGCGGATCAGTTTCAGGGCCTCATAAAGAATGCCTGAAACGAAGAAATACGAATTCATTCGGTCACGGATCGCCGCTGGCGTATCTTTGCCCGTCGTACTCATCATTAACGAATGCGCCGAATTCAAGGCGTTCACCGCTCGTGCGAGAGCCACGACATAGGCAAACTTCTTATCGGCACGGCACTTTTTGAATAACGTAGGATTACAGTAGATTTGCCGCGCCTTTTCGTTGTCCTTCAAGGGGCCTCCATTGACTAACTCGCCCGGTTCCCAATAACTACTCTAATCGCAACCCGGAGAGAAGCGCAGAGCAGCACACATTTCATTCATGCGTGCGGCACTAAGCTGGGCCACCTCCACCATCCCCACTCTAAATTTCGCAAAGAACGCGAAATTTAGAATGGGCCACCCATGCCGATGGCCTGCACGGAAGAGACCCGATAACTAGTTTGCATCGCAGCCCAGAGAGAAGCGCAGGGCGGCACACACTTCATCCATGCGTGCGGGACTAAGCTGGGCTAGACGTTTCCTCAGGCGCGGCGGGTGGTCCACTCTAGCCCGGTTTTGGCTTGAGTGGGGCAGTTCTACGGCTGGACAGAGTCTTTCTGCCGCTCTTTCGTGTTTTCGCGTTGTTTGTTCCGACTCGATCTCTCACAGCCTGTCGCATACTGGATCAGCCTCCACCATCCCCACTCTAAATTTCGCAAAGAACGCGAAATTTAGAATGGGCCACCCAGCGACAACCGCGCCGACTGAGCTTCATCGCGGCCCGCAGGCGCTGAAGCGCGGCTGGTTTTAAGGGGGTTTAACGGCACGACTGAAGTCGTGCCCTTCCCAAAGCCCCTTCCCAAAGCCTTCGGCGCAAAACGAACCGCCGCTCCCAAAGCCCCCTTCCCAAAGCCCTTCCCAAAAGCGGCCTTCCTAGGTCGTGCCCCTCCCAAAGCACCCTTCCCAAATCGTGGCCTTCCCAACCCCTTTCGCTCGGCGGAGGAAAGTCAAAGGCAGCGGGCAGGAGTGCCCGCTCCACATATTCAAGAAAATGCTTGACAAGTTATACTGTGTAGCATACAGTGTGTGTCACATACTATATGACGAACGGTACCCAAGGCGGGCCTGAGATTCTCGAGAACCTGAAGATGGAACTGCGCCGGGGATGCCTGATTGTCGCCGTCCTAGCCCAGCTTCGGACCGAGCAGTACGGGTACACGCTGCGCAAGGCGCTGGCCGACGATGGGCTGGCCATCGACGAAGGCACGCTGTATCCGCTGCTGCGGCGGCTGGAGACGCAAGGCCTGCTGGCCAGCGAGTGGCGGGAAGAGGACAAGCGCAACAAGCGCTTCTACCGGTTGTCACCGGCCGGGCAGCAGATTCTGACCCAGTTGCTCGAGGAATGGCAGAACATCAACACCTCGCTGAACAAGATTCTTCAAGAGGCATAGGTTATGAGCAAAGCATCCATCATCAGCAGCACCAGCAGCACCAGAAGCCGCAACCCGATGGACCTTCTCGACCGATACCTGCAGGCGGTTGGCTTCTGGCTGCCGAAGGCGCAGCAGCGGGACATCATCGCCGAGCTGTCGGAGGATCTGCACTCGCAGATCGACGAGAAAGAGGCTGAACTGGGCCGATCGCTTAACGACGCGGAGGTCGATGACATCCTCAAACAACGCGGCCGGCCGGTTCTGGTGGCCAATCGCTACCTGCCGCAGCGGAGCTTGATCGGCCCGGTGCTGTTCCCCATCTACTGTTTTGTGCTGAAGATGGTTGCCTTGTTCTACCTGGTGCCCTGGATTCTGGTTTGGATTGGAATGATGACCTTCAGCTCGTCGTACCGCGCCGAGCACACCAGTGCCGGGTGGCTGGGCGCGATCGGCTCGGCGTGGAGTGCGTGGTGGCTCATCGCCGTTTTCGCGCTGGGCACGGTGACCATCGTGTTTGTTGCCCTGGAGCACGCCCAGGCTAAGTCGAGATTTCTGGAAGACTGGAATCCGCGTAAGCTGCCCCCGGTACGCAACCCCAACCAGATACCCCGGTCCGGCTCCGTGATCGAGGTGGTGGTGAACCTGATGTTCGGCATCTGGTGGATCGACATCATGTCCGACGTCATGTCCACGCGGGTGCTACTGGACCGGCCCGAGATCAGAATCGTCCTGTCGCCGGTCTGGCGATACTTCTTCTGGGCATTCCTTGTCTTAGCGCTGATCAATACCGTGGTGGCGGGAGTGAATCTGGCGCGTCCTTACTGGACGGTGCTCCGGGCCAGCTTTCGTCTGGCCACCGACGCCGCGGGATCGGGGCTGTTTTGCTGGATGATGAAGGCTAGTGTGCTCGCCGAGATCACCGGCGCCCACATTTCGGCGGCGCGCGCGCTCGAAATCACAAACGCCGTCAATCTGGGGATGACCAGAGTTTTTCCGGTCGTACTTGCAACCGGTCTGGTGATCGCCGTCGTAGACGTCCGACGGATTCTCCGCGTGAGAAACGGTGTCCCTGTCCAGCTGAACGGGGCGGTCTCAGCCGCGGTTGTATAGAACGTTCTTTTTAGAGGCATAGCTTTTTAGAGGCATAGATCATGAACAGCACATCCAGCCACGATTCATCCCAACCAAGCGCGTCGGCCAAGAACGCGATGGACCTGATCGATCGCTACCTGCAGGCGGTCCGCTTCTGGCTGCCTAAAACGAGGCGGCAAGACGATCTGCTTGCGGAACTGGGCGAAGACTTGCGCTCGCAGATCGAGGACAAAGAAGAGGAACTCGGCCATCCCCTCGACAACGCTGAAGTGGCGGCGATCCTGAAACGCTGCGGCAGCCCGATGATGGTTGCCGGCCGCCTCGGGCCGCAGAGGCACTTGATCGGCCCTGCCCTGTTTCCCATCTACGAATTTGTTCTGAAGATGGTGCTGCTGTGGATTCTGGTTCCGGTTTTCATCTTCATCGTTGGCCCGGTGAATCTGGCGAATTCCGGCGGCGACTGGCCGTCTGCTATCTTAAGCACCATCGGCAACCTCTGGTCTGGCCTGTTTATCGCGGCTGGAATCGTCACGTTGGTTTTTGCGATTATCGAGCGCACCAGCGCGCACCTGGGAGCCGAGTGCAAGTGGGACCCGCTCAAACTGCCCCCGGTGCGGCAAGAAGAGCGCAAGCCGTCCTTGCAGAAAGCGGTTTGCCAATTAGGATTCAACGTCTTCGGTCTCGTCTGGCTGTTGCTTCTGCCCCACTATCCGTTCCTGATTCTCGGTCCGGCCGCGGCGGTGCTGAAAGCTGGGCCCATGCTGCACACGTTCTACCTTCCGTTTGTTTTGCTCAGCTCGGTTGCCCTGGTGAGGTCGGGCATCACCCTGGCGCGGCCGCAGTGGGACTGGTTTTCCCCCGTGAGCGAACTGCTGCAGTCCGTTCTTGTGCTGATCGTGTTCCATTACATGATCGAAGCCATTGGCAGAACGCCCAGCGCTTACCCGTTCGTCGTCCTGCAGGACGCGGTAAGGAATTCACCGAAATACTTCCAGTTGGCCGGAATCGTGAATGTGTCCGTTCTCGTCAGCATCGCGTTCGGTTGGCTGGGAGTTTGCATTGCCGCGCTTTTACAGGTCTGGGAATTCCTGCGGTATCTCCGCAAACGCTTTTCCGGTGCGCAACGAGCCGCATCCCTCGGAGCACAGTGAGAGCCTTGGACAGGTGGAGCCCCGGACGCCCTCGTCCGGGAGCAAGGCCACGGGAGTGTCCTTCCACGTTCGTGCCACTGCCAGGGCGGACGGGGCGTCCGCCCCTCCATCAGCTCGTGTTAGTGGCGACGCACCAGGCACGCCAGCGTTTTCTTGCGATAAGATCAGAGTATGAAAACGCCGTCTACCGCGGCCGAGACCGGCGAAAACACCACCCCGGAGTCTCGCCCGTCCAACTTTATTCGCGACATTATTCTCGACGACCTGAAGACCAATAAGTACAACGGCCGGGTGCAGACCCGCTTTCCTCCCGAGCCTAACGGATATCTGCACATCGGGCACGCCAAGGCGATCTGCCTCGACTTCGGGCTGGCCGACGAATTCGGCGGCCACACGAATTTGCGCTTCGACGACACCAATCCCTCGAAAGAAGAAACCGAATACGTCGACTCGATTATGGCCGACGTGAAGTGGCTGGGTTTTCGTTGGGATGGACTCTTCTACGCATCGGATTATTTCGACCAGCTCTATGAATGGGCGCTGAAGCTGATCCGCGACGGCAAGGCCTACGTCGACGACCTCTCGGCCGAAGAAATTCGCAGGTACCGCGGCACGCTCACCGAGCCCGGCAAGGACAGCCCGCACCGCAATCGCTCGGTGGAAGAAAATCTAGGTCTTTTTCAGCGCATGAAGGCCGGAGAATTTCCCGATGGCTCGCGCGTGTTGCGCGCCAAGATCGACATGGCCTCGCCGAACTTAAACATGCGCGATCCTGTGATGTACCGCATCCTGCATGCCGAGCATCACCGCACCGGCAACAAGTGGTGCATCTATCCGATGTACGACTACGCGCACGGGCAGTCGGATTCGCTCGAAAAAGTTACGCACTCCATGTGCACGCTGGAATTTGAAGATCACCGCCCGCTCTACAACTGGTTCATCCAGCAGCTGGGCATCTTCCCATCGCAGCAAATCGAGTTCGACCGGCTCAACCTGACTCACACGCTGCTGAGCAAGCGCAAACTGCTGCAGCTCGTGCAGGAGGGCCGCGTCCGCGGCTGGGACGATCCCCGCATGCCCACGCTGAGCGGCATCCGGCGCCGCGGCTACACGCCGGAAGCGATTCGCAATTTCACCGCGTCGATCGGAGTTTCGAAAACGACGGGCTCGATAGAACTCGCCATGCTGGAACACTTCGTGCGCGAGGACTTGAACAAACGCGCGCTTCGCGTGATGGCTGTCCTGCGGCCGCTGAAAGTCGTGATCGACAACTATCCTGAGAATCAGGTCGAGGAAATGGACGCGGTCAACAACCCGGAAGATGCGACCGCCGGAAGCCGCAAAGTCCCGTTCTCGCGCGTCCTCTATATCGAGCAGGATGATTTCCGCGAAGTCCCGCCTCCCAAATATTTTCGCCTGACGCCGGGGCGCGAGGTTCGCCTACGCTATGGCTACCTGGTCACCTGCACCAGCGTGGTGAAAAACGAGAAAGGCGAAATCGTTGAAGTGCACTGCACCTACGATCCTGCGACCCGCGGTGGAAATACGCCCGACGGCCGCAAGGTGAAGGCGACCATCCACTGGGTCTCGGCCGCGCACGCGGTCGATGCCGAGGTGCGCATCTACGAGAACCTGTTCCTCAAGGAAAATCCCAGCGACGTCGAAGAGGGCAAAGACGTTCTCGATAATCTCAATCCCAACTCGCTGGAGATCATCGCCGAGGCGAAGGTTGAGCCCTCGCTGGCCAATGCCGCGGCAGGAACGCGCTACCAGTTCGAGCGCTTGGGATACTTCTGCGTCGACCCGGACTCGAAGCCCGGGAAGCCGGTGTTCAACCGCTCGGTAGCGCTGAAGGATGCTTGGGCGAGAGTGGAGAAGAAGCAGGGCGGGAAAGGGTAGTATGCCCCTCCCAAAGAACGTGGGGTCATTCCTCTTTCCATTACCCACAATTTGCGACGCTGCCCCAGCGACAATTCCGAGCGCGAACCACGACAGCGGCGATGCATGTCGCCTTCACGAAGACGACTGGCGTCAAATTGAGTTCATTCCAGTTACGGCCCTGGCTCAAGTTGACCGGGAGATGGCTGAGATTGAAGTTTTCAAGCGCGCCAACTGGACTGGCGCAGGGTTTAAGAGCGTGTACATTCGGAAGGAAAGGCCGGATGGCTTGTTCCCGAATCGCCTCCCTTATGACCTGATCGATTCCATTCCGCATGATCCGATGCAGTCACTCATGATCGGGACCACTGGAACGCCGCAGCGCGAAGCGGTCGTGAAGGGCGGCTTCGCTTGTCGCCTGGACCCGTCCGTGTTTATATACGGTCGCCAGTCCGGGGGGATCATTATCGACCTCGGCCTTAGCACGGTACCCGATAAAAAAGAATCTGCCGCATGGCGCAACCTTCTTGTCCTGTGCACGAAGTTCAACCTATGCATCGCTGATTGGTGCCCAGGCCGCGTTATTGCCAGGCCTGCTGGAAGGTCCCTATAAAGCGAAACCCCGAGCGTAAGTTCCACTCGGGGTAACACATCAGCCTCTCAAGCTCAAGACGATTATCAAAGGGCACGAATCGGAAGTCAAGGTTATGAGGAGTCCGCCTGTCGGAATCTTAGAGACGCCGACAGCTTCAGTCAAAAGGAAGCCTTTTCAAACTTAGGAAAAGGAGTTACAGTTACCGCCAATTTTTCGCGCTGACTGACCGCGCAAAGGAGTCTCAATGGCACGTCGAGCGTTTCTCTCGCGATTGGCGCAATTGGCCGCTCTGCCTTTGTTTGCCGCTACGGGCGCACTGCAAGGGCAAGCCGCCCGCAAGCCGCTCAAAATTCTTATGAAGAGCGCATGGGGCTCCGATGATCCCACCAAAGCCGCGTTCCCCTTTTCGCACGCGCTGGCGCTTGCCGAAGCCGGACACGAGGTCCAAATCTATCTGCTCGGCGAGGCGGTGGTGTTGATGCGGAAGGTTGTGGCCGACGCGGTCACGCCCGTAGGCTGGCCGACCGTGGGAGAGTTCCTGAACAAACTTTCCGCCAAGCACGTACAGATCTATGCCTGCGGCGCCTGCTCCCGCGCGCGGGCCGTCACGGAATCCGACCTGGCGAACTACGGTGCCAAGTTCGGCAGCCCGCCAATATTTGTGTCCCTGGTGGAATGGGCCGATCACGTGATCACGGAATAGTTGGAAAGCGCTGCGTCGATGCAGGAGCCGTAGTCGTAGTCCATGGGCGCGTTGTGGCTGAAAAATGTCAGCCGAAAATCGAAATCCGGACGCTCGTCATGTCGAGGCGTTATCTCGTCACTGGTAAACATCCCCACGTAACACTTCGGTAGTACAATTTGCAGCTCTTATTGCCCCGGGAGAAACTACCCGAGTAGAAGACGTGAGCTTACGCCTGGCATCCCTATGCACTCGACCATAATGCACTCAATCATTCTCGCCGTATTCTTTGAGTTCTCTCGCACCGCGGTCTCGATGTGCAGCGCCGCCCTGCTGCTTTTCCTGATTGCGCTGTGGGCGGCGAAAACCAATATCGCGCAGGCCCACGGCCTCGACAAGATCGTCGTTTTGAGCAATTTGTGTTTCGCCCTGCCCTTGGCGGTCTTCGGCGCAGAGCATCTCTCGGCCGCACAAGGCATCATGCCGCTCGTGCCCTCGTTTATGCCGTGGCATTTGTTCTGGACGTATTTCGTGGGCCTCGGGTTGCTGGCCGCGTCCTTGAGCATTGCCACAAAAATTCAAGTGCGCTGGTCCGGCCTGCTGTTCGGGAGCATGATGTTTCTTTTTGTGGCGATGATGGACATCCCGGGAGCTCTCGCCAACCCCGGCAACCGGTTCGGATGGACGCTGCTCCTCCGCGAAATGGCGTTCGGGGGCGGAGGCTGGGTTCTTGCGGGACACGCCATGCGCGATCAAGGTAGCGAGCAGGGCGGCGGGCAAGGCGGAAGCAGGCTCATCACCGTGGGCCGCGTGTTGATCGGGATCGCCGCCATATTTTATGGCGTGGAGACTTTTCTGCACCCACTGGGAATGCCCGGCATCCCGCTCGAAAAATTGATGTCCGCCTGGATCCCGGGGCAGTGGCTGATTGGCTATGTCACGGGCGGATTTCTTGTGGGCGCCGGGGCAGGCATTCTGCTGAACAGGAAGACGCACATGGCCGCAACTTATCTCGGGACCTGGATTGTGCTGCTGGTCTTGTTCGTCTATGGGCCGATTCTGATCGCGTCGCTGGCCGACCCGAGCACCGCGGTCAAAGTTGAGGGGCTCAATTACTTCTTCGATACTTTGCTCTTCGCCGGAGCGATTCTTGCGCTCGCCAGTGCGACGCCCTGCACCGATTAGAATGCGGGCAGCGATTCCTCTCTCAGAAAAACTCTCATCGTTGTCATGCTGAGCGAAGAGCGACCCTCGCGAGGCGAGGGGCGTTCGCAGTCGAAGCATCCCTACCCGCTTCAGGGTCGCCATGTGTCGCGGCCTGGGTCTGCCAGAAATTACACGTGGAACGCGCGGCCCGTAGTGGCCACAGGGATGCTTCGACTCCGCAGTGAGGATCGCTGTGCGATCCTCACCTCTCCGCTCAGCATGACAAGCAGGATGGCGTGCCTGAAAGCTCATCGTGGAGGGCTGAGAGCTGATAGCGGGCGCTAGTTATGGACGTGCGGACTCTGCGCCGGATTGTGGTGGGGGCCGGGCGGCTCCTTCACTACTTTCACATCAAAACTCACGGGCAACGCTTTCGGAGGAAAGCATTGCGCATTGTCGCACGCCTGGTAGCGCAGGACGCCGTGCATTATGTATTTCCCCGGCGTGACTGCGTGCAGCGGATGCACGGCCACCGCGATCGTGAAATCTCCGCTGTACACGTTCAACTTCTGATCCGGCGAAAAAGGGAAGGTCAGGTCTTTTCCCTCGGGATACTCAATCTTTCCCAGGATGATGTCGGTGGGCAGGTCCATCTTAAGAGCGGTAGGAATCAGGAACTCATCCTTCGGCGCGTTGGAATTGATGTGAAATCCGGAAGCGACCCGGAAGTTGAGATTCACCATGGTTTGCGCCGTGCGCGGAGCCGTGACCAAATGCACCGGAGCAATGGTGACGGAGGGCGCCTTGCCCGATGCGCTGGCGGGAGGAGCGATCGGAGTGTACGTCACCGACGGCTCCTGGGCCGCCTGGCCGAAGGCTGTGCTCGTCAGCAGAAGGAGTGGGAAGAGCAGGGTCGATTTTTGCGCCCGAAAAATCATCTTGGCGAAATTCGATAGTAGAGCAATTGCGGAATGCTTTCTATTGTCATCTTTGAGCAGTGTCATCTTTGGGCAGTGGAGGAGCGGACGCTCGGCGCCCTGCGGATTCGCTCGTGTTCTGATCGTGTTCTGATCGTAGACGCTCGATCGCCCCGCGCCAACGTTACTTCTGAGCAAGGCCGTTCTCGCGCATCAGCGAGGCCGATGCGTCGCTCTTGGCGGCCTCCGTGTCTAACGCCTTTTTGATGGCAGTCTCTATCTCGCCCTTGCCCTTCAAGCCGATCATCTTCTCGACAGTTTTTCCTTCGCGGTCAATGAAAAAGCTCACCGGCATGGCCGGGACGCCGCCATACGCCTCCGCCACTTTCTCGTTACCGAGCAAAACGGGGTAATTCACTCGCATTTCGTCGGTGAATTCAGCAATCTCAACCTTTGTGGCATCCTCATCGAGGGTAACGCCGATAATCACCAGACCTTGCGGTCGATATTGATTCTGCAAGTCCACCAGCCAAGGTGTCAGGATTTTACACGGCGCGCACCAAGTCGCCCAGAAGTTCAAGAGCACGACCTTGCCACGTAAGTCGGAAAGATGAACTGTTTCTCCATTGAGAGACTCGAGAGCAAAATCAGGGGCTGGGCTTCGGAGTGCAGGTCCGGTCGACTGTTGCGGGTGCTTCTGGCCGGTGGGGGACGATTGCGACTTGGCAGGCGGAATAGCAACCAAGGACACTAGTAATAACGCTGCCAATGCGCTCTTCATTTTTGCTCCGAGGCGTTCCAGCTAAATATAAAATGCCGAGCGCCGCGATGCGACGTTACTTCTGAGCAGGTCCGTTTTCGCCCATCGTCTGGGCCGATGCTTCGCTCTTGGCGGCCTCCGTATCCAGCGCCTTCTTGATGGAGTCCTCGATCTCACCCTTGCCCTTCAGGCCGAGAATCTTGTCCACAATCTTGCCATCGCGCCCAATGAAAAAAGTCTCGGGCAGGGCAGGCACGCCTCCGTACGCCTCTCCCACTGCCTCTTTCCCGATCAGCACGGGATAGTTGACGCCCATATCCTTGGCGAATTTGGCGATGTCATCTTTGGCGTCATCCCCCATCTCGACGCCAACCACCTGCAGCCCTTGCGAACCGTACTGGTTCTGCAATTCCACCAGCCACGGCGTTTCAATTTTGCAGGGACCGCACCAGGTCGCCCAGAAATTCAGCAGGACCGCTTTGCCGCGCAGGTCGGACAAACTCATGCTCTTGCCGTCGAGCGATTCCAGGGTGAAATCGGGCGCCGGCGACGACTTCGTGATCCTCGGCAATGGTTCCGACGAGCGCCGAGACATGTGCACGCCGAAGTAAAGCATGGCTGCCGCAACCAGGCCCACCACCACCAGGGCCAGGGGATTGCGATTCCCTCCCCAGCCCTGTGGCGGGACGAGCGCGCTCGCCACATCCGACGGCCGAAAAGTAGCACCACAGGCGCCGCAAGTTACCGTGCCCGTCGCGCTTTCCGTCGCGGTCCCCGCGCCCGGATTCACCCCGGCTCCGCATTTTGGACAAAACTGAAATTCTTCAATCCTCAAACCAGATCCTCCACTACAAAGCGAAACGATTCAGGAACGACAGCCAGCTTGAGATCAGCGTGAAGCGCCCTATCACCAGCAACACGCCCAACGCGATCAGCAGGCCGCCCGAGGCCACTTCCAGCACGTGCATGTGCGTCCGGAAGCGGCTGTAAAATTTCAGGAAGCGCTCCATCAGCAGCGAGGTCAGCAGAAACGGCACCGCCAGCCCCAGCGAGTAAAGCCCTAGCAAAAGGCCCCCCTTCACCACAGTATCCTGCTGGCTGGCCAGCGTTAGAATGAAGGTCAGAATCGGCCCCAGGCACGGTGTCCATCCGAAGGCGAAGGCAAATCCGATGACGAACGCGCCGATCAGAGTGCTGCTGCCCTTAACGCTGTGCAGTCGCGCGTCGGTGTAGAGCGCTTTGATCTTGAAGATTCCCGTCAGGTGCAATCCAAAAATAATGATGACTACGCCCGCCACTGTCGCCAGCCTGTGTTTGTACAGCCCAAGCGCCGCACCGAGCTCGGTCGCTGCCAACCCCTCCGCAACAAAAACAGTGCTGAAGCCCAGGATGAACGCAACGGAGTTCACCATCACCCGCCGCATCAGTTGGCCCTGCGGAGCCTTCAGTTCTTCAACGCCCACCCCCGAGATCAGAGAAACGTATCCCGGTACCAGCGGAAGCACGCAGGGCGATAGAAACGAAACCAGGCCTGCGAAGAACACGCCAACTATGGAAGGATTTGGGAGACTCGACATCGGCTTTTATTGTACCTTGCGGAGTTGCACGAGCTGCGCGTTACCCCACCAGAATAAGACGTGCGAATTGCGATTTAGTTGCAACCCATCTTGGAAGTGCTGGGTTCCTTCGTGATACTTCGTGTCCTTCGTGGTCAAGGTCTTGACGCGGCGGTTCCCGACCGCCTATTTGCGCGTTTGCTCCGGCTGCGCCGGCATCTGGTCCGGAGATCCCACCAGCTTGCGAAAGACTCCCGTGGGGAGCGTCGCAATGAGCACGGCCCGGTTCGCTTCCTGGCGCACCTGCAGGCTGTCAAAAAAAACCTTCACGTCGGCATCGTTTCCCGGCGATCCTACCGAGGCCTCCGCGCTATGAAACATCGACAGAAACACATTGGCCTTGTCGGCGATGTTGTGGGCATCTTCGTCGCTGCCCGCCCAAGCTTCGGCGCGCACGTGCAGTGCGTCGGCGCGCAGCGGCAGATGCAGCGGGTTGTAGCTGGCGGAAATCACCAGATCCGCAGGTTTCGGAAAAATCGAGCTCCACGCTTCAAATCCCGGCGATGCCGGCTCGACGCGCGCCACCATCCAGACCGGGCTGGCCAACTGCACCCGCTTGTAGTACCGCCGTAGCAGCGCCGGGCCCCCAAACGGGGACGCCAGCCGCCGCGAGCGGTCGACCATGGCGCGGATCACCGCCGGATCGTCATGATTCGAGGCAGCGACCGTATCCACGCCCAGAATTGCGATGCGGAATGTTCGACCGTAAATTGGAATCGTGAAGATGTCGACCGAGTTGTAGTTCTCCACGGACTGCGCGGTCCGCTTCAGATATGCGACACACTTACTCCCGTCAAATCGTCCGGTGAAGACTTCGGAAAAGCGCGCCTCGGGCGCCGCGCCGCCGGTCCCGCCGCCAGGCCAGTTCTGCGGGTAATGGATGGCGAAGGCCACCGCGTCCAGGTCGCGCTCAAAGTCAAAGCCGGTTTCCTGAATGAAGCGCTCGTATTCCGGATCGTGCGAGACCGGGAAGAACGGCTTCCCGCCGTTAGCTTTGCGCACCCAGCCAAAGTTGGCGTACACAAAGGCGTCGGCGCCCGGCAGTAGCCGCGCGGGTTCCGGCGGGGCATGCTTGCGCAGTTGGACGGCAAGCGTCACTGCCGCCCCGACAATCACGACCGCCAGAGCGATGGGGAAGGCGCGTCTTATTCGCATGAAGTGCGGGTCAGGGATGAAATGATAGCACTTACCGAGGGAAGGGCAGCTCGTGAGCCTTCACCGGCGGAGTCGCGTCATGGTCTCTGAAGAAGTTCCTGATGGACGAACGAAAGGGAAGCGCGACCAGCGCTGGGGCGAAAAGCGCGACGAGCACGGCCAGAGGTGCGCCCCGGAACGCTCGCCATCCGAACACCATGAGAATTCCGAAGGTCACCCCTCCGACGACAGAGCCGATGCAGTGAGCCAAGAGCAGCCGGTTCCAGCGGAAATGGAATTTGCGCACGCCGCTCCAACCGTCAGTGAAAGCCCACCTGCCGATCTCGAACAACTCCATGAATGCGATCCAGATCGCTCCCTGGATGACGACGCGGCGCCATTCGTTCACAGAGAGATTGTACGCCCTGACGACAAAACAATGGCAGCCTTGCACTGCGGTAGACTCGCTGTTGCGCCCAAACTTGCCCGTGTGATACCTTAAATAATTGTCCCGGACATCTGGCAGGGATCTGAGGGATAAGTTTGCGCGAGGGCGCGTCTTTCCCCCGAATTTGCTGGCGTAGCTCAGTTGGTAGAGCATCTGATTTGTAATCAGAG
>Ga0209415_10007394_pt1 | contig 19198 bp, 16 predicted proteins | sample PeaSoiSIISIP2007_FD_187696 | JGI IMG/M metagenome (GOLD analysis project Ga0209415, IMG submission 187696) | Peat soil microbial communities from Weissenstadt, Germany - SII-SIP-2007 (SPAdes) (version 2) | ecosystem: Environmental > Terrestrial > Soil > Wetlands > Peat | place: Germany... | reverse complement strand
GCTGGCGCAGACCAATTCGATGTTGCGTGCTGCGCGGCTTCCGCCGCACTTGACCGCGGCCGTCGCGCTGGCTTAGCAGGTAGTTGGCAACCGGCTCCGGGCGACTGCTTCGCTCATCAACCAATTGCTGAAACGCTAAAACTCCCGGCAGGCCTAAAGGATGAGGGCGAAAAGGAAACTTGCATGAGTCTGCCACTTGAGGGTTATCGCGTCATCGAACTCGCGCAAATCTACGCGGGTCCATACTGCGGCCTCCAACTCGCCCATTTCGGCGCCGAAGTCATCAAGATCGAACCTCCCGGAACCGGCGAACTTCTACGCAAGCGCCCGCCCGCCAAACACGGCACCAACTACGGCTTCCTGATGCTCAACGCAGGCAAGAAGTCCGTCTCCCTAAACCTTAAAGATCCGCGCGGCCGCGACATCCTTTTCCGTATGCTGGCCGATGCCGACGTCATCCTCGAAAACTACGCTCCTGGCGCGATGGAACGCTTAGGCCTCGGCTATGACGACCTTGCGCCGCGCTTCCCCCGCCTGGTCTACGCTTCGAGCAAGGGCTATGGCCCTGACAGCCGCTTCGCCCAACTCGGCGCGATGGATTTCACCATCCAGGCCGCCTCCGGCATCATCACCATGACCGGTTACGCCGACCGCCCGGGCGTGCGCGTCACCGCCGCCCTCATCGATACCAGCACCGGGATGCATCTTGCCGCGGGCATCCTTGCCGCACTCCTCGAACGCGAGCGCACCGGCCGCGGCCGCAAGGTCGAGGTTGCTATGCTCGACATCTGTATGCCCGCCATCAACGGCGCCCTCGGCCTCGTCCAGGACGGCTTCAAGGTCCGCCGCCTCGGCAACCGCCATCCCACCACGTGCCCCTGCAATACCTATCCATGTGCCGACGGTGAAATCTGGATTTACTGCCTCACCGAAGCAAACTGGCATCAACTCGCGCGCCTGATGTCCCGCGAGGATCTCATCACGCATCCCGACTACCAGGACCATCGGAGCCGCTACAAATTGGTTGACCAACTCGATGCCCTCGTCGGTGAATGGTCCGCCACACACAGACGCGACGACCTCGTCGCCCTCCTCCTCGCCAACAACATCCCCTGCGCCCCCGTGCGCGAAATCGACGAAGTCGCCGCCGACCCCGAACTTCCCGCGCGCCATATTGTCCGCAGCGGCACCATAGGCGATCACGACGACATCAAGGTGCTCGGTTCCGCCATCAAAATGTCCGGCCTGCGCGGCGACGAAATCCCGCCTCACGTCCCCGAGCTCGGTGAACACACCGCCGAAGTCCTCCAGGGCCTCGGCATCTCCGCGGACGAACTCGACGCGTTGCGGCGCGACGGCATCGTCTGAACTGCCCGCGCCGCGCGCCAAATTGAATCGTACGCAGGGGGTCTCCGGGGACTGTCGACAAGAAGAAAAATGGTTGCGGCCGCGGCGATCTGCTATTCATGCCTCAAAGCAAGCAAAGGTGCGCATAAAAATCAGGTAGGTGAGAGAGATGAAATTTGGCGCTTTCTTGTGGCAGCGGCGCGGTGAGGATCTGGCGGCTAATGCGCGCCTCGCCGAACAGTTAGGTTTCGAGTCGGCCTGGATGGGTGAGCATCTCGGTTTTCCCACCCAGTTCAAGTCAGCTTATCCCTATGATGAAAGCGGCATTCCGCCGGTGCACAACGACGCCGCGATTCACGATCCGCTGATAGTTTTCGCCTATCTCGCTGCCGTCACGACTACTATCAAGTTCGCCACCGGAGTTTATATCCTGCCGCTACGCAACCCGTTCGCGGTCGCGAAGGCGGTTGCCAGCCTCGATCAGCTCTCGAATGGACGCTTCCTTTTCGGCGTGGGGATCGGATGGCTCAAAGAGGAGTTCGAGTGGGTCGGCATGGACTGGGATAACCGCGCGCGCCGCAACAATGAGATGCTTAAACTGATGGACGCGCTCTTTACCCAGGAAGTTCCGAAGTTCCACGGTAAGACCGTCAGCACCCAGGACTTCTACTTCAATCCCAAGCCCAGGCAACAACCCCATCCACCCTATATTATCGGTGGTAACACGGACCCCGCGATTAAACGCGCCTGCCGCTTGGGCGACGGCTGGTACGGGATCGCCAAGCAACTCGACCAGGCGCTCGAACTGGTGAAGCGGGTGCGTGAAATTGAAAAAGGCTACAACCGCGCAAAGCCGCTGGAGCTCACGATCGGGGCGCAATGGCGTAGCACTACCGTTGACGATGTCAGGCGTCTCGAGGAAGTCGGGGTTGAGCGGGTCTTGCCATCTGGATTGGTCGCGCGCGACTCATTGGGCGCGCTGCGCAAGGTTCACGAAACCGTCCTATCGAAGTTCCAGTGAGTTTCATGGTTTGACACTAACCGGGTCTTGCGAGAGATCCGGTCTCGCTTTCGATCGTTCTGGTGCTGCGCAGCACACGCGACCCACTACCTCCCCTGTCTCCGCGCATCGCACGCGCGCATCATAATGACAGAGGAAGTACGACTATGTTCAAGCGAATAATTTTCGCCACCCTGGTCGCCGTCGCGATGCTCGGCCTGCAGGCCTGTTTTTCCAGTTCGACCGAGCAGAGCGGATCGACCGTACCTACCTGCTCCCAGGGTCAGACCAACTGTCAGTCCGAGACGACCAAAAGTTCCTGGGGGTTCTTCTTTTAGCCGCGCAGCGCCCCCTTTCATCGACGACCGACGCTCGCTCAGGTTTTCGCGCGCACCTTGGCGGGTCCTTCGACGCGCGAAAGATTGTGCGCGGTGTTGATCAGGAACACGTGCGCAAAGGCTTGCGGGAAGTTACCTAGCTGACGTTTGCCGCGTGGATCGTATTCCTCGGAGAGCAGTCCAACGTCATTGCAAAGCCCAAGCAGCCGTTCGAAAATTGCCCGCGCCTCCTCATAACGGCCCATCATTGCCAGGTTATCGACGAGCCAAAACGTGCACGGCAGAAACGCGCCTTCACCGGGCGGCAGCCCATCGACACTCGGGTCATCAGTGGCGTAGCGACGCACCAGTGCTTCGTCCATTAGGTCGCGCTGAATCGCCTCGACCGTGCCGATGACGCGCGGGTCGTGCGCCGGCAGAAACCCTACCAGCGTTATCATCAGTAACGATGCGTCAAGCCTGTCCGTGCCGTAAAACTGGACGAACGCGTTGCGCTTCGCGTTGAAGCCATTGACGCACACGTCGGCGTGAATCGTGTCGCGCAGCACCCGCCACTTATCGACCGGCCCCTTGCGTCCGTGACGTTCGACCGCCTTCACTGCGCGATCTACCGCGACCCACGCCATCACCTTCGAATGCGTGAAATGCCGGCGCGGTCCGCGCACCTCCCAAATCCCTTCGTCGGGATCGCGCCAACGCTTTTCGACGAAGTCCATCAGCACGAGCACGACATTCCACGTGTCATCGCTCGGGCTTAAGTTGTAACGCTGGGCCGTGTGGAAGACGTCGAGGATTTCGCCATAGACGTCGAGCTGGAATTGATCATGCGCCGCGTTCCCGATACGCACGGGACTACTGTTCTCATAGCCCGGCAGCCACGTTGCCTCGAACTCCGTCAGCCGCCGCTCGCCCGCGATGCCGTACATGATTTGGATTTGTCCAGGCTGCCCGGCGATCGCGCGCAATAGCCATTCACGCCACGCCGCCGCTTCGTCGCTATAACCGGAACTCAACAACGCGTAGAGCGTAAAGGTCGCGTCACGAAGCCAGCAGTAACGATAATCCCAGTTGCGCACGCTCCCGATCCACTCCGGCAGCGAGGTCGTCGGTGCCGCGACGATGCCGCCGGTGGGGCTATACGTCAACGCCTTGAGCGTGATCAGCGATCGAATTACATATGGCCGCCACTCGCCGCCGTCCTGGCAACGCGCTGACCACTCGCGCCAATATTCTTCCGTGTCTTCGAGCAGCTCGAACGGATCACGCGCGTCCGATTCTTCCAGATGCGACGGATACCAGGTCAGCGTAAACGGGATCCGCTCGCCTTCCTTGACCGCGAAATCCGCGACCGTCTTCAGGTTCTCGCCGTGCATCGCCACCGGCGTCCGCAATTGCAACGCGTCGGGACCGGCCACCGCGCTGAGTCCGTATTCGCGACTGCGCACCCACGGCACGATGCGTCCGTAGTCGAAGCGGAACACCGCCTCCAGTCGCATCGGGACCACGCCACCGCGTCCCTCCACGATGCGCATCAGGTCGATACGCCCGTCGCGTTCGCAGATTGGCATGAAATCAATTATCGCGGCGCGCCCCCCGCCCGCCACTTCGAACTCGGTCTCGAGCACCAGTGTATCGCCGCGATATTTGCGGCTGACAGTTTTCGCTTCGCTCGCCGGCGCGATTAGCCACCGGCCGTGCTCCGCCGTTCCCAGCAGCCCCGCGAAGCACGCGCCCGAATCGAAGCGCGGCATACATAGCCAGTCGATCGATCCGTCGCGCCCCACCAACGCCGCCGTATGGGTATTGCCAATGAGCGCGTAATCCTCGATCCGAATACTCATATAAGTAGCGCCTTGCCGCTCCGCTCGTAGTTAGTATGATGCGGAATTTACTCACCACAATCGAGGGGTGCCCGTCGATCGAAAACCTTCCACGTCGTGCAATCGTGCGCGCATTGCGGTATCTCTTGCGCGAACTTCAGCGTCGCGCGAAGCGGACGCCGCGGAGGAATCATCGATGGGACGCCTCGACGGTAAAATTGCTCTAATCGCGGGCGGCGGTGCCGACGGTCCGCCGAACGCAGGCGAAAAGCTCTCCATCGGCAACGGCCGTGCGACCGCGATCATGGCCGCGCGCGAAGGCGCTCTCGTGATGGCGGCTGATCTCAACCTCACGCTCGCCCAGGAGACCGCCGACGCCATCAAGGCCGAGGGCGGTAAGGCCGCGGCAATCGCGTGCGACGTCAGCAGGGAGGACGATTGCCGCCGCGCTGCCGCCGATACCGTCAAGCAGTTCGGCGCGATCAATCTGCTCGTCAACAACGTTGGCATCGCGGCCGGTGGTTCGCTGCTCAACACCACCACCGATCAGTTTGAAAAAGTTTACTCAGTCAACTTGCGTAGTCACTTCCTGATGATGCGTTATGCCGTCCCCGAGATCATCAAGTCCGGCGGCGGCGCGATCGTCAACGTCTCTTCCCTGTCGGCCCTGATCGCCGGCGCGGGCATCGCCTACGAGGCGACCAAGGCTGCCCTGCTCGGCCTATCGCGATCGGTCGCGGTGCGCCACGCGCGCGACAACGTCCGCGTGAACACCATCCTGCCCGGCCTGATTAACTCCTCGATGGTGCGGCGCGAGATCGGCGATCGCGAGGCCCGCGTCGCCCCGCGCATCCCGATGGGCCGCCAGGGCACGCCGTGGGAAATCGCCAAGGCGATCGTTTTCCTGCTCTCGGACGACGCCGCCTATATCACCGGCACCGAGCTCATCGTTGACGGCGGCTTGCGCGCGGGCGAGGGCATTCGCCGCCGCAATACTCAGTCGCAGTAACTATTGCATCAGTAACTATTTCCACGGAGACACCATCGATGAAGCTGTTCACATTCGCCACCAGCCCCTACGCGCGCAAGGTCAGAATCGTCCTCGACTACAAGGGCCTCGCTTACGAACCGCTCGAGCGATGCTACTCGCTCGATCGCAAAGAGGATTTGCGCAGCACGTCGCACCGCGCCGAGGTTCCCGTGCTGGTCCTCGACGACGGCCGCTCGATCGCCGACTCGACGATCATTTGCGAGTACCTCGAGCAGGTCCATCCTAACCCGCCCGTTTACCCGCGCGACGCCTTCGAGCGTTCCCGCATGCGCTCGATCGAGGACCTCTGCGATCGCACTTTCGACGCCGTCGGCTTCGGCTATTTTCTCGGCGTCCTGCGCAAGGATGCGCCCGAATCGGCCGCCCTCCAGGATGCGGCGCGCGACGAATGTGCCTCGCTGATGGCCATGCTGGAGCGCGAACTCGGCGATCGCGAATACTTCTGCGGCGATGTGAGTCTCGCCGATTTCTCCGCGATTTGTCACGCGCCGATGGCCCGTACGATGAAGGTCGATATGAGTAATTTGCCGCGCATGCGCGCCTGGATGGATCGCATGCGCAAGATTCCCGCGGTCTCCGCCGATCACGAGCGCGCCGCCAAGGCCTGGCAGGGCGTGCACAACATCGCTGCGGAATTCGAGGGCCCCGACGGCCGCATCCATTGGCGCGACAGCCGCCTCGAATTCCCGGTGCGCCACGGCTTCATCGATCTGGTCGCGCGTGAGTTCCACGCGAAAAAGATGATGTTCCCGCCCAAGGCAAGTTGATATGTTCTCGTACGATGCCCGGCGGTCGCCTTCAACGGCCATCAACGGACTTTAGCGGCAGGCCCAAGCATCGCGAGCGGCAATCGGTGAAAAAATGACGGTCGAATACATCCCACGCACCCGCGAACTTTACAGCGGCTATGCGCCCTATCGATGGGTCGTCAACGCCGATCCGCCGCCGTGGACGCCGCTGCGCAAGCCCCTCGCGCAATCGAAGCTCGCCGTGATCAGCTCCGGTGGCATCCTCTATCGCGACCAGCCGCGCTTCCATCGCGAGGACGCGAGCTACCGTCTCATTCCTAAGCACGCGACGCAGGCCGATCTGAGTGTCTGGCATTTCGGCTACCGCACCGCCGACGCCGAGTCCGATCACAACTGTGTCTTTCCCTTGGCGCGCCTCCGCGAGCTCGAAGCCGCCGGCGTGATTGGCGAATTGGCCGATCCCGCCTACAGCTTCATGGGCGGCGTTTATTCGGCGCGCAAGGTTCGCGAGGAACTGGCGCCGCGCATCGCCGACGAATTGACCAAGGCGCACGTGGACGCCTTTTACCTGGTGCCTGCATGACCCGTCTGTCATCAGTCCGTTGGACTGATCGCACGAGTGGTTGAAGCGGCTGGAATTCCCACGCTCTGCATGACTTCGGCGCTCGACATCACGCAGGCGGTAAATCCGCCGCGCGCCGTCTTCGTCAATTTTCCGCTGGGCCATCAGACCGGCAAACCGCATCAGCCCGATTTGCAGCGGCAGATCGTCCGCGACGCTCTGCATGCGTTCGAGACTATCGCGCGCCCCGGTACCATCGTCGAGTTGCCTTACGTATGGGATCCTGACGACCGGCAATGGGAGGCGACTGACTATACCGGCGACTTCCTGCCGCCGCGTCCGCCCAAGGAGGACGCCGATCAGGCCGAAGCCGCGCGCCGGTCGCGCTTCGCCACCCCGAACGCAAAATAGCGCCCCGCAGGAGCGCAGAACCAGTATTTTCTTTTGAAACCTCGCCACTGGGCGAGCCTGCGAGCTGGGCTAACGAGTCTGCGAGGTGCGTTAAGGTATAGGTTTCAAACTTCCCTTTTTGGGAAGAGCGAGAACGATGTGCGGATGATGCTGGTTGTCGCCAGCTTTAATCGCCGTCGCAGGACTTAGTCGCCTACCCGAGCATCGCGAGGCGTCAATCGGTGAAACCATCCGGACAAAAACTCCGCCGCCGCTTCCGGCGAATCCACCAGCTTCATCGGCTCGAAGATGCCATCGGTGCGGATCAGATGCGCGCTGAAGGCCCTGAAGAGTTCGCGCCATAGGGGCCCGACCAATACCAGCGGCCGTTTCGGCACCATCCCGAGCTGTAGCTCCTGCCACGTGAAGGTCACCTCGGCGAGCGTGCCGATCCCGCCGCCCATTGCGACATAACCGTCGGCGCGATCGACCAGCCAGCGAAAGCGTTCGTAGAAATTCGCCGTGCGGATCTCGTCCTTCACGTAGCGATTCACGCGGTCCTCGAAGCGGCCCATCGTAATTCCAACCACGTGAGCGCCGCTGCCATGCGCGCCGCGGCTCGCCGCCTCCATCACGCCCTTGTAACCGCCGGTCATCACGTCGAACCCCGCGCGCCCCAGCAGCGCTCCCATCTCCAGGCTCGCTTCGTACAGCTCGTCGCCGCGCCGCGGCTGCGAACTGCCGAAGACCGTGATTATCGGACGCGAGCCCATGCCCGCGGTCCTGAGCGATCGATGGGCGTGCCGCCCAGCGCCGTTGTGCTTCACCGGAACTCGATTGTTGGCTGAAGTGCCGTTGGTCTTTGCCGCTGAAGCGCCATTGGTCTTCGCCGCCGAAGCACCGTTGGCCTTCGCTGCCGAATTAATACTCCTGGATTTTCTCATTTGATTTGCGGATCCCGGGGCGTCGGTAGGATGCCACCCCTGCACGAACCAATTTTATTCCCCGCGTCGCCCCCACCACCAGCGCATATCTCCGTGCTGCTTCATCGATCATGACCGGCCGAAGCTGCGATTCGCTCGCGCTTCACCACGCCGCACTCAAAATAGCTTCCCCCCACTTCCCGGCTGCATCGCAGCCGCGGCCATGCGGAGTTCACGGCGTGTCTTACCAAAGGGAAGTCTGAAACCTTATGAGGTTTCAGGAAAAGCTATAGTTCCGTGTTCTTGTACAACTCTTCTTTTCCTCTGCTGCTGGCCGACCCCCGCTGCCCGCGTATTTACGGCGGGGGCCAGAGCCGTTACAGTCGAGGGCCCAAGGATTAACGTCCAATCTGTCAAGGAGATTTAGCCATGGCGCAAGAACGCGCGGGTGCCGTCACGATGCGTGGTAACCCTCTCACTCTGGTCGGTCCCGAACTCAAGGTAGGCGCGGCCGCGCCCGCCTTCACGTTGATCGGCGCCGGGATGAAGCCGGTTTCGCTCGCCGATTACAAAGGCAAGGTCAAAATCATTTCGACCATTCCTTCCGTCGATACGCCCGTGTGCGACGCCGAGACCCGCCGCTTCAACGAGGAAGCTGCCAAATTGCCGCCCGACGTCGTCGTGCTGACGGTCTCGATGGATCTCCCGTTCGCCCAGGCGCGCTGGTGCGGTGCCGCCGGCGTGGACAAGGTGACCACCCTCAGCGACTATCGCGGCGCGCATTTCGGCGAGACTTACGGCGTTCTGATCAAGGAGCTGTTCCTGCTCGCGCGCGTAGTCTTCGTGGTCGATAAGAACGACAAGATCGTCCACGTCGAATACGTCAAGGAAGTCGCCAATCAGCCCAATTTCGAGTCCACCCTCGAGGCGGCGCGCAAGGCCGCGGCCTGATGCAATCACGGCGCGAGCGGAGGCGCGAAGCCGCGCGCCTTCGTTCGCGCCTAACCCAACGACCTCGCAACGTCGCGCCCGCACGCAAGCGGGCACCGCGACTGTAGCGCCGCAGCCTTCACAGAGCTGATAGACGCACTTTTCCTCAGTCGCTTTCGTCAACCATCGCAGGACCTAGCGGCCTACCCGAGCATCGCGAGGCGTCAATCAGTGAAAACCACTCGCCACGCCCTTCCCGCCGAGCATCAGCGCGGACTCTACGAGGCGATCTTTCGCCGCCGCGACATTCGAAACTTTCTCCCCGATGAAGTCCCCGACGAAGTTCTCGCGCGCCTCATCGTCGCGGCCCATCACGCGGCCAGCGTCGGCTTCACGCAGCCCTGGGATTTTATTGTCGTGCGCGATCTCGATCGGCGCCGTGAGGTCAAACGCGTCTTCGAACAGGAGCGCGCCCGCAACGCCGCGCAGTTTACCGGCGCGCGTCTGCGCAAGTTCCTCGGGCTCAAGCTCGAGGGCATCCTCGAGGCCCCGCTCAACCTGATCGTCACCTGCGAACCTGATCGCTTCGGGCCGGCCGTGCTCGGCAAGGTGAGCATCCGCGAGGTCGAGGTCTATTCGACCTGTCTCGCCGTCGGCAATCTTTGGCTCGCGGCGCGCGCCGAGGGGCTTGGCGTCGGCTGGGTGAGTATCGTGCGTAACGATGTCCTGCGCGACATTTTCTCGATTCCGCCTCAGGTCATTCCGGTCGCGTATCTGTGCATCGGCTTCGTCGAAGCGTTCCCCGATCAGCCGCTGCTGGAGAGCGCCGAATGGGCCGCGCGGATGCCGCCGTGTGCCCTCCTCCACTTCGATTCGTGGGAGGGCCGGACCGACGGCGTGGGCCATACGCTCACCGAACTGGTGCAAGACCCGGCGATCTGGCGCGACCTCCTCGACCGCCCAACGCCCAGCCTCGCCCGGCAGCCGGATCGCGCCGCCCCTCCGGCCGCCGCGCCCGACGACGCCGCTCGACGTCGCGGTCGCTAATGCGAACACGACGCCGACAGCGAACAACGAACGAACGGCGAAAACGCCCAAAACGCCTTTTAGTGAGGGGTGTAGTATTTCCCTCGTCTGCGAGCTTCCAATAGTCACTTCCGATGAGATTCAACTACGATACTGAGTAATTGAGTGAATGTTTCGAGAATAGTAAGTCGTCGGGGCCAAAGACTGACTTTATTTTATGTTCGACTACTGACTAATAATTTGACTACTGACTAATAGAAGCACACCGGATGATTTGGGAATGATTAGTATTGGTGATACTCACGCGGGTGGACACGCACGTCGGAAGGGAGCGCGAATGAGGATTTTCGCGCGAGCGGACGAATGAGTATTATCACGCAGGCCGGCGTGAGTGACTACGGGGAGCGATGACCGAGTAGGTGGGAGCCATGCGCGAGTGGGTGGGAGCCATGCGCGAGTGGGTGGGAGCCATGCGCAAGCAGGTGAGAGCGATGCGCGAATGAGTATCTTCGAGGAGACACTGGCGGCGATCGAAGCACCCGACGCGGGCGCGGCGCGGCGCGCGCAGGTGCGGCTTGATGCGCTGACCAAGCCGCGTGGCAGCCTCGGCTACCTGGAGGAGATCGTGCGCCGCTACGCGGCGATTCGTCATGATGCCGCCGCGGTCTTCGGGCGCGGCGCGATCGCCGTCTTCGTCGCCGATCACGGCGTTGCCGCGGCCGGCGTCAGCGCCTATCCCAAGGCGGTGACGGTCGAGATGCTGCGCAATATCGGGGCGGGCGGCGCCGCGATCAGCGTGCTGGCGCGGCGCTTCGGTTACGAATTGATGGTGACCGACGTCGGCGTGGAGACTGACACCAGCGCGACGCCTTTCAAAGGCGTGCGCTACCGGCGGGTCGCGAACGGCACGAGGAACTTTCTCGAAGGTCCAGCGATGACCACGGCGCAGGCGCGCCAGGCAATCGAGATCGGGATCGAAGCGGCGCGCGACGCGGCAGGCGGCGGAGTCACGCTGCTGGGTATCGGCGAGATGGGTATCGCGAACAGTACACCGGCGGCGGCGATACTCGCCGCCGTTACGGGAATTGAACCGGCGCGCCTCACCGGGCGCGGCACCGGCGTTGACGACCAAGCGCTCGCGCACAAAATCGAAGTGATCGAAACCGCGCTACGACTCCATCGCGGAAGCCTTGACGACGGACTCCCGATGCTCGCAGCGATCGGCGGGCTGGAGATCGCCGCGATGACGGGTGTGTGCCTCGGCGCGGCAGCGGCGAGCCTGCCGGTAGTGGTTGACGGCTTTATCGCGACGGCGGCGGCCGCTGTGGCGGAGAAAATTCGGCCTGGTATCCGCGAGCATCTGATCTTCAGCCATCGATCGGCCGAGGGCGGTCATTCACTGGCGCTGCAGGCGATGGGCGTGCGCGCGATGCTCGACCTCGATATGCGCCTGGGCGAAGGCACGGGCGCGGCGATCGCGATGAACGTGATCGAGTCCGCGCTGGCGCTGTTCCACGAAATGGCGACGTTCGAAAGCGCCGGCGTTTCGGAGAAGATCGAATGAGCGATTCGCCCGACGACGATAGTGCGGATGCTGCTCATTGCGAGGATGCGGTGGCCCCGGTTGACGCAGCCGGCAACGCCACGGCTCCTGCGTCAGGGGCCGCGCACGCTTACGGCGATCGCAGATTCGGCTTTACGCGTTGGGTTTTGCAGATCCGGCTGGCCGCATCGTTTCTGACGATTCTTCCGGTTGGCCCCACCATCGCGGCGTCGCCGGCGGAGGTCGCGGCGTCCTTCGGATGGTTTCCACTGGTCGGTTTCGGCATCGGATTGGTGCTGTGCGCGATCGACTGGATGCTCGCGCCGATCTTCGGCAACACGATGCGTGCGGTCCTGATCGTGCTGATCCTGACGGTGCTGACCGGCGGGCTGCATCTCGATGGCCTTGCGGATACAGCAGATGCGCTCGGAGCGGGACGCGATCGCGCGCGCGTGCTCGAAATCCTGCGCGACAGCCGCATCGGCAGCTTCGGCACGATCGCCCTGATCTTCGTGATCGTGCTCAAGGTCTTCGCGCTCGCAGGCGCCGGCGGAGCGCAGCGTTACGCGGCGATCTACATGGCGCCGGGATTGGGGCGCTGGACGATGGTCGCGCTGGCAAGCGGATTGGACTATCTGCGACCCGAAGGGGCAGGTTCCGCGATGCTGTCGCGCGATCACCGACGTAATTTGAAGATAGCGACGCTTACCGCAGCGATCGCGCTGGTTCCGCTCGTGACGCTGCACGCGCTGCGCGCATGCGTGATCGCCGCGCTAGCGACGCTGGCGCTGCGATCATTCTACCGGCGCTGGGTGGGAGGCGTGACAGGCGATCTGATCGGTGCGGCGGGCGAGATCGTCGAGACCGCAGTGCTGATCGCGGTTGAGCGGTGAAACCTAAGGTGGGGCGAATGATCATTTGAGACGCAGCGGGTAACCGGCCGCCATCAGGAGGACCTCGTCGGCAACCTGCGCGACCTTCTGATTGGTCCATCCGAGCAGGTCGCGAAACCGCCGCCCGACCGGGTGGTCGGGCACGATGCCCCATCCGACCTCATCGGTAACGACGATGATCTGAAACGACGCGCGATGTAGTGCGGCGGCGAGCGCGTCGGCGCGCGCGAGAATCGCTGCGTCGTTGAAACCCGCGCCCATCAGATTGGAAACCCACAGCGTAAGACAGTCGAGAACGACGACATCGGCGCGCGATTCTAGCGCGGCGATCGCAGCCTCCAGATCGAGCGGCGCTTCGATAGTGACGAATTCCGGCGGCCGAGTGGCCTGGTGATGCGAGATGCGCGCGCGCATCTCGTCGTCGAGCGCCTCGGCGGTGGCGATGAAGTAGCGGCGCGCGGCGGAAGTATCGGCGGTCGCGAGCGCGATCGCATGCGTGCTCTTGCCGCTGCGGGAGCCGCCGGTGACGAGCGTGAGCGTGGGCATCGCGCACGAGCGTAACGGATTTCCGCAGTGCAGATAACCCACAAAATTGGCCAAGGGAGATGGCTGAGGAACCCGGAACGATAGTTCTTTTCTGAAACCTCATAAGGTTTCAGACTTCCCATTTGGAAGACTGCTCGCGATGCTCCTGTAGGCGGCCTGATCAAAGTTCTTGCACCGGTTGACTGCGGGCGACGGCGCGAATAAGTATCGAGGCCGCATCCGGTGTTCGGGAAGCCGGTGAGATTCCGGCGCTGCCCCGCAACTGTATCGGGGGACGACGGCCCATCATGCCACTGCGCAAGCGGGAAGGCGGGCCCGAGTGAGAACCCCAAGCCAGGAGACCGGCCGGGTGACTTGGTGTCTGCCGTCCGCGGGGATGGTGGTGTCGGGAAAGCTGCCGATGCCCGATCCTTTGACGAGGGTCGGGATTTGTTTGTTCGCACCCGTCATTCATAGCCCCGCTTGACGCCGACGCCATACCACGAGGGTGGCGATGCCGCGGAATTATCTATTGGTATTGATGCTTGCCGTTGCGCTGGCAACGGTCCCAGCGGCGAAAGCGATCGCGGGTGACGCGACGCCGGGCGCGAGCGGCAGCACGCAATTGCCGCCGAAACCGAACCGGTCAACGAATTCGACGCTTGGCAAATCAACGGTGGGGAAATCGATGCCGGCGAAACGCTCGTCGCACGCAGGGAAACCCTCCGCCGCGATTGCGCTGAGCCAAACGGCGGAGGCGAAAACGAAGCTGCCGCGCATGGTGATCGTCGTGACGGCGACGCGGATGGCGACGCCGATCGGAGAGCTGGGCGTGGCGGCGTCGGTGGTCAGCGATAAATCGATCGAGGCGCAGCAAGTTCGCGAGGCGAACGATGCCCTGCGCGAGGTTCCCGGGGTGCGGGTGCGACAGAGCGGTTCGCCCGGATCGATCACCGAGGTTTCGATTCGCGGGTCAACCTCAGCGCAAACACTGATCATGCTCGACGGCGTGCCAGTGAACGATTCGGCGACTGGGTCGTTCGATATGAGCCGGGTGACGACCGACGATCTCGATCGCATCGAAGTGGTGCGCGGATCGGGGGGTGCACTTTACGGGTCGCAGGCGATCGGCGGCGTGGTCAACCTGATCACGCAGGAGGGATCGGGCGCGCCGAAATTCAGCCTACTATCGGAAGGGGGAAATCGCGCGACGCAAAACCAGGTGCTGACGCTCAACGGCGCGCAGGGGAAACTCGCATACTCGGGTGCGCTGTCGTATTTTTCGACCAGCGGCTATCGCATCCGGAACGACAGCTCCGACAATTTATCGGGCGCGCTACGCCTGGATTACCATCTGGATGAGAACACGACTATCCGGGGCTTCGCCCGTTACACGCGGGCGAATGTGAGCCTGGCGGATTTTTCGATTTTCAGCGGCATCGCGAATAATCCGAACGCGCATCAGCGCAACGAATTCATGCTGTATAAAGGCGAGGTCGATCACAACTTCGGCGAGCGATTAGTCACTCGCCTCAGTGGCTATTTCGTGCGCGATGAATTGCGCCTTAACGAGGTCCCGTTCCTGGAACAAAAGGAGGTCCCATTCGGGAGCCTGAATTCGGAGACCGACCATATTCCCGACGAGACGCGGGGAGCGAATCTCGAGGCTACTTACACGTGGGCCGAGGGGTTTCGAACGCTGGTGGGATTCGATTTCAAGGATCGTTGGGCGCACTCGCAGAGCGATCTTTTCTTCATCGCGCCGCCATTTACGGTCACCGGATGCGAGAAGATCGGGAAGGACTTTCTGTGTCCCTCCATCTTTAATGCGCGCCGCCAGGAATATGCGGGTTACGTCGAACAGGAGGCGCGGCTGTTCAAGGGACATTTGCTTGCCACGGCGGGATTTCGCATCGACGGCAATAGTCAGTTCGGCGAGGAAGTGAGCCCGGCGTGGTCGGTCGCGATTCCGCTGCAATACGGAGTGACGCTGCGCGGTAGTTACAGCGAAGGGTTTCGCGCACCGAGTTTCAACGATTTGTATTTTCCGGGCTTTGGCAATCCGCATCTGAGTCCGGAAATTTCCTCGGAGTACGACGGCGGCATAACCAAAACGTTCGGCGAGAACATCGAGATCAGCGCGAACTATTTTTCGCGGCGCGTCCATAGCCTGATCGTCGCCGTGCCGTGCGCGTTCAACGCGCAGACGTGCCCGTTCGGCTCGCTCGCGGGGAACACCGGTAGAGTCGATACGCAGGGCATCGAATTGATTCCGTCGGTGCATCCGCTACCCGGGCTGACGCTGTCGGGCAGCATGACGTACCTGGATGAGACCCACGTCTCGAATTCGCCGACGACGCGGCCGACGCGAGTGCCGAAGTATTCGGCGGAAGGGCTGATCGAGTTCACGCGCGCGGAGGTCTTCAGGCCAAACGATCGGATCGTGACGACGCTGGCGTACACGTTCGTCGGCGACCGCGATGACATCACGACCAGCAGCGGCATCACGAGCCACGACGCGTATCATCGATTCGATATCGCGGCAAGTTACGCGGCGGGGATTCGCTGGGGATGGTTGCGCGACGAGTCGGTGATCGCGCGCGTGCAGAATGTGCTCGACCGCAATTATTCAGAGACGTTCGGATTTCGGTCGCCGCCAGTAAATTTCCTGGCGGGCGTAAAACTCGATTTTTAATTTTTTCATTGATTGACGAGCGGCCCAACAGTCTTGACCTGACTTTTCGGACTGCCCGCGTTGCTCGGGACGCGGCTAAGTCTCCCGAAGACCGTGTAATCACCCGCTCATCAGGATTTCTGTTCGCGCGCGAAGCAAAAATTGAAGGCGGCGCGAATACGCGTGCGGCGCAGATCGAGTTCGTCGAGCAGGCGCTGAGCGGCGTCGGCGTCCGCATATCCCATGCGCCGCGCCAACGGCATCAGATCGCGATGTGCGGTCGGGAGTGCCCATGCCGCCTGATCGGATTCGATGCGCAGGCGATCCTCGAGGCGCAAGAGAAAGCGGTAATCGGATTCGAGATCGGCGGCCATGCGCGCGTCCATCAGAGCGGATTCGGCGAGGGCGCGAATCAGCGCGACGGTGCCGTGCTGGCGCAACGCGGGATGCTCGTGGCCATGGCTCAGAACCATCATCTGGGTGAGGAACTCGACGTCGACCAGGCCGCCGCGGCCCTGTTTGAGGTTGAGGCGATGTTTGGTTTCGGCGCCGATCTCACGTTCCATCCGTTCACGCATCGCGGCGATCTCGGCGACCTCGGCGGCGGAGAGGCCGCGCTCGAAAACGAATTCGCGGCGTGAGATTTCGACCTCGCCGCCAAGCCACGCGTCGCCACCGATCACGCGCGCACGGACCAGCGCCTGGCGCTCCCAGACGGCGGAACTCTGGCGATGGTAATCGCGAAAGCCGGCGAGCGCGGCGACCAGCGGACCGGCGTTGCCGGAAGGCCGCAGGCGTAAATCGAGCTTGTAGGCGATGCCTTCGCGGGTGGGAGCCTCGAGAATCGCGATCAGCTTTTGCACCACGCGCGCAGCCGCTTCGCGCGCGCCGGCGGCCGCATCACCGGCCTCGTGATAGACGAAAATAAGATCGAGGTCGGAGTTGTAGGACATCTCACCGGCGCCGAGACGGCCCATAGCGATCGCGCACAGCGTAAGTTTCGCGGCGGCCGGATAGCGGATCGCGACCTCATCGCGCGCAAGCTGAAGAGCCTCGCGCAGCACGGTTTCGGCCAGGCCGGTCAGCTCAACCTGGACCCCTTCGAGATCGAGATCGCCGGCGAGATCGGCGATCGCCACGCGCAAAAATTCCTGCTGGCGAAACGAACGAATGGCGTCGAGGCGGGCCTCGAAATCGTCACTCGCGCGGACGCGGCCGGCGAGTTCGTCGCGCAAATCGGCGGCGGTGCGGCGGACGTGGGCGAGGTCGGAGCGCACGAGGGTGTCGAGAATTTCGGGGTGGCGGATGAAGAGCGAGGAGAGGTGACTGCTCGACGCGAACAGGCGCAGCAGCACGCGGCGCGTGGCGGGATGCTCCTCGAGGAGGGCGAGGAACGAGGTGCGGGCGCCGACCGCGGAGATGAAAGAGGCGAGGTTCATGAGGGCGAGATCGGGGTCGGCGAGGCCGCGGATTTCGTCGAGCAATTCGGGGCCGAGGCGATCGAGGAGCTCGCGGCGATTGAGGCTCGCGGAGGGCTGCGTCGCAGTTTGGGACAACAGGGCGAGGTGGTTAGCGCTCTCGGCGGGGCGGCTGAATCCGAGCTCGACGAGAGCGTCAACGGCGCGGTCGTGATCGCTTGAGGCACGCCATGCGGTCTCGGCGAGGGCGGAGACCTTGACCTCGTTGCGCTCGCCGCCGCCCGCGAGCATCTCGCGAAATTGCGTAGCGACGAATTCGCGATGATCGCGCAGCGTGGACTTGAAGCGGGTCGGCGCGTCGGTTGATTTGCCGAAGCCGAGACGCGCGGCGAGCACGGCAAGGCCAGCGGCTGAATCCGGCAACGCGTGGGTTTGCAGACCGGCGGCGACTTGCAACTTGTGCTCGGTGTCGCGGAGGAAGAGGTAAGCGTCGCGAAGTTTTTGCGCACGATCGCGCGCGAGGTAGCCGTAGGTCTCGAGGCGATCGAGGGCCTCGAGGGTCATCGCGGTGCGCAATCGCGCGTCACGTCCGCCGTATATCAAAGTGAGCGACTGCACGATGAATTCGAGTTCGCGGATGCCGCCGCGGCCGAGCTTGATATTGCGTTCGATCAAGTCGAGGGAGCGCAACTCCCGTTCGATCTGGCGCTTCATCGCGCGCAATTGGCGCAACGTGTCGAAATCGAGATAGCGGCGATAGATGAAACGCGCGAGTTCGTCGAGGAGGCGGCGGCCGGTATCGATCGCACCGGCGGCGGGCCGCGCGCGCAGCAACGCCGCTCGCTCCCACGTATCGCCCATACTTTGGTAATAGCCGAGCGCGCTCTCGACCGGGATAACGAGCGGGGAACCACGTCCACCGGGACGCAGACGCATATCGACGCGGAAACATTCGGCTGCGACGATCTCGGTCAGCGCCTCGCCGATGCGATTGGCGATCTCGAGGCGCACCGGATCGGCGTCACCGCCCAGCAGATAAATGAGGTCGATGTCGGAACTAAGATTGAGTTCGTGCGCGCCGAGCTTGCCCATCGCGAGCACGCAGAGGTCGTCCGCAAGGTGGGCGTTGGAACCGGCGAGATGTGCCGCAGCGGCGAGGGCGCCGCGAATACATTCGTCGGCGAGCTGCGAGAGCGCTCGCGTCGTATCAATGACGGTGAAGCGTCGGAGCAGATCGCCGATCGCGATGTGCAGAAACACTCGGCGCTTGAACTCGCCAAGCGCGGCGGCGGCTTGCATGCGATCGGTTACCGGACGCGACTGGTAAGCGATTGATGCAATGAAAACATCGGGGGCTGCGCTGCGCGCGTCATCGAGGAAATCAACCCAGCGGTCGCCAATCGTGGACAAGCTGGAGCCCACCAGCTCGGACGCGCCGAGGCAAAAGGCGAGGTCGTTGGCACGCGATGGTTCGGTCAAGGCGCGCGCGAATTCGGCGGAAGACTGCTCGGCGAGCTTGAGCATGAAGGCAAGCGCGAGCCGTTCGTCGGGCGCCCGTTCGCGGACGGCGCCGAGCGCGCGCGCAGCGAGATCGTCGTGCTCGATCAGTCTCGCGAGCCGCGCGGCGAGTCCGCGCAGGTCGGGTGCGAAGCCGCTGACGTCCATCGATAATGAGAATAGCAAAGGCCGCTTGCACTCGCCGCGACAAAACTTATCGGCGCCATGGAACTCAAACGGATGGCGTGGGTTGAGCGGAAATTCAGTTACCCGAAGCCCGCACGCGCGGACGGGCGTGGTCCTGGCCGGTTTTGCGGAGGACAACGCGCGCGGGGCGTCAGGAATCGCGCTCGGAAGTTTGCTCGTCGGCGACGATCGACTTGCTCGGTTGGTGGTGGCGCGGATGGTGCGCGACCCTGACGATGCCGCCGCCGTGTTTCGCCGGCTGAGTATTGCGCGCCTGATGGACTGTATGGCCGTGGTGTGGCGAATGACGGCTGCGGTGCGCAACC
>Ga0209415_10007393_pt1 | contig 19198 bp, 19 predicted proteins | sample PeaSoiSIISIP2007_FD_187696 | JGI IMG/M metagenome (GOLD analysis project Ga0209415, IMG submission 187696) | Peat soil microbial communities from Weissenstadt, Germany - SII-SIP-2007 (SPAdes) (version 2) | ecosystem: Environmental > Terrestrial > Soil > Wetlands > Peat | place: Germany... | reverse complement strand
ACCACGCTTCCCTCACCGGCCGATATCGCGAACATGACGCCGCCGGAAGGATCGCCGCCTTGACGCAGATCAACCCAGCCCCGACTTCATGCCGGCCGGCTGCGCTGAGTGTCAGCGCCACATGTCGAAGCGTCGAGATCCGGCGCGCCCTCGGTGATCGCGTCCCAGGCCGCAGCCTTGCAGCCGGCGACCTCGCCCATCTCGGGATAGTAGCGCGCCCATATAGGGAAGCTTTCCCTTGGGCGCCTTCGCGAGCCCGGACGCGTCCACCCGATAGGCAGGCCGGACATTTTCAGCAGCACGTCCGTCTTCATGACGAAGGGGCTGCTGTCGGGAAGCCCCAAACGAGGCCCGAATGCGTGGAGCATGATCATCCTTGCCTCCGGGTGGCCCGCCAGATCCGTGACGGGATCGCCGGTCCATCGAAGCCGGTTACGCCGATCGTCGCCAGAGCGTCGAGGATGGCGTTGGTGATGGCCGGATATGCGGCGATCGCGCCGCCTTCGCCGCAGCCCTTGACGCCGAGCGGGTTGGTCGTGCAGCGCGTGCCGTTGGAGCCGATGTCGAACGACGGCAGATCATCGGCCCGCGGCAGCGCGTAGTCCATGAACGAGCCGGCGAGCAGCTGGCCCGACTGCGCATCGTAGACCGCGTGCTCGAGGAGGGCCTGGCCTGCGCCCTGGGCGATCGCGCCATGGACCTGCCCGGCCGCGATCATCGGATTGACCAGCACCCCGTAGTCGTCGACCGCCGTATAGCGGGAGACCTCGACCTCGCCGGTCTCGCGATCGATCTCGACCTCGACCACATGCGCCCCGTTGGGGAAGGTCAGCGCATCTCGCGTCCAGCCGTGGAAGGTGTCGAGCGGCGTGCCGGCGTCTCGAGCCATGTCGGCCACGTCGAGCAGCGCGACCGACCGGTCGGTGCCCGCCACGACGAAGCGGCCGTCGTCGAACCGGATGTCTGCTTCCGCCGCCTCCAGGGCATTGGCGGCGATGCGTGCTCCCTTGGCGATGATGTCATCCGACGCGCGCCAGATCGCCGTGCCGCCCATGTAGGTCGCCCGCGAGCTGCCATGCCCGCCGCCCGCCGGGATCAGATCGGTGTCGCCCTGGCGGAGCAGGATACGGTCGTTGGGCATGCCGAGGCGATCGGCCAGGATCTGCGGGAAGGTCGTCTCATGGCCTTGCCCGATCGTCTGCGTGCCGGTGATGAGCGACACCGTTCCGTCCGTCTCGAAGCGGATGTCGACGTTCTCGTGCGGCGGTCCTCCGGTTCCCTTGATGTGATAGGCGAAGCCCAGGCCGCGCAGCCGTCCTCGAGCCTCACTCTCCCTGCGGCGCGCCGGGAATCCCTCCACGTCGGCCCGGGCCAGCGCGCGGTCGAAGGTTTCGCCGAATGTGCCGCTGTCCACGGTGAAGCCGAACGCGTTGGTGATCGGCATCGCGTCGGGCGGGAACATGTTGGTGCGTCTGAGCTCGGCGCGGTCGAACCCGCATTGCCTTGCCGCGGCATCGATCAGGCGTTCCATGATGTTGACCGATTCGGCGAAGCCGGGGCCGCGCGTGACGCCGATCGGCGTGGTGTTGGTCAGGACGGCCGCAATGGTCAGTTCGATGGCCGGAATCGCGTAGACCGTACCGGGCAGATGGACATAGAGGGCGGTCTGGACCGCGCCGACGCCGCCGATCAGATAGGCCCCGACATTGGCCACGCTGGCGACGCGCAGGGCGAGAAAGCGGCCATTGGCGTCGAGCGCGAGGACCGCCTCGGCCTGGTGATCACGTGCCTGGTGGTCGGAGAGAAAGCCCTCGCTGCGGGTCGCAACCCATTTCACCGGTCGGCCGAGACGCTTCGCCGCCCACAGGACAAGCGCCTGCTCCGCATAGGCGAAGTTCTTGGCGCCGAAGCCGCCGCCGACATCCGGAGCGATGACGCGCACCGACGCCGGGGGCACTCCCAGAGCCCGGGCAATGTGGTCGCGGTTGATATGGATGTTCTGGCTCGACGCATGCAAGGTGTATCGCCCTCGATGAGCGTCATAGACGCCGACGGCGCCCCGCGGCTCCATTGGGTTGGTGACGACCCGGTGGTTGTCGAGGTGAAGCCCGACCAGGTGCGCCGCCCCGTCGAACGCCGCATCGACGGCGGATGCATCGCCGGTTCGCCACTCGAAGCAGACATTGCCGGCGACTTCGGCGGCAATCTCCGGCGCATCCGCGGCGCGCGCGGCCCCCGCGGTCGTCACCGCGGACAACGGCGCATAGGTCACGGCCACCTGCTCGGCGGCGTCGAGCGCCCGGGCCCGGGTTTCCGCAACGATGAGGGCGACCGGCTCGCCGACGTAGCGGACCTTGCCGACGGCCAGCACAGGCTGTGGAGCGAACATGAACGGCGCGCCGGTCTGGACGTTGGCTTCCACGTAGGGGCGGAACGGGCGAAGCCCGTCGGACCGGGCATCCTCGGCGGTCAGCACGGCGAGCACGCCCGGCGCCGCGCGCGCCGCACCGGTGTCGATGCCTTCGATCAGCGCATGCGCGTGGGGCGAGCGCAGGACGACGGCATGCGCCGCATCCGCGAAGGCGAGATCATCCAGAAAGACGCCCTGGCCGGTGACGAAGCGCGCATCCTCCCGGCGCTTGGGCGTATCGCCGATGACCGACCGAACCTTCATCATCGTGTCCTCTGTCCCGGGACGAGCGAGCAAGCATTCAAGTGGCGACCTGGCCAGTTCGGAAAACCGCGCCAGGACGGCAACGCGGGCGGGCATGAAAGAACACTGTCGACCGTCGGGAGTCGATGTCCACCGTGCCGGCCTCGTCAGATTCCCGGGACCACCAGGGCGCCCTCCGGAGCGCCCGCACCAGCGGTCAGGCAACGGCCGTCGACCAGCCGCAGGCGCCCGGCCGCCAGCAGCGAAAGCGCCAGCGGATAGATGCGGTGCTCGAGCGCGAGCACGCGTTCGGCCAGCATCTCGGCGGTGTCGTCGTCGCGCACCGCGATGGCCGCCTGGGCGATGATCGGGCCGGCGTCGGTTTCCGGTACGACCAGATGGACGGTCGCGCCGTGAATCTTCACCCCGGCCTCGATCGCGCGCCGATGGGTGTCGAGACCCTTGAAGCTCGGCAGCAGGGCTGGGTGGACGTTGAGCATGCGCCCCGTCCATTGCCCGACGAACCAGGGCGTGAACAGCCGCATGAACCCGGCAAGACACAGGATATCGATCCCGCGCGCCGCGATCTCCGCATGCAGCGCGCGCTCGAACGCCTCGCGATCCCGACCGTGAGCGGCGTGATCGACCACCGTCGTCGGAATGCCGTCCGCCCGCGCCCGTTCCAGGCCCGGCGCATCGGCCCGGTTCGACGCGACCAGCGCGATCTCCGCCGGGTAGCTCGGGTCGCGCGCCGCCGCGATCAGCGCCGCCATGTTCGAGCCGCGACCGGAGATCAGGATGGCGACGCGGCGGCGCGACATCACGGCCCTTGTCCTTCTCCGTATGGGCGGCCTCCTTGCGGGCAGCCTCCTTGTGGGCAACGCCCGTCACCGGCGGCTCGCTGGTCGAGAGGCCACCCCGGGGGCGTCCTACGTCCGAATCGCCCGACACGCAACGGGCGCGCCCTTCCGCGCTTGGCAACGCGGTCCGGCAAGGCTATGTGCGGAGACGCTCAACCGGGGCTTCACTTGAGTATCCCGAACCTCATCACGCTGGCGCGCATTCTGTCGGTCCCGATCATGGTGTGGGCGATCGCGTCGGGCGAGATGCTGTTTGCGTTCGTACTGTTCGCCGCGGCGGGGATCAGCGACGCGGTGGATGGCTTTCTGGCCAAGCGCTTCGGGATGGCGAGCGAGCTCGGGGCCTATCTCGATCCGCTGGCCGACAAGACGCTCCTGGTGTCGATCTACGTCACCCTGGGCATCGAGGGCGACATCGCGCGCTGGCTCGTCATCCTGGTGGTGTCGCGCGATGTCATGATCGTCGGCGCCGTCATGCTGTCGTGGCTGGTCGGCAAGCCGATCGCCGTCAAGCCGCTGCTCGTGTCCAAGGTCAATACGGCGGCCCAGATCGTTCTCGTCGGCCTCGTGCTCGGCTCGCTCGGTTTCGGCATCGATATCGGCATATTTCTCACGGCGGCGACCTACGTGGTGGCCGCCCTGACGCTGATCTCGGTCGGCGCCTACGTCCGCGAATGGGTGCTCCACATGGGCGCGCCCGAAAGCCAGGCGTGAGCCGATCGATGAACCTCACCCGACAGATGACGTTCTGGGTCGCGGCGCTGGTCGTCGCCGCGCTGGCGATATGGCTGCTGCGCGGCGTGCTGCTGCCTTTCGTCGCCGGCATGGCGCTCGCCTATCTGCTCGACCCGGTCGCCAACCTGCTGGAGCGGCTCGGCCTCAACCGCCTGGTCGCCACACTGCTGATCATCGGGGTGTTCATCGTCGGGCTGCTGCTTCTACTGATCCTGTTCGCCCCGGTGATCGGTAGCCAGCTTGCCGCGTTCATCCAGAAGGGTCCGGACTACGTGGCGCGGCTGCAGTCGCTGGTGACCGACCCGAACCGCCCCTGGCTGCGCAAGCTCAGCACCGGCATTACCGAGTCCGGCTCGTCGACCGGCGATCTGGTGAAGGATGCCATGGGTTGGCTCGCCGCCTTCCTGAGCTCGCTGTGGTCGGGGGGCCAGGCGCTGATCTCCATCGTGTCCCTGGTGATCGTGACGCCGGTGGTCGCACTGTATCTCCTGCTCGACTGGCACCGCATGGTCGCCACCGTCGACAGCTGGGTGCCGCTGCCGCATCGCGCCGCCGTCCGAGCACTCGCCCGCGAGATCGACGCCGCGCTGGCCGGCTTCGTGCGCGGTCAGACCGCCGTCTGTCTGATCCTCGGCTCGTACTACGCGCTGACGCTGACGTTCGTGGGGCTCAGTTTCGGCCTGCTCATCGGCCTGGTCGCCGGCCTCATCACCTTCGTGCCGTATCTCGGATCGATGATCGGCCTCGTCGTCTGCGTCGGCATCGCGATCGCACAGTTCTGGCCCGACTATGTGTCCATCCTGACGGTGCTCGGCATTTTCCTGGTGGGCCAGTTCGTCGAGGGATACGTGCTCTCGCCGAAGCTGGTCGGCGAAAGCGTCGGCCTGCACCCGGTGTGGCTGATGTTCGCGCTGTTCGCCTTCGGCTACCTGTTCGGCTTCGTCGGGCTGCTGCTGTCGGTGCCGTTGGCGGCGGCGGCCGGCGTGCTCGCCCGCTTCGGGCTCAAGCGCTATCTGGCGAGCCCGTTCTTCACCGGTGCCCCGCCCGCCGGCGGCCCGGCCTGACATGGCGAGGCCGCCCGGTCCGCGCCAGCTCGCCTTCGCGCTTCCGCACGCGGAAAGCCTTTCCCGCGACGACTTTCTCGAGGGGCCGTCGAATGCCGACGCCCTGCATCTCATCGAGCAATGGCCCGACTGGCCCGGCCGGTCGGTGGTGCTGGTCGGCCCGGAGGGGTCCGGCAAGAGCCATCTGGCGGCGATCTGGGCCGATGCGGCGGGCGCCCGTTTCCTCTCCGCGCGGGCGCTCGGCGAGGCGCACCTGCCCTCGACGCTGGCCACCGGCGCGCTGGTCGTCGAGGACCTCAGCGCCGATGGGTTCGACGAGCGCCCGCTGTTTCATCTGCTCAACCTCACGCGCGAGCACGACGCCTTCATGCTGCTCACCGCGCGGACCCCGCCGGCCGGCTGGAAGCTGCAGATCGCCGATCTCGCCTCGCGCCTGCGTGCGCTGCCCGTCGTCGCGCTGGCTCCCCCCGACGACGCCCTGCTGCGTGCCGTGCTGGTCAAGCTGTTCGCCGACCGCCAGGTGGCGGTCGACGAAAGCCTCGTCGCCTACCTGGTGACCCGGCTCGAGCGCTCGGTCGTCGCCGCCCGCCGGATGGTCGATCTGCTCGACCGCGAAGGCCTGCGGCTGCAGCGGCCGGTGACCCGCGCGCTGGCCGCCGAGGTGCTGCGCGGGCCGGGAGCGCTCTGACGGCTCCCTTGACGGCGCATGGCGGAAGGCCATCATGCGCCGAGCCCTGAGTCACGGGCCGCCGTTCGGCGGCGTTGCGCCTGCACGGAATTCGGACCGCACATGATCGAGCGCGCAGAAGTGGTTGATATGCAATCTGTTTCCGCAACGGCGGTGGCCTCCCGCGGACCCCAGCAGGCGGCCGCCGCCACGACCGACCTCGCCGCGAGTCCCGAGCGATTCATCAATCGTGAGCTGTCATGGCTGCACTTCAACCGGCGGGTGCTGGAAGAATCCGAGAACGACGGGCACCCGCTGCTCGAGCGCCTGCGGTTCCTGTCGATCTGCGCCAACAACCTCGACGAGTTCTTCATGGTGCGCGTCGCCGGCCTCAAGGGCCAGGTCCGCGCCGGCATCGCCAGCAAGAGCCCGGACGGCCTGACGCCGCTGGAGCAGCTGGCGCGGATCGGCGAGGCGGCCGCCGCGCTCGCCAGCGACCAGCAGGCGCGCTTCCGCGAGCTGCGACGCGACCTGGTCGCCCAGGGCATCGTGCTGATCGACGGTCCGGACGTGACCAAGACCGAGCGGGCCTGGTTGGAGAGCCATTTCCTCCGCCAGGTGTTTCCGGTGCTGACCCCGCTCGCCATCGATCCGGCGCACCCGTTTCCGTTCATTCCCAACCTCGGCTTCTCCATCGCGCTGCATCTGGTGCGTGCGACCGACGGCAAGCCGATGAACGCGCTGATCCGCGTTCCCAATCGGATAGAACGCTTCATCCGTCTGCCGGCCGGCGCCGACGGCGCGCCGGCCCGGGTGATTGCGCTCGAGCAGGTGACCGGGCTGTTCATCTCCAGCCTGTTTCCCGGCTACGCCGTCAAGGGGCAGGGTGCCTTCCGGGTGATTCGCGATTCCGATATCGAGGTCGAGGAGGAAGCCGAGGATCTGGTCCGGCTGTTCGAGTCGGCGCTCAAGCGCCGCCGCCGCGGCTCGGTGATCCGGCTCGAGCTCGACGCCGTCATGCCGGTCGAGCTGCGCCGCTTCGTCCAACGCGCGCTCGGGGTGGCCGACGACGAGGTGTTTCTGGTCGACGGCGTGCTGGCGCTCAACGAGCTCTCCCAACTGCCCGGCGCCATGGATCGGCCGGATCTCGAGTTCGTGCCGTACAATCCGCGCTTTCCCGAGCGCATCCGCGACCACGCCGGCGATTGCTTCGCGGCGATCCGGCAGAAGGATCTGATCGTTCACCACCCCTACGAGTCGTTCGATGTCGTGGTGCAGTTCCTCAATCAGGCCGGGCGCGATCCCGACGTCATCGCCATCAAGCAGACGCTCTATCGCACCTCCTCCAACAGCCCGATCGTGAAGGCGCTGGCCGAAGCCGCCGAGGCCGGCAAGTCGGTGACCGCGCTGGTCGAGCTCAAGGCGCGGTTCGACGAGGAGGCCAATATCCGCTGGGCGCGCGATCTCGAGCGCGCCGGGGTGCAGGTGGTCTACGGCTTCATCGAGCTCAAGACCCACGCCAAGCTGTCGCTGGTGGTGCGCCGGGAGGGCGGGGCGCTGGCGTCCTATGTGCATGTCGGCACCGGCAACTACCATCCGGTCACCGCGCGGTTCTACACCGACCTGTCGTTCTTCACCGCCGATCCGGCGATCGCCCGCGATGTCGGCCGAGTATTCAACTTCATCACCGGCTACGCCGAGCCGGCCGAGCTCGAGAAGCTCGCGGTCGCCCCGCTCAATCTCAAGAGCCGGATCATCGCTCACATCCGCGCCGAGATCGCCCATTTCAAGGCCGGCCGGCCCGCCGCCATCTGGATGAAGATGAACTCGCTGGTCGATTCGGAGGTGATCGATGCGCTCTACGAGGCCTCGGGCGCCGGCGTCGAGATCGACCTCGTGGTGCGCGGCATCTGCTGCCTGCGTCCGGGCGTGCCGGGGCTGTCCGACCGGGTCCGCGTGAAGTCGATCGTCGGGCGGTTTCTCGAGCATGGCCGCATCTACTGCTTCGGCGCCGGCCACGGCCTGCCGCATGCGAAATCCGCGGTTTACATCTCGTCCGCCGACCTGATGCCGCGCAATCTCGACCGCCGCGTCGAGGTGCTCTGCCCGATCCTCAATCCGACGGTGCACCAGCAGGTGCTCGACCAGATCATGATCGCCAACTTCAAGGACAACGAGCAGAGCTGGAAGCTCTTGCCCGATGGCACCTCGACGCGCATAAGGAGCGCGGCCGGCGAGGAGCCGTTCAACGCGCAGAAATATTTCATGACCAATCCGAGCCTGTCCGGCCGTGGCAAATCACTCAAAGAATCGTCGCCCCGCAGTCTCGTACGCCAGCGCGACCGCGCGTAAGCGCTCGGGTCACGCCGCCGCGAAGGGCCGGCTCGACCACGGCCCGCCGGTCGCCGTCATCGATATCGGCTCGAACTCGGTGCGGCTCGTGGTCTACGAAGGCCTCGGGCGCAGCCCGACGCCGATCTTCAACGAAAAGGTGCTCGCCGGCCTCGGTCGCGAGGTGCAGTCCACCGGACTGCTGCCGACCGACGCCGTGGAGAAGGCGCTCGGCGCGCTGCGGCGGTTCCGCGCGCTGGGCGACACGCTCGGTGTCTCGCGGCTCTGGGTGCTCGCCACCGCGGCGTGCCGCGATGCGGAGAACGGCCGCGCCTTCATCCGCCAGGCCGAGGACATCTGCCGCGCCAAGGTGGACGTGCTGTCGGGAAGGCGCGAGGCGCACTACTCGGCGCTCGGCGTCGTCTCCGGCATCCATCGGCCGGACGGCATCGTCGGCGACCTCGGCGGCGGCTCGCTCGAGCTCGTCGACGTGCACGGCCTGAAGGTCCGCTCCGGCGTCACCCTGCCGCTCGGCGGCCTCGCCCTGCAGGATGTGTCGGCCAAATCGATCAAGAAGGCCGAGAAGGTTGTGCGCGAGGCGCTGGCCGGTGTTTCGACCTTGCGGGCCGGGACGGGGCGCACGTTCTACGCGGTCGGCGGCACTTGGCGCGCGCTCGCCCGCCTGCACATGTGGCAGGTCGGCTATCCGCTGCACGTGATGCACGGCTACGTGATCCCGGCAAAGGAGGTGCTGGAGTTCACCCGGCTGGTGCACCGGATCAGCCCCGACATGCTGTCACGCATCGAGGTCGTCACCGACGCCCGCCGGCCGCTGCTCGCCTATGCGGCGCTGGTCATGGAGCACCTGGTGCGCATCGCCAAGCCGCGCCGGATCGTGGTCTCCGCGCTCGGCGTGCGCGAGGGCCTGCTCTACTCGCTGCTCGACAAGCAGGAACGCCAGCGCGACCCGCTGCTCGCCGCGGCCGAGGATCTCAACGTGCTGCGCTCGCGCTCGCCGCAGCACGGCCACGAGTTGATCGCCTGGACCGATCGCTTCATGGCCTCCTCCGGCATCGGCGAGACCGCGGACGAGCGGCGCTACCGCCACGCCGCCTGCCTGCTCGCCGACGTCGGCTGGCGGGCGCATCCGGACTATCGCGGCGAGCAGTCGCTCAACATCATCGCCCACGCGGGCTTCGTCGGCATCGACCATCCGGGCCGCGCCTATCTGGCGCTGGCGGTGTTCTTCCGCCACGTCGGGCTGATCGACGATGAGCTCTCCCCGCGCATCCGCGAGCTCGCCACCACGCGCATGCTCGACCGCGCCCGGGTGCTCGGCTCGGCGCTGCGCGTCGCCTTCCTGGTGTCCGCCGCGATGCCCGGCGTGCTGCCGCACACTCCCCTGGTGGTCGATCACGGCCGCCTGGTGCTCCGCCTCGAAGGCAAGCTCGCCGCGCTCGCCGGCGAGCGCGTCTCCAACCGCCTGCGCCAGCTCGCCCGGCTGGTCGGCCGCGAGCCGGTGCTGATGAGCGGATAGGGGGCGGGCGATCGACGATCGGATCGCACCTGGGATGAAGGATGAGCGTCAGCGCAAGTCTCGGCCCCCACGACCAATGCCACGCATGTGGTTCTCACGAGGCAAAGGTAGATCCAGCTCGACGACGCCGGCGTTCCGCCCGCGGGCCGTGCGTCACCTCGACCGGAATGCGCACCACCTATCGGTCTTCCGGTGCGATATCCTTGATCCGCAGGGTATGTGCCGCGATGTCATCCAGGCTGTACGACAGATGCACCCGTTTGCCCGACGGCGGCCGCCTGGCGGCCGACAGGCCGGGCTGCCACTCCGTTGCCGGTCGGATCGGCCGCGGCACGAAGCCGCCGCCGCAGTTCGGGCAAACGTTGTGCAGCCTGTTGTCGGCGCAATCCGCACAGAACGTGCACTCGTAGGAGCAGATGCGCGCCAGCGTGGAGGAGGGCGGCAGGTCGCGGTCGCAATACTCGCAATTGGGCCGCAGCTCCAGAGCCATCGCAAACTCTTGTGTCTGACGTCTTGGGGTCCGTCCGGGGCTATGCGCCGGAAGCAGACGAGGAGGAAGAGAAGCCCAGCGCTGCCGCGAGCGCCGAAATCTCCACGGCGGTCAGGCCGGCCAATGCCAGTTTGCTCGCCGGTTCGGGATCGGCCAATGCCGCGAGGACCGTCGGCACCAGGGCAATCGACAGTCCAAGCACGGTGAGCACCGTCAGGACCTTGCCCCACGAGACGCCGCTGGACGGCTGATGGGGCGCGTCGGCCGCCATGGACACGCGCGGATCTCATGAGGTAAAAGGTATTCACTCGGATTGCTGCGGGAGGATCGGCGAATGCAGCGAGCCTTTGTGGGACCCACGACGAAGGCAGCGTCGGAGCACGACGACGCAGCAGTCAGGCGATCGCACGCTTGCCTACATTCCGCCGAGGCGCGGTACCCGCTGGTGACGATGCGCCGGACGACCGGGAACCCGGCCGTGCTCCGCCTGCCACGGCAGCAGTCGGTGCCGGCGCCGAAATCTTCCGGCAGCAGGCCGTCGTGGAATTTCACGCGCATTCCGGTGTTCCCTGCGCAGCCGCAGGAGGCAAGCGCTCCACCTCCCTCCGCGGCCCATCGGGATCTGGCGTTCATCCAGCCGAAACTGATGGTCGGCGCCGTCGATGATCCGCTGGAGCATGAGGCTGATCGCGTCGCCGACCAGGTGATGCGCATGCCCGCGACCGAAGTCGCCGTCGGCGCCGGGCCTGCGCAGGTCAGCCGCAAATGCGCAGCCTGCGAGGAGGAGGACAAGACCCTGCAGACCAAGCAGGCCAGGTTGCCCGAAGCCGCCGCCAGCGAGGCACCGGGCATCGTGAATGACGTGCTGCAGTCGCCCGGCCAGCCGCTCGACGCGGCCACGCGGGCGTTCTTCGAGCCGCGCTTCGGGCATGATTTCTCCCAGGTCCGGGTCCACGTCGATGAACGCGCCGCCAACTCGGCAACGGCCGTCGGGGCGCTCGCATACACCGTCGGCAGCAGCAGTCGGGGCGGCGATGTCGTGTTCGCACAAGGTCGTTACGCACCGGAGTCCAACGGCGGGCGTCGCCTGCTCGCCCACGAGCTCGTTCACGTGATCCAGCAAGGGCACTCGGCTCCGAGGTCTCCGAGTCACGGGACTCATGCCGATCAGGCGCGCGACGTGTCTGCTGCCGGACAGGCAGGGCATCCCTCGCCCGGCCTGACATACTCCCTGTCTCCGACCTGGAGAGCCTCGTTGCAAGTGCAGCGGCAGGCTGGCGGAATGGACCCCAATTCGATGATGTGCGCACTCCTTGCCGCCATCTGCCTCGGCACACTTGTTGCGCCGGAGTTTCTACTGCCCGAGGCTGCGTGCGCGCTCTACATGGAGACGTGTGGCTCCATTGGTCAGGGGTAGCAGGCGAGCGAATGCAGCGCGCCCGTGTCGGACCCATGCCGAAGGCCGCCTCGGACCACGACGAGGTCGCCTTCAGAAGATCGCACAGCGCGTCTCGCGACGTCACGCAGACGCAACACCCTCCGCTGACCTCGCGGCGGACGATCGCTTGTCAACCCGGGCTCCGCCTGCTGCCGCAGCCATCGGCGGAGGCGCCGGGGTCTTCCGGCAGCGGACCGTCGTGGGATTTCGCTCGCATTCCGGTTTTCGCCCCGGAGCCGCCGGGGGCGCCGGCCGAGCCTCGCACGCTGCGTCGCGCCCCGGCGCCGAGTCCCGACGAGACGAGCGCGGCAACCCCGACCGGCGCTGACGATCCGCAAACACAGGCGGAACCGCCCGCGGGTCAGCCGTCCGCGCAGCCCGCGGATGATCCATACTGCCTGCAGACGAGACCGGGCCAGGGTCCGGAGCGCTGTGAGTTCACCCCGAGGCAGCAACAGACCGTCAGCTTCGTGCGTTATGCGGCGACCTCGCTGACATCGCAGGCGCTGGCCAACCTGAGCCGGGGCGACCCGTACATGACGACGCTGGCGCGGCAGATTTTCCACGTCGCGAATCCCGACATGAACCAGATCGGGACGACGACATCGCAGATCCTGGACAATCTTCGAGCGAAGCCGATCGTGTGCGGCACGTGCGCGGATGAAGACTGCTACACGGCCGGCGTGGTGGCGCACGTCACCGACGATCTGAGCACGATCGTTCTCTGTCAGCGGTTCTTCCAGACCAGCACCGGCGAGATGCGACGCACCCTGGTTCACGAGGCCGGCCACGCCGCCGGCGTCACATCCGCCGGTCCCGAGATGTATTGCTCGGAGGGCTCGACGGGGTGCGTCGACCCCTGCTCGAACCTGAGCGGGGATCTCAGTCAGAACGTGGATGCGTGGGCCCGCTTCATCGAGTGCGCTGCCCACAGCGGGTGAGGGCAAAGATCAAGGATCCGGGAACAGGCACGTCTTGCCGGTTGGCGCCGGCCATTTGATACGACGATAGTTTCCCATGGTATTCCGTGTCGGATTTGCGACCGAGTTGGAGCCGGTCCCCTGCATGACGGTGTTGGGATCTGCACCTGCCGGGGGGTGGCCCAATCCGAGCACGTGCCCCACCTCGTGGGCGAGCAGCGTCTGGCTCGTCCCGCGATCGGAAATGACCGTTTGGGAACCGGCGCCTCCCCCTACGGGAAACGTCGCTGCGCCCCCGGTCCAGGACATGTCGTTGTCGACCAGGAGCACGTCGACATCGGTTGCAGAGTGGAGCGCCGCGACCTGATTGGCCTCATGGTTGTCGGCACCTGACGATTTCAGTGGAGTATCCAACGTAATCGCGTCGCGCGCGCCGACCGATACCCCGAGCTTGGACCAAACGGCCGCCGCCATGGCATAGCGCGTCATCCAACTCGTGCCGGTCGGAGCGGGATCAGCCGCACTGGTTCGAAGAAAGATCGGCTGCAGGAACATTTCCCGATTCTTGCCGGGGTGCGCGCAGGCGGGCCCGGTGGGCCCCACCAGATCTGCCTCGGGCTCCGCGTCGGGCGTCGGATCTTGTTGGGTGGCGCCGACGTCGGCCGCCCCGGGATCAGCGTCGGAATTGGACATGCCCTCGCGTCGGCTCGCCCGGGCGGGCGGAAATGTCGCCATCCTGGCGAAATCCCACGCGACGCCGGCGCCGTGGGACGCGCTCTGGGACAGGCCAAAACGACGCTGCACCACAGACGGTCGTGGCGCGTGGCCGATGCTCCGTTGGAGCATCTGCGCCTGCGCGTCAGCGCCGCCGCCGAACGGCCGAGCTCCCAAGGTGGAGCGCTGCGATGCCAGCCTGCCGATCGCGCTTCCGGCTGCCTTCGTCCGTGACCTTGCGACCGGCGGAGCAAACATGGCTGCATCCTCTGACCGATGCGGATGAAGCAAGGACGGCGACCGAGCGCCGACCATGAGCCTGATCTCGCCGAGTATCAAGTTCGTTCCGCCATGGTTCGGCGGTTCGGGTGCGCGTTGCCGACGCAGTCCGATGAAACGAAATCGATGTCTCAACAGGGTCGAAAGCATTCTGACACAAGACCTTTGGAAGGTCCAGAATCTCCCAGGTCCGAACTCTCCGTATCCCAGGCTACACCCGAGCGGATTTATTTCTCCTGGGGTGGACTTGTGCGTCGTTACGATTTCTGTTAACGATTGTGCTGCTCGGTACGCTACGGAACGTCTGGCTCCCATACCAAGGGGGGGTATCGTGCCCGTCAACCCGACCTATCCCGGCATCTACATCCAGGAACTGGCGAGCTCGACGCACACCATCACGGCGGCGCCGACCAACATTGCCGTGTTCCTCGGATACACCCATCCGCTGAAGACCAATCCGGCGAATTCTGCGACCGCCTTCCTGATCTTCGGCTTTCAGGATTATCAGCGGCAATTCGGCGGTTTCCTGCAGAGCGCGGCCTTCGCGAGCGCCGCCAACCCGTTCCCCAACGCCGGCAGTCCGGTCGCGACTCCGGTCAATTCGTTCGGAGACATGGCGCAGGCGATCAACCAGTTCTTCGTCAATGGCGGAACGCAGGCCTATGTCGTGGCGCTGCAGTCGCAATTCCTGAGCAGCATCGCCAGTCGACCGCCGTCGGACCCGACCATCCCGGCAGGCTCGGTCGCCGGCGCGAAATCGTCGGCCATCGGCGCGCTGACGTTCTGGGCACGTGAGATCACCGACGCCACCTATCAGATGACGGTCCAGGTGGTCCCGTCCAATCCGCCGCCGAGCTCCACGCCGGCGCCGGCCACGGCGGACGTGATCATCACCTATGGTCCGATCGCGCCGCCGAACACGGTCGGCCCGGTCGCCGGAACGGTGATCGAGACCTATCGCCAGGTGAATCTCGTCAGCGGCGATCCCAACTTCATCACGACGCGGATCAACCAGAGTTCGGCGCTGGTCTGGGTCACGGTGGCGCCGGGCTCGCCGTCGTCATTGAGCTTCACCGGCGCCACCCAGACGCTGCCGGCCTGGCTCCCGGCGAGCGAGTGGGCGTCGATCGCCGCTCCCGACGACTTCACCAACCAGATGCAGCAGGACACCAGCCTGGACAAGGTCCCGGTTTTCAACCTGATGGTGATCCCCGGCGTCACCAATACTTTCGTGTTGTCGACCGCGCTGGCGTTCTGCGAGCGGAAGCGCGCGTTCTTCATCATGGACCCGCCGCTCAACGCCTCGGCGGACGGCACGACTCCCGGTTTCCCCACGACGATCCAGGTCGCCGCGCAGACCCTGCCGACCAGTGCGAACGCCGCGCTCTATTTCCCCTACCTGCAATCGCCGAACCCGTTGACCGGCCTGTCGACCGATCCGCTGACCGGCAACACCTACGAGGTTCCGCCGGCCGCGACCGTCGCCGGCATCTTCGCCAGCACCGATCTGAGCCGCGGCGTGTGGAAGGCGCCGGCCGGCTTCCAGGCCACCACCAACAACACCACCGGCGTGGTCGCCCGCGGTCGCATGTCGGACCAGCGCCAGGGCGTGCTCAACCCGTTCGGAATCAACTGTCTGCGCGACTTTCCCAATATCGGAACCGCCGTGTTCGGCGCGCGGACCACGGTAACGCAAACCCAGCAGCAATGGCGCTACGTCTCGGTCCGGCGCATGGCGCTGTTCCTGGAGCAGACCTTCTACGCCAATCTGGGCTGGGTGGTGTTCGAGCCCAATGCCTCGCCGCTGTGGTCGGCGATCACGATGACGATCAATTCCTTCATGCTCGGCCTGTTCCGTCAGGGTGCGTTCCAGGGCGATACGCCGAGCCAGGCGTTCAACGTGCTGTGCAACAGCCAGACCACGACGCAGACCGATATCGACAACGGCGTCGTCAACATCGTGGTCGCCTTCGCGCCGCTGAAGCCGGCGGAATTCGTCATCATCACCCTGACGCAGATGGCAGGACAGACACAGACCTCGTAACATCGACAGGCGCCGAAAGGAGCGGTCATGGCGATCTTTGCCGTCAACACCAGCCGGTTCGACCCCTACAAGTCATACCGTTTCCTGGTCTATTTCGGGCAGAGCACGTCGCCGGTCGCGGCCGTCAGCAAGATCAGCGCGCTCAAACGATCGGCCGACGTGATCGAGTACAAGGAAGGCGGCAACGCCATCATCCTCAAGGGGCTCGGCCGCACCAAATACGAGCCGATCACGCTGGAGCGCGGGATCACCCAGGATACCGATTTCATCACCTGGGCGGACACGACCCAGAAGCTCGACAATGGACAGCCCTCGACCTCGCTCAAGAACCTGCGCCGGGAAATCCGCATTCAGCTGCTCAACGAGGAGGGCCAGGCGGTGCACGGCTACATCGTTCACCGCTGCTGGGTGTCGGAATTCCAGGCCTTGCCGGACCTCGACGCCGGGGCCTCGGCGGTCGCCCTCGAGCACATCAAGCTGGAGAACGAGGGTTGGGAGGTCGATCCGTCGGTCACCGAGGTGGCGGAAACCTGAGCCGGTACGACATGCGTGCTGCCGAGGCCACCCGTTTGTCGCTCCCGGTCAGCGGCCGCGCCATCACGGTCCGGCAGCCGACCGGGATGGAGGATATCCTGCTGGTGGAAACCGGGCAGAGCGATACGGCACTGGCTCTTCGTCTCGCCGAGCGCCTGGCGCGCGCGGTGGATGGGGCGCCGCTCGACTGGGAGACGCTCTCGGTCACCGATCTCGACGCGTTCGTGCTGGGTTTGCGGCAAGCCCTGATCGGCGACCGTATCGTCGCCGAGATAGTTTGCCGCGCCGAAGGTTGTGGCAACAGGATCGACCTTTCGTTCGCCATCAGCCACTACCTGGCGCAGTATCGACCATTGAAGGCGCCGCGGCTGCGCAACTGGTCGGTGACCGCGATTGACGACGCGCCCGGTTGGTACAGGCTCGCGCCTGGCGCCGATGACGGGACGGCCGGCACGGTCGCCGTGTCGTTCCGGCTGCCGAGCGCCGTCGACCAGATCGCCGTGGAGGGCGTCGCCGATCCGGCCGGGGCGTTGGCGCTGCGCTGCCTGCGGCCGGCCGATGTACCGCGGGCATGGCGTCGGGCGGTCGAGGCCACGATGGAGAAGTTGGCTCCGATCCTGTCCAACGATCTCGTCGGCACCTGCCCCGAATGCGGCGCCGGGGTGCAGGTGAATTTCGATCCGCGGCACTTCTGTCTGCGCGAGCTGCTCGACCGCGCCCGGTTCGTATACGACGACGTCGATGTGCTGGCACAGCGCTATCATTGGTCGGAGCGCGAAATTCTTGCTCTGCCGAGTGCGCGGCGGGCGAGCTACGCCGAACTGGCGCGACAGTCCGGGAGCGGGTGACCATGCGGTCCCGGTCCTACCTGCAGCGTCTCGTGGTTCGGGAGCGGGTCCCGCAGGCCGTGCTGACGCCGCCCAGGTCGTTGTTTGCGCCGCGCTCCCGCCTCCTGGCGAACAACGACATCGCTGCGCTCAGCGAGACACGCCCGCTCCGATCCGAAGCCCGCCCGCCTGGCGCCGAAGCCTCGACGCCGAGCGCGTCGTCGCGTCGCGGCCGGCGCGGTCCGGCCGAAACGGCGCTGCGTGACGGCGGGGTCGGGCTGGATGCGACCGGGCAGGAGGGTGAGCTCGAACGCGGCCCGCGCAACGCGTCGCGGCCCAGGGGCGATCGCGCCGCCCAGGATCCGATCGCGGCGCGGGCCCGCCCGGCTTCGCGCGCGACGCCATCGACCGCGCCGGTGAGCGGCGGAATCTTTCAGCCATCGGCGACGCCGGAGCACGAGCTGCCACGCGAGCGTGGGACCGCGCAACCCGAGCCTGCCGCCGGCCGGCGATCCGGTCTTCAGCCGATGTCGCCGCCGGCCACGCCGGCGGGTGACGGCGCACCGTCGGCCTCGACGATGCGCGCGCGGGCGCCGGCCGCACCCGCCGCGCGGCCAGCGGCTCTCGACGAGCGCCGCTCCGCCGCGGCCGCGCCCAAGGACGCCGCGCCCACCCCGTCGCCGGCGATCGAGCCGGCGTCGCGCGTCGGGCCGCCGAAAGGTCGGCGCGCCGATGCGCGTGATGTCCTGTCGCCACCGCCGCCACCCCGCGTGGCCGCGCCCACGGCGGGCGATGCGTCGCCATCCGCACCGGCGAGCATCCGGATCGGGTCGCTTGAAGTCCGCGTCGTCGCTCCCCACCCGGCCGCGCCGCCGGCGGGCGTGCCGCCGCCCGGTCGCCGGCCGGGGGCCGCAAAGGCGCCGCCGGCGTCGCTGGCGCGCGGCTTTCGCGGTTTCGGCCTGGCCCAGGCGTAGGAGAGCGATCGATGAACGTGATCGACATCAATCGCCTTGCCCTGGACCTGCCCGGCGGCACCGCCGAGGAAGGCCGTCGCATGGCGTTGGACATCGTGGCTGCACTGGCGGCGGCGGGCGGGCTCCCCGCGGCCGGCGACTATCCGGCCATCCGCGTCACGGTGCAGGCGCAAGCGCACGATCGGGGAGCGGATTTGACCGGGCGCATCGTCGCCTCGGCGATCCGCGAGTTGCGCCGCGGCGCCGGCTGACCGGAGGCAGCCGGGACGATGGCGTGGGTCGAGCAAGTCGCTTGAGCATTCGCGTTGAGTATTTGGTTGAGTGGAACGTGGCATGGCGGCAAAGGTCCTCAAAGGCGCGCTGATCTCGTTCATGCCGACGTTCATCGGGGCGACGCCGAATGTCGTCGTGTTCCAGATCAATCCCGAGTCGATCACGCATACCTGGAATGTCATGGCGCCCACCGGCGCCGACGGGAAGAGCGGCGGCGACCCGCTCGCAGTCAATGGCTATCCGGGCGAGACCTTCGCGTTCACGCTGGTTATGGATTCCAACGACATGATCGCCGACGGCGACACCAACCCGGTCGGCGCCGCGATCGCCACGGTGAGCGGGCTCTACACCCAGCTCGCGGCGCTCGAGATGCTGCAGTATCCGGCGGGCTCGTCGACCTCTCTGGTCGGATCGGTCTCAGCCTCGATCAGCACCGCGGGCACGTCGATCTCGGGCAGCGCAAGCTCGACTCCGCAGACGGTGCCGCGGCTGCAGGTGCCGACCGTGCTGTTCGTGTGGGGCCCGGAGCGCATCGTGCCGGTCAGGGTGACGGCGCTGACGATCAGCGAAAAGCTCTATGACGCCCTGCTCAACCCCAGCCATGCGGAGGCGCAGATCACGCTCAAGGTGTTGACGCCCGACGACGTGCGCGACGTTCCGGAGCCGATGAAGACGATCGCCACCGTCGCCTACGAATATACCCAGGGCCTGCGCCAGGGGTTCGCCCTGGCCAACCTGGGGAACGCGGCGGCCAGCATCCTCGGCATGCTGCCGACACCGTTCTAGTGCACCGATTCCGAAGTTCGCATCACTTTGCGACATCCTCTGGTGCGAACTTCGGAATCCAAAGGTGCACTA
>Ga0209415_10007391_pt1 | contig 19204 bp, 20 predicted proteins | sample PeaSoiSIISIP2007_FD_187696 | JGI IMG/M metagenome (GOLD analysis project Ga0209415, IMG submission 187696) | Peat soil microbial communities from Weissenstadt, Germany - SII-SIP-2007 (SPAdes) (version 2) | ecosystem: Environmental > Terrestrial > Soil > Wetlands > Peat | place: Germany... | reverse complement strand
TCGAGGGAAGGCGGCGCCGAAGCTGCGGCGGCATCAGGGGATGCTCGTGTTGCGGCAGCGACTCATAACCGAACTCAGGCACCGTGGCGCCGAGGACCTCGGCCAACCACTCCGCCGCCATCGCGCGGTGACACCATTGGCCGCGGTCGGGTTGCTCGTAGCAGAGCAGGACCGGCACACGGCCGTTGCCGAGTGCGAGCAGCGCGTCGGCAATGAGCCTGGGGTCGAGTGGGCCGAGGATCTCGGTTCGGTAGAGGTGGTAGTACTCCTCGATGCCGACGCTGTTGAACCAAGGCCCAGGTGCGAGCGCCCGATAGACGCGGTAGCCGGCCGGCAGCCGGCGCGGCGTGCCGCGCGATATGCCGACCCGCAGATGATCGTCGGGGAGCTTGGTTGCCCACGACGCAGTTTTGATAAGGTTCGCCATGGGCGTCGTCCTTTTGTGAGAGCCATTTCAGCCGGTGCTAGACTAGCATAAGTCGGCGACTAATGATATAGGAAAATCGCAGTCATGGTCTACATCTTTGACGTATTTCCGGGTCTAAACCTGTGTGGTTTCATTGGCGCTCCGGCGGTCAGTTAACCCATGTTCGTCGGAGCTGTTCCGCGCCCTGCTGTCGAGCAGATCACGCGCTCTGTTCCGTTCACCGACTGGCGCCAGGTCTTCGTCGGATGCTCCGGGTCGTTCCGCTTCGATCGCGCGGTGCGCGACGTTCACCCGACCGTCGCCGTGCATTCGAACGATGTCTCGCTGCTGTCCTGCTCGCTCGGCGCGCTTGCCACTGGTGGCGAGTTCCCGATCGCGTTCAAGGGCCGGCTCGCCTTCATTGAGCCGCTGCTCGCCGGCCAGCCATTCGCGGCGCGCACCGCGGCGGTCGAGGTCGCGCTGGAGATGGCGAAATACAAGGGCACCAACCCTTACGCCCAGGCGCACTTTGCGCACTACGAGGAACGGTTTGTCGAGTTCCTCGCGCCGGTCTGGAAGCGGCTCGATGCGTTCCTCGAAGGGCTGCATATCGCGAGCTTTCACCCCGGCGACTTCCGGGAGCAGGCGAAGCGAGCTGCCGAGGCCGGGGGTGGCGTTGCCGCGTTCCCGCCTACCTACAAGAACGGGTATGAGCGGCTGTATCGCTTCGTGGATCAAAACACCGACTGGCCGCGGCCGTCGTACGGTGTCTGGGACCCGACTGCGCTGGAGGCGTGGCTGGATGAGCTGGACGCCATGCGGGTCCGCTATTGCGTGCTGACTGACCACACGCTCGAACACCACCAGCCGGTGACTGTCTATCGCGGGGAGTCGAACAAGCCGGTTTTCACCTTCTCGGACCGGTCCGCCAGCTCGGTGCGCCGCGCGCAGCACCGCTCGGAGCCGTTCCGCTACACCAAGCTTGACCCGGCCGCGCTGACCCCGGCGTCGCGCGTCGAGATTGTCGGCGCAACTGCGGCGCAGATGAACTTCCTGAAGGACATCTATCTGGCGAAGGGGATCACGCACACCGCCGGCCTCGCGAACTTCCTCGTAATGATCGACGGCCACCTGGCCGGCGGGTTCATCTACTCCCGCGACAAGTGGGGCGGCGACTTGCTCTACCTGCTCTCGGATTTCGCACTGTCGCCGCGGAGCCGGGTGTCGAAGCTGATCGCGATGCTGGCGACTTCGGCGACGATCATTGACCGGATGCAGGTCAGGCTTGTGCAGCAGATCGACTCAGTGATGACCACGGCCTTCACGTCGAGGCCAGTGTCCATGAAGTACCGCGGCATCTTCGAATTGTTGGGCCGTGGCCCCGGGATATTGAACTATGGCAGCAAGATCAGACGCCAAACCCCAGCCGAAATCTACACCGAGTGGTTCCAACGGTTCGTTGCAAACGCGCGTCACACGGATGCGGCTCGCCGACCTGACGCTGCTTGAAAAAAACGCCCGGTTTATGAGGGGGGCAATGTTCGCCCGCCTCGTTGCGAACATCAAGGCGGATGGGTGTCTCACCAGCGTGCCGCTGGTCGGCCATGTAGACGGCAAGCTGCTGGTGGCGTCGGGCAACCATCGCGTGCCGGCGGCGATGAAGGCGGGCATTGAGGAAGCAGACGTTCTCGAAATCCTGACGCCGCTGACCCGCGCGCAATTCGTCGCGCTGCAACTGAGCCACAACGCGGTCGTCGGCGAGGACGATCCGAACATTCTCCAGTCGCTCTATGCCGAACTCGACTTCGGGTGGAAGGAATACTCGGGGCTGACCGACGATGCGTTCAAGGTCGAGGACCTCGACACCTCTGTGCTGCGCGTCGGGCAGCCGTTTTATGAAGAGTTGCAAATCTTCTTCCTGCCGGCCGACGCCGCGATCTTCACCACGCTGCTCGCCAAGATCGCCAAGTCGAAGGCTGCGGTCACCCGCCTGGTCGGGGCCTATGCGGACTTCGATCGGTTTTTCCAGGGGCTGCTCGCCGTCAAGCACGCAACTGGCGTCCACAACACTGCCGTCGCGTTGCGGATGATGGCCGAACTGGCGGCCGATGCGCTCGCTCGCCGGGAGGCAGCGGCTGCGACGGGCGACGCGGAGGAAGCCGATGCTGGGGCCTAAGCCGAAGCCAACGCGGCTGAAACTGGTCACCGGGAACCCGGGGCGGCGACCGCTCAACGATCAGGAGGCGAAGCCGCGGACGGTAATCCCCGACCCGCCCGACATGCTGAAAGACGAGGCGCTGGCGGAGTGGCACCGCATCACGCGGTTGCTCGCGGAGGTTGGCCTGATTGCCAAGCTCGATCGCGCCGTCATCGCCGGCTACTGCCAAGCCTGGGCGCGGTGGGTCGAGTGCGAGCGCCAGCTCGTGACCACCGGGCTAATCATCAAGGCCGCGAACGGGTTTCCGATGTATTCGCCATACCTCACGGCCGCGAACAAGGCGCTCGATCAGGTGCGCCAGCTCTCCGAGCAGATCGGTCTGTCGGGTTCGGCACGCTCGCGGATCAAGGCGAGTGACGCGCCGGGAGACGCCGACGCGGCCGAAGACTTCTTGCGTGGCAGGGCGTAAGCGGCCGGCAAAGCCGCAGGACCCTGTCGAGGCTTATGCCAGGGCGGTTGTCGAGAACCAGGTCGTCACCGGCCGCCTGGTTCGCCTCGCCTGCGAGCGCCACCTGCGCGACCTGGTTGACGGGCCAGCGCGTGGCCTGCGTTGGGACCGGGCGACTGCCCAGCGCGCGATCGACTTCTTCCCGGCCGTCCTACGCCACAGCAAGGGACAATATGCGGGGAAGCCGTTCGATCTGCTCGATTGGGAGCAGTTTGTCGTCGGCTCGATCTTTGGCTGGAAGCTCTTGCTGCCGGACAACAAGATCGAGGTCAGGCGGTTCCGCACGGCGTTCGTGTCCACGGCGCGGAAGAACGGCAAATCGACCATCGAGGCCGGCATCGGCCTGAAGGCGCTGATCGACGAAAACGAGCCCGGCGCGGAAATCTACTCGGCCGCAACGACGCGCGATCAGGCCCGGATCGTGTTCTCCGAGGCCGAGCGCATGCGGGCTGGTTCGCCCGCGCTGCGCCGGCGGATCGTGAAGACGACGAACAACCTCGCGGTGCTGGCGACGGCATCGTGGTTCCGGCCGCTCTCGGCCGACACGTCGAAGATGGACGGGTTGAACGTCTTCGTCGCGCTGGTGGACGAACTGCACGAGCACCCCGACGCCGGCGTGATCGAGAAACTCGACACCGGCATGGGCGCGCGGCTCCAGCCGCTGATGTACGAGACGACCACGGCGGGCGTGAGCCGGACGTCGGTCTGCTACCTGCACTGGGACTTCTCGGTGAAAATCCTGGACGGGGTGATCCCGCAGGTGACCGCCGACCGATGGTTCGCCTTTATCGCGACGGTAGACGAAGGCGACGACTGGCAGGACGAACTGGCGTGGCGCAAGGCGAACCCCTCGCTCGGTTCGGTGCTCCAGATGGAGGACCTGCGCGCCGAGGTGGCGCTCGCCCGGGAAATGCCGTCGCGGCAGAACTCTATTCGGCGCTTGCGACTCAACCAGTGGACCCAGCAGCTCGTGCGCTGGATTCCGATGGAGGTCTGGGCGGATGGCGCCGAGGCGATCGACGCGGAGGCGCTGCGGGGCCGCAGGTGCTTCGCCGGGCTTGACCTGGCGCGGATCAACGACCTGTCGTCGCTGGCGCTGCTGTTCCCGCCGGTAAGTGACGGCGAGCGATGGAAAGTGCTGTGGCGCCATTGGTGCCCGGCCGACAACATCGAAGAGCGATCGAGGCGGGACCGCGCGCCCTACGTGGTTTGGCGTGACCAGGGGAACCTGATCGCGACCGAAGGCAACACGACGGACTTCAAGTTTGTCGAGGCGGCGATCCTGGAGCTTGCCGGCATCTACAGCATCGAAGAGTTGGCGTTCGACCGCACGTTCGCCGGCGAGATCATCCGCAACCTCGCGGACGAGGGCATGAACCTGGTCGAGTTCGGCCAGGGCTTCCTCAGCATGGGGCCGGCGGCGGCCGAGTTCATGCGCAAGGTGCTGGCGCGCGAACTGCAGCACGGCGCCGACCCAGTGGCCGACTGGTGCGCCTCGAATGTGTCGATCCGCACCGACCCGGCCGGCAACGTGAAACCGGACAAGGAACGCTCGATCGAGCGCATCGACCCGATCGTTGCGGTGATCATGGCGGTAGGCCGCTCGATGGCGGAGGAGTCGGGCATCTACGCCGACGGCCGCGGTCTGCTCATTGTCGGAGGCTAACGATCCATGACAGCGTTGATGAGCGCCGACCAGTTCCGCGGGGAACTACGGGCGAAGCGCAAGCCTATCGGGGGCGTCTACAGGGTCAGCGTGGCGCAGCCGCTGCCGGTGGACGGTGCGGAGCGCACGCTGCGCTTCTGCTTTTCGGACGGCAGCGTCGATCGCATGAACGACACGATCGCCGCGGCCGGCTGGGACCTCACCGATTTCTCGGCGAACCCGGTGGCACTGTGGGCACACGACAGTTCCGCCCCGCCGATCGGCGGCGCACGGAACGTCGGTGTCGAGGGCGACCGTCTGCTGGGCGACATCGAGTTCGCGCCGCCGGAGACCTATGCGTTCGCCGACACGATCTACCGCCTGGTGCTGGGCAAGTTCCTGCGCGCGGTCAGCGTCGGCTTCCTGCCGACGCGCTACGCCTTTGTCGAGAACGACCCGGAACGCGGCTTTGGGATCGACTTCCTTGAACAGAGTCTCCTCGAAATCAGCGTCTGCCCGGTGCCGGCAAATCCGAACGCACTGCAAGAGGCGCGCCGCAAGGGCATCGACACGCGGCCGTTGGTGGAATGGGCGGAGCGCACGCTCGACGGCGAGGGCAAGGCGACCCTGCCGCGTGCCGAATTGGAACGTCTGCGCAGGGCAGCAAAGGAACCGACTATGACGCGACCGACACCCCGCCGAACCGCCGGGAAGGCCACGAACGCGCATCGCTCCGGCGGAGCGGATGAAACCGATCCCACGGCCGGCGGCGCGATTGTCGGCAACTGCGGCCGCAGCCCCGACGAAGAGTGCGGGATGAAAGACCCGTCGGAGTGTTCGATCCATGCCGGCACCAATCTGGACTTGGACCCGGAGGAAGCGAAGCGCCTGGAGGGCCTACTGCGCCGGCTGTTGCCGCACAGGAAGGAAGGCGGCGAGCCGGCCGACGACTTGCCGGTGGCGCATGAAGACGCGATCCGCGTGGCGCACAAGTGCCTGCGGACCTCGAAGGCGTTTATCACGGAGGCAGTCTCGCAGCACTCGAAGGCGATCGACCTGCTGGGCAGTGTGGTTGACGCGCTCGACGCGGCGGACCCGATCAGCTCGACGGCGCCGGACACCAATCCTGACGCGCCGGACGGTGAGAAGGCCGTGCAACTGGCCCGCGCGACTGCACTGAAAGCCCGCCTCGCCGGGACCTGACGTGCCTGCCCGCGCACGAGCGGGCGAGGTGCTGCGGCGACCTGAACTGCCGCTCGTTCAAATGGAGCCTACAACACAATGAGCACACTGCTGTCGCTCCGTCGCGCCCTGGGCACGGCGGTGGATGAACTCGCGCCGTTGGCCGGGACTCCTGGCTTCGCCGCGAAGGAGGCGGAGATCGTGACGCTCGAACGCACGATCGGGGAGCTGGACCGCGCGGAGAAACTCGCCGCCAAGCTGGCCCGGCCGATCGGCTCGCCGGACCCCGGCGACGTGCTGGAGATCAACCCGTCGCAGCGCACCCTGTCGCAAATCCGCGGCATGGACCCGCGCCAGGGCAAGCTGCGCGGCTTCGACGATTATCTCAGCCTGGCTCGGAAGGGGCTGGATTTCACCCCGCGCGCCGGCGAGCAATATCGGACGTTGGGCGAGCAGCTCCAGGCGGTTTTCAAGCACTACAGCTCGAAGGGCAGCGACACCGACCGCCGCCTGGTGCGCGCGCCGACCGGCGCGGGCGAGGTCGATCCGACCGGTGGCGGCTTCCTGGTCCAGGTCGATTTCGCGGCCTCGATCTTCATGCTCGCGCACGACATGGGCGAGATCCTCAGTCGCGTGAACAAGCTGCCGATCAGTGCCAACGCGAACGGCATCAAAATTCCGGGCGTGGACGAAACCAGCCGGGCGACCGGCAGCCGCTGGGGTGGCGTGGCGTCGAACTGGGTAGGGGAAGGGACGGCGGTCACCCCGTCGAAGCCGAAGTTCCGCACCATCGAGTTCGACCTGAAAAAGCTGATGTCGGTGATGTACACCACCGACGAACTGTTGCAGGATTCGACGGCGCTGACCTCGATTGCTGCGCAGGCGTTCTCGGAAGAAGTCATGTTCATGACCGAGGACGCGATCGTGGAGGGCACCGGCGCGGGCATGCCGTTCGGCTACATGAAAAGCCCCTGCCTGATTACGATTCCGAAGGTGACCGGGCAGGCGGCGGCGACGATCGTCAAGGAAAATATCGACCAGATGTGGGCGCGCCTGTGGGCGCGGTCGGCGAAAAATGCCGTGTGGTTCATCAACCAGGACTGCCTGCCGCAGCTCATGGCGATGAACCAGGCGGTCGGCACCGGCGGCCAGCTCGTTTATTTGCCGCCCGGTGGTTTGTCGGCCACGCCGTTCTCGACCCTCTATGGCCGCGAGGTGGTGTGGACGGAATACAACTCCACCGTTGGCACCACTGGCGACATCACGCTGGCGGACCTCAGCCAGTACATGCTGGTAGACAAGAACGGCGTGCAGGCAGCCACAAGCATGCACGTCGCGTTTCTCACCGACGAGATGGTGTTCCGCATCACCTATCGCGTGGACGGCAAGCCGATGTGGTCGGTGCCGCTGACCCCGTTCAAGGGCACCAACACCAAGAGCCCGTTCATCGCGCTGGCGTCTCGCTAATCGGCGGCGCCCGCCGACCCTCGACAAATCTGCGGCTCCCCACCGCTCTGCCGCTCGGGCCTCCGGCGCGCGCAGCCGATTCACGCCGCTTTGGGGGGCGGTTAGGAGCTTTCGAACGATGGCACGCCAAATCTCGATGCCGTATCAGTTCCCGCCGGTTGGCTTGCTGCCGCCTGCGGCCGACGCAGCCGGGCGCACCAGCGCCTACCGCGACCTGGCCAACGCGCTGAAAGCGTGGGTCGTGGTGCATGTGAACCAGGGCAACGCGGCCCAGGTGACGCTCTCGATCCTGCAAGGTCAGGACGTGTCGGGCACTGGATCGAAGGCGGTTGGCGTTATGCCGATCTGGCTCACTGCCGCGACCGCGACCAGCGACGCACTTGCCGTGCAGACGGCCGCGGCGACCTTCCAAACATCGGCCGGCACGACGGACAAGATCGTGGTGTTCGAGATCACGCCGGAGATGTGCATGGACCTTGTCAACGGGTTTCACACCATCGCGGTGCAAACCAGCGCGTCGAACGCCGCAAACATCACCGAGGCGGAGTTGTTCATCTACGGGTCCTACCAGGGCGCGTCGGAGCCTTCGACGTTCCTCTGATCCGCTTTCATCCCGCCCGGGCCATGCGCCCGGGCGGTGCCTTCCCTTGCGGCCGTTCGGGAGAATGACATGACCACGACTTCGAAATTCCATGCCGGACGGCTGGAATTCTTCGATACCGCGACGTTTGAATACATGCTGCCGGTCGCACCCATCCACTTCTACGAGGACTTCCTCGGGCAATCGTACGTTGCGGTGCCGGCCGCCGGCTCGGCCGTCGATGGCTGTCCGTTCGTCAAGAAGATCGTCGGAGCCGGGCCACCGACGCTCGCTGGCGTGGCGAACGCGATCGGCGGTCAGGTCGCATGCACGTTGGCGGCGACCAGCGAGAAAGAGGATAGCGTCCTGTATTGGGGCGACAACCTCGCGCTCGATTGCACCAAGGGCCTGATCTTCGAGAACCGCTCGCTGCTGTCGGTGCTGCCGAGTGCGGCCGGCGTGCAGGCGGTTTGGGGTGTCGCCTCGGCCTGGATCGACGGTCCGCAGAATAACACCTGCTACCTGGAATTCAGCGCGCAGGCGAACGGTGCTGTACTGGTGACTGCGTTCGATGGCGTGACGACGACCTCGGTTGCGAGCGGTGTGACGGTCGGCACGACCGACTGGCATATCTACCGGATCGACGCGACGAACCTGACCGATGTTGCCTTCTACATCGACGGCAACCGGGTGAACGCGGACAACTCGATCAACTTCGCAGCGACCGGCACGCTGGCGGTGCTGCAACCATACCTCGCTGCCTACAAGGCGTCAGGCACGGGCGTTGCCACCCTGACGATCGACTATGTGCGGGCCTGGATGAACAGGCAGTAAGCCAGGGGCGCGCGCGGCATGTTGTCTGTAGGCATTACCCTCAACCCGGCGTCGATCGCGGCGGGAGCTTCGCTGTCCGGCCCGGTGTCGCTCGGCGCGTTGACGCTGGTCGGTATCTCGATGCCGGCGGTGTGGACCACGGCTCCCCTGACGTTTCAGGTCAGCCCAGACGGAAGCACATGGCAGGAGCTGTACGACGGTGCGGGCAACGAGGTGACGATCACCGCCGCGGCGGGTCAGTTCATCATTCCCTTGGCCGATCCCTCCTATCTCTGGCGAGGGGTCAACCTGGTCCAGGTGCGCAGCGGAACGGCTGGATCCCCGGTGAACCAGGTAGCCGCCGCCGTGGTGAACATCGTTACCCGATCGGAAATGCTGTGAAGGATGAAACGCGATGATGGAACGCGGCGGCTATCGCAATCGCGCCCTGGTGGCGCCGGTGCGCAGGGACAGGGGGCCGAGCGGTGCGAACAACGCTGACGGTGACCAAGGAACCGACCGGGGAGCCGGTGTCGATCGAGCAAGTCAAGAGACATTGCCGGATCGACAGCAACGCGGACGACGAACTGCTGACGGGCTACCTGACCGCGGCTCGGGTGATGGCGGAGGGCTACCTTAGCCGCGCGCTGCTGACGCAGACTCTGCTGTGGACCATGCGGCCGTCATCCGAGCTGCCCCGTGATCGTCTCCGGCTGCACGGGACCCTGGAGCTGCCGCGCGCCCCGGTGCAGTCGATCCTGTCGGTGACGACGCTCGATGAATGGGGCAACGCCACGACGATCTCGCCGGCTTCGCTGCCGGTAACGCCGCCGGCGGTGATCCTTGGCTATGTCGCCGATCTGACGCTGGAGCCGGCAACGCTCTGGATCGGCCCCGAAACCTTGCTGAGCGGCGGCTTTGCGGCCTACCGGACCAAGTTGCAGCACCTGCAAGTCTCGATGGTCGCCGGTTATGGCGAGGCAGACGATGTGCCCTCGACGGTGATCCACGCGATTATGATGATCACGGCATTTCTCTACGAGCATCGTGGTGACTCCGCTGCTGCGATGCCTGACGCAGCAACCTGGTTGCTCGACCGGCAGCGGTTGCAGTTCCTGGGCGGGTGACGTGATGGCTTTGCCGGGACCCGAGCTGGGGCCAGACCCGAATGCGGTCCGGATCGGCTCGCTGCGCTGGCGGGTGGTGATTGCGACCCGAGAGCAGGCAGCGGACCCGGACAGCCCGGGATTCCTGGAAACCATCGCGAAGCGGCAGACCGTGCGGGCTGATGTGCAGCCGATCGGAACGATGACCTTCTATGCGGCGGAACAGGTCAACACCCCGGTCACGCATCGCATCGTCATTCGGTGGCTCGATTGGGTTGACACGACACACGTCATTTTCCGCATCACGAGGCGGCCGGATGAGAGCGAAATGGTTGAACGGTTCCGGGTGCGGCGCGTGATGCCGATCGATGGCCGCCAGCGATTCCTGCGGCTCGATTGCGAACTGGAGAAGCGCGTCTGATGGCCCTTCTGCACATCACGGTGCCCGGCGGCTGGACGATCGTCGCCGGCAAGCAGCAGGTGCGCGCCGTCATGCGGGGCGTCGGTGCCGAGGTGGTGGCGCGCGCCCGTGCCCTGATCCGGGCGGGCAGCAGAAAGCACCCCTCAGCCCCTGGCGAGCCACCGCGGAGCGTCTCGGGAAAGCTGGCGCGGTCGATCCGCGCCCGGGTCTGGAAGGATGGCGAGGGCGTCACGATTCGCGCCTCCGAGTTCTACGCCCTGTTTCTTTCCCGTGGCGCGAAGGGTGGCGGTGGTGACACGCACAACCCGGTGAACTTCGTCCCGTCGAACTTGGCCGGGCCTCGCCGTATGAAGCGGAGCGCCATCTCGAAGAAGCGCATCCTGCTGCCGCGGCCGTTCCTGGAGCCGGCGCTCGACCAGGCTATCGCGAACGGCCTAGCCGACCGGGTGCGCGTCGCCGTGATGAGCGGCCTCAAATTTCAGAGGGGCAGGAAGTCCGGCTGATGGATATCTCGTTGGTGATCGAGCAGCTCCGGCGCTACTGCCCGGAGCTGGGTGGGCGCGTTGGCGGCGCGGCCGACTTCGAGACCGGGGTCGAGTCCGTCATTGCGATCACCGATCCGGCGACGGGCAAGTTCGTCTATCCGGCGGCCGTGGTGATCCCGCTGGAGGATGAGGCCGGCAGCAACGACCTGTTGGACGGCAATCTCCAGATCGTCACCGAGACCATCGGCGTCATTGTCGAGTTCGACGCCTCGGCCGATCGGCGCGGCCAGGCCGGCGTCAGTCCGGTCGAGGCGATGAAGTACGCGCTGTTCCGCGCGCTGCTAAGCTGGGTGATCGACCCGGAGCGAGGCGCGCGCGGGCTCTACTACGCCGGCGGCGAGCTGCTGACCTTCGATCGCGCCCGTCTGTTCTGGATGTTCCGGATGAGCTTCGAGGCGACCATCAGCGATGCCGATGGCTTCGTGCCGCGCGGCGATCCGCTGACGAACGTCACAGAGACAATTCAGCCTGACGATCCGATCAAACTCGCAACGCCGATCGTGGCCGAGGAAGCGGTCGGCGGGACGGTCGCTGTCTGGGGCGGGTTCGTTTGGGACGATGGAGACGTGTGGGGATGACGATCGCGACCGGCGACGAGGCGCTCGCGGCTGATGTCGGGGCCGTGCAGGCGAACGCGGCCTCCGCTCTCACGGCGGCAGGAACGGCGCTGGCGAACTCGGCGACCGCGCTTTCGAACTCCGTCGCGGCGCAGGCCTCGGCCAGTGCTGCGGCTGCGCTCGCGGCCGTCGCGTTGTCGGTGCCGGCGCTGGACGTGGTTTCGTCGGTGACGTCGACCGATACCGTTCCGATCGGACAGGGCGGCAGCACCGTCGCGGTGACCCTCCAGACCCTGCTCAATCCGGAGACGATCGACCTTTTGGCGACGGCCAACCCCGCCGCCGACACCGACACCTTCCCGAGCGGCCAGGGGAGCAACGTGCTGCTGCGGCAGACCTTGGCGGCCGTCTGGTCGCTGATGGCGTCGCATCTGCCGGACTATCACCAGCCCGTGGTGGAGCTGACCGCAAACACCAACCTCGACGGATCGACGCACAACAATCGGCTGCTGATCTGTAGCCAGGGCATCACGATCACGCCGACGGGGACAATGGGCAGCGGCTTCGTCTGCGACGTGGTCAACGTGAGCGGGTCGAACGTGACCCTCGGGGCGGGGATCACCACCAGCAACGCCGGCAACGTCCTGCCGACCGGCGAATCCGCGCGGATCGTCGCGGCCACCTATAGCGGCGGCACGGTGAATTTCGCGACGCTGTCGGCCGGCAGCGGCGGCGCGGCACCAGCCACGCCGGGCCAGGTCACCGGGCTTACCGCTTCCGGCGCCACGGCCTCGACCATGACGCTGTCCTGGACGGCGCCGGGCAGCGGCGGAACGCCAACGGCCTACACGGTGAATTACCAGGTCACTGGCGCCGGTTCGTGGACTTCGGCGACGACCAGCGCCAGCGCGTCTCCCTTCACGGTGACCGGGCTTTCGGCCTCGACCTCCTATGAGTTTGAGGTTATCGCGACCAACAGCGGCGGCAGCGGCACGGCGTCATCGACGGTCACTGCCTCGACGGGTGCGGCCACTGCGGCGCCCGGCGCCCCGACGAACCTTGCGGCGAGCGAGGCGACCAGCAGCACGATGGAGCTGACCTGGAGTGCGCCGGGGAGCGGGGGCACCGTCTCGGGCTACTCGGCCTATTTCAAGCTGCACTCGGGCAGCACCTGGTCGCTGGCGACGGCGGGCCTGGCCGCGAACGCGACCAGCTACACGGTGACCGGCCTCGCGTCGGGCACGTCCTACGATTTCTATGTCGCCGCGAACTCGACCGGCAGCGGCAGCACGGCATCGAGCACGGTGACCGCATCCACCGCGACGATCGCCGGCCCGAACGCGGTGACCGCGCTCGCCGCCGGTACGGTGACCAACTTCACCGTGCCGCTGTCGTGGACGGCGCCGGCGATCGACGGTTCGCACGGCGCTGCCGCAACCTATACGATCCAGTATCGTATCAACGGCTCTACGAATTGGGCGACTGCGGCGAGCGGGATTGCGACTGCCTACTACACGGTGACGGGCCTGATCGCCGGGCTGGAGTACCAGTTCAACGTGTTCGGGGTGAATGCGGCTGGCAGCGGTTCCGGCACGACCACCACGGGCACGCCAGGGCCGGCGCTCGGCACCCTCACCTATTGGGGCACCGGCGGCTACCCGAACGCTCCGGTGACGCACGGCACGACGGGGGCGATCGCCAACTTCACCGTCAGTTCGTCGGTCGCCTCGGCGAGCTTCGGCTGGTCGGCAACCCAGGTCGATCCGCCGGCGACGTTGCAGGTGATGACGTTGTACAACGGAAATCCCCTGGTCTATGGCTCCTACTCCGCGAACATGCCCGCATCGGCCGGCACCTGGTACGGCTGGATGATCTTCTACGACAGCGGCGGCGACGCGGTGTTCGCGGTGATCGCGACGACCGGGCAGACGATGCAGAACGGCACGGCGATCACGCCGGGCGTCACCGCGACATGAGCGTTTTCCAGAGCAAGCCGGGCGCGTCACAGGGCCTCGGCGCGGGCCAGATATTGTTGGCCGCGCCGCTGACCGGCACCGTCTCGCCACCGCCGCCGCCTCCGGTCACCTCGGCGACGCCGGGGAGCATCACGGGGCTTTCCGGCTGGTGGGACGCGGGCGCCGCCGCCAACATGGTGAACGCTGGCGGCGTGCCGCTGGCGAGCCTGTCAGGCGGCTCTGTGGCCGCCCTTACGGACCTGTCGGGGTCAAGCCGCGCAATGGTGCCCAGCCTCGCCGTGCAGGCCGCGCCGCGCATCAACGTCCTGCTGGGCGGGGCGGGCCTACCGACTGCGATGCCGGCCGGCGCCGGGCTGGCGCCGCTGCTCGATCCGCGCGTCAGCTTCGCCGTGAACGGGCTTTCGATGGGGTCGGGCAGCTCGTGGACCCGGTATCTGGTCTGGACCCGCCCGAACTTGCGCACCGGCACGAGCTACAACGCCAATCCGGTGGCGCTGCTGACCATCGCCTCGACCGTGGTGCTGGCGCTGGACAGCATCGTCGCCGGCCGCCTCGTGCTGTTCCCTGGCGCGTCGCAGACCGTCCTGTCGGTGACGATGGAGCGGCGGCACACGCACAACGTCATCCTGCGCTACACCGTCGGCGCCGGGGTGGACGCCTGGCTTGACGGCGTGAAGGTGGCGAGCGCCGTCGCCAACCCGCTGCCGAGCATCGACGCCGGAACGCTCACCTTCCTGTCCGACACGACCTCGACCGGATCGGCGCAATGTTGGTTCAACGAGGCGGCGACCTGGGAGCGGGCGTTGTCATCGGCGGAGGTGACCACGCTGATTACCGCCTCGGCGCGCTGGCTGTGCGGTGCGCGGCGTGGCGTGAACGTCCTGGTGATCGGGCAGAGCAACGCGGTCAATTCGCTGTCGGATGGCGCTTGGAACCTGTGCGCGCAGGGCCTTGCCTGGCACCTGGGCGCGGCAAGCTATGGCGTGATCGGCAACCAAGGCAGCTCGGCCTACACGGCGATCGGCGGCCACGGCATCTACAACGTGCGCCAGCCGACCGGCACCGGCGGAATTTATATCGCCGGCAACTTCCTGGCGGACCCTGGCGACGGCTCCAACCCGGGCGGTTGGCGCCTCGGCACGGACGGCCTCGCAGTCGAGGCGTATCTCGCCGAATGGTCCGCTGCTGACCTGGCGGACATCGCTGCGATCGTGTGGCCGTGGTTCGAAAGCGACAGCACGCGCGAATATAGCGAGGGGGCGTTCTGGCAGGCCGGCGCGCAGAACTTCCTCGCCTTGGTCCGCAACATGCTCGGCCGCTCGGCCGCGTCGCTGCCGCTGGCCTGGTGGGACCCGATCGCGTTTTGGACGAACCCCGGCATCCTGATGATCCGAAACGAGATGCCGGTGACGTCATTGCTGTCCGCGCAGAACGCGGTCCGCGCGATGCCGCTCACGGCCGACAGCAATCCGCGCGGCGCGACCTGGGACGCGAACACCGGCCTGATCACGGCGGCGGGCGACAACAATCACCTGGACGCGACTGACAATCTTCGGCTGGGCCAGGTCTCGGCCGGCCCAATCGCGCGGGCGGTGCTGGCGTCCAGCGGTGGCGATAGCATCACCGCGATACCGTCCGGCGTGCCGAGCGTCGGGCCGACGATCACCCACGCCTACCGGCAGAGCAACACGGTGATCATCGTCACCGTGGCGCACAATGCCGGCACCGACCTGATCGTGCCGCTGCAAGCGGTGAACGGGGTCGGCTGGGCGGTGATGGATGGCGGCAATGAAGCGAGCCCCGGCACTATCCGAACGGCGACGGCGTGTGCGCGCGTCGATGCGACGCATCTCCAGGTGACACTCGGATCGGCGCTGACCTCGGCCAGCTCGGGGTGCCTGCTGTTCTACCCCTACGGCAACACCTGGATTTATCGCGGCAACGCGGTGACCGACAATTCCGCGTCGGTGGAGCGGCCGGCCGGGTGGGACATCGGCGCGGACCTCGGCAGCGGCTGGGATTGGAACCTGCCTGTGCAGGCGACCGATACGCCGATCCAGCTCAGCGATAGCCCAACATAGTAGGAGGGTCTGATTTGCGGGGAAGCAGGCTGTGTGCACCAAGTCCTTGTTTTCTGGGCGCGCCACTCAGTGATGAGGGGTACGGAGCAATTATCTTGCCCCTGCCGCGAGAAGCAGTTCCCTTATGTCGTTATAGCCATTCCGGGATGCGATGCTCAACGCCGTGAACCCCTGCCTCGTCTTTGCATTGACGTCGGCCTTGTTGGCGAGAAGCAATTGCACGACCTCCTTATGGCGATACGCGGAGGCATTCATCAAAGCGGTGAAGCCGTCCTCGTCCTTCGCGTTGACATCGGCCCCTTTAGCAATCAACAACTGCACTATCTCTGTGTGGCCATGTGTGGCGGCAAAGTTCAAAGCGCTGGTGCCAATTGAATAAATCTCGGCCGTGCCTCCAAAACCGGCGCCAAGCTTCATTGCAGTTACTATCTGTGCTGTCGTCCTTAGGTTGACGTCGGCCCCCTTAGCAAGCAGCAACTGCACGATCTCCTTGTCGCCATTTGAAGAGGCAATCATCAGCGCAGTTTGGCCACTATTATCCCTTGCGTTGATGTCGGTCCCCTTGGCAAGCAAGGAGGTAACGGCAGACAGATCACTGCGCCCCGCGGCGTCATGAATCGCGCCGCAAAAGGCGGAAGTGCTCCAAGCCATCGCGACCAGCATGACGGCCGCGAGGCGGCAGGCCTTCAGAGTCGACTTCATTTGCACGGCAAACATTCTTCAGCTCCACCGCTACCGAATCCCCAACCAGCCCAGCGACCGACCCTCGGCAACAAGCCGCGGCAACGCGCCGCAGCCGGCCGTCGCAGGTAACTTCTGCACTACTGAGGTACACAATGTTCGTCAAACCGGGACACCGGCAGGATGATCCTGCCCTCCCCTTGATCGTGCGCGGGCCAAACAGGCGGCTGTTGTCGCCGCAGGGCGAGAACGTGCCCGAGATCACTTTCTGGTATCGCCGGCTCCGCGATGGCGACGTGGTGCTGGCCGAGCCACCGCCGCCGCCAGCGCCTCGACCGACTGCCGCTGTCGCCGTGGTTCCGCCGGTGGTCGACCAAGCTGCGGCGCGCACGGCGGCCGACGCTTTCGCGTGGCCAGCCGCCAGCGAACCGATCCCGCCGGCTGCGGCCGAGCATGACGATGCGGCGCCGCTTCCAACCCATGCCGAACCTTTGGCGGAGACCAAGCCGTGAGCGAGAGCCTCGCATTCAAGTATTTCCCGTGGCAGTACTGGCGGCCGTCCGGCGTCAACGCCGAGTTTGACGCCAGCCAGGCGAACACCGCGACGCAGAATGCGCGCGCGCTGCTGATCGGCCAGATCACCAGTTCGGGCACCGCAACCCCGAACGTCGCGGTGCAGGCTTACAGCCAAACCCAGGTCAACGGGCTGTGCGGTCTGAACTCGATGCTGGCGCTGAAATATGCCGCCTACCGCTTGATGGACCCATTCGGGGAGGTGTGGCTCGGGCCGGTGGCGGATGCTGGCGCGGGAACCGCGGCAACCGGGAACATCAGCTTCACCGGCCCTGCGACTGCCGCCGGCACGCTGCCGCTGTATCTGATGGGCGTGTCGATCCCGGTTGCAGTGAACAGCGGCGACACCGCCTCGACCATCTCGACCAACGCAGTTGCCGCGATCTCCGCTGCGATCGGGGTGGCATGCACGGCGGCGATCGACGTCACGCACGCCTACCAGGTCGATCTGACCGCGCTCCACAAGGGCCTGGCGCAGAACGACATCGACATCCGGTTCGCCTATCGCGGCGCACAGAACGGCGAGATCATCCCGCCCGGCGTCGGATACACGATCACCGCAATGTCGGGCGGTGCGAGCAACCCGGTCTTGACCACGCTGTTGTCGAACCTTGGCGTGCAACTCTTTGACTACATCGATCTCCCCTACACCGACACGACCAGCCTGAATGCGCTGGCAACGTTCCTCTCCGATTCATCCGGACGCTGGGCGGCGGAGACGATGTTGTATGGGCACGTCTTCTCGGCCTATCGCGGCACCTTCAGTGCCCGGACAACCTTCGGCACGGCGCGCAACGACCAGCACGCGACCATCCTTGGCTTTTATGACAGCCCGACGCCGGCCTGGCTGGAGGCATCAGACTGGTGCGCCGCGCATGTCATCCGGCTGCGGGTCAACCCGGCGCAGGGCCTCGCGACGCAGCAGCTCAACTTGCTGCCGCCGCCGATCGCCTCGCAGGACACGCCGGGGGAGCGCAACACCCTGCTGTTCGACGGGGTCAGCACGTGCACCGTGGATGCGGCCGGCGTCTGCCGGATCGACCGCTCGATCACCACCTATCAGAGCAATGCGAGCGGCCAGCCAGACAACTCGTATCTGAACACGAACATTATGTTCCAGGCGATGTACGCGGCCCGCTACATCGCGATCCAGATCACGAGCCAATTCATTGCCCCCGGCAAGATCCTGGTCAGCAACGGAACCCTGATCCCGCCCGGATCTCCTGCCACCACGCCGAACGCGATGCTGGGTTCGGTGATCGCGATCTATGCCTACCTGGCGAGTATCTTCATCGTCCAGAACGTGCAGACCTTCGCACAAAATGCCACGGCCGGGCCGGGAACGAAGGGGCAGGTCCTGATGTATCTGCCGCTCGATTTCAGCGATCAGGTCATCAACGTGGGCCTCCTCATTCAATTCAGGCAGAGCACGTAAAGGGGGCTGATCCATGTCCGGAACATTGGCACCGAGCACGCCGACCAATCGTCGGCTCGCCGGCATCACGGCGGCGAGCGTCAACGGCAGTGCGATCTCGGTCATTGAATTCATCTGGGACCCGGCGAACGTCGAGAACTCGACAATGAGCAGCCTGTCCGGGGTGGATGGCTACGACCAGAAGCCAGTGGCACCCTACATCTCGGGCAAGTTCCGCGACACCGGAACGAACAGCGTCACGTCGTTCACCGGGCTTAGCAATGCGACCGTCGTCTTCCTGCTGGCGAACGGCAAGCAGATCGTCGGGCATAACCTCTGGTACGTCGGCCGCCCCGGTGTGAACGGAGCCGACGCGGGATTCGATTTCCGGTTTGAAGGGGTAGCCGGAACCATCATGGAAATTGGAGCAAGCTCATGACCGAATGGGTGCCTGTGCCAGAGCCGATCGTCTGGACGCTGCCGAAGCCGCAGATGCATGGCGGGATGCAGTTCACCAAGCTGACCGTGGGTGCGCCGACCTCGGAGGACGTGTTGAAGGCGACCGCCGTTCACGGCGCGACCGGCCTCGACGTGACCCTGCGCATGCTGGAGTCGGCTTCTGCCGAGCATGTCCCGTACGACGTGCTGAAAGTGCAGCCGCACTGGTTCAACCAGCAGATCGCGGATTACCTGGAGGAGTTCGTGGGCGCGCCAGCCCCCGACCCTTTGGAGAGCTGGCGGGCCGCGCGGCGCAAGGCCGTGCTGGCCGAGGCCGCGGCCGAGGCTTTGGCGGCGGAGCAAGCGGCGAAGGCCGCCGCCGCGCTGGCGGCAGCAGCGGCGCCGGCCTCCTGATCCTGCTCGCCCGGTCGGGCGAGCTGGAGATCCACGCGGCGAAGGTCGGCCGCTTCTATGGCGACGGCCTGCGGTGGGCGTTGACCCTGCCGCTTTCCGCGCTGCTGCGCTGGGCGAGCCTGATGCCGCGAATCACGGAGCGCGAACGTGGCGGGTAAGTCAGCCGGGTTCGCAATCGGCGTCGGCATCAACGACGCCGCGAGTGCGGGCCTCGATGCGATCAACAAGCGCATCGCCGC
>Ga0209415_10007390_pt1 | contig 19207 bp, 8 predicted proteins | sample PeaSoiSIISIP2007_FD_187696 | JGI IMG/M metagenome (GOLD analysis project Ga0209415, IMG submission 187696) | Peat soil microbial communities from Weissenstadt, Germany - SII-SIP-2007 (SPAdes) (version 2) | ecosystem: Environmental > Terrestrial > Soil > Wetlands > Peat | place: Germany... | reverse complement strand
GTCAAGCTTGAGCTCGTGGTTCCTTCCGGCCGCTTCGACGAGGTCGTCAAAACCCTTACCGCCGCCGCCCGCACCGGCAAAATCGGCGACGGCAAAATCTTCGTCTACGACGTAGCCGAAGCCATCCGGATTCGCAATGACGACCGCGGCGAATCTGCCCTTTAGCGATTCGGTGATCTCACTCGCCGAGCGCACCGCGCAGGTGGATCGCCTCGTCATCGAAAGTGGCACTCCGTTGCACGGAGCGACAGGCATTCTTGCCTGTGTGCCTTCCGGCCTTGCCATCCTCGCGGTCGGCGGTTACGGCCGCCGCCAGTTGTTTCCCTACTCCGACGTCGACCTCCTGCTCCTCTTCGAATCCGAGCGCCTCGCGCAAGCCCACAAAGAAGCCATTTCCGCCTTCCTTCAACGCCTCTGGGATTCCGGCCTGCGCGTCAGCCACTCCGTGCGCACTCCCGCGGAATTGAGCGAAGTGCACGATCACAACATCGAGCTGGACGTCAGCCTGCTCGACCAGCGCTACCTGGCCGGCGACCGCGGCCTCTATGCCGAGCTGGCCCGCCGCCTTCCGCGCTTCATCCACGCCAGCCGCGAGCCGCTCATCCGCAACCTCGCGCAGCTCACCCGCGAACGCCACGCCAAGTACGCCGGCACGTTCTATCATCTGGAGCCGAACGTCAAGGAAACTCCCGGCGGCCTGCGCGACTACCAGCTCATCTGCTGGCTCGAGAAGCTGCACCAGACCGGCGAAGAGCCCGGCCCCGAGCTGCAGGAAGCCTTCCAGCACTTCGCCCGGCTCCGCTGTCTTCTGCATACGCAGTCGGGCCGCGACAACAACGTGCTCTCTTTCGACGCGCAGGATACCATCGCCGAACAGTGGCGCGAGGGCGATTCCGCCGGCCTCATGCGCGAGTATTACCGCTACTCCCGCTCCATTTTCCGCGCCGCCATCCATACGCTGGAATCCAACGAGGCCCAGTCGAGCGCCCTCTTCGCCCAGTTTCGCGACTGGCGCGCGCGCCTCTCCAATGCCGACTTCAGCGTGCATCGCGAGCGCGCCCATTTCCGCGCTCCGCAAGCCCTCGATGTGGAGCCCGAGCTGGCGCTGCGCCTCTTCGAGTTCGTGGCGCGGCACGGCTTCCGCATCTCGATCGAGGCCGCGCAGCGCATCGAAGCGCGCATCGGCGCCCTGCGCGCGCATTTCGCCGAGCCGCGGCCCATCTGGCAGGCGTTGAGCCAGATCCTCACGCTCCCGCACGCGCCCCTGGCCGTGCGTGCCATGCACGAAACCGGCGTGCTCTCCGTCCTCTTCCCCGAGATGGAGCAGATCGAGTGCCTGGTGGTGCGCGATTTCTACCATCGCTATACCGTGGACGAGCACACGCTCGTAGCTCTCGAGCGCCTGTGCGGCGCCCGCAACTCCTATGCCTCGCTCTTGGCCGAGGTGCGCCAGCCGGCCGTGCTGATGTTCGCCGTGCTGTTCCACGATTCCGGCAAGGGATCGCGCGGCGAAGGGCATGTCGACGCCTCCATGCGGCTCGCGCGCGGCGCCATGTCGCGCATCGCGATGCCGCAACAGGACCGCGAGACCGTCCTCTTTCTGATCCGCAAGCACCTGGATCTCTCCGCCGCCCTCCAGTCGCGCGATGTCTTCGATCCGCAGACCATCCGCGACGTGGCGCACGAGATCGAGACCGTCGAGCGTCTCAAGGCGCTCACGCTGCTGACCTATGCCGATATCAGCGCCGTCAATCCCAGCGCCATGACGCCCTGGCGCGCCGAGCAGTTGTGGCAGCTCTACTTGATGGTCTACAACGAGCTGACCCGCGAGCTCGAGAGCGACCGCATCGAGTCCGTTCCCACGGGCCCGCCCGAGCAGCTCGAATTTCTGCGCGGCTTCCCCACGCGTTACCTGCGCACCCACACCGAAGCCGAAATCCGCGAGCATATGGCGCTCGAGGAGAAGAGCCGCAAGCGCGGCGTGGCGGTGGAGATTCGCGGCCTGGAATCGGCCTGGCAGATGACGCTCGTGGCAGCCGACCGTCCCGGCCTGTTCGCCGCGGTTGCCGGAACGCTCGCCGCATTCGGCATGAACATCCTCAAAGCCGAAGCCTTCTCCAACCGCCGCGGCTTGGTGCTCGACACGTTCACCTTCGCCGACCCGCTGCGCACGCTCGACCTGAACCCCACGGAGCTCGACCGCCTGCGCACTACCGCCGAGCGCGTGATCGCCGCCAAGACCGACGTGAAGGAGTTGCTGCGCAGCCGCCCCAAGCCCACGCTCCCCAGCCGCAAAGCCCGTATCCCCGCCGCGGTATCGTTCAACTCCGAGGCCAGCAACACCGCGACCCTGGTGGAAATCGTAGCCGAGGACCGCCCCGGCCTCCTCTACGACTTGGCCTCCGCCATCTCGTCGAACGGAGGCAACATCGAGGTGGTCCTGATCGACACCCAGGCGCACAAGGCCATCGACGTCTTCTACGTCACCGCCGAAGGCCGCAAACTGCCCCCCGACAAACAGCAGATCCTGGGCGAAGCCCTCCGCCGCGCCTGCGGGTCTTAGGTGGGACAGGCCTTCCGCCTGTCTTGGGCCGGGGCTTTTAGCCCGGCCCTGCCGATGGCGTGAGAAGGGCGTAAGATCAGCTGTCACACTTCCGTAGCCGTCTGTTAACCTCCACGTGATCACCCCCATGTAGAATAGCCTCATCATGCGCAGACTTCTTCTCCTCCTTTTCACCTCCGCCGCGGCCTTCGCTGCCGGCCAGAAGATCGTCGGCGGGCCCGTCGCAGTCAACGTCACGGCCCGCACCGCCACCGTAGTCTGGATCGTACAGACCGACGAGGCGACCCTTCGTCCCGCCACGGGCGGTGCCGCAAAAACAGCCCCCTCGCTCCACATGGAGAAGACCACCTTCACCGGATTGCAGCCGGCCACGCGGTACGAATACAACGTCTCCGGACAGGAAGCGGGCAAAGGCTCTTTTCTAACCCCGCCAGCCACCCCCGCGCAAACGCCGGCCGCCACCGCGCCGGCGCCAACAGCCGCCAAGCCATACTACTTCGTCGTCTACGGCGACACGCGCACGCGCCACGACGTACACCGCCGCGTAATGGCAACTCTCCTGAAGCACGGCATTCCCGACTTCGTCGTGCACACCGGCGACCTCGTGGAAAACGGCAACGACTCCGCCCAGTGGCCCATCTTCTTCGATATCGAAGGGGAGCTCCTGCGTCAGACCGCATTCTTTCCCGTATTGGGCAATCATGAACGCAACAGCCGCAACTACTACGAGTTCTTCCAGGTCGAAACGCCCTACTATTCCTTCAATTGGGGCACTGCGCACTTCCTCATGATCAATAGCGATGTCGCCAACGTGTCCGCCAGCCCCGGCGTCCAGGAGTCGTTCTGGGCCGAGCAGACCCGCTGGATGGAGGAAGATCTCGGCAAGAACCAGGCCGCCGATTTTCGCTTCGTGGTCGCGCATCATCCGCCATTCAGCGCCGTGAAGCGCCGCCAGGACAGCCAGCCCAAAATGACCGCCCTCGTGCCGCTGCTCGAGAAGTACCACGTCACCGCGGGCCTCTTCGGACACGACCACAACTATCAGCACTATTTGAAGAACGGCATCCACTACATCGGCACCGGTGGCGGCGGAGCGCCCCTATACGACGTGGACATCCCGGCCCCCGGGATCACCGTGAAGGTGATGAGCACCGAGAACTTCGTAACCTTCAACGTCGATGGCAAGGTCGCCCGCGTCGAGGCCATCGACGCCGAAGGCAAAACCATCGACCAGTTCGAACTCCACGGCGGCGCGCAGCGTTAAGCGATCGGATCGGTCGTGCGCCAGCGTGCCGGAGTGCCCTCGGGGCCGGACACTTTCCAGGAACCCCTGGACAACCCACTGATTCTGAATGCCTTGGTGGGGCAGGCTTCAGCCTGCCGCCGGCTTTCAGCCGGTGCCCTCGGGCCCCAAAGGTTCCTGCGGCCAGAGAAGCGATCGTCCCCGGCTCGTGTCGACGCTTCTCTGCCACGGCGTTGCCGGAACTGAGTGCGCCCATAATCGAGCACCCAGCCTACAAATGGAACGCCTTCACGACGAACATCGCAACGTCCCCACGCGAAACCGGATTATTGGGACCGTAAGTCGTCCCGGTCGCCAGGCCCAACTCCCGCATCTCCTGGACGTAAATGAAGAATTCGTTGCCCCCATTCACGTCCGTGAAGAACGGCGCGCTCGGCAGCAAGCTCTGGAAGTTGTCGCCGCCCGCGCCGGCGCCCAGCAGTGACGTCGCGAAGAGGTTGCCCATCTTGGCCCGAATGAGGAATTCAGCAATCTGCCCGCGTGTCACCAGGTCGTTCGGGCAAAACCGGACCACGGCGTTGTCCCCGTGAGCCTGGCAGGGGCCGCTTACGGGCTTGGCGTAGCCGCGCCGCCCCATCACTTCGATGTAGCGCATCAGCATTGCGTTGGTCACCCACGGGAATCCGTGAAAATCCCCTGGCGCGAACGGGTTGTCGATCTTGGACCCCCCCGATCCCAGGTCGCCGAAGATGCTGGCCGCCGTCCCCGGCGGAATTCCGGGGCAAGTCGCCAACCCCGATGGATCGCCGCTCGTGGCGCACAGGAAGTTGGTAACCGCCGTCTCGTCCATTTGCCCCCGCACCAGCCAATAGGCCGCCTCCGCACGAGTGATGGAATCGTCCGCATCACCCGCGGCTGGCGCGAGATTCAGATTCTCCGCGATCTGAATCCACGGGAAGGCGCTGCTCCCTTGCTGCACATCGCCGAAGAAACGATGGTCGCGGCCGCCGTCGCCGTTGTCCGGAGAATCCGTCAGGAAGTTGAGGCCGAAGTTGGCGATCGCGGTTCCCCACTGCCCTGGGCCGGGAATCGTCGCCAGCCGCTGCTTCGCAAATGCGCCATAGGCCCACAAGCTACCGTCGTTCGGGTCGGTGGAGGCGCCGCCCCTGTCGCCCCATGGAATCAACGGGCACATACCGCCCGGCGGCGTGAGGCCGCTGTTGTCGGTAAACGTGAGGGGGACGCCGCTGCCTGCGGCCTTGGCAGTGGAGCCGGTGCACAGGCCCATCCCCGGACAGGTCGAAACAATCCCCGAGAGAGTGATCTTGTTGCTTAGAGTGATTGCGCCGTTGCTGCCGAAGCCGCTCACGGTGGTGTTCTCCGGGATCAGACCTGTGGATGTAAAGGAGATCGTCCGGCCAATCGGCATGGGCCCGGCCAAGGCCCTGTCAAGCTGGACCTGGAATGTCGTTCCGTTGGTCACCGTTCTGACGATGGTCGCCCCGTCCGGCAGCACGTCGGTGCTGAAGATCATTAGGAGGGCTCCGGTTACTGCAGCGGGATGGCTCAGCGTGATGGTGGTTCCGTTAGCGCCGTTACCGGCCGTGACGATTGTGCCTCCCTGACATGCGTTCGGCGCCGTCCCCGCGGTAGAGGCACAGTCCACTGTATCGCCGGCGAAAATGTAGCCGCCGCTGGAGGTAGGAGCGGGAACCGTCGCGGTGGTGCTTCCGGCTTGAAACGACACGTTGATCGCCACCGTTGCCGACGCGGCAGTCACCGTCATTCCGGGAGCCAGATTGGCCAGGCTCGTGACCCCGATGAGTCCTATGAAACCCGCGCCCGCGCAGGGAACGCCGTGCGGGCAGCCGTACGCGTTCTGCAGGCCGGCTGTGGTCGCCGTAACATTGGCTCCGGTAACCTGGGCCCCCACATTTACTCCGGCAGGCGGAGCATTCCCTACCGTGATCTGGTTGGACCCGTTCGGCAGCAGGCTTGCGAGTTCGCTCGTGGCAGGCCCCTGCGTCGTGAACGAAAGAGAGTCGTTATTGAAGTTGCTCGTGGCCGCGCCCGTGGCCGTGCTCCAGGTGACACTGGTATTCGGCGTCACCTGGGACACCACCGAACCCGGCGGAACTCCGAATCCATTGATGAACATCCCGGGCTGAATCCCGTTCGTATTGACTATGTTCGTGATGGTCCTGCTGCCCGTCGTCAAATTCCCATACACGTTGATGCTTCCCGAGCACGGGACCGTGGTGAAGATCGTGCCCACGTACGGATCGACATACGGCTCGACCGTGTCGTAGGCATCGTCGCCTGGTCGGAAACCCCACAGCGACGGAAAGTTATTTGAGAAGACGCCTGTCTGGTTGCCCGGCCCTCCGGTGGTCATACCCACGAACAGTTTCTCCAGCCATGCGAAAACGTTGAGGGGGGACACCCCTCCGCTGCCGGCCACGTCCGCCGGGCTGTCGAACATCGGCGCGTAGAAGCCGAAGCCGCTGGGGTCCCCGCTCGGGTCGGGTTCGTTCGGCCCGTTGAACCAACCATATTCCTGAGCCAGGATTGCCGCGGTCAGCGCGCTGCCGCCGGCGCTGTACGCGCACGACGGCCCGGAATTCGTGGGACAGTTGCGAAGAACGTCGTACAGAACCGTACTGGTGCCGAGGGGATTTCCCGAGTGGTCGAAGGGACGCACCGAACGGTCCTCGTACAGAAGGCCTTCCCGATAGATGACCTGTGCCGGCCGTGAGTCGCCCACAAACAACCGGTTGTTGGTTTCGGGAGTACCGTCGTCTGCGTTCCCCTGGCCTACCGGGTTGGGGTTGGTCACCTGGGCCGCGACGGTTGCCGCGCTGCTCTGTAACGGTCCCAAAACCGGCACATCGGGAACCTGGCCCCCACCCGAAGCGCCGCAGTAGAAGAGACCTTCCACGCCGGCATTGATCGCCGACGATGGACAGGAGAAGACTATGGGCTGCAGCAGGATCTGGTTGGAGTTGACCACCGCCCCGGTGTTGCTGAAGACCTGGTGCCCTACCAGGTAATCAATCGGCGTGAAGACACCGGCGGCCGGCCCGTCGGCCTTCGGGGCAACCTGCGCATCGAAGCTGGCCAGCGCACGGCCGCGGAGGTTGCCCGGCTCCCAGTAAATCGCTCGGATGGGCTGCGTCCGGGCGTTCGCCGGTCCGCTCGGAGCGCAGGGACCCACCGGCGCGGCGACGTTGCAGCCCGCTACTTCCGTAAGCGTTCCGGTGGCGATATTGTCGGACAGATTGACCGCCCCGCAACCCCCCGGCTCGCACGCGGGCGGTTGCGTCGTGGGCGGCGCAATCGCGTTATAAAGGTACAGCTTGGGCACCGTAACCACGCGCGTTCCGGCGTACGGTCCCAGGGAAAAAGGCAGGTTGTCCGCTCCGGTTCCGGAAAACGAAGGCAGAGTTCCTTCGGGGGCATTGTTGTTCATCTGGTCCACAACCGGGGCAACCAGCGTGATGTTGTCGTGGTCGATCCCCATGCGCGCGGCGGTCGGGAAATAGTTGGTGCAGCTTCGTTCGGTACCGCCGGCACCGGTGGTATAGGGGACGGCAGGCCCGCCGTTCGGGCAGAATGGCGCCGACACAAACGGGATTCCGGATTGGCCGCCGGTGGTGACCATCCCCGCCGTGCCCACCACGCCATTCCCCAATGCGGTTGGTGCGGTGCTGTAGGAGAGGTTGACCGGTATCGTGTAATAGAACCAGTTCGCCACAGCGAAGCTCGGTTGGTTGCTGCCCCCGATCTGCGCGATCGTCGTGGGCGTAAACAGCGGACCCGCCGCGAACTGGGACAGTTTTGACACGATCAGGACGAAGTTTGAGCGGTGGCCGGGAATATTGGTGACGGTAAACAGGACCACGAACCGGCCCTGCAACTGGTCGTAGCGGATCGATAGGTTGTCGATCGTGCACTGGTAGCTGGGTCCCGACGGGCAGAGAGGCGCAAGATTCGCTATTCCCAGCCATGTGTCCATCCAAGCCGTTTCCATCGCGGGGTAGTTCAGGGGATTCGCTGCGCCGGTATTCCCCGACCCGTTCGGGTTGGCATAACGCGCAATGCTCTTATTGACCACAACGAAAATGTCGTTCGGCCCCACGGCGACTTGCGGCTGCCGGGGAGCCGTCACATACGGCGGCTGGCTGTAATAGTTCGTTGGGGTGCCGGGAGTGCTGAGCACGTCCCAATATTTGAAAGTGCCGTTCGGGCCGGGTGACGGCGCAACCGCCGCCGGACCGCCGGCTGAACCATACGTAAAACTGTTTTGGGTAACCGAGCCACCCGGGTTCACCTGGCTCATGGTGACCCCCTGTTGCGCGGAGGCGAGTCCCGGGGCCAGGACTAGAACCAACAATGCTGCACCTCGAATTCCGAAATCCATTTCGTTTCCTCCTGAACTTGGCCGTTAGCGCACGTTTTCCGCCGAATGGCGCGCAGGCCGAATTATAGGGGAACCACCAGTGGCCCGTCAAGCGGAAATCCGTCGAAGTTATTGACTCCAAGATATTTAGCGAAGCACATGACGCCTGGTACGTGAGCTTCGTTGGTCCGCCCGAAACACGGTCACAAAGGAACGACATTTATTTTTCAGGACACTTTCACTCATTCTAAACCGCTTACGCGCACCTCGCCGCGCCGAGCAGCCGGGTTGCCGCATACCTGTCTGCTAGCTTTAAATCAGGAAGGGATTTGCGCTCCGGCCCTACCAACACACTATGGAAACGGCGATAACATTCATCCGGCCAAAGCACCGGCAGCCAGCCCCCATCGGCCCCTGGGCGACACAACTTGTGTCGCCGAATTCCAACAAGTCATTTGTTTTCAGTGAAGAAATATCTTTCCGCGACACAACTTGTGTCGCCGCGCATTGTGGGACAGGCGCTTCCGCCTGTCAACCCGCACCAGGCATTCCGGAAGAATCCGTCGGAAGAATTCGCGTAACTCCAGCATTTTCAACAAAGCGGTCTCCAAAAACCGACCGATCTTGCCGGAAGTCCCCGTCAACCAGCCGGCCGTCGACCGAGGTAAAATAACGTTATCCTTTCACAGCCGCCTCCCCCGGGCTAGGAGCTGACCCAAACGATGTCCTTCGTCCACCTGCACTGCCATACCGATTACTCGCTGCTGGACGGCGCCTGTGATATCGACCAGTTGATGAAGATCACGGTCGAACAGAAAATGCCCGCGGTCGCCATGACCGATCACGGCAACCTCTTCGGGGCGGTCAAGTTCTACAATGCCGCCAAGGCCGCCGGCGTCCACCCCGTGATCGGCTGCGAAGTGTACGTTTCGCAGAAGGGGCACAAGACCCGCTCGGATTCCGACCGCTACAACCACCTCGTGCTCCTCTGCGAAAACCAGGAAGGGTATCGCAACCTCATCCGCCTCGTCTCCACCGCCTACCTCGACGGCTTCTACTACAAGCCCCGCATCGATATGGACCTTCTGGCCGGCCACTCCAAAGGCCTGATCGCCATGTCCGCCTGCCTGCGCGGCCACATCGCGGAGACCATTCTCTCCGACAAGTACGAAGACGCACGGCGCCTCGCCCACACTTATTCCGACATCTTCGGCCGCAGCAACTTCTTCCTCGAGGTGCAGGACCATCACCTCGAACAGGACAAGCGCCTCACCCCCCAGTTGAACCGCCTCTCCCAGGAGACCGGCCTTCCGCTCGTCGCCACCAACGATTCCCACTACCTGCGCAAGGAGGACGCGCGCGCCCACGAAATCCTCATGTGCATCCAGACGGGCAAGGGGATGAACGATCCCACCCGCATGCACTGGAACACGCCCGACTTCTATCTGAAATCGCGCGACGAAATGATGGAGCTCTTCGGCGAGCTGGAAGACGCTGTCGACCGCACCTGGGAAATCGCCCAGCGCTGCAACGTCAAGCTCGAAAAAGTGAAGGAGCCCTTTCCGAAATTCGACGTTCCCGAGGCCCACTCCGCCGACACCTATTTCGAATACGTCGCCCGCCAGGGGTTTGAGAAACGCCGCCCGCGCCTGGAAGCCCTCCGCGAAAAAGGTCTGCTGAAGCACGACCTCGCGGACTACGGCGAGCGCCTCGATAGCGAAATCCGGATGATTCAGAAAATGAAATTCTCGGGCTATTTTCTGATCGTCTGGGACTTCATCCGCTACGCCAAAAGCCTCGGCATTCCCGTCGGGCCCGGCCGCGGATCGGCCGCCGGCAGCCTGGTCGGCTACGCCATGGCGATCACCGATATCGACCCGCTGCAATATGGCCTGCTCTTCGAACGCTTCCTCAATCCCGAGCGCGTCAGCATGCCCGATATCGATGTCGATTTCTGCATGAACCGCCGCGGCGAGGTCATTCAATACGTCACCGAAAAATATGGGCGCGAGCAGGTGGCGCAGATCATCACCTTCAACACGCTCGGCGCGCGCGCCGCCATCAAGGACGTCGGACGCGTCCTCGAAATCCCCTTTGCAGACGTCGAGCGCATCACCAAGATGGTCCCCAACGTCCTCAACATTTCGCTCACCGAGGCCATGCAGCAGGAGCCCGGCTTCGGCGAAGCCGCCAAGAAAGATCCGCGCGTCGATGACGTCCTGAAAGTTGCGCTGCGTCTCGAGGGCCTCGCGCGCAACTGTTCCGTGCACGCCGCGGGCGTCGTAATCTCACCCCAGCCCCTCAAAGAACTGGTGCCGCTCTACAAGACGAACCGCGACGAAATTGTGACGCAGTTCGACATGAACGGCCTCGACAAGCTCGCGCTCCTCAAGATGGATTTCCTGGGTCTCACCACCTTGACCCTGATCCAGGATGCGCTCCGCCTCATCCAAAAGCGTCACGGCGTGGAGTTGATCCCTGAGGATCTGCCGCTCGACGACAAGGCCACCTACGAGATCTTTTCCAAGGGCTTCACCAGCGGCGTGTTCCAGTTCGAATCGCCCGGCATGCGCGACATCCTGCGCCGCTACCAGCCGAGCCGCCTCGAAGACCTCACGGCGTTGAACGCCTTGTACCGGCCCGGTCCCATCCAGGGCGGCATGGTGGACGATTTCATCGAGCGCAAGTGGGGCCGCCGCGCCGTGCAGTACGATTTCCCCGAGTTGAAGGAGCTGCTCGAAGAAACCTACGGCGTCATCGTCTATCAGGAGCAGGTGATGCAGATCTCCAATCGCATCGCCGGCTACTCGCTGGGCGATGCCGACCTGCTGCGCCGCGCCATGGGCAAGAAGAAGATCGAGGAGATGGCCCAGCAGCGCGAGCGCTTCATCCAGGGCGCTGTCGAGCGCGGCTTCCAGCAGAAGAAGGTCGAGAAGATCTTCGACCTCATGGAGCAGTTCGCGGGCTACGGCTTCAACAAGTCTCACTCCGCGGCGTATGCCTACCTGGCGTTCGTCACCGCGTACCTCAAGGCGCACTACCCCATCGATTTCCTGGCCGCCTTGCTCACCTCGGAAACCGGCAACACCGCCAAGGTCGTCAAGTACATCAACGAATGCCGCGAAATGGGCATCACGATTCTGCCCGCCGACGTCAACCATTCCGACTGGAGCTTTACGCCCGATGGCCAAGCCATCCGCTTCGGCCTGGGCGCCATCAAGAACCTCGGCCAATCGGCGGTAGAAGCGATCGTCAAGGCTCGCGCCGAAGTCGGGCGCTTCAAGGCATTGCACGAGTTCTGCGAGAAGGTCGATCTGAGCGCGGTCAACAAGCGCATGATCGAGAGCCTCATCCGCGCGGGCGCCATGGATTCGCTCGAGGGTACCCGCTCCCAGAAGATGGCGGCGCTCGATGGCGCCATGGAAGCCGGCCAGCGCGCCTGGCGCGATCGCGAATGCGGCCAGGAGGGACTGTTCGGCGAAATGCTGGCGGCTGAGGCGACCGAGTGGCTGCCGCTGCCCAACGTGCCCGACTGGACGGATAAAGAAAAACTCGCCGGCGAAAAGGAGCTGCTGGGCTTCTGGGTGACCGGCCATCCGCTCGACGTCTATACCGACAAGATTTCAGAGCTGGCCACGCACGACACGTCGACCCTCGAAGGCCTCGGCAAAGGCGCCGAGGTCGTGCTCTGCGGAGTGCTGACGGGCATCACGCGCAAGCGCAATAAGGAAGGCAAGCCCTGGGCCGCCATGGTCGTCGAGGACCGCATCGGAGCCGTTGAAGGCATGGTCTTCGCCTCGAGTTACGAGCGTCTCGCGCCCCAGGTGATGGAAGACCAGGCAGTGATGGTCCGCGGCCTGATCCTGCCGGAAGAGAACGCGCAGCCCAAGCTCTCGGTCCAGGACATCGTGCCCCTGGATAACGCCCGTGTGGATCTGCCCTCGGTGATCGCGATTCGCGTGTGGCTGGGAAAGAACGGCAGCGTGGATCGCGCCCAGGCGCTCGAAGAGTTGTTCCGCCGCAAACCCGGAGAGACCGCCGTGCGCCTCCGCCTGGAATCGCCCCGCGATTTCTCGGTCCTCCTGGATGTCCCCGCGAAAGTCCGCCCCGACCGCGAATTCCGCGTGGCCGTCGAAGCCATCTGCGGCGCCGAGTGCCTGGAACGCGTCGCGGGGTGACCGACACACCCGGAACCCTGGGCAACCGACTGCTTTTGAGCTGCCTGTGGGGCAGGCTGGTAGCCTGCGGGCCGACTGGCAGTCGGCCCAAGGTGGGCAGGCGCTTTCGCCTGCCAACTTGACTTATTTAAGTCGCCAGCCCTATCCTGGTCTTATGCCCGAGCAGACCGTTCGCACCTCTCTCGATATCCCACGGTCCCTGCATCGGCGTCTGCATGAGCTTGCCGCCCGCAAAGGCTGTTCCGCACGCCAGCTCATCCTGCGCAGCATCGAAAGCGCGGTGCAGGAACACGAGCCGCCCCGGCGCCGCAAACGCCTGAGTCTCGATCGTCCCATCGTACCTTCCAGGGGCAAGCCGTTCGATTTGACCAGCGAACAGATCCATGACCTCATTGAGTTTCCCTGACGTCAACGTCTGGCTCGCGCTGCTGCTGGCCGATCACACGCATCGCCCCTCCGCCAAAGCCTGGTGGGAGTCCGACCAATCCGGCCAGATCGTTTTTGCGCGGCTGACGCAAATCAGCGTACTCCGGCTGCTGACTACCGCCGCCGCGATGAACGGCAAGCCCCTGGGAATGCGCCAGGCGTGGAACGCATATGACCGGCTGTTTGAAGACGACCGAGTAGCCTTCCTCCCCGAGCCCGACCGTCTAGAGGCGGAGTTCCGCAAACGGTCTTCCTTCAAAACGGCTTCGCCCAAAGTATGGGCCGACGCATATCTCGTCGCCTTCGCGATCCACAGCGAGGCCACGCTCGTCACCTTCGACCGCGCGCTCGCCAACCGAGGCGCCGATTGCCTGATTCTGGAGTAACCGTCGGTCTGGGAAGTCGGCGCGCCCTACTCGGACCGCAACGCCGTGATCGGATTCACTCGCGAGGCCCGCTCCGCCGGAATGTACCCGGCCGCCAGCGCCACCGCGATCAGCGTCCCCGCGGCCAGCGCGATGCTCAACGCATCCGTGGGCAGCACTCCGTAGAGTTGCGCGCGCACCAGCCGCGTCACCACCAGCGCGATCGGAATCGCGATCCCCACCCCCGCGCCCGTGAGCACCGCCACTTCGCGCATCACCAGCCCCAGCAGGCTGCCGCGTCCGGCGCCGAGTGCCACCCGAATCCCGATCTCCCGCGTCCGCCGCGAAACCGTGTAGGCCATCACGCCGTACAGCCCGATGGCAGCCAGCAGCGTCGCCAGGATGCCGAAGAATGCAGAGAGCATCGAGATCAGCCGCTCGGTCGCGAGAGATTGGTCCACCTGTTCTTCCATCGTGCGCATGCCGGTGATGGGCAGCGCCGAATCGAGCGCGGTCACTTCGCGGCGGATTTGCCCAAACAGCGTCTTCGGATCTGCCGACGTGCGCGCATAGACCATCACCGCGCTCGGGTTGTCCTGCTGTACGAACGGAGTATAGACCACGCGCCGAGCCGGTTCATTGACCGACCCGTAATTCGAACCGCGCACCACGCCCACAATCTGGACGTTGGTGCTCTTGTTCAGCCCGAAACCCATTCGTCTGCCGAGCGCGCTTTGGTTCCCGAAGTAGTACTTCGCAAAGACGTCGTTCACGATGGCAACCTGCGGAGCGCCCGCCCGGTCGCCGGCGTTGAATTCGCGGCCCAGCAACAGTGGAATCCCCATCGTGGAAAAATAGCCGGGGCTCACCGTGTCCACGTACTGGCTCATGCTCTCGTCGTCCTTCGCCTGGTATCCCTCCACTTTGATGCTCCTCATCCAATCGTCGCCGCCGATCAGCGGGTTGACTCCGATAGCCGCCGAGCGCACCCCGGGAACCGCAGCCAAACGCTGCTGAACATTCTCCGCGAACTGGCGGATGCGCTCCGCGGGGTAGCCGTTCAGCGAAGGATCCACGGCAAACTCTACCAGGCTCTCGCGCCGGAACCCGAGGTCCACGTTCTTCAGGTTGTGCAGCGAGCGCGCGAAGAGCGTCGCGCCGATCAGCATCAGCAGCGACAGAGCGACTTGCGATACCACCAGGGCCTTCCGCAAACGGACATGGCCGGCGCCTGCGGATACGCTTCCTCCCTGGTCCTTGAGCGTGCTGGCAAGCTCTGGTGAAGTGGTCTGCCACGCAGGCACCAGTCCGAAGATCACGCCGGTGGCGAGTGCGAGCACGAAGGTGAACGCGAAGACGCGCGGGTCCAGGCTGGCGGTGAGCCCCAGGTCCGATGCGCTCGAAAGCAGCCCCAGCAGCGTGCCGCTGGTCCACGATGCGAAGATCAGGCCCAACACGCCGCCGCCCAACGATAACACCACGCTCTCCACCACGAACTGGCGCACCAGGCGGCCTCTGCCGGCGCCCACCGCGAGCCGTACGGCGATCTCCTTCTGCCGGCCCATGGCACGCGCGAGCAACAGGTTCGCTACGTTGGCGCAGGCAATCAGCAGCAGCAGTGCGGCGATCGCCAGAAGAATGAGGATCGGCGCGGCATGCTCGTCGCGAAAATCGCTGACGCCTTGCGCGGCAGGCACGAAGATCAGGGGTTTGGCCGCAAATCGCTCTCGCCTCAACGGCGGTAGCGTCATCGATTGCAGCTCCATCTCGAGCAAGGACCTGTAGTAGGGCCGCAGGCTCGCCTGCGCCTGCTGCGCGGTCACGCCGGGCTTGAGGCGGCCGAAGAGTTGGAGCCAGATGGTGCGGCGGTCGTTCAGCCCGTTCCATGTAGGCGTCATCTGCGCCTTCATCATCGTTGGCACCAGGACATCGGTGCGCGTGCCCACGTCGAAGCCGCGGTACCCCGGCGCGGCCACGCCGATCACGGTCATGGGATGGCCGTTCAGCAGAAGGATCTTGTTCAGGACCGAGGAATCGCCGCCAAAGTGCGATTTCCAGAAGTCGTAGGTGAGAACCGCGACGGAGTGGCCGCCGGGGACGAGGTCGTCATACGGCGCGATGCCGCGCCCGCTGACGGTATCGATGCCCAGGGTGTCGAAGTACGTCCCGGAAACGATCTCCGCCTGGATCTGCTCGCTGTGGTTGTTGTAGGAGAGATTGAGCGGCGTGCCAAACCGCGCGGCGATTCCCGTGAAGACCGGATTGTGGTCGCGGAGGTCCTTGTACATCGGGTACGAGAACATGTTGTTGCCCTCGATACGTCCGCTTTGCGGACCCGGACTGGTGAAGAAGACCAGCTCGCGTGCGTGTTTGACGGGCATGAGACGGAGCAGCACCTGGTCCGCGATGGTAAACACCGCGCTGTTGGCGCCGATTCCGAGGGCCAGCGAAAGCAGGGCCACCAGCGTAAAGAGCGGCGTCCGGCCGAGGTTGCGGAGAGCGTAGCGGAAATCCTGTAGCATCCCTGGTTATTGTGCCACAGTGGCACAGGCATTCCTGCCTGTGTTGCCTTTCACTTGCTTCTCACTCGTACCGCAGCGCGATCAGCGGATCCACTCTGCTGGCGCGCCGCGCCGGAATGTAGCACGCCAGCAGCGTCACCGCGAACAGCATCGCCGCCATCCCCAGAAACGTGGCGGCGTCGATGCTGCTCACGCCGAACAGCAGCCCGCTCAGAGTGCGCGTAAGGAACAGCGCCCCCACCGCGCCGATCAGGATTCCCGCCAACGCCAGGCGGAGCCCGGTAATCCCTACCAGCCTCAAGACGTCGAGCGATTGCGCACCCAGCGCCATGCGGATGCCGATTTCGCTGGTGCGTTGCGCCACCGAGTACGAGATCACTCCGTAGATACCGAGCGCGGCCAGCAGCAAAGACACCGACGAGAACAGCGTCAGCAGCAGGGTGAGAAACCGCGGGCGCGACCGCGCCGAGGACATCACGTCTTCCATCGAGCGGAGCTGCGAGATGGGCAGCGCGCGGTCGAGCGATCGGATTTCGCCGCGCACGGCGCCGGCGATGGCCATCGGGTCGCCTTGGGTTCGGATCACCAGGTAGGCCGTGCGGACCGGGACCTGCGCGGCGGGGATGTAAAGCTCCGTGCCGGTGGGCCGGTCGATGCCCGCATTCTTGATATCGGCGACCACTCCCACGATCATGCGCCACGGGTCGGGTGGACTGTCCAGGCGTACGCGGTGCCCCAGCGCGCTCTCGTGCGGCCAGTAGATCTTGGCCATGGTCTGGTTGATCACCACGACCGGGGTGGATTGGGCGCCGTCGCCTTCGTTCAACAAGCGGCCTTCGAGCAGGCGGGCGCCCATGGTCTCGAAATACCGCGCGCCCACGTTATTCCAATAGTCGATATTCTGAATCGGTCCATTGGGCACGGGTACAAAATTTTCGATCGCCGTATCGTTGGCATTGATTGGCCGGCTGGGTGGAAGGCCGTTGGCGAGGGAAGCGGAGACGACTCCGGGCAGCACGTTGAGACGGGCGAGCAGCGACTGGTAGAAGCCGCCAAACGCGGCCGCGTCGCGGTACGCGGTGGTGGGCAGGGAGAGCCGCATGGTGAGCAGGTGGTTAGGATCGAAGCCGGCATTGACCTCCTGCAATTTCCAGAAGGCTTTGACCATCAGGCCGGAGCCGATCAACAGGATCAGCGCCAGCGACAGTTCGGCGGTCACCAGCACGGAGCGAAATCGATTGGCGCCCACCGCTCCCGTGGTCCGGCCGGCCGCGGCTTTCAGCGTGTCGTGCAGAGTAGAGGGCTTGATGTGCAGCACCGGGGCCAGACCAAACGCCATGCCGGTGGCCATGGAGACCGCGAGGGTGAAGAGCAGCACCTGCCAATCGATGGCGATCTCCGCGGCGCGCGGGATGCTGCCCGCGTTGGTCGCGGCCAGGAGGCGAAGGCCGCCAAACGCGAGCAGCACTCCGAACCCTGCTCCGGCCAGCGAAAGCAAAATGCCTTCGATCACAAACTGCCGGAGCAGCCTTCCCAATCCGGCGCCGATCGCGGCACGCACGGCAATCTCCTTGCGGCGGGCTTCGGAACGCGCCAGCAGCAGGTTGGCCACGTTGACGCAGGCGATCAAAAGGACGAACACCACCGCGCCGAGCAGCACCAGCATGGCGCGCCTGACGGTGCGCACCACTTCGTCCTGGAAACCGGCGAGCACGACCGGGTGGATCTTAGGATCGAACGGGTGTTGCGACTGCGCTGTCGTCTCGCCTTTATGCTTCACGTAGCGGTTGATTTCGCCTTGCGCCTGCGCCTGGGACATGCCGGCGCGGAGGCGCCCGAGCAGGCTGAGGAAGTGGCTGCCGCGCCCTCCGGGCCGGTTCGGATCGATCTGGAGCGGAAGCCAGAGTTCCGGCGGGTCGAGCTCGCCGGGCGGGAAAGCGAAACCCGGCGGCATGACGCCGATCACGTGACAGGGGTTGCCGTTGAGGCGGATGTCGCGTCCGACTGTGTCAGGCTCGCCACCGAACGCGCGCTGCCAGAGCGAATAGGAAAGCACGGCGGTCAGAGATGCGCCGGGGCGGTCGTCTTCGGGCGAGAGCGGCCGGCCCAAGATGGGAGCCACACCCAGCATGGGCAGCATCCCGCCGCTGACGTAGGAGGCCGTGGCGCGCACGGGCTCGGCGGCGCCCGCCAGGTTCACCCCGGTATTGGCCCAAGCTTCGACCATTTCGAAAGAAAAGAGATCCCGTTTGAGGTCGAGGAATTCCGGCGGCGACACCCAGAAGTGGCGCAATCCACCATTGGGGAAAGTAGGGAATTCCGTGAAGATGCGGACCAGGCGCGCCGGCTGCGAGTAGGGCAGGGGCCGCAAAAGCACTGCGTAGACCACGCTGAAAATCGCCGTAGTGGCGCCGATCCCGAGCGCCAAACAGGCCACCGCCGCAGCCGTGAAGCCGGGGTTCTTGGCCAACATCCGAAACGCGTAACGGATATCCATGCGCCTTAGACGTACGGTATCGCCAGTGGTCTTGCCGCCGGTGATAAGCTGAATCCCATGCTCCGAAAATGCTTCGCCCTTCCCCTCCTGACAGCCGTCGCGATGGCGCAGCCAATGGTCGTCAAGACCACCACCCTGATCGATGGCAAAGGCCGCGTCCTGAGGAACCAGGAGATCACCATCGAGGGCGGCCGTATCATGCGCATCGCCGACGCGAAGCAGAAGCCCACCATCGATCTCAGCGGTCTCACGGTGATGCCCGGCTGGATCGACACGCACGTTCATCTCGGCTGGTATTTCAACAAGGAAGGCCGGTACGATCCGGGCGGGCCCGACAGTAAGACCACCCCGCAGCAGGACGCGCTGTATTCCGCCACCAATGCGTACGCCACGCTGATGGGAGGGTTCACCACCGTGCAGTGCCTGGGCCAGCCGATTGAAGGCGAGATCCGCGGCCTGGTCGAGGCCGGCGCGCTGCCCGGTCCGCGCGTGCTCACTTCGCTGCGCGCGGTGACCGAGACCACCGGGACTCCCGGCGAGATCCGCGCCTATGTCGACAAGATGAAGACCGACGGCGCGGATGTCATCAAGCTGTTCGCCACCGCCAGCATTCGCGACGGCGGCAAGATGACCATGACGGTGGACCAGATCAACGCCACGTGTGGCGAAGCCCGGAAGCTCGGGCTGCGCGGTGTGGTGCACGCGCATTCGTCGGACGCCGCCAGGGCCGCCATCGAAGCGGGCTGCACGTCCATCGAGCACGGCACGTTCCTGGATGACGCGACCCTCCAGTTGATTGCCTCGCGCGGCGCGTTCTTCGATCCGAATTTTCTGGTGCTGCACAACTACCTGGATAACAAGCCAAAGTTCCTGGGCATCGGGAACTATACCGAAGAGGGATTCGCGTATATGGAAAAGGCGCTACCGCTGGTCGCGGACGTGTTGAAGCGGGCGCGCAAACAGCATGTGAAGGTCGTGCTGGGCACCGACGCCGTAGCCGGGTCGCACGGACGC
>Ga0209415_10007389_pt1 | contig 19207 bp, 16 predicted proteins | sample PeaSoiSIISIP2007_FD_187696 | JGI IMG/M metagenome (GOLD analysis project Ga0209415, IMG submission 187696) | Peat soil microbial communities from Weissenstadt, Germany - SII-SIP-2007 (SPAdes) (version 2) | ecosystem: Environmental > Terrestrial > Soil > Wetlands > Peat | place: Germany... | reverse complement strand
CGCGGTCCGGCGGCAGGATGGCGTCGACCGCCTTGCTCAGCGTGCGCGGATCGATGAACCGCGCATCGGAGCAGTCGGGGTGTGCGCTGTGATGATTGTCGCCGGCGCGGATGCGCGCCCGAATGCCATCGTTGCGGCGCCCCGGCCGCGGCCCGCCGTGCCGCGCCAGCTCGGCGAGCAACGCCTCCGCGGTCGCTTTGGCGTCGCCATGCACCGCATGCTGGATCGGCATCTGGTAGCCGAGCTTGGCGGCTTCGACGTCGATCTGCGCGACGGTCGCGCCGGGTGCGACGAGCTTGCCCCGCTTGGTCGTCCATTGCGTCAAGCTCGCCCCGAAGCCGGCGATGAAATCGCTCTCGTGGATCAGTTCGTCCGCGATCGGCGAGGAGAAGCCGCCGCAGATGCCGAGCGACCATGGGCTTTGCGCGAACAGCCCGTGACCGCACACCGTGGTGGCGAGCAACGCGCCGGTGCGCTCCGCGAGCGCCTCCAGGGCGGCTTCGGCGTCCGACACTACCGCGCCGCGCCCGCCGAGGATGAGCGGGCGTTCGGCGCGGGCGAGCGTATCGGCGAGCCGTCCGACCGCGTCGGGATCGGGATGGAGGCGGCCAGGCGCCGGCGGCAATTCCGGCGGAGCGCTGTTGGTGGCGAGCTCGGCATCCTGCACGTCCATCGGCAGGCTGAGCACGACGGTCTGGCGATCGCGCAGCGCACGCGTCACGGCGCGCAGCGTATCGTCGCGCGCCGTGCGCGCCGTGTGGATGCGTTCCGATACGGCGCCGACCGCGCGCACCATCTCGGCCTGATCGATGTGGAAGTTCGATTTCACCGCGCCGTTGGGCACATCGCCCGCCAGCACCAGCAACGGCGTCCGGCTCTTCGCCGCCTCCGCGATGCCGGTCAGCGCATTGGTGAGCCCTGGCCCGGAATGCACGCTGATCAGCGTCAGCTCGCCGGTCGCCTTGGCGTAGGCGTCGGCCATGCTGGCGGCGTTGCCTTCGTGGCGCGCCGAGATCAGCTCGACGCCCGCCTCCATCAGCGCATGCGTGATCTTGAAATTGGCGGTGCCGAGCAGCCCAAAGCAGCGTCGCGCCCCGAGCGCCGCCATGTCTCGCGCGATGACGGCTGCCACCGTTGGGTTGCGGTTCATGCCCCTTCCTTCTTGTTACATCGCCTCGAGTGCACGCGCCGGCATGTAATGGAGCACGCGCTGCTCCACCACGATGACGGCGAGATAAGCGACGCTGCCGACCAGCGTCAGCATCAGGATCGAGACGAACACCATCGGGGTATTCGCCTGGCCTTCGCCGAAGCTCAAGAGATAGCCGAGCCCGGCATTGCCGCCCACCAGCTCGCCCACCACGACCCCGACCACCGCGAGCGTCGAGCCGATGCGCAGGCCGGCGAACATCGGCGGCAGCGAGGCCGGGAATTCGATCTTCCAGAAGATCTGCGCCCGGCTCGCCTTGAAGGCGCGCGCCAGGTTGACGAGATCGGGATCGACGCCGCGCACCGCGGTGAGCACGTTGACCATGACGGGGAAGAACACGATGAGCACGGCGACGAGAATCTTCGGATAGACCGTAAAGCCCATCCACAGGATGAACAGCGGCGCGAACGCCACCTTGGGGGCGATCTGCAGCGCCAGGATATAGGGCGACAGCGCAAGCTCTGCGGTCGGCGACATGCCGAGCAGATAGCCGAACACGGCGCCCAGCAGGCTGCCGAGCAGGAAGCCGGCGAGCACTTCCGCCGTGGTGACGCCGGTGTGCAGCAGCAGGTGATTGACCTGCCACATGCGCAGCGCCTCGTCGAACACCATGGAGAGCGGCGGCAGAATGAAGCTCGGCACGCTGAGCGCCCCCGGCCCCCATTGCCAGGCGGCGAGGAACACGACGAGAAGCGCGGCGCTCGCCGCCATTCCGCGGCGCATCTGCGAAGCCTTCTGTGGCACGGCCATGCTGATTTAGCTCCCACCCGGCGGTTCGCCCAGCGTTGCATGCCCGATGTCGAGCCGCTCCATCAGCCGGCCCACATAGGCGTGGACCCTGGCGTCCTGCCGGCGCGCGATCGGGTTCTCGCGTTGCGGCAGGTCGATCGCGATCTCGTCAATGATGCGGCCGGGACGCCGGCTCATGACCAGGACGCGGTCGGACAGCGTAACGGCCTCGAGCAGGTCGTGGGTGATGAGCAGCGCGGTCTTGCCGGCGCGCCGCAAGGTCTTGGCGAGGTCGCGCTGCAGTACCATGCGGGTCTGGGCGTCGACGGCCGAGAACGGCTCGTCGAGCAGCAGCACGGAGGGGTCGACGGCGAGCGTGCGCGCCAGGGCGACGCGCTGGCGCATGCCGCCCGACAGCTGATACGGATAGCGGCCGGAGAACTCGGCGAGGTTGAAGGCAGCGAGCAGCGCCTGCGCCCGCGCCTGCCGCTCGGCCTTCGGAAGGCGCTGGATTTCAACGCCGAACATGACGTTCTCGGCGACGGTGCGCCACGGCAGCAGCAGGTCCTTCTGCAGCATGAAGGCCACGTGGGCGTTCGGCCCCTCGACGCGCTCGCCGTCGACGAACGCCGCGCCCGCGCTCGGTGCCACCAGGCCGGCCCCGACATTGAGCAGCGTGCTCTTGCCGCAGCCGCTCGGACCGATCAGCGAGACCACCTCGCCGTCGCGAACCGCCAAGCTCACCTCGCTGACCGCCGTGATGGTCTTTTGGCCGCCGCTTGCCGCGAAATGCATCGTCACGCTGCGGTATTCGAGGCGCACTGGGCCGGACATGTGCTGAAGCTCAGGCGTCGTTGGAGCCATTGCGCGTTTCGCGGCGCGCGTGGAAGCAGTATAGTGCGATCGCCGCGAGACCCGATAGGTTGTCGGCTGCCGGCGGCGTGATATTTTGCGCGAACGATGCCGATGGCAAGAGAGATTTGAATATGCACGTGGAGAACATCACCGCACCTGCCTGGATCACGCCGTCGAGGCGTCGCATGCTGCTCGCAGCTGCGGGCGCGCTGGTCGGATTTTCGGGCCTCGCGCTGCCGGGCGCCATGCCGGTCAGCGCCGCCGAAAGCGTCACTTACCTGTTCCCGGCGCCACCGGTGCTGCCGGCTTTCGGGCCGATCCAGCTTGCCAAGGGCAAGGGGTACTTCGCGGAGGCGGGCCTCGATGTCAGCTTCGCGGTCGGGCGCGGCGGCGTCGATGTGGCGAAGCAGGTCGGCGCCGGCAATGCGCTGATCGGCGGCATCGTGGCCGACGGCCCTATCATGGTGCGGCAGAACGGCGTGCCGATCAAGATCGTCGCGGTATTCGGCGGCAAGGGCTTCATGCAGCTCGTGGTGCGGGAGGATTCCGGCATCGAGAAGCCGGCCGACCTCAAGGGTAAGACCATCACGGTGATGTCCTATCAGGACACGACGTTCTACGCGCTGCTCGGATTGCTGGCGAGCGTCGGCCTCACCCAGGACGACGTCAACATCCAGTCGGTCGGCCCGACCGGCGTGTGGGAGTTCGTCGCCGCCGGCAAGTCGGCCGGCATGGCGGGCGTGCCGGACTGGATCCCGCCGGTGCAGGCGGCGGGCGTGAAGGTCAAGGTCATCCCGACCGACGAGTTCTTCCCGCACATGGCGCAGGGGATCGGCGTCTCCGACGCGGTCATCCGGGACAAGCCGGAACTGGTTCGCGCCGTCGTCAAGGCGGCGCTCCGCGGCATGAAGGACATCATGGACGACCCCGACAAGGCGGCCGACGACTTCGTGCGGTTCGTGCCGGAGTGGAAGGGCAAGGAGGGCGCCGTAAAGGCCGCCTTCAACTACTACGTAAAGTTCGTCTATCCGGGCCAGAAGACTCTCGGCGAGGTCGATGTGGAGCGGCTCGCCAAGCTGCAGGACTTCTACCTGGCCAAGGGGCTGATCCAGCGGAAGTCGCCGGTCGAGGACCTCTACACCAACGCGTTCGTCAGGTGACGGGACGGCGCAGGATGGCATCTCGACGGCTTGCGGATACCTGGCGATCCAATCGTGCGATCGGCCGCTGTGTGCGGCTCATCATCCTCGCTGCGTTCCTGCTATTTGGCGCGGGGCCGGTCCACGCACAAACGGCACCGGCCGGGTCAGGGCAGTTTCAGGAAAGGATCAGCGCAGTCGCACGTTCGCTTCAAAATAATCCTCGGCTGAAGAAGCTTTCGCAGCGAGACCGCGAGAAGCTCGCGGAGTTTGTAACGGGCAATATGCTGTTTGCGCTGCTCCATGAACTGGCTCACACGGCCACGGATGAATTCGATCTACCCGTGCTCGGACGGGAGGAAGATGCGGCCGATGATTTCGCTGCCGTGAGGCTGCTCAGGATTGGTTCAGAGTTTTCGCATCGCGTGCTCGTCGAGGCGGCCAAAGGCTGGTTCTTGAGCTACCAACGCGATCTACAGGACGGAGATAAGCCGGACTTCTCCGATGAGCATGGTCTCGATGCGCAGCGCGCCTATCATATCGTGTGCTTGATGGTCGGTTCCGACCGCAGCAAATTTGCCGATCTCGCCGACGAGACGAAGTTGCCGCCGGAGCGCCAGGAGACCTGTCCGCGAGACTTTGAAAAGGCTTCACGGTCCTGGGAAAAGGTGCTGAAGCCCCACCAGCGCGGCGCCGATCAACCAAAAACCAGGATCGACGTGCTCTACGGCGAGGGGAAGGGCAATCTCGAAACCTACGCTCAGGCCTTTCGCACCGTCCGCCTGCTCGATGTCGTGGCCGAGCATACCGCAGATCAATTGGCGTGGCCCGCTCCCTTCACATTGGAGATGAAGACCTGCGGCGTCATCAACGCCGCATGGTTCGCGCCCGATCGCAAGCTCACGCTGTGCTACGAGCTGGCGGCGGATTTCGCCGAGCTCTATCGAGACTTCGGTGCCGCGCAGGCGAAAGGCAAGAAGCGAAAGGTGAAGTGATTTGCGCCGCGTTTTGGTTGGTCTCCGAAACCGCCGTTTTCGGGGATCGCTACGCCGAGGCGTTCGTCAGGTAACGTTTGATCGCTGCTACGCCAATTCCTCCGCCGGAATCTCCAGTGCGAGCCGGGCGCGTAGCGGTTCGAGCCGATCGGCGTGGTGTCGCCATTTTCCGATGGACGACGAATAGACCGGACGGCGGACCTGAACCGCGCTGGCGGTCGCCGACGGCGCCGGACTTTCGTGGAAACGCAGGACTTCGTCATCCCACGGCAGGCCTGCGAACGCGATGAGACGCCGGCTCGCCGTCGCCTGATCGCGCACGATGTCCTCGTAGTTCACTTCCAGCAACACGTGCGGCGGCAGGATCGACTTCCAGTGCCGGGCCAGACGACGGAAGGCCAGATGGTATTCCGCCAATTCGATTTGATCGTACGAAAATGCGAACACGCCCCGAAAGTGGGCTTTGTACATTGCCCAGCATGTGTCGAGCGGATGACGTCGTACCAACACGATCTTCGCGCGCGGCAATGCCGCATGAATGATCCCACAATAGAGATAGTTCTGAAGCGTCTTGTCGACGAACCGCCGGTTCGGCGGCGCGCCGAATGCCGCCGCCGAGCAGACATAGCGCCTGCCGATATCCGCTACATCGAGCCTGTTCGGGTTCGTCTTGGCGGCGCGGCGAAGCTCGACCGCAAATGCGCCGGTCTCCCCGATCGACGTCATTGCGCCGTGGCTGGCGATGATCCGCTCGACCAGCGTCGTCCCGGTGCGCGGCAGGCCGACGACAAACACCGGATCGGCCGTGCAGGAAACGGCCGGGCAGGCGGCGAGCCATGCCCGGGTCTGCGTGCGCATGATGCCCTCGATCCCGGCGATTTCCGCCCCGCCGTCGTACCCGATCGAACGGCGGTGCAGATCGGCGCCCGCTGCGACATGATCGAACGCGCGCGCATGCGCGCCGAGGTCCTCATGCTCCTTGCCGAGAGCGAAGCGGAGCATGACTTCGGCTTGCCATGCCGGCTTCCCGTCGCGGATCAGCGACTCCATCTCGGCGATGTGATTGCGGTCCGTGGTCTGGATGCGCAGGTCGGAACGCAAGTAGTGCGCGAGGCCGTATTGGCGGTCGACGGCGATCGCGGCGTCGCAATGCGCTTCGGCGGCATCGAGCATCCCGGTGATCCGCTCCGTGGCGGCGAGATTGAAAAGATACTGCGCCACGTCGGGGCGCGCCGCGACGGCGCGCCGGAACAGCTCGGCCGCCCGTTGGTGGCGTCCGAGCAGGCCGAAGATGGCGCCGAGGCCGTCCAGGGCCTCAGGGGAGGAATCAGAAATCTTCGAAGCCGCTTCGGCGGCGCCGAGGGCTTCGCGCGTCTCGCCGGAGACGAACAGGCATTTGGCGCGCAGAATGTGGGCGATCGGATCGTTGGGCGTCAGCGCCACGGCACGATTGGCGCAGACGATTGCGGCATCCGGGCGATCGCGCTGCAGCGCCGTCTCGGTCAGGAGGGTCCAGGCGCTTCCATGATCGGGCGCGATGGCCAGCACATGCTGGCAGATGCGTTCGGCGCCCGACAGGTCGCCGCCCTCGAGCGCGCGCCGCGCCTGCTCCATCGCGGTGGCAGCGTCTCGGTACGGAGCGGTGTGCGGCAAGCGTCGATCCCATGAATGAAGGCCGGACCAGGGTCCGGCCTTCCGCATTATTTACGAAATCGCGAGGAGGCGCGACCAGGCCGCGACCGGCGCCGGATCAGCGCTCGTCACGCTCACCCCCTACGAAGGAGAAATTGCCCCAGAGATCGCCGATCGCCGGGCTGTTCTTCGGAACGTAAGGATTTTCATCCGTGGTCTTCGGGTTCGGCAGATTGTCCCGGGTATTATCCGACAGCGTGGGAAGCTTCCAGTTTCGCTCGATGAATTTCGTGATCGAGACGTGATCGGAATATTCATGCGAAACATGTCCGCCCTCCGAATGTTTCGACACGACGAGGAGCGGGATGCGCGTTCCGTCGCCGAAATAGTCGACCGGCTGGACGTAACCGGAGTCGTAGTAGCCGCCGCCCTCGTCGACGGTGATCAGGATGGCGGTGGACTCCCAGAGGCCCTCGTTGGCCTTCACTCCATCGACGATCCGCCGCGTGAAGGCCTCGAACAAATCGACCTTCGATGACGCGGGATGCCCGTCGTTGAAGGTGCTCGGCTTCACGAACGACACCGCCGGCAAACGCCCCTTGGCGATGGCGTCATAGAGATCGAGCGTATCCTTGAGATGCTCGTCGCGCGCCTTCTTGTGGGTCATGGTCGAAGCGGAATAGAGGAACGGATTGCAGATGTTGCAGTAGAGATACGCGATCGGGTCGATCGACCCGAAGTTCGCGCCGAGGCCCGGCGCGGTCTTGAAGTCGTTCCAGCGCTCGCCGAAATACGCCCACGACACGTCGGCCGCGCTGAGCGCATCGCCGATATGGCGCTGCTTGATCACCGGCGGCAGGGTGAACGGGCCGTTGTTGACCGGATCGGTGGCGCCGCTGCCGATGAAGGCGGGTACGTAGTTGTTGAGAAGATAGTACGCGCCGGGCGCGCACCGCGGCGGCACGTTGATGGCGCCGAGATAGGTGACGATCGGGGCGACGCCCGGTTGGGTCGGGTCGGAGCAGTTGGTGTAGCTGCCGCCCGAATAGCCGTCTTGCGTATACCAGTTGTTGGTGTTGGGCAGCGGATTGGGGTTCTCGATCTGATTTTGGACGGGCGTCGCCGGGTCGCCGTTGGCGTCGGCGTAATAGAGGGCGTCGGCGTAGCCGAGCATCATGTGGTTGGCGAAGGTCCCGCCCATCACGGGCTGATGGTAGTTGTCGTTGAGGGTGTACCGGTAGGCCAGTTCGGTCAGGTAGGGGACGTCGCCCTGGGCGACATTGTAGAAGCCCATCGCGATATCGCCTTCCGCCAACGGCTTGGGCGCCCCGCCATTGCTGCCGGAGGAGACGGTGAGCTCGACCCACGGGAAGAGATCGGCCTGGCAGCCACTCGGATTTTTCCTGGTGGCCTTGGTGACGTCGCAGTCCAGTTGCTGCCACATCTGATAGAAGCGGTGCACTGGGCTGCCGCCATAGGTGTCGTAGAGGCTGACGAGGCTATTGCCTTGCTGCATCACGAGCGGATAGGGGCCGTGCGGCAGCTTGTTGTAGTTCGTGATGCGCGAATCGGGTGAGCCCGGCGACAAGCCCGTTGCGCCGCGCGTCAACAGCGGCAAATCCTCGGGAAGCAGGCCGTAGTCGGCCTGCGCCGCCAACGCCTGGCTGGTCAGGCATCCGGGGCCGTCGAGCGCGGCCTGCTTGATGTCGGAATAACATGCCTTGAAGGCGTAAGACGTTCCCGGCGCCTGCAGCGGATTGCTGGTCTTGTCGTAGGGCGTTTTTTGACTCGGGCTGATCGCATAGAAGTTGTTGTCCACGGCTGAGAACTGCGCGGCCTTGGCGTAGTTCGGGCCGGGCGTTCCGTCGATCTTGATGATGCCCTTGGAGAGCAGATTGTCGACGTGCTCGCCGCGTCGCGGCTGGTAGGTCGCAAACAGATGGTCGAAGGTGCGGTTTTCCCCGATGATCACCACGACATGCTTGATCGGGCTTGCCGTCTTGTGGTCGTTGCGGTCGGGACCGCCCAACGCGGATTGTTCGGCCGCGCAAGCGGCGTCATAACCGAACAGTGACAGAATTGCCGCGGTGACGACGGCGCGATCGCGTAAACGTCTGTTGAGCTGCATAAGCATCGTGAACCCCCTGAGAAACCGAGACGTTCGGAATTCGTTCGTGGACGGGAGGGGGAGGCTAGGCGGCGAATGTGTCGCAGGCTCTTCGCCGGCATGTCAGATTTGTTACGGGAATGAAGGTCGCGTTGTTACGAGAATGAAGTGCCGCGCGGCTGCGGCCGCTCGCGAAGGCGCCCAGATGCGGGCGGAGTATTCAGGACCGGTGACGGCTTATTTCTTCGCGTAGCTGTCGGTTCCTTGCCAGCCGTTCTCGGAAATATCGAAGATGATGCCGTCGGGGTCCTTGAACTTGCGCTCGAAGTTACCGTGGCGCTCGTCGCCGAGGTCGAAGAAGAACTTGCCGCCGTGCGCCTCGATGCGCTTTTGCGTTTCGGCGAGATCGTCGACCTGGAAGCCGAAATGGTGGGCGCCGACGAAGCCCGAGCCTTCCTTGAGATCGGACGCCCTGCTGCCCTCCGCCCCCTTGAAGTTGAGGAGCGCGAGATTGATGACGCCGTCGCTCATGTAGATCGCCGAGCCGATCTCCAGGTCCTCGCGGCCGATCCGCTCGAGCTCGAAAACGTCCTGATAGAACGCCGCGGCCTTATCGAGGTCCCCCACCACGACGGCAAAGTGGCGCAAACGTGCCATGCAATCCTCCTCGCGCGCGGCGGCGGCCGGTTCGGCCGGCATCATAGGCGAGCGGCCCGTGGGCGTCACCCCTTTGCATATCCGCCGGCCGTGCCATAACGGGTCGAGAGGGCAGGGCAGCATGACGCAGCGGCACGCCGAGATCGTCGGCGCCGGATTTGCAGGTTTGACCGCAGCCTGCGCGCTGGCGCAGCGCGGCTGGCGCGTGCGCGTGCACGAGCGCGCCGAACAGCTGCGCACCACCGGCGCCGGCATCTACATCTATGAAAACGGCCTGCGCGTGCTCGAGGCGGTCGGGGCCTGCGATCTCGCGGTCGCGGGCGCCCCGATGGCGCACACGCGCGAGGTGCGCGACGACCGCAATCGCATCATCGCGGTGCACCGCTGGACCGGGAGCCGCGTCTTCAGCATTGTGCGCCAGAACGTCATCAATGCGCTCGCCGCCGCTGCCACCAAGGCCGGCGCCGAAATCGTCATCGGCTCAGCTGCGACCGCGGCGACCGCCGCGGGCGAGTTGGTGCTGGCGGACGGCCGCCGGCTCGGGGCCGACCTCATCGTCGGGGCCGACGGCAGCAATTCATGCCTGCGCGACTCGCTTGGCCTGCTGGCCACGCGCAGGCACCTCGTCGACGGCTGCACCCGCCTGCTGATGGACAAGACGCCGGAGGAGCGTCGATCCGCCGGTGGCGCCAGGATCATGGACACCAGGGTCATCGACACCAAGACAGTCGAATATTGGTCGGGCACGCGGCGCCTGCTCTATACGCCGTGCAGCGAGACCGAGATCTATATCGCGCTGACCATGCTCGACCATGACGAGGCCGCGAAGGCGGTGCCGGTGCGCAAGGACATCTGGAAGCGGGCCTTCCCGCATCTCGAGGCCCTGATCGACCGCATCGGCGAGCAGGGCCGCTACGATCGCTTCGAACTGATCAAGCTCACCCGCTGGTCGGCCGGACGCGTCGCCATCATCGGGGACGCCGCCCATGCGCTGCCGCCGAACATCGGGCAGGGCGGCGGCTGCGCCATGATGAACGCGCTGTCGCTTGCCGTCCATCTCGATCGCGCGCCGGACGTGCCGGCGGCCCTTGCGGCGTGGGAGCGGCAGGAGCGCCCGATCACCGACCACACGCAGAGAATCTCCGTCCTGCTCGGGTTGCCGACCACCTGGCCGCCGCCGCTGCGCGCCTTCGCGCTGGCGCTCGCGGGTCGATCGAAATGGCTGACCCTGCAGCGCACCCGGACGGCGTTGCATCGCCCGACCGGGACCTGAGCGATCAAAACGGGATGGTGATGCCGTCCATCGGAGCGTCGCAGTTGACGAGGTCGACGCGTTTCCAGGCGATCCGCAGGCCGTTCTCGGTTCGCACCAGGCGATGAAACGCGGTGCCGCCGAAGATGCGCTGGCTGTCGCGGCGAAATTCGATCATGACGAATTTCGAACGGACTGTGCAGGCAGTGGGCTGCGCCTCCTCGATGGTCACGTTCGCGATGGTGCGGCTGGTGCGCGAACGCGGCTCCTGCGAGTACATGCGCGGGCTCGCGAGCCGCCGCACCCGCGTCTCCAGCAGCCGCCGGTCGTCGTAGATCAGCGAGACCGTCTCGTGCGGGTCCGGCTGGTCCGGTTGGCTCGGCACCCAGTACCAGGCATCGGGGGTGAACAACGCCAGCCAGTCGTCGAATTTGGCCTCGTCGAGCAGCCGCGCCTCCTGCAGCAGGAAGCGCTCGCAGTCGGCGAGGCCGAGCGGATCGTGCGCGGCCGGGCGTGCCGTCCGTCGGGGTTGCCGCGCCGCGCGCCGCCGGCTCGGTGCGGCGGACCTTTTCGGCTTGGGCCGCTTCTGCCTTGTGGGCCTCTGCTTCTTTGCCATGTTGCTGGCGATCACGAGGCGGCGCGCATGGGCTTGGTGCGGCCTTTGGCGCCAGTCGTCATGTAACCGACCCAGGCGTCGAGCATGTTGCGGATATAGACCTCGCTCGTCGAGTTCCTGCCGCGCCGGCCGCCGCGGCCGTCGGGGACGTCGCTGTCGAAGCCGCGTCCGATCTCGATCCATTCGGCGCCTTCGCTCGAAAGACCCATCCGGATGCGGTTGTAGATCTCCAGATCATCGGTCAGCACCAGCGAGCCGGTGCCGTTGACGGTATTGGCAAAGCTGATGGTGTTGCGGAACATCTGGTCGGGCGCGCCCTTGAGGCGGAAATTGTAGGTGTGGACGACGGTGCGGTCGACCGCGACCGGATGCACGACGCGCAGCTGCTGGAATTGGCTCATGAACGAGAGGTTTGGATAGACGTTGCTGTTCCAGCGCCGCACCTCGAGCACTCTTTGCGCCTCCTTCTTGCCCTTGCGGGCCTCGAGCGCCGCGATGTAGTCGCGGAACACCGGGTCCTTGAGGGCGGCGACGAGCTTGGCGTCGTCGTGATAGTCGCCGAGATAGCTGTGCCCGTTCGGATAGGTCCAGATGCCGACCTGGGATTCCCAGAAGCTGTAGGGCGCGCCGTTCTGGCGCATCTGGCGGATCGCGATCTCGCCGGAGCCGTCCGAATAGGCGTCGTCGGGCTGCGCCAGCGCGGCCTCGATCGAGGAACGGTGGGTGAAGATCGGGTGTGCGGCGTCGCACAGGTTTTCGAGATAGAGCTTCCAGTTGGCGTCATAGGCGTGCCGGAACACGCCGCCCGCGACCTCGATCTCGCCCTCGGGCGCGCGGTCGACCATGTCGTCGAGCGACGCCGTCATCGGCCCGAGGAAGTCTTCGAGGCCCGGCCCATCGGCCGCTTCGCTGGCGAACACGAAGCCGCGATAGCTCGCAACGCGCGGCAGCGCCACCATCGCGGTGTTCGGATCACCGGGATTGAAGTCGCCTGGATAGCCGTGCTGCAGCGGCACCCGCTTGAGCCGGCCATCGAGATGATAGGTCCAGCCGTGATAGCAGCAGGTGAATTCCGCCGCGTTGCCGCTCTCGGTCGCCACCACGAGCGAGCCGCGATGGGCGCACTGATTGTGGACGACGTGGATTTTTCCGCCGGCATCGCGGGTCATCACCACCGGCTTGCGGCCGATCCGGGTGGCGAAGTAGTCGCCGGGATTTTTCACCTGGCTCTCGTGCCCGATGTAGATCCAGGCGGCACCGAAAATCCGCTCGAGCTCGAGCGCGAAGATGGCCGGATCGGTATAGATCTGCCGATGCACCCGGCCGGGCTGGACGAACCGTGAGAGTTGCTCCGTCATCATGCATCTCGCAGGGCGAATTTCGCCGCGGTCCGTCCGCGGACCGCTTGCCGGACGTGCGCCCCGGAGATTCTATGCGATCTGCAGCTACTTCGTCGAATCTGCCGGCGGGTGCCGCTGCAAATCCCGATTTTGTCGCGCCATCTTCGCCTCGTGACGGCCGACGATGCAGCCCGCGGCAGCGCCGAGAAGGCCGTGGTGACCGGCATAATGCCCGGCGACGCCTCCGACCAGAGCTCCCTTGATGCATCCCTTGGCATCGGCTGGAGCCGGCAGGCTCGCGATAGCGACCGCGATCGCAATGCTTCCAATGACTGTTTTCATGCGCCACTCCTTTGGCTGGTCGGGAACACAACGTGCGGGCCACGGCCGGCGTTCCATTTCGGCTGAGCCGCACTCGACGGATTGACCGGACGCCCGGATACGACGATGAATGTCACCTACACCATCATGGCGTTGCGATTCATCAAAAAAGGGAGCCAGGCGATGCACAACAACAATCATGTCGCATCCTCGGGACTGCCGGCCGGGTGGGCTCGCTTCCGCACCGCGCTCGCCCTCGCAGTCGCGGCATCGATCCTGCTGCCGACGATGGCATCCGCCGCAGATTCGCATGGAAAGAAGCAACCGGTGCGTCGCTGGCACGGCTATGGCTTTTTGCCGGGCTATACGCCGCCCGACCAAGCCGGGCCGGCGAGCCTGCGCAGCCGCGGCCCGGACTATTGGTATGGCTGGCCGGGCTTCTACCGGGGCCGCTGGAACGGCGGCGGCTTCGGGCCGTGCTGGACACATACGCCGATCGGGCCCATGTGGAACTGCGGATAGGGAACGTCGCAGCCGTGAAACTGTCGATCGCAAGCGTGTCGCTCAGCGGCGGTCTCGCCGAGAAGCTGGAGGCCGTCGCGGCGGCCGGCTTCAAGGGTGTCGAGATATTCGAGAACGACCTGCTGTCGTTCGACGGTACGCCGGCAGAGGTGCGCAAGCGGGTCGCTGATCTCGGGCTGGAGATCATCACGTTTCAGCCGTTCCGCGACTTCGAGGGGATGCCGCCGGAGAGTCGCGAGCGCACCTTCGCCCGCGCCGAGCGCAAGTTCGACCTGATGGCCGAGCTCGGCTGCGACCTGCTCCTCGTCTGCTCCAATGTTTCGCCGCAGAGCCTGGGCGGCATCGATCGGGCCGCCGCTGATCTGCATGCGCTCGGCGAGCGCGCCAGCCGCCGCGGCATGCGGATCGGTTTCGAGGCGTTGGCGTGGGGGCGCCACATCAACGATTATCGCGACGCCTGGGAGGCGGTGCGCCGCGCCGACCATCCGGCGATCGGGCTCGTGCTCGACACCTTCCATATCTTCGCCCGCAAGACCGAGCTGCGGCCGATCCGCGCCATTCCGCGCGACCGCATCTTCCTGGTCCAGGTGGCGGACGCCCCGCTCCTCGACATGGATTCGCTCTCCTGGAGCCGGCACTTCCGCAATTTCCCCGGCCAGGGCGAGTTGCCGCTGCTCGACTTCATGGAGGCCCTGCAGGCGACCGACTTCGATGGGCTCTTGTCGCTCGAAATCTTCAACGATCAGTTCCGCGCCGGCTCTGCCCGCGGCGTTGCGGTGGACGGCCTGCGCTCGCTTCTGTTCCTGCTCGACCAGTTGCGCGAGCGCACCGGCATCGCACCCGGGCAACTCGCCGCCCTGCCGCCGCGATCGAAATGCCTCGGCACCGAATTCATCGAGTTCGCCATCGACGAAAGCGAGGCGCCGGCGTTCGAGACGCTGCTGCGCGGACTCGGCTTCGCGCGCTCGGGCGTGCACAAGTCGAAGGACGTGACGCGGTGGTCGCAAGGCATGATCAACATCGTGGTGAACACCGAGAAGGAGGGCTTTGCGCATTCCTTCAACATCACCCACGGCACCGCCGTCTGCGCCATCGGCCTCAAGGTCGAGGATGCGGCCGCGACGCTCGCCCGCGCCGAGCGCCTGCTCGACAAACCGTTCCGCCAGGCGGTGGGTCCGGGCGAGCTCGAGATCCCGGCGGTGCGCGGCCTCGGCGGCAGCCTCGTCTACTTCATCGACCTCAAGAGCGAGCTCGGCCGCGTATGGGATATCGAATTCGAGCCGACCGGCGAGGCGGTCGCGAGCGCCGGTCTCAAGGCCGTCGATCACATCTCGCAGTCCATGCACTATGAGGAGATGCTCACCTGGGTGCTGTTCTACACCTCGCTCCTCGATCTCGTGAAAGCCCAGGAGCAGGACGTCCTCGATCCGGGCGGGCTCGTCAAAAGCCAGGTCGTGCAGTCGCCGGACGGGGCGCTACGCATCGCGCTCAATGCTTCCCAATCGGTCCGTACCCAGTCCTCGCGCTTTCTCACCGAGGCGTTCGGCTCGGGCGTGCAGCACATTGCGCTCGCCACCGGCGACATGGCGGCGACGGTCGCGCGCCTGGAGGCGAACGGCGTCGCGCTGTTGCGCATCCCGGAGAACTACTACGACGATCTCGAAGCCAAGACCGACCTGCCGCCGCAGCGCATCGACGAGTTGAAGGCGCACAACATCCTCTACGACCGCGACGGCGAGGCCGAATACCTGCAGGTCTACACCCGCACCTTCGAGGAGCGTTTCTTCTTCGAGATCGTGGAGCGGCGCGGCTACCGGGGCTTCGGCGCCGCCAACGCCTCAATCCGCCTTGCCGCCCAGACGCGCCTCGCGCGCCATCCGGCGGTGCCGCGGCGTTGAAAGCGTGCCGCATGTCAAGCCGCCCACCATGAGCCCCAGCCGTGCCAAGCCGGCGGTTCTCTGCGGCCTCATCGGCAAGGATATCCAGGCGTCTTTGTCACCGGCCATGCATATGCGGGAGGGCGAGGCTCAGGGCCTGCGCTACGTCTACCGCCTCGTGGATCTGACCGTGCTCGGCCTCGACGTGGAAGCGTTGCCCGAACTCCTGACCGCCGCACAGCGCATGGGCTTCGACGGCCTCAACATCACGTTCCCCTGCAAGCAGGCGATCCTGCCGCATCTCGACAGTCTGTCGGATCAGGCGGGCGCGCTTGGCGCCGTCAACACCGCGGTGCTCAGGGGCGGCAAGCGCATCGGACACAACACCGACTGCTCGGGTTACGGCGCGTCCTTCCGCGCCAGGATGGCCGACGCCAAGAAGGATCGGGTGGTGCAGATGGGCGCCGGCGGCGCGGCGGCCGCAGTCGCGTTCGCGTTGCTGTCGGCAGGCGTCGGCAATCTGACCATTTTCGATATCGAGCCCGGGCGTGCGGACGATCTCGCGGCGAAGATGACGGGCCATTTCGGCACTGGGCGCGCCGCGCCCGGCAAGGATATTGCCGGAGCGGTCAGGATCGCGGACGGGCTCGTCAACGCGACGCCCGTCGGCATGGAAAGGCTCCCCGGCATGCCGGTGCCGCCCGAAGTGCTGCGCCCCGACCTCTGGGTGTCCGAAATCATTTACTTTCCGCCCGAAACCGAATTGCTCAGGCGCGCCCGCGCCATAGGGGCGCGCACCATTGACGGCGGCGGAATGGCCGTGTTCCAAGCGGTTGAGGCGTTCCGGCTGTTTACCGGGATCGAACCCGACAGCAACCGCATGCTGGCGCATTTCGACAGTTTGCGAAGGGAGGCCAATCTCCCGGCTAAACAAGAATGAGGAAGCGCGGAGGAGGAAGCCATGTCCATGCAGGCACGAGGCCAAGGCGAGGCCGCGACAGCGAAGTCGCCTGATCATGCGCAGAGCGTTCGGCGCCAGTCGCGCAGGGCCGCCGCCAGCGGCTGGATCGGCTCGGCGCTCGAATACTACGACTTCTTCATCTACGCCACCGCGGCGTCTCTGATATTCCCGCAGATCTTCTTTCCCTCGGAGAACCCCACCGTCGCCATCGTGGCGTCGCTGGCGACCTACGGGGTCGGCTACGTCGCGCGGCCCGTCGGCGCCTTCGTTCTCGGGCACTGGGGCGACACCCACGGCCGCAAGAACGTGCTGACCTTGTGCATGTTCCTGATGGGCGCGGCGACCATGGCGGTCGGGCTGCTGCCGACGTATCAGCAGGTCGGCGTGCTTGCTCCCGTGCTTCTCGTCATCCTGCGCCTCATCCAGGGCTTTGCGGTTGCCGGAGAGATCTCCGGCTCCAGCTCCATGATTCTCGAGCACGCTCCGTTCGGTCGGCGCGGCTATTACGCGAGCTTCACCCTGCAGGGCGTGCAGGCTGGCCAGATCTTCGCCGCCGCGGTGTTCCTGCCGCTCGCGGCCTATATGCCCGCGGAAGCGTTCAACAGCTGGGGCTGGCGGGTGCCTTTCCTCCTCAGCTTCGTCGTCATCGTCACGGGCTACATCATTCGCCGCAACGTCGACGAGACCCCTGCTTTCGCCGAAGAGAGTGCGCACGGCGACATTCCCCGGGCGCCGATCATCCAGGCTTTCACGATCAGCTGGAAGGACATGCTGCGCGTGGTGTGCATGGCCTTGATGAATGTCATTCCGGTGGTCGCCACCATCTTCGGCGCGGCCTACGCCGTGCAGGCGGCGTATGGGATCGGCTTCCAGAAGGACGTCTACCTGTGGATTCCGGTCCTGGGCAACATCCTGGCGGTGCTCGTCATCCCGTTCGTCGGCAACCTGTCGGACAAGATCGGCCGCAAGCCTCCGATCATCCTCGGTGCGCTTGGCTCCGGCCTTCTCTCGTTCGGCTACCTTTACGCCATCAGCATCCACAACGTGCCGCTTGCCGTCGTCATGTCGCTCCTCATGTGGGGCATCGTCTACCAGGGCTACAACGCGATCTTTCCGAGCTTCTACCCCGAGCTCTTCCAGACGCGCACGCGGGTCACCGCGATGGCGATCTCCCAGAATGTCGGAACGACCATCACGGCCCTGCTTCCGGCGCTCTTCGCCGCGGTGGCGCCGCCGGGTTCGACCAACATCCCGCTCACGATCGGGGCGATCACCTTCGCCATAACGGTCGTCGCCGCGGTCGCGGCGATGAGCGCCCGGGAGACTTACCGGGTCCATATCGGCGACCTCGGCCATCCGACCGCCGTTCCGGTCGACAAGCTGGATTACGACAGGCGGCGGGCGCAGTCGATTGCCGATCCGGCGCTGGCGAAGACGTGACGCCGCCTGCCCGCCGAAGCGGGCCGCCCGCATGAGTCCGGGCGGCGGGATCGCACCGATCGGCTGTGCCACCATGTTGAAATCGCTTCGCTATTCGGCATACAGCGAAATCAACAGGGAATCTTTTGAAAATCGCGCATGGCCGGCGCAACGGGAGCCAGCAGACTCAAGGGGTTGCGGCGGAATTCCCTGTGCGGCCGAACAGGGAAGCGAATTCACCGCAACAGGCAATTAAGTCCCACAGATCAGCGAATGCGCCGAGTGGGAACAGGGATTCAGCGAATTTGGGGCGGGAGGCAGACGCGAGACGGGCTCGAAAAAATGCGTCGTGTCATGACGGGGCGGCGACGAACGTTGCGTCTTATTCACGGTCAGCGCTCACGAGATCGCCTGCGTTTTGCGTGGTCGCCTCGGCGTTGTGGCGGTGACGGGTCTTCGGCAGGTGGCAGATCGACAACGCGGTTGAGATCGTTCCGTTCGACGAAGTGTGCGCGCGGCTGCCGGCACTTCGATCGCTACCGCAAAGGCATCGATCCGAAGGCGCGGCTCAATCGTGCCGACTGAGCTGCCTACGCGCTCGCGCGGCGCATGAATGCGCCGCTGCTCCTTAAGGGTGATGACTTCACCGAAACCGACGTGGTGCGAGCGTCGGTCTGACGTGATTTTCCAGTCGATGCGATGACCGCATCGACGCCGTGTTTTGGTGGAGGCCGAAATTGACCCGCTCCCCACATCGATTGTGCACGCAGCGGCAGAGGAAATGCCATGTCGGACACGCTTAATCTAACCCACTGCAATATGCTCGCCAAAGGCGTATAGTGCCCGACGCGACGATCTGCCCAATCACACGGGGAGGACAACAACATGAGAAAGTTGATAACTGCCGGATTGGCGCTATCCGCAGTGTTCGTTGCGCTGACCGGGAAGGTGCACGCGTATGTAAACTATCCATGGTGCGTCCAGGGAGAAACCCGGGGCATGGAATGCGTCTTTTCGACGAAGGAGCAATGCGCTCAGGATGGGCGGGGGCGCGGGTTTGGCTCCCAGTGCATCCGAAATCCCACCTATAATCCTACATTAGGTCCGGTCGGAGAGCGGGTCGGAGTTTCGGTCAGGCCGGAACACGTCCGGCATAAGTCGCACAAACACACCGCCGACCGCTGACGCAAGCGAGGCAAATTAGGTCACTGTCCCTCAGGTGTCCTATTGGTAACCAAGCGTAGGTTTGGTGCGGTCATTCGTCACGGTGGCGTCGATCCGGACGCAAAATAATTGGATTGAGCTGCCTTTTAGGTAAACGGGTCGCCGCGTTCGCAGAAATAAAGAACGCTCCCCTATAAAACAGTGCACTGGACACCGGTGGGTTGCGCTCGCTGGCCATCAAATTGCCGCGACTGAGGCCTCGCACTCTCATGGAACCAATACGGCGGGTCGGCGCTTGGTATCTGTGACCCCAAATAAATCCCAAGGCAAGCTGGCGCCCTCGAAGCCAGTAATCGCCAAAGCCCCTGACATCGCCACCGCGTCGGTTCCCGACACGCTCGCGGCGCTCCA
>Ga0209415_10007388_pt1 | contig 19212 bp, 22 predicted proteins | sample PeaSoiSIISIP2007_FD_187696 | JGI IMG/M metagenome (GOLD analysis project Ga0209415, IMG submission 187696) | Peat soil microbial communities from Weissenstadt, Germany - SII-SIP-2007 (SPAdes) (version 2) | ecosystem: Environmental > Terrestrial > Soil > Wetlands > Peat | place: Germany... | reverse complement strand
GAGGCGGCGCCGCCGATGACCGAAGCCATCGAGCCGACGACCGTGACGCCGATCTGCGCCGTGGCCAGGAAGCGGTGCGGGTCCTCCTTGAGCGACGCGAGGACCTGCGCGGCCGGCCGGGCCTCGGTGATCAGTTGCGCCAGCCGGCTCTTGCGCACGGCGACGATGGAGATCTCGGCGGCGGCGAAAAATCCGTTGGCGAGGATCAAGACCACGACGGTTGCCACGTCAAACCAAGCGGTATGGACGTACATGTCTCAGCGGCCCTCCATCGCAACAAGCATAGCGGTGCTGGTCATACGGAGCCAGCGCGCGCGAACCGGTATAGGGCTCACTGCGCGGCGGGCGGGCTCGGGGGAATGCCACGCGGCGGCTGGGCGTCACCCACCGGCCGCCGCCGCGTCGGCGGCCGTCCGTGTCGTGCCGGCGGCGTGGTCGAGCAGGTGGGTGAAATAGTCGTAGACACCGTCACTGTCCCAGTCTTCGGGGCCGATGGTGTGGTGGATCACCTTGCCGTCGCGGTCGATGATGAAGGTCTCCGGGTAGCCGGTGACCCCGTAGCGCGGCGGCACGACGCCTTGCGGATCGATCAAGACGGGGAACGTCAGGCCCATTTCATTGACGAACGGCTGCACGGCGGCGGCGCCGTCCTCGTCTTCGCTGATGGCAAGCATGACGAAGTCTTTGTCGCGCAGGTGCTGATAGAGATGCTCCATGGCCGGCATCTCCATGCGACACGGCGGGCACCATGTTGCCCAGATGTTCAGGAAGACGACCTTGCCGCGGAACTCGGTGAGCCGGTGCGTGTGACCGCTAAGGTCTTTGAGCGCAAAGTCGGGCGCCGGGAAGCCGGCGCGCCCGCTGGCCTGATGTTGTTGATAGTAGAATGCGGCTCCCAGCGCGATGAGCAGGAAGCCGAAGGGCAGTGTCCATTGCTTCATCGTTGCGACGCGCTGAGGCGGGCGGTGCTGTGCACCGGGACCCCCCGGTCCGACACGAGCTTCCAACCGCCGATGGCGATGAGGGCCAGACTGATGAACTGCGCTTCGGTCAAGCCCAGCAGTATGCGCGGATTGATACGAATGAACTCGATGAAGAAGCGCGCCGCCGGTGCCAACACCAGATACCACCAGAAGAGCGTGCCATCCGCATGGTGGCGCTTACGAATCGACCAGAGGAAGGCGAAGATCGCGACATACGCGGCAAACTCGTACAGCGGCGTGGGATGAACCCGCACGCCGGGCGGGTAGTGCCAGCCGACGATCGCATTGGGGTACGTCATGCCCCACGGCAGCGTGGTCTCACAACCCCAGTCGCCATCGCCCGCCAGTTGGCAGCCGATGCGGCCGATGCCGTGGGCCAGCACCAAGCCTGGTGCGATGCAGTCCACCGTGACGAGCCACGGCAAGCGGTGGCGGCGGATGGTCCAACTGACCGCCAGAAAGCCACCGATGAGTCCGCCGTACCACACGAATCCGGCGCCGCTGAAGAGGACATGAATCGGGTCGCTCACGAAGCCCTGCCAGTCTTCGAAGATTGCGAAGATGCGGGCGCCGGCCAAACCACCGATCGCCGCCCAGAAAACCATCGTGGAGGCCAATTCGCCGTCGAGGCCTTTGCGCGACAGCTCGGCGCCGGTCAGGTAGGCGCCGGTTAGGAAGGCGATCGCCATCATCAGCCCGTAGCTATAGATGGTGATCGGTCCCACGTGCAGGATCACGGGATACATTGCGCCGCGATCATAGCGGAGGGTGCCGGGACAATCTAGTTGATGGGCGGCGGCACGGCAACCGGTTGCGGGTGAGATCTGACTTCAGAAAAACCATGTAACTATTAGCTCGCAAAGGGGAAATCCAGATTGTTTCATGAGTGCCGCAGGCCCGCGCACGGTCGCGTTGACTTCGCATCTGCGGCTCATTATATGTCCCCGCCGTGTAGGTTCCTGGGAGTCGATTTCCATGCGTATGATATTGCCCCCGTTGCGCGACCGGCGCGTGATCCAACGCCTCTTGGAGGTGTTTTTTCGCGGGCATCGGGAGGCCGACTTCAAGCGGGCGGTGAGCGCGATGTGCCGCTTCTACCATCTCAAGCGCCCACGGGTCGAATGGTACGAGTACATCGATTGGGGGCGCACGGCGGGCAAGACCTACGAAGACGGCAAGATTCATCTGATGCATCCGGAGAACTGGAAGAAGGGGCGCAAGTACAACTCGGAGCGGCAATGGATCAATGCCGTCTATCACGAGATGGGCCACTATGTGTTCTGGGCGGACGCCGAGCGCAAGGCGGATACCTTTGCGTTCCGAATGGCCCGCGGCGTGAGCAACGGGAATCATCACAACGGCAAGCGGGCGCGGCGGTCGTAGGCATGGCGAAGAAACCGACAGGCGAGCAGACCGCAGGGCAACCGACGGTTGCCAACCGGTGGTGGGTCGACCTCGGCGGCACGGAAAAGGCGAAGGTCAAGCGTGCCGCCGGCCCGGCGGGCAGCCAGTTCTTTCAGGTAGCCCACGACTTCGAGCAGGAACGCGCGCGTGAACGGTTGACCGACAACAACCTGAAGCTCCTCGCTGCCGCAAACCCACCCGAAGGCGGCTGGGGATACGTCAGTCTCGCGGAGACGACGTATCCGGAGCGCGAGCTGGAGCGCATCAAGAAGCTGGTGGGGTTGCCGGCCTATGCGCGCGGCGTCATCGTCGACTGCGGGCGCTCAGTGCGGCTGCTCGTGACCGGCACGCCGGTCGGAGAACGTCTGCTCGAGTTGGCATTGGGCGAGGCGCCGTCCTTTGATTGCTGGGTGCGCCAGGAATGGGTGTGCGAAGCCCTCTTCGACGACGCCGACAAGGCGATCAAGGCGCTGCAGCGTTTTGTCCGAGAGTACCTGTCGCCCGAAGGCATCGCGCGCTCCGAAGCCATCGCGGCACGCGCCTGAGTGCTGCGCACACCGTCCTTTCGTCGGGTCCGCTCCCGTTGGTCGCTACACGCGTCCGCTGAGGCATGCCCTCGCGACGCGGATCACCCGATTTGATCACAACCTCTGAGCCCTACGGTCGCCGCGTGAGGCGCCGGCGCGACGGCCGCTCCGACGCCTCGAAAAGGTCCGACTCGGCCTGGAAGAACTTGCGGACACCGAAGTAGTAGCAGCACAGCTCGTTGTCCAAGTCGTTGTTGAAGGTGCGTTGCTGTCCGTCTTCGAAGCGGATGCGCACCAGACACGTCCCGCCGGGTACTGACGACGTCATCTCTTCCACCACGACGCCCTCGCCCCACTCCTCGTGACTGCGGTGGATGACGGTATCGCCCAACCGCAGGTATATGCGCTTGCCGTGCATGCGACGCCGCGGCGTGTACGGCCGCGCGCGGACGCTAGCACAAGCGGATCAGTGGTGAAAGGAGCGGCGCAGCTACTTGAAGTTTTCGGTGAACAGCACCTGCTGTACGTAGACGAAACGTGGCGTCAGCGGCGGCAGATTGACCGCGTTCTGAAATTCGGAGTCGTAGTTCCACACGCGGGTCGGCGGGTTGTAGACGTTGCACGCATTTCCGGTGCCGCACCATGCACCATTGACGTGCAGCGGTGTTCCGAGGCTGACGAAGGATCCGAGATAGTTGAAGGTCGCTCCGCCCCAGTCTTCCTGAAAGCGCGGATAGTTCTCCAGGCCGCCGTTGTACTCGCCCGCTCCGCCGCCGCTTGGGGTGACGTCGACGCCGCCGAGGAAGGCGGTGTTGATCGTGGTGGTCGCGGCGGCGCGGGCGCCGCTGCCCAATCCTTGGTTGCTCTGCGCGTCGTTGACCAGACTGCCGGCGGCGGGGTACGGAAACGTGGACGAAAAGTACGCCTGCGATAGCACATTGATGCTGTCGCCCATCAGGGCCGAGGGTTGCTTGCCGGTGGCCATGGTTGCCGCCTGGTTGTAGTTGCCTTGGACGTAGATGGCTTGATCGCTGACGACCGTCACGCCGGTCGGGTCGCTGCCCATATTGGGGAAGAGCAGGGTGGGCGAACCGAAGATCCGCACGCCGTAGTGGTTCGCGGGTGAGTTGGATTCCCCGCCTTCGACGGTAAAGAAGAAGACCAATCCGCCGTCGGTGCGGTCGGCAGGGTTGAACAGCTGGTTGCCGGCGGCTTGCGCCATGTTCCATTCGAGCAGATCGCTGAGGTTGATGTTGAGCAGGTACATCCACTTCTGTTCGCGCCAGTTGTAGAAGCCGCCGCGCCGGTAGTCGGCATCGACGAGGGCCGGAACGGCGGTCGGCGATGGCGTTGGAGTGAACGTGGCGGTTGGGGTGGGGGTTACCGTGGGGGTTCCGGTCCTAGGGGTGTTGGTGGGTGTCCAGGCCGCGGCGGTCTGCGTCTTGCGGCCCGCGGTTCCGGTGGCGTTGGCTGCCGCGGTTGCGGTCGCCGCGGTTCCGGCGGTTGCCGTCGCCACGCCCGCGGTTGCCGTCGCACTTGTGAGAAGTGTCATGCTGACACCCGTACCATATACACGGTTGTTCTGCGCGGCATTTGGGGTGGCTGCTGGGTTAGCACCGGCGAACGGCGGGTTGTAGCACGTGGCCATCCCATTGGTGCAACCGGTGGCGTTCACGTCCGTGCAGTTGCAAGCGGCGGGATAGCCGGTGCCGCTGTGGGGCTGGTCCGTATAAAAGATCGGCCGCGTGCCGGGGAGGGAACTGTTCGCCTGATTCCAATCGCCGGCGGCCATGAAGGTGTGCAGGATATTGGTACGGGCCACGTCCTGCGTGCCATCCGCGTTTTGCACCTCGATGGCCCACTGTTGCGGAGCCCCTGCAGACGGCGGCGTCCAAGTCTTCGTCAGATTCAGGACGATGCGCAGATCGGCGCGGGTCCAGTAGACGCCGCTGCCGTAGGCGGTGTTGTCCGGAAGAGGCACGGAGATACTTTCGATGTTGCTCTCCATGCTGCCCAGCCAGGTGGCCAGCTCCGACTGGGGAACCAAGCGGGTGCTGCCGCCGTTGCAGTTCAGGTTTTGTGGATCGAGGTTGCCGAAGGGCGCCACCTTGTCCTGAAGCATGTCGACCGTCACCGTGCCCGGACTTTCGCAGAGACTCGCATACTTGCGGCCACGGTAGATGTTGCCCTGCGAGGTTACCTGCACCGTCGTGATCGCCGGTGGATTGTCGGTAATCGCCAGCGTCGAGCCGTTGGCGTCCAAATAGAGATCGCCGTTGGCGTGCATCCGGCCGTACAGATTCATGTTGGCGCCTGGTGCGACCTCCAGGTCGCCCTTGTAGAAGGCGATGAACTGGAAAACCGGAATCCAGCCGACATCGAATTCGCCATTGACGCTGGCTTCCGTGAAGGTATTGAACTGCGCGCTCGAGTTGGCGATGTACACGTATTGGATTGCATCCAGCCCGCCGAACAGCAATCCAGGAGGGATTACAATTTCCGGCGGATTTCCTTGTGCGTCGTATGATGTAATATCCGTCATTTGATAGTTGACGGTACGGTTTCCGACGGTCACGGTCTGAGTGTTGAAGGCGGACGCACTCGGTACGTTGAAGCCGAGAAAAATATTGCGATAGCTATCCATGCCGGAGTTCAGTCCGCCCTCGGCCGCGTAGAAGCCGCTGGTGAAGCGGTTGAACGCGCCGCGCAAAGCCGTATCCATGTTGACGGACATGGTCAACGCGGCGGCCAAACCCATGAGCATAGCCAAGATGAGGATGACGGCGACGAGGGCGAATCCGGCTCGATCGTGGCGGTGGCGTCGGTAGGTCATGCTATCCCGCATTCGGCAAGAGATTCCGCGGCTTCGCTGTTACGGTGCGGCTGACGGTGTAGTACTGGCCCGTCGACAGCGGCTTCAGCGATTGCGCGGTCAAGGTAATGTAGATTTGATTGACCAGCTGGAATTGAGCAGTAGTGGCTGGTACATCGACCACGGTGCAGTTCTCGCCGGTGCTGTCGCAACCTTGGGCCAACTCATATTGCAGCTGCAGATTGGTGATGCCGGCCGCGAACGGCGTCGCGGCGGCGCCGTTCACCGCGATCGTGAGCTCCGGGAGGGAAGGGTTCGAGTTGTCGACGGCGTACAGCCGCTCATCCAACGCGTAGACGGAGCTGTTCGCCGGATATGCGGGCGATGGGCAGGTACCAACGCTTGGGCACGTGAATGCTGTGCCTTTCTGGATCGTATTTGTGTTTGTATTCGCGCCCGTGATGGTGAACACTTCGCCGTTGATTTGGTTGCTATTGAGAATGTAAACACGCATGCCGGCAGCGAATCCCGTCGCCGACTGAAGCGAGATCAGCGAGTCGTTGGCGTTCGCGGCAGCCGTGAGTGTATTGCGGATGCACTGGTCGTTTGGCTGGACCAGGCCGGTACGCGTGAAGATCGTATCCGACGTGGTGTTCGTCGCGTCCAAATCGATGAAGTCTCCCGTCGTCGGCAGACAGGCGCCGCCGAGGCGCAGGTCGCGCACCATGGAGTCTTCGGCGGCGCGCAGCCCTTGCAGCGTTTCGACCGAGAGAATCTGGTCCTGTATGCGATGACTGCCGGCGGCGAAGAACGGGCCGGCGGCGGCGAGGGCGGCCAACATGACGGTGGTCGCCACCAGCAACTCGATCAACGAGAAGCCGGCCTCAGCGTGTGACGGCCGTATAGATGGCATTGAGGGCATAGCTCTGCGATCCGGAGCGGTCCGTCCACGTCACGACCGTGTTGATGCTCTTTTCGTTGGGGGCCGGGCTGTCGGCCGTCACGGTAGTTGTGATGGTATACTGGATGCCGCCGATCGTTTGCGTGGCGGCGCGACTGACGATCTCAGAGTACTGGATGGCGCGGAGATCCTCGAGCTCACGTTGGGCCAGGCCGATTGCGGTGGTCTGTACGATGTTCAACCCTTCCATCCGGATGTGGGTGATCAGCAGGTTGCCGACCGCCGCCATCACCAAGCCGAACAAACCGATGGCGACCAGGGATTCGACCAGCGTCGAGCCGCGCTCGTTGCGCGACGAAGCCTCAGAGCGCATTGACCTGTCCCGATGACCATACTTGCAGCGACTTGGTCTGGCCGAAGGTATCCTGCGCATCGATCTGCACCGGCGACGTTACGGTGCCGACGGTGCAAGTGGTCGACGAGGTTGCGAAGCACGCCCACCCGCGGGTGCCGAACTCGACCGTCGTGCCCACCTCCGTGGACTTGATGGATGTGACGCTGGGAAGGGTGATGGTCTGGACGTTCGTGGTGCCCACTTGCCAGTTGCCGGAACCCGTGGGGGTTTCTTGCATTTGCGAGACCTTGATCTGGCTGGCGCTCTGCAGCGCCACCTGGAAGTGCACGCTCCTGGTAATCGCATTCGCACGCGCAACGCGAAGATTGGCGATCAGTAGGCGCTGGGCGGCGAGGATTTGCATCCGCTTTGGCTCGAAGTATGAAATGGCGATCTTGGCCACGGCAAAAAAGATGGCGAGAGTGACCATCAACTCGAGCACCGTATATCCACTCTGCGCTCGGAAAAGAGAGCCTTGCGGCAAGCGGAGCTTGGCGGAGAGAGTCCCCATGCTGCCCCCCTTTCGAGCAAAACGCAGGCCAATATGGCGGGTGCTCAGACAAGTGCCGTGAGCGCAGGCCGTGCCGGCAAACGGGTGCGAGGGAATGGCAGAGCGTCATTGTCATGCCAAAGCTGCCGCGTTCCTGGACAACTTCCTGGCCTGGCGGCCCCGGAGGCCGACGAGGCAGATCGCAATTCTTGACTCATAACGGCGTGGTTCCTATGCTGGCACACGCATGCGGCGGCCAGCGGTATCGGGCCGCCAGAGTCACAGTGGATGATGCGGAAACACCAGATGGTCGAAGTCCACCGAGAACCGGGCAGTGGCTGGCTGAGCGACCGAGTGGCAGGCATTATTCTGGCCGGTGGCAAGAACTCCCGGATGGGCGGAACCGACAAGGCCTTCCTCACGGTCCGCGGGCAGACCGTGCTTCAGCGTACGTTGCGCGTGTTGCGCCGCTGCTTCCCACAAGTCGTGGTCGTCAGTAATCGGCCGGAGAAGTATGCCGGCTTCGACGTCCAGGTGACGACGGACGAGTTTCCCGGGCAGGGGCCGCTCGCGGGTATGCATGCCGGCCTCGGGTTGGTGCAACTTCCCTATGCCTTTGTCGTGGCCTGCGACATGCCGTTCTTGCGGGTCGAACCCATCGCGTTCTTGGTCAGCCGACTGGCGCAACAAGACGCGGTGATCCCGTGGTGGGACGGCGATATCGAGCCGTTGCACGCGATATATGCCAGCGGCCTGCGCGGACGCATGGGGGCGGCCTTGCAGCGGGGTGCACGAGCCATTCGAGACTTTCTTCCCGAGATCCAGACCGAGTACGTCATGGAAGCCGTCATGCGGCAGGTGCGCGGCGCCGACGAATCGTTCCGCAACGTCAATACCCCGGAAGATGCCGCACGCTTCGCGGTGGAGGTGGAGCTCGATGCGCCGGAGCCGTGCCCTGATCGCAACGATTGACGCCGGCCGACCCACACAGTACAGTGCGCGCCATACGTGAAGAGATCGCGCGGCGCTGGAGCGCCGGCACGGGAACGCCCACCGTCACTATAGAGCCCGCACCCGCACGCTGAACATCATCTCATCGGCTCGCGTTCATGGGACACGACATCGTCACTGAAACCTTTGCTCACTGGACTCGGGGCCGCGATCCGATGCGGTCGCGCATCGCGCTGTTCGAGCAGGTGCGCGACATTCCATACTGCTACCCCGCCACGCGTGATCCGGCAGAGTTGCTCCGCGTCGGCCGCGGTTCGTGCTCCGGAAAACATTACTTGCTCGGCGAGCTGTTCCGCCGGCTCACATTGCCGGTCCGCCACATGATCTGCACCCACCGTTTCAATGAATCCCCGTTGGTATTCCCCGAACCGATGCAGGAAGTGTTGCGCAAGAACGAGATCATCGACTTCCATGACTATCTGCAAATCGAAGTCGGCGGCCAATGGATCGATGTCGATGCCACCTGGGAGCGGGGCCTGCGCGAATTCGGCTTCCCGGTCAATGAAGACTGGGATGGGGCGAGCGCGATGCTGCTGAGCGTGGTGCCCGAGGACTTTGCCGTCGCCGAGCGCGATCCGGATCGGTTGAAGGACGAGTTGCTGTCCAAGCTGACGCCGCGACAGCGGACGCTGCGCAAGCAATTCCTCGAGGCCCTGAGCAACTGGGTGCAGGAGCTGAGCGCGGAAATACGGCGCGACTCCAGCAGCGCATGAGTGCACACGAGCTGGTTGACGTCGTGGATGACCACGACCGTGTGGTCGCCCAGACGACCCGCCACGAGGTCCGCCTGCAAAACCTCCGACACCGCGCGGTGTACGTGCTGGTGTTCAATACGCGCGGGCAACTATTCGTGCATCAACGCACCCAGACCAAGGACATCTTCCCCGGCTACTGGGACGTCGCCGCCGGCGGTATACTCGCCGCCGGTGAAGACTACGAGAGCGGGGCCCACCGGGAGCTTGCCGAGGAGCTCGGGATTGCGGAGGCTCCCCTGCGTCGCCTGTTTCCCTTGCGCTACGAGGATGCGCAGAATCGTGTCTGCGGCATGGTCTACAGCTGCCTGTGGGACGGTGCGGTGCGCCTGCAAGCGTCCGAGATTGCGGCCGGCGATTGGATGGATCTGGACGTGATCTTGGAGCGCACGCGGCGAGACCCGTTCTGTGCCGACGGGCTGGAGGCCCTGCGGATCTACTTGTCGAAGCTCGACGCGGCGCGACAGCGAGGCGCGTAAAGCGCCGCGGCCGCCGGCGCCGGCGGTGCGCTACTTCTCGCGTTCGAGCGGCTTCTCCTTCTTCTCGGGGCGAGCGCCGTGGTAGTGGCTCCAGAAGCGCTGGCCCCGCTTTGGGTTGTACCCGGTCGGGGACGAGGTGACCCCCGCCTTCACGCGGGGGAGCGGCGAGTAGCTCTTGCCGGCGGCGTCGTCGCTGTCGCGGTCGTTGGATTCTTTGTAGGGACGTGTCTGAGAGCCCAGTGTCTGGGAGCCCTTGGCAAGCTGAACCGTGCTCACCGTTTGGGGCGGTGCGGAGCCGCCGGTGATCGGCAGCCACCCGTCGACGCTGGTCACCGCAAGCGCGCCGACGGCGAGGTGCGCCAGCAGACGCCTGGGACGCGGTGGACGGAGCTGCGTCATGCTCAAGACGTCGGTGATTTCTGCAGCGTGCGGACGCTGGATTCGAGCACTGTTTTCCGGACCCCCTCGGCGTTTTCCAACGTCACCACCGCAGCATCAACGGCGATGACCTTGAACCGACCGGGCGCGCTCATGACCACGACTTCGTCCCCAACTTGCACCATGCATCCTCCCGACGCTGCTCATCCTAGCGAGTTGTCCGACCGGGAGTAAAGCCCTTCTTTGCCGCGCCTGCCTCGATGAATCCGTCCGTTTCTCCGACGGACCGTAGTTTATCGATTCGCTGCTGCTCTGGTATAGCTGCGCAATGATGCAGACGCTGGAGGGCTCGGCCAGTACCGTGTAGCGCACCCAATTGACACAGCATCCCGAGCTTGTGTATCTGGCGCGTAGAGGAATGTTCGCGCGGAGCTGCTACGCCATCCTCGCGGTTGCCTTGCTGACACTCGCCGGGATTTTTGCTGGACGCTTGTACCGGGAGCGGCGCCAGGAGCTGCCCGTGGTGGATGCGCCTGTAGAGGTTGCCGGCCGGTCGTGTGAAGATGCGGCCGCGAAGGCGCGTGAGCTGACGAAGAACGGAGCCCTGGGTGGTGCGCGTCTGAGTTATCTATGGTTGTTGAGTCACTGCGAGGCGTCGCCGGTGTTGCCCGATGTCATGGTCGAAGCGGGTTCCTTGTTCGGCTACTTGCTGCACCGTCCCGATGAAGCGCGGCGCGTGTACGAGGAGTTTCTGCGCCGTTTCCCGACCCGTCCCGAGGCCGGCGACGTGACCTACAACCTAGCACGATTGGAAATCGACAGCCGCGACTACACCACCGCGGTCACCCACTTGACCACGCTGGCGCAGCGCTATCCGAACAGCTGGCACAGGGAAAGCGCGACGTTCCTGGCCGCGAAAGCCGCCGAGATGCTCGCCGCGGACCGTGAAGCGCGGCACACCGCCGCCGGGCAGGCGGCCAAGTTGGTGCCGAACAATCTGGTTTCGCTGCTGGCCCTGCTCACGGCGCTGGGCCCGTCGGTGATTCAAACGCTGCACAAGGACCGCGGAGAATCAGGCGGCGGCGCGCGTGTCCACTGGCTGGTGCCGTCCTTGGTCGTCGGGCTCACGTTCCTGAACTACCTCATCAACAACGCCAGCAGCGCGCAGCGCGACCGGCTGCTCATGGACAAGCTGGACCATCTCGCGGCGATCGCTGTACGGTTAGGAGGAAGCCAGTGAACGACACAACGAGCCGAAGCGTCGCGGCGAGACGCTTCTGGTATCCGCTGGTGACCCTCGGCACGATGCTCTCGTTGCTGCTGGCCGGGCAGAGCCCCGCTGCGGTCGAAGAGATCGAAGCCACCGGACGGTACTATCTGGGAGACAACGATACCCGAATCGACGGGCATCGGCTGGCGCTCATGGACGCCAAGCGCAACGCGCTTGAAAAGGCCGGCACGTACGTGGAAAGCATGACCGAAGTGAAGGACTTCCAGCTGACCCGCGACGACATCAAGACGTACACCGCCGGCATCATCGAGGTCACCGAACCCGACGAACCGAAATGGGAGATGGTCGGCCAGACCTTGCGCTGCACCGTGAAGGTGAAGGCGCAAATCGACAAGGACGATGTGGCCAAGCGGATCGCCGCCCTCCGGCAGGACAAGGAGGCGACGCAGCAGCTCAAGGAAGAGAGACAGAAGACCGAGAAGCACGAGCAAAAGATCGCCGAGCTGAACAAAAAACTGAAAAAGACCAAGAAGGGATCCGCCGCCGCCAAGCAGGCGAAGGAGTCGCGGGATAACGAGCTGGCGGGCGTCGATGCAGCCACGGTACGGGCGCAGGCCATCGCGGCCAAGACCTTTTCGAAAGAGTCGTGGGAAAAAGTGCGCGGCTACATCAACAACAACGTCAACCTCAAGGGCTGTATGCCCTTCAAGACCGCCGAGACCGCCCACGGTCCCGGCGGCACCCGCGACGCGGGACTGCTGATCGTTGCGGCACCCGCGCTCGCGTTCGCAATCTCCAAACCACGGAAGAAGGATTCTGACGCGCGTGACGGCGGCGAAGCTGACCGACAGCCGCCGCGCGCGGGAAGGGAGAACACATGAGACGCAAGTGGCTACTGTTCGTGGTGCTGTGCGGCGCTCTGGCCGCGGGGCGCGGGATGTCGGAGGACAACGGGCCCCCGCCCAAGGAGGTCCGCGACATGACACAGGTGTTTGAGGAACGCCTGATGATCGTCAAGGGACAAGGCGTCGCGCCTACCGATCGGCCGCTCTCCTCCGGCCAGAAAGAGATCATGGCATTGCGCGCCGCCAAGGTCGTCGCGCTGCGCGAGCTGGCCGAGGTCTTGTCGGGGGTGCGGGTGACGGGTGAAACCTGCGTGCAGGACGCGGCGGCGCGCAGCGACGAGATCAAGGCGACCGTCGACGGCATCATCAAGGGTGCCGAGGTGGTGCACGAGTCGTACGACGACCGCAAGGAGATCGCGACGGTGTATGTGCAGCTGAACCTGGATGGACCCAGCGGGTTGACGCAAAGTCTGCTGCCGAAGATCATGGCGCAGAAGGCCGCCGCCGTTCCGGCCGCGCCGCCGTACGTCGCCCCGCCTGCACCGCCGGCGAGCGCCGCCGCGCCGGCGGACGCGCTGATCATCGATGCGACGGGAAAGAATTTTCGCCCCGCATTGATCAACCGCGTGGTCGTCAACAACGGCAACGTGCTGTTCGAACCGAGCAAGATTCCGCCGGAGATCCTGGCCAAGAAGGGCTGCGGCGACTATACGAGCGACCTCGGCAAGGCCAAGGCGATTGTCGCTAGTCACGGCGCGAAGAACCCGCTCGTCGTCACCGCGTCGGGGGTGATGCGTTCCACCGACGCCCAGGTGTCGGAAACCGACGCGGCGGCGATCTTCACCGCGAATCAGAAGACCAACTTCCTCGAGGGCGCCCAGGTGGTCTTCGTGCTGTAAGGCTGCCGGCGGCGGTGCGCGCGGCGGCAATTGAGGCCCGGCCCTGATGAAAAGGGCGCTGAGCATCGCGTTGCTGGCGGTCGTTGCGGTCTTGGCGCTGGCCAGCGTCGCCGCCGCACAGACCGGCAATTTCACCTCGGCCTACGTCGCGCGCTGGAACCTGACGCACGGGAAATACCTGGTCGACATCGGCCAGTATCTCGAGGCGCTGGAGGCGTTCAACACCGCGCTCGAGATGACCGACGACGCCGAGATCCGCACCGACGCCTTGTTGCAGAAGGCGACGGTGTTGGCGGTGTTCCTCGACGAGCCCGACGACGCCGTGCGCGTCTACGACGATCTCCTCAAGCAATACCCCACGAGCGCCGCCGCCGAATCCGCCCTGTTTCGTGGCGCCATGGTGCTCTTCGACCGTGAGCAGTACGCGCGGGCGGCGACGTACTTCGAGCGCTACCTGAAGGAGTACCCGGGCGGCCCGTCACACGGGAGTGCGGAGTTTCTGCTGGGGCAGAGCCGATCCAAGGCCGGCGCGACGCCCGTGCCGGTTGCACCACCACCGTCGGTGACGCAGGTGCGCGTGCGGATCATGAAGGGGCACGGCAGCGTGCGAATCGAATCCGACGGTGCGCTCACGGTAACGCCGTCGGGCAGTGGCGGCCACGCCATCGATCTGAACGCCCGTGACGGCCTCGTGGTTGCGGGTACGGAGACGGGGGCGCGCGAGCTGACCGTCGGGGCGGACAAGCCGTTGCAGATCCGCGCCGGCGGTACCACCCGGCACTACCGCGGCAGTCTGACGGTGCGCGCGGACGGCAGCACCTTGCAGATCGTCAACCGCGCCGGCATCGAGGAGTACCTCTACGGCGTCGTGACCAAGGAGTCGGTCCCGTCATGGCCGCTGGAAGCGTTGAAAGCCCAGGCGATCGCCTCACGGACCTACGCCTTGTACCAAATGCAGCACCGTCAGGATCGCGACTACGACATGGTGGATGACGAAGGCTCGCAGGTGTACGGCGGCGTCGAGGGCGAAAGCGCCTCCGGGCGGCGCGCCGTCGACGAGACCCGCGGCATGATCGTGACGTATCGCGGACGCCCGATCTACGCGATGTTCACGTCGAACACCGGCTGGTACACCGCCGACCCGGCGTTCATCTTCGATCAGCCGCTGCCGTACCTCATTGCCCAACAGGATGACTACAGCCCGGGCGAGCAGATGGGGCGTTGGAAGCGCACCTACAGCACCGCCGACATCCGGCGCAAACTCTCGGATATCGGCGTCCAACTCGGCACGATCCGCGCCATCGAGCCGCGCGTCACGTGCCGGTCCGGCCGCATCGTGCGCGTCGACATCAGCGACGACCGCGGCTCGCACGTCATGCGCACGCGGCCGACGCTCGGTCGCGCGCTCAACCTTCCTGAGATCTTGCTCACGGTCGAAAAGAGCGGCGATGAGTTCGTCTTTGCCGGTGGCGGCTTCGGTCACGGCGTCGGGCTGTCGCAATGGGGCGCGAAGGCGATGGCCGCCAAGGGTCTCGGCGTGAAGGACATCTTGGCCTTCTACTATCACGGTGCCGAGATCACCGCGCTCGCGCAGTGAGTCGTGAAACGCGGGCTCATCACTGTTGCGGCCGTTGCGGCAGCGCTCGTTTGCGTGGCGCTGGTGATGATCGGTGCGTTCACCTTCCTTGTTGATACGCCGCGTGTGCGGATGCTCATCACAGGCAAGGCGGCACAGGCAGTGGGGCGGCCGGTGACGCTGTCTTCCATCTCACTTGCATTGCTGCCGGGACCGGCGGTACGGCTGAAGGGGCTCGAGGTCGAGGAAGATCCACGCTTCGGCACGGCGCCGTTTCTGACCGTCGGCGAAGTAGATCTGCAGCTGCCCTTTCGGCCGTTGTTGAGCCGGCGCGTCGAGATCTCCTCGGTAGTCCTGAGACAGCCGCAGGTCACCCTGATTCAGCACGCCGACGGTGCACTGAACGCCGCCAGCTTTGGCGACGCGCACGCGGCATCGTCCGCGACTGCTTCGAATGGTGGCGGCGCCGCGGCCGGTGCCGCAGCATTGCTGCCGGCGAGCGTGAAGATTGAGGACGGGGTTCTCAACTACGTCAACCAAGCCGGCGACGGAAGCACTTCACAGTACCGGCTGGAGCAACTCAACCTTACACTGCACGGCGACTGGATCCTGACGTTCGAAGGCAATGCGCGTTTGCAGCCGGGCGACGTCGCCATCGGGCTCACCGACGGGACGGTGGCACTCAACGACGATGCCCGCGTGACTGAATTCCCCCTACGGGCGCGCCTAGCGATCGCGAGCAACGACGTCACCAAGCTGTTCGCTGCGGCGCTCGGGTCCGCTCCGGCCGTCGGCGCGCAGGTGAAGGCGACGCTGGGAGTCGCAGGAACGCTCGGCGCGCCCACGGCCGCGGGGAGTGTCGAGCTGGCGAACGCCGCCATCACGCGGACGAGCCCGGAATGTCCCGACCCGCAATCCCGCACGCTGTCGTTCCCGGAGTTGAAGATGGACGCCGTATGGAACGGTGACCGTCTGACAAGCGAGCTGGCCACCGCGCAGCTCGGCAGCGGCATGCTCACCGCCGCCGTGGCCGTCCGCTTGGATGGGCCGTGGCGCATCGAGCTGCAGGACGTCGCGATCACGTCGCTGCCGCTCGAGACGCTGCTGGTCGACTTTCTGTGCGCCGGCTACGCGGTCACCGGCGCACTCGATTTGACCGGCAACCTTTCGTTCGGCGCGCCGCGGTTCACCAGCACCCTGACAGGCTTTGGGCAGTTGAACCTCCGCGATGGCAAGGTCGTGGGGTCGCAGGCGCTCGGCCTTCTCGCGACCGTGGTGCGGGTCGGCGGCGCCGTGTCCGCGTTGTTGAGCGCCGATCTGCCGTGGTCGCTGTTTTCGTCACCGCTGGACTTCGATTCGATCACCGCGACCTACGCGATTGCCAACGGTGTGCTCAGCACGCGCGATCTCGTCTATTCCAGCAGCGCCATGAAGATCTCCGCGGTCGGAGACTATGACCTCGCCGCGCAGCATTTGGACTTCGACATGGTCGTGAATCACGGGCGCGGCGAAGCGTACGTCAAGGTCACCGGCCCGGCCGATGCACCGTCGATCCGCGTGACGCCGTCGACCATCCTGCGCAAGGTTGAGCCGGGACAGATCGCCCACGGCCTCGGCGATTTGTTCGACCGCTTCCGTTAACGTGGCGGCGCCGCGTCAACCGCTGCCACCAGCGCGTCGCTCTCGATGAGGCGGCACATCGCCTCGACGTCGTCGCGCAATTCTCGGTCATCGAGCAGCGCTGCGGCGTGGCGGCGGATCAGCGCGTGCGCCGCGCGCGTACCGGTGCCGGCACGTTCGACGCCGCGCAGATCCAGCGCCTGCGCCGCGCAGAGGAGCTCGATGGCCGCCATGCGCTCGACGTTGTCGAGCACCTGGCGCGCCTGTCGCGCGGCCACCATACCCATGCTGACGACGTCCTGGTTGTTGGCGTTGGTCGGGACCGAACGGACGCTGGCCGGCGCGGCCAACACGGCATTGTCGGCGGCCATGGAACTGGCGCAGTACTGCAAGCCCATGAAGCCGCTGCGCAGGCCGGCGCCGTCGCGGATGAGGAACGGCGGCAAACCGGCGTTGAGGTTGGCATCGAGCACGCGCGCGAGCCGGCGCTCCGACATTACTCCGAGCTCGACCATCGCGATCTTGAGGTGATCGAGCGCCATGGCCACGGGTTGCCCATGAAAGTTGCCGCCGTGGACGATGCGTTCTTCATCGACGAGAAAAAGCGGATTGTCGGTGACCGAGTTGATCTCGGTTTCGATGACCGATGCGGCCGCCGCCAGCGCATCGATCACGGTACCGATGACCTGCGGGATGCAGCGCAGGGTATAGGCGTCCTGGGCGCTCGCCAGTGTCTCGCTGCCGCCGACCAAGCGACTGCCCGACACCATACGCGTGAGGTGTGCGGCCGCGACGCGCTGGCCGGGGTGCGGCCGCACCGCTTGAAACGCCGGATCATACGCCTCGAGGTTGCCGCGCAACGCCTCGAAGCTCATCGCCGCGGCGATCTGCGCGGCGGCACAGACGCGCCGCGCGCGCATCATCAACACAGCGGCCGCGCCGGTGTGAAAGGCGGTGCCGTTGATGAGGGCAAGACCTTCGCGGTAACGCGGTACGAGCGGGGCAATGCCGGCGGCGCGCAATGCCTCTGCTGCCGCGACGACACTGCCACCGTACTCGACAGTTCCTTCGCCAATGACGGCGAGCGCTACCTGCGCCAGCTCGACGAGATCGCCGCTGGCCCCAACCGATCCGACCTCGCGGACGATCGGATGCAAACCGTGATTGAGCATGGCGATGAGTTGCGGGACGACCTGCGGGTCGACCCCCGAGTAACCCTGCGCGAGCACCTGCGCGCGGACCGTCATCGCCGCACGTACGAAGGCCGTCGGATGCGGTGGACCCAGGGTCGCCGCGTGGCTGCGAATCAGATTACGTTGAAATTCCTCGCGCCGTTCCGGTGGAATCCGCTGCGAAGCCAACGGACCACAACCGGTGGTGAGCCCATAGATCTGCATCGGTGTCTTGGCCACGGCGCGAACGTAGGCGTACGACCGGTCGAGGCGCGAACGGGTGTCCGCGCAGACCTCAGCCGAGGCGCTCCGCCGAGCGACGGCATCCACGTCTTCAATCGTGAGGTGTGCGGCTCCGATGGAGATTGTGCGTGTGAGTGTCATGGAATGGGAAGCACTTCGTCGGTCATGGGCACTTAACCGGAGCCCGCCGAGGCGTCAAGCGGTGCGCGGAACGAGCCTTGCTGGCGCCGCCTGATGTTCAGTATATGCAGGCGTGATGGGCAGGAAGCTGTCCGGAATCGTCTGGCTGTCCGTTCTCGCCGTTGCGACTGGCGTCTTCGCGCTCGGCTGCGTCAACTTCGCGCTGCCGCCGGCTGAGGACGCAGCGATGCTGATGCGCTACGCGCAGCATCTGGCGCAGGGACACGGCATCGTGTGGAACATCGGCGAGCCGCCGATCGACGGAGCGACGGATTTTCTGTTCATGGTGACGGTGGCTGCCGTGCATCGAGCCGGCGTTCCGCTGGAAGCCGCCGTGCATGTGCTGGCGGTCGCATCGCACTTTCTGACGGTGGCGTTGATCTACCTGGCCGTGCGACACGTGCAGGGCGCGGGTGCGTTTCCGGCGGTCGCGTCGGCGCTCTACGTCGCGGTCGGGCCGGGCCTGCCGCTCGCTGCGGCGTACTTTGGAACACCATTCTTCGCGCTCGGGGCCACCGCCGCATGGATCGCGGCGCAGCGCGTCCTGCTCGGCGAAAGGCGGACCGTGCTCGATTGTGCGGTTTTCGCGATTGTCGGTCTGGTCGCGGGGCTGACGCGGCCGGAAGGCGTCCTGATCGCGATCTTCATGTTGGTCGGCCTCTGCATCCCGCTGCCGTTCCGTGACGCCCGCCGTCTGCTGCTGACCTTCGCATGCGTCTTCGGCGAATCATCAATTCGCGGGTGGGAACGTTCAACGTGGCGCTGGTCCTTCGGGACTACGCCGCGCGGGGCTACACGATGGCCACGACCGAGGCCGGGCTTCTGCCGCTCTATTCAGAATGGCGCGCCATCGATACCTGGGGCTTGAACGATGCGTGGATCGCGCATCGGGGCCCGATCACCGATGCGTATCTCCGCCGTGAGCACCCCGCGGTCGTGATGTGGCACGAGTTTTTCTCGCCCCTGGCGCCGCCCTCGGCGAGCCGCTCCGATGCCTGGCTTCAGATGGTGCTGACGCTGAAGCGGTACGTCGAGGGGAACGGCTACCGTCCGGCGGCGGTGTTCGGCCGATCGCCGTTCGACACGCACTACTACTACGTGCGCTCCGACATCCCCGAGAGCGCCGAGATCATCGAGCGCATCCGATCGACGTCGTACCCCTGGTTCGAAGGCCCCGAGCCGGCGATCGACTTCGCGGCGGTGACCGCAGCGGGCGCACCACGAACGCAAAACAATTAGGCCTCTTCAGGAAATCGAGTGGGTGAAGTTCGGTGACTGAGCGCGTTGAAGAAGGGGTGGGGGCGGTGCGGGCCGC
>Ga0209415_10007387_pt1 | contig 19212 bp, 14 predicted proteins | sample PeaSoiSIISIP2007_FD_187696 | JGI IMG/M metagenome (GOLD analysis project Ga0209415, IMG submission 187696) | Peat soil microbial communities from Weissenstadt, Germany - SII-SIP-2007 (SPAdes) (version 2) | ecosystem: Environmental > Terrestrial > Soil > Wetlands > Peat | place: Germany... | reverse complement strand
TCGCTCAATCGGGTGTGCCCCCTCGGGATGGGTGCGGGCCTCTCGCTCAATCGGGTGTGCCCCCTCGGGATGGGTGCAGGCCTCACGCTCAATCGCGGCCCTCCCCTCGTGAAGCGCAGGCGCATCCCGCTCAATCGCGCGTCTCCCCTCGGAATGGGCGCGTGCCTCTCGCTCATTCACGGGCCTCTCGGCGCAAGGGATGCGCGCTTCGCCGAGGTCGTGACTTCCCGAACGAACGTCCCGATCTCCTCGACGGCCCGCCTGCCGTCCCCGAGGACCGCCGCGAACAGCGGCCAGTCGTGGAAGCAGTCCTCCCAGACGCGCAGCCTCGCGTCGACGCCGGCCGCTCGCGCGCGATCGGCGAACGCGACGACCTGATCGAGGATCACCTCGGCGCCCCCGACCTGAACGAGCAGCGGCGGCAGCCCGCGCAGATCCGCACGCGCCGGGGACGCGCGCGGATCGGTCCCGTCGGCGCCCGCGAGCGCCGTGCGCGCCCAGTGCTCGACCAGCTCGGGAGTCAACGTGTCGTGGCGGTGAGCGACGAGCGTTCCGCCGCGCGCGGCGAGGTCGACCCACGGCGAGACGAGGACGCCGCCCGCGGGAAGCGGCAGACCGCGCTCGCGAAGGGCCACCAGAAGAGACGCGGTGAGCCCGCCGCCGGCCGAATCGCCCGCGACGACGACGTGCGCGGCGGCGATTCCCGATTCGAGGAGCGCCGAGTACGCGGCGATCGCGTCGTCGAGGGCCGCGGGGAAGGGGTGCTCGGGCGCGAGACGGTACCCGACGACTACGGCGCGGGCCCGGGCCTCGCGCGCGACACGCGACGCGAAGTCGCGGTACTGGTCGATCGTCCCGAAGAGGTACGCGCCGCCGTGCAAGTAGAGCAGCGTCGTCCCGTGCTCTTCGGGCCGGTCGCGCGGCAGATCGTGCGGCGTGATCCACAGCGCTTCGAGGCTCGAGAGGTTCCCCCGCTCGAAGCGGGCGCCCCGCACGGCGACCGGCGGCAGCGCGATCGCTTGCCATGTCCTGCGCTGCACGGGCCAGGGCAGTGGAGCCAGGCGCGCGAACTCGCGCCTCAGGCCCGTGGCGATGAGCTCGTGCGTCCATGTCCACCGCGGGAGCCCGCGGCCCCGACGGACGCGCGCGACGGTCACCGCGCCGGCCGTGGCCCAGACCCTCAGCATCACCCCGAGACGCAGAAGCACCCGCCTTGGTTAGCATCGCGGGCACGGGGCGGCCGTCGTCGCCCTGCTACGCCCCCAGGACGTCTCCCTCGGCGACCCCTCGCCCCATCACCCACTCGGACGCGCGCATGGCGCGCTTGCCCTCGGGCTGCACCGTCACGACCTCGACGGTCCCCGCGCCGCACCCCACGAGCACCCGCGACTTGTCGGCGAGGACGACCTCGCCGGGCCGGCCTCTCGCGCCTTCGCGTTCGACGACGTGCGTCGCGTGCACCTTCAACGACCGCCCGCCGAGGAGCGTGAACGCGCCCGGCCACGGGTTCATGCCGCGGACGTGGTCGTGCACCCTCGGCGCCGGCGCGCTCCAGTCGATCCGGCCGTGACGCTTGTCGAGCATCGGCGCCGTCGTCGCGGCCGCGTCGTCCTGCGCGGCCAGCTCGCACCGGCCCGCCACGAACCTCGGGAGCGCCTCGACGACCGCGTTCGCGCCGAGGCGGGCGAGGCGCGCGCTCAGTTCTCCCGCGGTCTCGTCGGGGCCGATGGGCGTCGCGACGCGCGCGAACGTGGGCCCCGTGTCCATGCCCGCGTCGAGCTTCATCAGCGTGATTCCGGTCTCGGTCTCGCCGCGGACGATGGCCCAGGTGATGGGCGCCGCGCCGCGGAACTTGGGCAAGAGCGAAGCGTGCACGTTCACGCACCCGAGGCGAGGCCCGTCGAGCACGTCCTGCGGCAAGATGCGTCCGTAGGCCACCACGAGCGCGACGTCGACCTGCTGCGCGCGCACCCACGCGCCGAACTCGCCGGTGCGGAGCTTCGTCGGCTGGACCACGGGCACGCCGAGCTCGATCGCGCGGACCTTGACCGCTGGCGGCGTGAGCGCCAGCCCCCGTCCGGCCGGTTTGTCGGGCTGGCACACGACGCCGACGACCTCCGCGATCGTTCGCAGCGCGTCGAGCGACGGGACCGCGAACGCGGGCGAGCCGAAGAAGAGCGCCCTGAACCGAGGCGGTCCAGCCAAGGGCGAAGCCCGCTAGGGCTCTCCGACCTCGACCGGGGTGCCCGGCTGGCTAAACTCGTGCTCTTTGCCCTCGGCGACTCCGATGAGCGGCATGATGACGCGCACGACGTACTTGCCCTTGGGCAGCGGCCCCGCCGGCTCGCGAGGGAAGGGCTGGCCCGGAAGGGCTCCCTTGGCCTTGTCCGCCGAGGCCCACTTGTACTTCACGGCGTCCCACGGGATAACGAAACTCGCCGTTCCCTTGGGCGAGAGCGTGACGCGCGAGACCGATCGCTCGAGGGCGGCTTGCTCGGGGTTGGCCTGTGGAAGCGCGGGCTCCTTTCCCGCCGGCTTGTCCGCGCGCGCGCCCTTGGGCGTGAACGCCTCGACCTCGAAGTGGGGCTCCGGGTCGGCCATGAAGTCGAGCGGCAGCTCCGTCGCGCCCTTGTTGGTCAGGACGACGGTGACGTTCGCCCTCCCACCCGGGGCGACGCGCGGCGCGTCCGTCGTCACCTTGATGTCGAGCGCGGCCTTCAAGTCGCGCTGCGGCAGGCTCTCCGGGGTCGCCTTGCGGACCTCGCAGGAGGTCTGGGCGATGACGGTGAGAAGATCGGCGATCTTCGGCCCGCCGCACGGCAAGGCCTTCTTCTCCGAGTCGTCCTTGATGGTCGCGTGCTCGGCCTTGGGCCCGTAGGCCACGCCGGAGCTTCCCCCGAGCGGGCTGTTCCCCGAAGAACCGGTCGCCTCCTCGATCTCCTTGTCCTCCTTCTCCTTGGCCTTCTTCCCGGGCTTCTCGGAGCTCTCGTCCGAGTTCTCCGGCTCCTGGGGCGGAGGGGTGTTCATGCAGGCGGTCAGCGCGAGGAGGACAGGCAGGCTTGCGGCGACGGTCCGTTTCATGGCGCCCAGGCTATCACCGCCCGGAGTCGAGTGGGTGCACACACGCTTCCCATGCGCGCGTCGTCTTCGCGTCGAGCGCGCACGAGACCTCGCGTCCCGACACATCCGCGCAGTGGTCCTGCACCTTGCGGTAGGTGGGCTCGGTGCGCTTGAGGTCGTGCTTGATTTCGCGGACGGCGGCGGACTGGGCGGAGGTCATCGCCGCGGCGCCGGGCGTCTCGCCGACCGCGAGATCGATGTAGTGCTCGGCGATCGCCCGGCAGTCGCCGGGCGACGCGTGGCCGTGGCAGGCGAGAACGAGCGGCACCGTGCCAATCGCGACGGCGGTCCGGAACAAGCGTCAGGCGTCTCCGAGGGGTGGACTCTACCAGGCGGGACGCCGGCGAAGGGTCCTATACCGCAGGCCGCGTCGCGCTACATTTCCCCCCATGCGCCGCCCCATGAACTTCAACGCAGGCCCCGCAACGCTGCCCTTGCCGGCGCTCGAGCGCGCGCGCGCGGAGCTTCTCGATTTCGCGGGGACCGGCATCTCGGTCATGGAGCACTCGCACCGCGGCAAGGAGTACGAGAAGGTTCATGACGAGGCGATCGCGCTCCTCCGCGAGCTCTGCGCCGTCCCGGACGACCACGAGGTGCTCTTCCTCCAGGGGGGAGCCTCGATGCAGTTCGCGCTCGTCCCGATGAACTTCCTGCAGCCGGGCGCCAGCGCCGACTACGTCGTCACCGGGGCGTGGAGCGAGAAGGCCCACTCGGAGGGCGCCGCGTGGGCCAGCGTGGCCGGCGCGCGGGTGCGCGTGGCGGCCTCGACCAGGGAGGGAGGGTACGTGCGCGTGGCGAGTCCCGCGGAGGCCAAGCTCGACGACAAGGCCGCCTACGTGCACTTCACGAGCAACGAGACGATCCACGGCGTGCAGTACGTCGACCTGCCGCGTTTCGGCGGGGCCCCCCAGATATGCGACGCGTCGAGCGACTTTCTGTGGCGCACGATCGACGTCTCCGGCCTCTCCCTGCTCTACGCCGGCGCGCAGAAGAACATCGGGCCGAGCGGCGTGCTCGTCGTCGTGGCGAGGCGCGAGTTTCTCGAGCGCGGCCGTAGGGACCTGCCGAAGATCCTTCAGTACCACGTGCACGCGGAGGCCCGGTCGCTGCTCAACACGCCGCCGACGTTCGCCATCTACCTCGTGCGCAACGTGCTCGACTGGCTGAAGGCCGGCGGAGGGCTCGACGCGATCGAGCGCCGCAACCGCGCGAAGGCCCGCGAGCTTTACGCGGCGATCGACGGCGAGGGGGGCTTTTACCGCTGCCCCGTCGAGGGCCCCAGCCGGTCGATGATGAACGCCGTCTTCCGCTTGCCGAGCGAGGAGCTCGAGCAGCAGTTCGTCGCCGAGGCCAAGAAAAATGCGATGATCGGCCTCAAGGGGCACCGGAGCGTGGGCGGGATCCGCGTGTCGCTCTACAACGCGGTCGAGCCGGAGTGGGTCGCGGCCCTCGCGTCCTTCATGAAGGACTTCGCGAAGCGGCGCGGCTGACGGCGCGCGCGTCAGGCCTTCTTGGGTGCCTTCGCCTGGAGCGCCTTGAGCCCGTCCTCGAGGGCGCGAGCCACCTCGGGGGCGACCACGTCCCCGCGGCTCCACTGGTGAGCCTTGACGAGGGTGGTCTGGGCGGCGCGCGCGAGCTTGGTTCGGCGGTGCCGGGAGAGGGCGCCAAAGGCGCGCTGAACGTCGCTTGCGCGCAGGCGCAGGGCAGGTCGTCGGGAGCCACGCATGGACCTCCCATACCGCACGGCCCGCCTCGCGCCAACCGATTCGCGCCCGCGGGACGACTCAAGGCGCGCCGAACATCGTCACCTGGCACTTCACTTCGGGCGTGAAAGTCACCGAGGCGGACCCCAGATCGCGCGAGTCGAAAGCGAGCATGCCCTGCGCGCCCACGCTGCCGGAGACCTTTGCCATCCCCGTGCCCTCGGCCAGCTTGCGAAGCGCGTAGGCGATGTCGAAAGGCTGGCCGGGGCCGAGCGGGACGTCGAACGCGGCGCAGGGCACGGGGCTGGCCTTCCAGGCGACGTCCACGCGAAAGCCGTCGTCGAATCTCTTGACCATCCCGCGGACGCCGCCGACGAGCGGACCGATCGCCAGGCGCGCCACCTTCACGTCGATGCCCGATCGCGGGTCACCGGTCGCCGTCGCTTCCAGGGCCGCGTCGAGCGGGCGTGGAATCCCGCGGGCCTCGATGCCGTGGAGGCCGGCCTTGGCGGTCAAGTCGGCCCGCGCGGGGCCGAGCGTTGCATAGTGCAGGCTCGCGTCCAGCTGGAGATCCACCCCTCGGATCCCCAGAAGCTTCGGCGGAATGCCGAGGCGGGCCAGGGGGGAACGCGCGAGCGCCACGGCGACGTCCGTCGTCGCCTCGTCGTTGCCGACGACCAGCACCGTGCACATGTTCGGGACGCCGGGATCCAGGGCCACGCACAGGCGCGAAGACGCGGGCGCGCGGTCGAGGTCGACGTGCCATGGCCCGAGCGAACCGCCCGGCACGGTCACCTCGACGTCGTCGGAGCTGGCGTGCACGACCGCGCCTCGATCCGGCCACGCGATGTCAGCGTGCACGCCGGTCGCCTCGACGCGCGCGTTCTCGCCGAACGGTCCGAGCCAGACGATGTGCGATTGGTCCGTGATGAGCGGCGCCACGGACGCCCACGCCGGGCCGTGGACACCGCGGGACCCGGAGAGCCACTGCTCGATCGCCGCGGACACCGCGGCCCAGCGGCCCGAGAGAGTCAGCTGGACGCCCTTGGCTGAAACCTTGCTGGGCCGCAGCCACCTCGTCTCCACATCCACCTCGGGGGCGACGACCCGGGCTCCGGGGACGTCGGCGGCCGTCGCGGTCACGGCGAGCAGCCGGAACCCCGCGGGGTTGACCTTCACCTGGTCGACCGTGAGCGTGACGCCGTGTTCTCGAGCCTCCTCGTCGCACCGGCTGCGCACGTACCAGGGGAGCGCGTACGAGAACGCCCCGACGACGACGGCCCCTGCGACGGCGGCCCCGCCGAGTCCTCGAACCGCCAGCCGGAGGAAGGTCGCGCGCCCCGGAAACAGGGATCCCCACGACCTGACCGTCCGTTCCTGGGCCTGCGGCTCCTCGCGCCGCGCCGGCAGGTCGAGCTGCAGCGGGGGCGGCTTGGGGGGCTGGTCCGGCGCTGTCTCGTCGGGCACGCGCCCATGCTACAGGGCCGTCGCCGGCGCCGTCCAAGTCGAGCCGAGCCGACGACGCAGCGCCGTCGCCTCTCGCGTCAGCGCGAAGCGCACGACGTCTCCGGCGCCGGGGTGCCGCAGCACGGTCGTCAGCGCCTCGGGGCCCGGGTCGGCGAGCGCGCCGCGCAGCGCGCCGTCTGCCGTGCTCATCGTGTCCAGCACGGCGAGGAGGTCGCCTCCAACGAGGAAGGCGACACGGAGCTCGGCGCGTATCAGCGCGTCGACGAGCTCGCCCATCAAGGGCAGACGCGCCTGGGACGACGCGAGCCGGGGAACGAGCTCCTCGAGCGATCTTCGCTGGCGCCGCGACAGCGCTCGACCGACACCCTGCGCGTACTTGGCCGAGAGACCGGACGCGGCGGAGTCCAACTCGTCAGCCGCGTAGCTCGGGAGGACGTGTCGCGCCGCGGCGACGAGAAGCGCCTGGATGTTCGGCGCGGGCAGCTCCTCGAGCCAGGGAACGCCGAGCGCCACGCGCGCCACGGCCCTCGCCAGGCTCGCGACCTGCGCGGGCTCCGCCCGATCCGCCATCGAGGCCGGGACCACGATCCATGGTCCGTCCTGCGCCACGACGCGCGTGCGCCCGGCGCTCGGCGAGAGGGCCAGCTCGACCTCGTCGATGCCCATCGACCGGACGATGCGGTCCAGGGTCCTGCGGAGGGGATGACCGCTGCGCGCGGAGATGCGGTCTCGGGTCGAGACGCCGAGTTCGCCGAGATCGGCCCGCAGCATCTTGGCCTCGACGCCGGCGATCGCCAGGGCGACGTCGACGAGGACGTGCCGCCCCTCCTCCGGAAGCACGTACGAAAGGAGGGTCGAGCGGTCGAGGACGGGCTGCGGCGAGTCGATCTGCGCTGCGCGGCGCGCGAGCAGCCAGTCGCGCCCGTCGTCGTCCAGCTCGCCCGCGACCGCCCGCAGCTCGCTCACGACGATGGCCTCGTCCGTCCGCTTTTCGGCCGACAGCGTCTGCTCCAGAAGGGCCAGGGCGACCGCCGGGTCGGCGACGGACAGGAGGGGATGCGGTAGCGGCGACATCATCGCGAGCAGGACGTGGGCGGCCTCGTCGTTCGCCTTGGCGCTCGCGTACGCGCAGGCGAGCTCGAATCGCGTCTCGTAGAGCGTCGAGTCCATGGCGACGGCGCCTTGCAGGTGGGCGATGCCCTCGCGAAGGCGCGAGAGAGCGTGCACCTCGATCTGCCCGAGGGCCGCGAGCCAGCGCGGGTCGACGTGTCCGGCCTCCTGGCCGAGCCCGATGAGCGCGTTGAGGGCGCGGGCGTAGCCGACGGGATCGTCGGTCCCGCCGCGCCGGAAGAAAGCGGCGAGGCGCGCGAACGCCCGAGCGTTCGCCGGCGCAGCGACCACCGCCCGCACGAGCGCGCGCTCCGCGGCCTGCACGTCACCCAGGTGCGCGTGCACGTCGGAGAGCTCGAGCAGGAGTGCGGCCCTCTGCTCGGCGTCGGTCTCGACGTCCGCCAGCCTCGCGAGGAGATCGGCGATCTCGTGGCGCCGCGTGTGCTCGGCCGCCGGCGTGTCTCTCGCGGGCTGGCTGGCCATCCTGCGCAGCAGAGCCCGCAGGGCGCGCGCGTTGGCAGGATCGAGCGCGAGGGCGGCGCGAAGGACCCGGTCGACGTCTTCCGGTCGCGCGAGCACCTTCTCGTAGATGCTCGCCAGCGCGAAGAGCGCGGTGAGCTTCGGGGGCGCCTCCCGGCTCGTCGACACGACGGCCTCGAGCGCGCTGACCGCCTCCGGCCACGCTCGCTGCGCGATGCAAAGCTCGGCGAGCGTCAGGAGCGAAGGAACGTGCTGCGGGACCGCGGCGCGCACCAGACGCATCGCGTCGATGGCCACCGTCAGATCCTTGAGGTCATCGCGCGCCACACGGGCCACCTCGGAGCCGAGCATGACGATGGCCTCCGGAGACTTGGCGCGGGGCAGCGCCGCCCGGAACACGCTCACCAGGCGCTCTCCCTGGCCCTCCTCGAGCGTCAGGGTCGCCAGACGACCGGCCGCCGGGATCGAGTCGGGGTCGACGTCGAGCGCGCGCTCCAGGAGCGATGCCGCCCGGCGCCGCCGCTGCGCGAGCGGTCCGAGCCCTTCGGCGTCGGCGGATCCCATCAGGAGCTCGGCCGCCTCGATGAGGTAACGGCAGCGTACGCGCGGTTCGATCGCGAGGTCCGCAAGCGAGAGGGCGGCGGCGACGCCCGACGACGCGTCGTCGAGCTTGGCCGCCAGGCGCGCGAGGCCGGTCGAGGCCGTGAGCGAGAGCGGGTCGACGCGCAGGGCGTCTCGGTAGCGGTCCAGCGCCTCCCGCGCGAGGTCGCCGGTGGTCTTCGCGTCGGACGCGTCGACGGCGGCGGCTTCCAGCATGAGCGCGAGCCCGAGCTGCAGAGCCAGTCGCGAGTCGTCGTCCGAAGCAAAAGCGACCAGGGCGCGCAGCGCCTCCGTGGCCATCTTGCGCGCTCGAGGGTCCGCTCCGCGCGCGCCCGCCAGCTCGTGGCGGAGCGTGGCCCAGAGGGCCCCGGGATCCGTCGGGTCGAGCTCCAGGATGCGGCGGTAGGTCGCCGCCGCGTCGCCCGTCGCGAGCCTCCACTCCTCGAGCGCCGCCAGGCTCCACAGCGCACCGAGTCGGGCGCGCACGTCCTTCAGCTCGTCGCTCTGCGCCGCGAGCACCCGCGCGAGCGGCGCCGGGTCGCCTGCTCGGCGCCGGAGCGACTCGAGCGTTCGCAGCGCAGGGACATGATCCCCGGGCTCGGTCAGCGCGGACTCGAGCAGGGCCGTCGCGCGTGCGGTCTCCTGACCGATCTCGGAGAGCAGCGCGGCGAGCTGGAAGGACGTGGCCCGGGCAAGCGCCGGGGATGTCGCGCCTTCGATCCGTCGGGTGAGCAACGCGGCCAGCTCGGCGAGCTCCCGGCCGCCGCTGTGCCGGCCGCACCGCACCATCACGCGCGCGAGGCGGTCGGCGACGAGCTCGTCGTCGGGCGTCTCGGTGAGGGCTCGCCGGTAGGTGCGCATCGCGCTCGGGTCGTCGCCGGAGACCAGCTCGTCGATCTCGGCGGCGCGGGACAGGTGCCGCGCACGCTCCTCCGGCGTCCTGGCCTGCGCGGCCAGCCGCTCGACGGCGTCGCGCAGCGCCCGCGCGTCGCCCCGGTCCTCGAGCACCCGGGCGATCTCCTCGGGCGGCACGGGATGGGTCGGATCAATCAGGCGGGCTTGCTCGAGAGAGGCGAGCGCCTCGAGCGGCGCGTGCAGGCGCGCGCGCTGGATCTGCGCCAGACCCAGCCACAGGGCGACCTTCTCCGGACCCCCCTTCGCGGCGTCGATCCGCGCGCGCAGGGATCGTGCCGCTTGCGCCCATCGTCCCGCCTCCTGCTCGAGCTGCGTCTCGAGCGTCCGCGCAGCGGCGTTCGCGGCGTCTCGCGCGAGGACCTCGCGCACCAGCTGCATCGCGCGCGTGGGATCGTGCGTGGCGAGCGCCGCCGCCGCGCGCGTTCGAAGCGCGAGGTCCGAACCGTCGGCGGTCGTCAGGCGCGCCTCGTCCAGCAACGCGCGGGCGAGCATCCGGGCATCGCCGAAGCGCGCCGCGGTGCGCTCCAGGCCCAGGATCGCGCTGCGGCGGTCGCCCTCGAGCGCCAGCGCCTGCTCGTAAAGGCGCGCTGCGCGCTCGGGGTCCGCCAGCACTTCCTCCCACAGGAGCGCCGCCCGCTCGAGGTAGGCCACCTTGCGCCCGACCTCGCCGGCATGCTCGGCGGCCTGCGTGTAGAGCTCGACGAGCGACCGGGCCCCCGCGTGCACCGCGTCCGCGCCGGCCGGCGCGAGCAAGCGGGAGAGCGCGTCGAGCACCTGCGGATCGCCCGGCGTCGCCACCCACGCCGATCGCAGATGGCGGAGCGCGTCGGCCGGGCGGCCGAGCTCCTCGCAGATTCTCGCGGCGCGCACGAACCCATCCGAGCGGCGCGTACCGTCGTCGGTTCGCGCGGCCTCCTGCAGCCAGATGGCCACGCGCTGCTCGTTCTTGCCGGTCACCGACAGCAGGCGATCCAGAGTCTGGACGAGGGTCGCATCGGTCGCGTCGATGGCCAGAGCTTGCTGGATGTCGGCGATCGCAGCGTCGGGGTCGCCCTGCTCCTCCGCGGCCACCGCCAGCGTGCGAAGCTCGTACGCGATCGCGGCGGGCTCGGTGACGAACCTCAGGCGCGCCCTGCGCGCGGCGGCGGCCTGCGCCCGGCGCCCGTCCTTCTCGTGGAGCCGGACGCTCTCGTCGAGGACGCGGCGGTCGACGGCGGGGGTGGTCGGCGCGCGGGCCGCCGCGCGGGCAAGCAAGGCGCACGCGGCGGTCGAGTCGCCGAGGCGCCAGGTCGCGACGGCCGCTGCGTCCAGCTCGAGCCGGACCGCCCGCGCCGCGCTCGTCTCGATCCGCGCTTCCTCGTCGAGGAGTCGATGAAGTCCCGGCCAGTCGGCGTGCGCCGCCACGTGCCGCACGAGCGCGTCGCGGACGGGACCGATGCTCGGGTCCAGCCTGAGCGCGCTCTCGAGGGCGCCGCGCGCGGCGTCCACCCGGCCCAGCTTGCGCTCGAGGATCTGGGCCCGCTCGACCTGCAGCCACGCCGCGAGGCGGGTCTCCGTTCCGTACGCCTCCGCCATGCGCCCGAGGTGCGCGGCGAGAGCGTCCCAGTCCGCGGGAGCGCCGCCCGCGAGGGCCGCGGCCACGAGGTCCCCCTCGAGCCCTGCCAGCGCGGCCGTGTGGCTCGGCGCGTGAGCCAGGACCTGCTCCCACGTCGCCCGGACTTCGCCACCGCGGCCTCCGACCGCCTCGAGCAAGCGTGCCTTCTCGGCGAGGAGCTCGACGCGATGGGCTTCGGTCGTGGCGGCGGCGAGCTCGAACTCCAGGTGCGCGAGCATCGCGGGCAGCGCTCCGCGCGCGTGCTTCTTGCGCCGCAAAAACGCATGGGCCGCGCTCGAGGCTGGTTGCGCGCGGAGCGCGGCCTCGGCGTGTGACGTCGCCCGCTTGTCGTCGCCGAGGATCGTCTCGCTCGCGATGGCGAGCTCCATGTGCGCCCGCGCGAGACCGACCCTGTCGATGTCGGGTCCCAGCGCCGCTCCCGCCGCGCGGCCGCTGCCCTCGAGCGCGGCCACGCGGGCGTTCAACAGATCGATGAGCGCTCCCGGTTGTGACATGTCCGCGGGCATTCGCACCGGCGGCTGCTGGGATCGTGGTCCGGCGCCCGGCAAGGGTGGTGGCGCCTGACGCGGCAGGGGGGGCGGGCCCTTCGGCAAGCGCGAGGGCGGCTTGACGCGCTTCTCGGGGATCTGCGTCGGGGCGAGGTCGAAAGGCGCCGGCAGCGCCGGGCGAAGCGATGCCGCGGCGGGGGCCTTCGCCGGGGTCTGCTCGGCGAGCGGTCGTGTCCCCGCGGCCTGCTTCAGCGTCAGGACCTGCGCGTCGACGTCCCAGCCCTGATCGGTCTGCGCCAGCAGGCGGTCTATCGGCGCGAAGACGTCGTCGTCCTCGACGACGTCGGCGCCGTCGATCACGGTCCCGGGGAGCGTCTCAAGCTCGCTCTTTACCCCGGCGCGGTGCGCCATGCCGCTCAGTCTTGCACAGAAATCAGTTGGCCGGCAGCGAAGCGAGCACGAGCAGATGCAAGCCGCGCCCGTCGTAAGAGGCGTCGCCCGCCGAGAACGGAGAGGGCGCGCCCGGGTCGCCGACGACGGCCACGACGTACGTGGCTTCGATGCCGAAATAGACGCGCGGGTCGACCGTCGGGTCGACGAGCGATTGCGCCTGTGCCAGCGACGTCCAGAAATGCGTCGACGTTGCCGCGTCGAGCTCGAGCGCGTCGATCCCGAACCCGAGCTGTCCGAACGCCGCGAGGCCCGTACCCAGGCCGACGGCCAGGGGCGTCGCGGGCTGGACGTCGTCCTCGTTCGAGAGGCTCGCGACGGCCCCCGCTTCTCCTTGCGGTCCGAACGAGACGTGCGCGGCCGCGTCGGCGAGGCTCGCGGCGAGCGCCGGAGAGAGAAGCGCTGACTGGACTCTCAGCACCCCCGCGTCCCGCGTCGTCCCTGCGTCGCCGGCGCGCGAGAGGGGGGCGGCGACGTGCAGGACCTCGACGTGCAGGTTGCCGGCCACGGGATCCCAGTCGGGGCCGCAGCGAAGCGCGCTCGCGGCGGGGTCGAGCGCTGTCCCCTCGCACCCCGCGAGCGCGACGAGCGTCGGGCCGGACGCGGCAATCGCGCGCGTCGGGATGGTTCCGGCGTGCCAGTAGTCCTTGTTGGGCCGCAGGCACGGGGCAGAGGGGTCGGGGCTGGAATTCCGGAGACAGACGAGGGCCTCGCACGACGAGGGCGACGCGTCGTTGTCCTCGCGCGCGAGCACCTCGGCGTCGATGGCGTAGAGCTCCACCGGGCCGGAGGCCGAAGCGGCGGCGAGACCCGTCGCGGGGGAGAGCTGCACGGCACCGCCGACCGGGAGCCCCGGGAAGTTGCTCGCGGGCATCGGCGCGCCCGACGGAAAGGGGCTCGCCGCCGTCAGCGCCCCGGCGTCGCCGGCGGGCACCGTCCAGCACAGGCGCGTGTCGTTCAGGCTCGGCGACGCGTGCACGAACGTGACGGTCGCCGGCGGCGGCGGCGCGGTCTCGGCGGCTGCGTCGCTCACGGACGAATCGATTAGAAACGAGCCCGAGTCCTCCTGCTGGCCGCCGGAATCGCCCTCCGGTTGACCCGACCCGCCTCCGAAGCCCGAGGTGCTCGAGCCGCTCGCCGAGCAGGCTGCGATCGAAGCCGCCGCGACGGCGGCCGCCGATCCGCACAAGACGCAGGCTCGCAAGCCTCGCACGCCAATTCCAAGCACTCCGCCAATCGTAGCCCACCGCCGGACGCGCGCTAACCCGCTCGGAAGCTTGCGGCGCGCGTCCGCTGTCGCGCGTATGCTCTTGGATCGCAAGGAGCGAGGAGGATCACACGGTGTCGGAGCCCGCCCCGGGCATGATGGTGACCTCGAACGTGCGCCTGGTCCGGCCGCTCAGCGCCGGCGGGATGGGCAGCGTCTGGGTGGCGGACCACCTGTCGCTTCGCACGAGCGTGGTCGTGAAGTTCATGGGCCGCGAGATGACCGGCAACCCGGAGGCCGCCGCGCGGTTCGCTCGCGAGGCCGCGGCGGCGTCGCAGGTGAAGAGCCCCCACGTCGTGCAGATGCTCGACCACGGCGTGGGCGACGAAGGGCGGCCGTACATCGTGATGGAGCTCCTCGAGGGGCGAGACCTCGAGCAGCGTCTGCAGGCGAGCAAGAGGCTCGATCCCCCGGAGGCGATCGCCATCGTCGCGCAGCTCGCGCGGGCGCTCTCCAAGGCGCACGAGCGCGGAATTGTGCATCGCGACGTCAAGCCCAGCAACGTGTTCCTGCTCGACGCCGGGGGCGGAGAGCTCTTCGTGAAGCTCCTCGACTTCGGCATCGCCAAGGGGCCCGAGGTGGGCATCGTCGGGAGCACTACCCGCACGGGGGCGTTCGTCGGCTCGCCTTACTACATGAGCCCGGAGCAGGTCGTCGGCGCGAAGGAGATCGACTTTCGGACGGACCTCTGGTCGCTCGGGGTCGTCGCGTACCAGACGCTCACCGGACAGCTGCCGTTTTGCGCGGAGACCGTCGGCGCGCTCGCGATCAAGATCCACCGAGACCCGCTTCCGCTGCCCACGGGCGCGAACCAGGACCTGCCTCGCGCCGTGGACGACTGGTTCGTCCGGGCGTGCGCGCGCGACCCGGGCGAGCGATTCGCGTCCGCGAGGGAGATGGCCGATGCGCTGGCGAAGGCGATGAGCGCCGAGAGCGCGCCCGCTCGCGCGCGGGTCGCGGGGCCCGACGAAGCGGCGTCGCGGCGGCCCGTGGACTCCCGATCCGAGACCGGAGCGGGGGTGGGCCTCGTGGCAAGCGGCACGCCGGCCGCTGGCTCTCGTGGCAGGCGGTGGCTGCTGGGTGCAGCTGCGGTCGCGGCCATCGGCGCCGGCCTGGCGCTGCCGAGGACGTCGACCAAGCAAGGGGGGGCGATTCGGCCGGAAAGCGCGAGCGAGGAGAGGGCGGCACCCGTGGCGGTGGGGCCGACCGCGACCCCGATCGCGACCGCGACCGCGACCCCGACCGCGACCGCGACCGCGACCCCGACCGCCACCGCGACCGCGACCCCGACCGCCACCGCGGTCGCCTCTCGAGCCAAGGCCCGCCCGTCTCCTGCTTCTCCCTCCGCGATCCCCTCCTCGGTCCCCCGTCCCTCCGTGACACTCACGCCGCCCCCGGGAAGCGACGATGACATCAAGTAGTCGCGTCGCGCTGCTACTCGGGCTGGGCCTCGTTGCTATCGCGCCGTGTCGCCGTGCCGCGGCCCAGGCTTCCCTTCCCAGCGCGCAGGAGCTGGAGACCGCGCGGTGGCTCTACAAGCAGGGCAAGGAGCTCCGGGCGAGCGGCGATCTGCGAGGGGCGCTGGAGAAGTTTCAGGCGGCGCACGCGCTCGGGAACACCCCCGTGACGGGCATCGAGCTCGCGAGGACGTACGTCATGGTCGGGCGGATCGTAGAGGCGCGCGAGGTGTGTCTCCACATCGCGCGGATGCCCGTCGCCTCGGACGAGACGGAGAAATCGGCCGAGGCGCGCACCGAGGCTTTCAGGCTCGCGGACGACTTGAAGCCGCGGATCCCGACGCTCGTCGTGAAGATCGGAGGGCTCGCGGCGGGAGAGATCGCGCACGTCTCGATCGACGGCGCGGTGGTCCCCGAGGCGGCGATGAACGAGCCGCAGAAGGTGAATCCGGGCAAGCACAGCGTCGTCGCGCGTGCAGGGGAAGGACCATCCGCACGCGAGGCCGGGGGTGCGGCCGAGGTCGCCGAAGGCGGGTCGGCGGAGATCGAGCTGACGATGCCCGCGCCCGTCCCTGTTGCTTCGCCGCCGTCGCCGTCGCCCCCTGCGTCGCCGGCCCGTCCGGTCAGCGACTCTCTGCCGCCGGTCGCGAAGGTCGGCTTCGTGACGGTCTTGGCCTCGGGCGGCGCGGGCGTCGTCGCCGGCCTCGTCGCGATGAGCAAGAGGAGCCAGCTCAACAGCGCGTGCAATCACAAGCTGTGCGATGACTCGCGCGGCGGAACCGACGATCTCGCCGCGGCGTACGCATGGGCGACCGCGGCGAACGTCGCGTTCGGGGTCGCGGGCGCCGGTCTGGTAGCGGCCGTGGCGGGGCTGCTGTCCTGGGACCGTCCGGCGCAGCAGCAAGGGGGCGCAGGCGTGACCCCGTGGATCGGGCCGGGTACGGCAGGGATTCATGGTCGCTTCTAGGGGTCGGGCCGCGGCCGTCCTCGTCGTGCTCGCCCTCGCCGCCGCCGGCTGCGACACGCTCCTGGGGCTCCGGCAGTTCAGGGACGTCCCGTGCGCGTTCGATTGCCCGGACGGGAGCGTCGCGGACACGGGTCTTCCCGAGGCGAGCATCCTCGAGACGAGCGTTCCGGACGCGATCGCCTCGGCCGAGGCGGCCCAGGCGTCCGATGCTTCCGACGCGGCCGTCCTCGCGGACGCCGTCGACGAGCTTCTCCCGCCGCGAGCCCCCGGTCCGCACGAGACGTGGGCGCACTGGCCGATGCCCAATCCGGACGCCTCGATCGCGCCGGACTCGGCGACGTTGCTGCCGCACCCGATGACGTACGAGGCGGGCGCCGACGGCGCCGTGCTGGACACGGTGACGGGACTGATCTGGGAGGTCGGGTCGACGGCCTCGGACTACGCCGGGGCCTGGCAGCACTGCCAGACGATCGGCATGCGCGTCCCGACGCGCATCGAGCTAGTGTCGCTCGTCGACTTCACGACGTCACCGGCGATCGACAGCAACACGTTTCCAGGCACGCCCAGGGAGCCGTTCTGGACGTCCTCCGTCGTCGCGGCCGACGCGGGGCCCGACGCCGCGGTCCAGTACTGGTCAGTATCGTTCGCGGACGGATTGGTCGACAACGCGACGCAAGGTCAGTACGTGCGCTGCGTCACCGGAGGATCGCCGTGACCGCCGGCAGGGGGCTGCGGTTGGCCGGGGGGCTGGCGAGCGTGACCTTGCTCGCGGCGGCCGCGAGGGCCGATGCGCCGGTCGACGAGTACGGCCTCTTCGACATGAACACCGAGACGATCCAGGACTTGCGGACGGGATTGACCTGGCAGCGCTACGGGCCCGGGCAGACGTTCGGGCTTTACGCCGCCGCGGCGTACTGCCAGGGCCTGTCGCTGACGACGCCGTCGGGCCTGCCGAGCGGCTGGCGCGTGCCGTCTTACAAGGAGCTTCTCACCCTCGTCGACGAGTATCCGCACGAGGAGTACGAGAACGCAGGGCTCTCATCGAAGGCGATCGACGGCAACGCGTTCCCCGGGACGGCGAGCGCGCCGTACTGGTCGTCATCCACGTTCCCGGGCTCGAGCTACGCCTACGCCGTGGATTTCACCGATGGCGTGGCCCTCAAGCAGGACCCCGGCTCCTCTTCCAACGTGCGCTGCGTTCACGACCCCTGACGGGATCAGAACGGCGTTCCGCGGCCATCCGCCTCGGCGATCTCCGCCAGGTCTCCGCAGGCCTCGGCTCCCAGGTCCGTGCGCTCCCCGGGATCGCGGGCGAGGTCGAAGCATCGCCACTCCAGGTCGCTCTGAGTCGCGACGAGCTTCTTGAAGCCGCGCATGGCGCCCCAGTTCTTGAACGCGCACGAGAAGATGCTGCTGCAGTTCGTGAGGACCCTGGCCCGTCCGGGCGTCCCTCCACGGAGCAAGCTCTCGCCGGGCATCTGCCGGCGCATCGCGACGAGCTCGGGCGCGTCCCAGACGCCCATGAGATCCAGCAGCGTCGGCAGCACGTCGAGGTGGGTCAGCGGCGCGTCTCGCAGCCCGCTCAGCCGGATCGCTTGCTCGGCCGAGAGCGCGCGCTCGGGAGCGTCGATCCAGAAAGGCACGCGGACCTCTTCGTCGTACACGCCCCATGTGTGGCCGAAGGCCCCGTGCTCGCGGATCTGCTCGCCGTGGTCGCTGACGAACGCAATGACGACGCCGTCTCCGCCGGGCATCGCGCGCAGCCCCTCGACCAGGCGCGCGACGATCGCGTCCTGTCGATGCACGGCGTCGCGATAGCGATTGCGCACCTTCGCCGAGCCGCCCGCGCCAAAATCCCGCGACTGCGGCTGGAACGGCGCGTCGCCCTCGTCGATGAGGTAGGGGAAGTGCGTGTTGGAGAGGTGAACGACGCCGACGAACGGCGAGCGCATTCGCGGCAGGTCGCCGAGGACCACGTCGACCAGCTTTCCGTCGTCCGCGCCGAGCTCGTACGTCGGATCGGAATCGATGTCCGTCGCGCTCACCCAGCGCGAGAACGGCACACCGTCCAGCCACGTGCCTGCGTTCGCGAAGAACAGGTTCTGGGACGTCCAGTACGCCGTGTCGAAGCCCGCGGCGTGGGCATACTCCCATAGCAGCGGCGCGCGGTGGAGGGCCTCTCGCGACGACGTCGGCGCGAGACCACTCCACAGCACGGCCAGCGACGCCGCCGTCGTCGAGTCGAGGGCGCGCATCTGGGAGAAGCCGAACCGCGAAGGCAGGAGCCGGTTGGTGAAGGGCGTCGTCTTGCAGTCGGCCGTGGGTACGCTGCACGTGTCGGAGGCTCGCACGCTCTCGGTGATGACGAAGAGTACGCTCCGCCGTTCGCCGCGGGTCGCCACGGGGGGAACGGGGATCGGGGTGCGCGGCCCGGGTAGCGAGCGCTCCACGGCCTCGTCGTGCTGCCAGTGGGCGGACGCCAGCCGGCCCATCGACGCGAAGTAGAGCATGTCGGGCGGTGCCGCCTGCTCGCCTCCGCTCCGACCGACCTTGACGAAGAACGCAGCGAACAGCAGCGCCGCGATCGCCACGTCGAGGGCGGCCCGTGCGCGTGCCTGATCGATGATGCCCGTGCGGCGCACCGCGGCTGCCAAGGCCAGGGCTGCGGCGACGGGGGGTACGACGGCGCCCAGGAACATCGATCGATCGCTCCAGAGCTGCTGGCCCACGCTCGGCATCATCGAGGTGCCAACCAGCACCGCGCGCGGGTTCATGTAGGCGTGATACCGCCCGAAGAAGTAGACCTGGGCACCCACCGCCAGCCCGGCTCCGAGAACGAGGAGCGCCCGCGCTCCCCAGGCTCCCGGCGCCGCGGACGCGGCCAGGAGCGCGCCCCAGAGCACGCCGCCGACCACGACGGTCGCCGCGTAAGCTGCCAGCGTCGCGTGCGGCCACGCCGTCATCAGATCGCGCCGCTCGCTCCAGTCGAGCACAGCTATCGCGAGTCCCGGGAGCGCGAGAAGCGCGCCGCCGATGGAGCGGCCGGACACCCGCCAGGCCGGGGGCGGCGGGATCGAGCGCATACCATGAACGGAGAGCGCTTCGACCGCCGTCTGTGACACCATTGTCACGATAAAGAGACGACAAAGACGCGGGAAGCGTCAAGCGCGCCCGGCGCTTCTTGACTCCGCCGAGGTACGTGCGCCACAGGCTAAACTTGCGTCTATGCGTATGGATGTATAAATAGAGGCGTGACCGAGGTCGACGTCTCCTCTCCCCAGCGCTGGGAGCTCTACCGCGTGCTGGCCGAGCCGGCCCGGCTGCGGCTCCTCGCGCTGGCCGCGGAAGAGGAGCTCAGCATCGGCGAGCTCGCGGAGCTTCTCGAGGAGAGCCAGCCGAACGTCTCCCGCCACACGGCGGCGCTGCGCCAGGCCGGACTGCTCCGCGACCGCCGGGAGGGGACGCGGACGCTCATCCGCATCTCGGCGGAGGCCCCGCGCGACGCCGTCGTGGCCGACGCGCTCGCGAGCGGGCGCGCGCTCTGCGAGCGCGAGGGGCGGCTGTCCCGGATCG
>Ga0209415_10007386_pt1 | contig 19216 bp, 18 predicted proteins | sample PeaSoiSIISIP2007_FD_187696 | JGI IMG/M metagenome (GOLD analysis project Ga0209415, IMG submission 187696) | Peat soil microbial communities from Weissenstadt, Germany - SII-SIP-2007 (SPAdes) (version 2) | ecosystem: Environmental > Terrestrial > Soil > Wetlands > Peat | place: Germany... | reverse complement strand
AAAAAAACGCAAAGAAGACCGCTGAGCACCCAGTGAGCGCCGAAGGCGCAGGGCTATCAGGCGGGCAACCGCAGGACTTTCAAAGTCTTAAAGATAACGTAATGCGCAGGTTATTGTCAACGAAGGAGCTGTACGTTCGTCTCGCCGCTCAGGCGGATTCAGGAAGAATGTCAGCTCCCAAGGAATCTGCTCCAGCCGAAGGCTCCATCATTCGTACGCCAGCGCGTCAATCGGATCCTTCTGCGCCGCTTTGTAGGCCGGATACAAAGCCCCGGCAATCGCCCCAACGATGGCGATAATCGCCGACCGCAGTATCCAGCCACCGGTCACCACCACCGGCAGCGTTGGCAAACGATGAACGATTCCCAGCCTCGCTGCCAAACTGAAAACGACCCCCACGACGATGCCGCCGATAGCCAGCAGCACCGTCTCCCGCAAAATCACGTTCACGATATAAAGTTTCGACGCGCCCATCGACTTGAGGATTCCAATCTCGCGCGTGCGCTCCATCACTGCGGTATACATGGCCTGGAAGATGACAATGAACCCGATGATCACGGAAATCCCGATCACGACGTTGATAAACGTCGAGAGCCCCGGATAGTTGCTCGGGGTCATCATCGACAGGTAGTACGCCATCGAAGTCGCGACATACTTCTCCATGCCCGGAACTTTCCTGATCTCCTGCACTACCGCGTCGGCATTATTAGGATCGTCCAGCTTCAAGTAAAAGATCGAGGCCTTGTCTTTGGCTCCAATCAAATCCTGCAGAACCCCGATCTGCAAAAACTTTCGCGCGCCCTTGCCTTGTTCCACAACCCCGGCCACGCGGAAATTATTGTTGAGAACTTCAATGGTGTCGCCGACGTTTACGTGTTTGGACCGGGCATATAGATCATCCACCAGGATGTCGTTCGGTCCAAGGAATGGGCCGCCCTCCAGGTAATGAAAAGGCCCGGACAGCCGCTCGTAACTTTTCAGGTCGATTCCGGCGATCACTTCCAAAGCCCCATTGGAGGCAACATGGGTCACCACCGGTGCCTCCACTACCACGTGCGGCAGTTTCGCCAGAATGTCCCCGACTTTGATCGACATCGGCGCACCCGTGAGCCCTACAATGAACGATGAGCCTGGAGGCATCACAATCACGTCCGCTCCAATGCCTCGCTGCCGCGCCCGCGAATCGTTCAGCATTCCAAGCGACAAACCCACGATCAGCAGGATGAGCGTCACCTCCAGCGCGATCGCGACGATGCTGATCAGGGAACGGAGCGGCCGGTGTACCAGGTTGGCGACGATCATTTTGTTCATCATAATGAGCGGTTAGCAATTGGCATTTAGCACTCACGTTGCGCAGAAGCTATCGAAAGCTCATCGAGGCTAAACGCTAACCAAATGCCGATTCTACCTGCTGTCCCCATGAGGCGCGGACGACGATTGCGTCGCGGGCTTGTCCAGGTGGACGACCTCCGCCCCCGGCGGCTGCTCCAGTATGAACTTGTCGTCCGCAAGCGGTTGGTTCAGATCGAGTTTCACGATGTTCAGGGTAATGTCGTACTCCTCTTGTGGCCGCGCAATCTCGATTTGCCAGGGAAATTCTATGCCGTTCTCAGCCTTGTAGTTGAAATAAAGCGCATTGGTCGTGACATTTCCATTGCTATCATAGAGCAGTTGGCGGTGCGGCAGCAGGTCGGTGCGGCTGAAAATGATTTTGCGCGAGAGCGTCCATCCGTGTTCCCCCTTGTTAATCACGGCAATCACGTAATCCGCCCGCGATGCTCGGTGACTCTTGACGTCGCTCACCAGGTCGGTATCGTTTTCCATCACTGCGATTTCATTCTGCGGATCGATACGGCGCAGCAGCAACGCGTCATAGATATACTGCGGGCGCAGGTTTTCCAGGGGCTGCGTCGGATTAGGGTTCTCGATATCATTTCGGCCTACCACGAAGCGGTTCTTCGAGGGAATCCAGAGCTTGAAAGTCTGGCCATCGCTCACCATATCGAAAGCTTTGTTGCGCACAATCGGCATCAGTCCGATCATTCGCAGCATCGCCGGTTTGCGCGCCAGCACGTACCCGCGGATTTCCTGGTAATCGGTGACTTTGCCCTTCTTAACCCCTCCCACCGTCGTATCAATGTCGACCGTAGCCTGCATGGACTGAATCCCGGCGGCCTGTGTGTTGATGTAGTCGATCAGTTCCTGCTGTGTCGCAGTTTTCAGCTGGACCGCGTTGATGGGCAGCTCGACCTTGTGGGAACGAAACAAACAACCTGTCAGGGGCAGAACTGCCCATAGGACGAGCGCAAAACGATATCGAAAGAAAAAAGCCATGAGGCGGTTTTGATTAGGTCTTAGACAGATGAGTATACCCAAGCTCGGGATTCAGGTTCGGGAGTGGGCTTTGGCTCGCCGACGTTCCCGGCTAGTGGAGGAGCACAGTATTGCCTGCAGCCATCTGGCGTAATCCGCGGTCGAAGGTGACGAGTGTTAGTCCGGCGGCGCGAGCAAAAGCAGCGAGATATGCATCCGGCCATTGCTGCGAGCGGGATCGGTTGTTGGAGGTCAGCTTCCGGAGACCGGACTCCACCGGTTCGGGATCACCCTCGGTGCGAAATGAAACTCGTTCGTCCCGAAGAAATAAATCGTAGACTTGCCACGCCTCAGTCTGATTCCTCACATCTTCCTGCATCACGCTGGGATGAGTGAGCAGTCTCAGCAAACCAAGTTGGGTAAACCGACAAAAGTAGACGGTTTCCCCATTCAGCCTCGCAAACCAAGCTGCTGCGGACTCGTGATGTTGATGTCCCTCATATGCCAACGCCACCCACACGTTAACATCAGGGAAGTAGGATTTCATGAATGGTCTTATTGCTGAGTCTCAGCCAGCCCGGCCGTTTCGACTTGATCAAAGGTAGCGCGACTCTTCCTTTTGTTTCTCCGCGCTTTTTTCCGTTCAATTCGGCCTCAACCCCGCGCAAAATCATCTCCTTCACCGAACACCCCCGCACAGCCGCTTTTGCCTTGAGCTGGCGATAGGTCGGGTCCGGGATGTCCACTGTGGTTCTCATAACGAGAAAGTGTACCATATTTATGGTTGCACTACCATATTTATGGCTCTAGCGTCCGTTCATCACTTTCCGGTACGCCGCCACGTTCTTGTTGTGCTCTTCGAGGCTTTTGGCGAAGCGGTGATGTCCGTTGCCATTGCTGACGAAGTATAAATAGTCGGTAACCGCGGGATGCATCGCCGCTTCCAGCGAGCTCTTTCCCGGATTGCCGATCGGCCCGGGCGGAAGTCCTGGATGGGTGTAAGTGTTGTAGTCAGAATTGAACTGCATATCGCTGTGGTGGAGCGCGCCGCTGTAGGTTCCCTGCAGAAGTTCGGCATAGATCACGCTGGGGTCGGCCTGCAGAACTCCGTGCCGCGCCATGCGGTTGTAATAGACACTCGCAACCAGCGGACGCTCTTCCGGCGCAGCCGTTTCCTTCTCGATGATCGATGCCAGAATGACGGTCTGCTGCACATCGTTGCTCTGCGCGTCCGTGGTCTGCGCAGCGGTGTTCTTAAGGTCCGCCGTGTGCGCATCCGCCAGTCCGACCTCTTTCGCCACCTGGCGGAACTGTTTCACCATCGCAGCTGCCATCTCTTGCATGCTTTGCATGCGGGTGAACTCATAGGTGTTCGGGAAGAGATAGCCTTCGAGAGTCTTGGCGTCTGGCGCGATGTCGGAGATGAGGGCAGTGTCCGACGTCGCGACTTTGAGGAAGTCCTCGCTCGAACCCAAGCCTGCGTTCTGTATGGCTTGCGCGATGTCGAACATGTTGTAGCCCTCGGGAATGACCACCGCGTGGAAGTAAACATCGCCATGCACCAGCCGGCGGTGGACATCAAGCGAGGTCGCAGTTCTCTCGAAGAGATATTCCCCAGCCTTCAGAGAACGTTTGTGATGAAGATAGTGCCAAAGCACGAAAGCGTCCGCACTACGTATCACGCCGGCGGATTGCAGTTCGGTCGCGATCCGGCGAGTGGAGTAGCCGGGATGCAACAGGACAAATGTCTGCCCCACCGGCCCCACCGGCGTCACCGGCTGCGTCAGCGCCCAGCCCAGCCATCCTCCGAAGGCGAGGACAGCGAGCAGCAGAATTATGAAAACAGTACGCACCTTACGATTAGTTTAGATGAGAGCCGGTCCATGGTTGTTGGCCATTGGTCGTTGGCCTTTGGTCGCTAGCCGTTGGTCGTTGGTCCAGGCGCTTAGATCGACTTCAGATGCAGGCTGACCGAGTCAGTCTATGTTCAACCGTCACATCTTTCGCCTGCGCCCAGTAGTACAGCTTTAACGATGGCAAACTCATACAAAGACTTGCGTGTGTGGAAACAGTCTGTCGACCTGGCACTAGAAATCTATCGGTATACCCAGAATTTTCCGAAACATGAGCTCTACGGTTTGACGAGTCAACTGCGGCGCGCCGCAGTTTCAGTCCCCAGCAATATCGCCGAGGGCAAAGGCAGGTCGTCTGACAAGGAGTTGATTCTGTTTCTGCACCACTCTCGCGGCTCACTTTTGGAACTCGAGACCCAGATTTTCCTCGCACGCGAATTGGCCTATATCGAAGAACCCCAGGCAAAACGTCTCCTTAGCCAGATCGAGAACTTAGCTAAAGCACTAAACGCCCTCATAAATTCACTAAAGAAATCGATAGTTGCCTAAAGATTGCGGGAACCTGGGTTTCGACCAACGACTAACGACTAACGACTAACGACTAAGTGCTGCTCCTCGCATCCATCCAGCTTTGCAGGATCAAAACCGCCGCCATCTGGTCGACGACCTGTCCCCGGCGTTTGATCGACATATCGGTTTCGCGCAGGAGGCGGTTAGCTTGGGCTGAGCTCAAGCGTTCGTCCCAGAGGTGAACGGGCAACGGGAAGTGCTGCCGCAGTTCCTCGGCGAAGCGCTGCATTTTCTCCGCCTGGATGCCTTCGGCCCCGCTCATGCGCAGGGGATAGCCCACAACGATCTCCGTCACGTCGTAATCGTGGATCACCTTTTCCAGTTGGCCGAAATCGAGCCGCTTGTTTTGCCGGTGGATGGTTTCGATTCCCTGGGCGGTTATGCCGAGCAGGTCAGAGACGGCCAGGCCAATTCTCTTGGAACCGACGTCCAAACCTAGAACCCGGCCGGGACTCCGCGGGCGCGACCAGTTCTGGGAATGGGTTGGCTCGGAGGACACCTGCGGATTATAAGTCCCAACGGAAAAACCAGAAAATGGATTACGATGCTGAAATGGCGACGGGCGAAGCACAGGTGCAAGCCTCGACAACACCAGTTCCGGCTCCGGCCGCGCCCACTGCCAAGGTGCGTCCCCATTGGTCGATGAACATCATCGGCATCGCGGGAATTCTCACGCTCTGTTACTTCGGCGAATCCGTGCTGGCCGTGATGATGGTCTCCGTGTTACTGGCATTCATTCTGGCGCCGGTCGTTGACCTGCTTACCTATCTTCTCTTGCCCCGCAGTCTGGCAGCCGCGATCGCAATTCTGCTGTTATTGGCGGCGCTGTGCGGAATTGTTTACACCTCCTACAATCAGGCGGCCACGCTGTTACAGGATCTCCCGAAATACACTTCCAGGATTCGCGATGAGACGCTTCAGTTCCGCAAGAGCGCCGAGCGCCTGGACGTTCTGCCTCCGGAGCATGAGAAGGGCGTGGTGAGCGTCCGCCCTGCGACCGACTGGACGGATATTCTGACCCGTGGCTTTGGATCGGTAAGCGCGGCCATTCTGGCAGTTTCGTTCATACCCTTTCTTGTCTTTTTCATGTTGACCTGGCAACAGCACGTGCGCTCGGCCACGGTCATGCTCTTCCCCTTGCATAACCGTCACACCGCCTACGTTACCCTGGGTCAGATTTCAGCCATGGTGCGCAGCTTCATGGTAGGAAATCTGCTGATTGGGCTATTCGTGGGCGCCGTCAGCACAGTCATCTTCTGGATGATTCACTTGCCATTCTTCTACTTCGCGGGATTCGCCAGCGGCTTCTTGAGCTTGATTCCTTATATGGGTTTGCTGCTCGCCTTGATCCCCCCGATATTTGTCGGGCTGGGGCATGCAGACTCCCAGGACGTCGTGGTCGTAGTCGTCTCCGTGCTTGTTTTGCACCTGATCGCTCTGAATCTCCTCTACCCGCGATTCCTCGGCAAGCGCCTGCAACTCAATCCCTTAGCCGTGACCATGGCGCTGTTAGTCTGGGGTGCATTGTGGGGAGCGATGGGTCTGCTGCTCGCCATTCCGATCACTGCTGCGATCCGGATCATCTTTGCTCACGTAGAGTCCTTGAAGCCCTATGGGGCGTGGCTCGGCGAATAGGCCACACGCTAAGCGGTAACCATGGGACACCCGTATTTAGGCTTGGGACTTAATCCTCTACGTTACAAAGAGTTGCAGGAGTTGTGGGCCTGGTACCTCAATCCACAAGTCTGGCCAGTGCCGAGGAAGTGTCATGCAAATTGCCTTTCGGTTCCGATTCGGGTAAAATGAGGGTGTGTTGTTCCTCGCGTTCCCTCCGCCTGTGGGTGGCTTTTCATGTTAAATGGCGACGGCAATTTCCATATAGGCGACAAGGTCGTCTACCCCAATCATGGAGTTGGAATTATTGAGCAGATCAGCAGCCGGACCATCGGCGAGAGTGTGGAAAACTTCTACCTGCTCAAGATCAAGTCCAGCAGCCTCAAAGTGATGGTGCCTTTCCACAACGTCGTCACCGTGGGTCTGCGGCGGGTGGTGAAGAACGGAGAAATCCAGAAGATCGTGGATTTTCTTGAAGATGGCGCGTGCGACAACAACGCTGACTGGAAATACCGGTTCAAGGAAAATTCAGAGCGCATGCGGACCGGCTCCTTGTTAGAAGTCGCCAATGTCTTGAAGGCGCTTTTGATCCTGAACCAGTCCAAGTCCCTCTCTTTTCGGGAAAAGAAGATGCTGGAGCGCGCCCGCTACCTCCTGGTTAGCGAGTTGGCGATGGCGAAAAACTGCGAAGAGCCGCATATCGAGGAATTGCTGACGAAGGCCTTGTCCAAGTCAAACCTGCGATTCCCCGAAGCCTCGGAATTCCAAGCATAACCCGGCTTCGTCTCATTCCCAATCCCCATAAAAAGTAGGCTGCAGGAGCAGTCTGATCGCTCGCCCTAGGTTTATAATCCGGTGAGGCAATGACTGAGCAAATTAAGAGAAAACTGCAGGAGGAAATGAACCAGCTCGAACATGAGCTGGTGCATGAGCTCCCCAAAGAGATTAAGAAAGCCGCCGCGCTGGGAGATCTCAGCGAAAATGCTGAGTATCACATGGCGAAGCAGCGCCAGGAATTCGTCAAGGCACGTCTTCGCCAGCTCGGCAAACGCATGGGTGACCTTGCGCTGATCAACATGGACAACATTCCCAGAGACAAGGTGGGTCTGGGATCGACCGTCCGGGTTTACGACAACGACAAGAACGAAGAAGTTGAATACAAGCTGGTCACCAGCGAAGAGGCCGATTTTCCTTCCGGAAAGATCTCTACCAGCTCTCCCATCGGGCGCGCGCTGCTGAACAAGAAAGTTGGCGACACCGCCATCGTGGTTACACCAAACGGCAAGCGCGAAATGGAAATCCTGAGTCTGAGTACGATCCACGACGAGGCGACCGCCGGGTGACCGACGCCGCCGCAACTGGGCCACGAACTGGTCCACGGACTTGGACCAGTGCCTTCGGACGGGCCTGCGGCGTTTTGCTGGATGCGATCGTGCGGCGACTGGCGCTGTACCGCGTCAACCCGAACGTCCTCACCTTCCTGGGTCTGGTCGTCAATATCATCGCTGCTTTTCTGTTCGGATACGCCAACGGTGACAACCAGGCTCGCATGTTCCGCTACGCCGGGCTAGTGATCATCGGGTCGGGTTTTTTTGACTTGGTGGACGGCGCCGTGGCTCGAGCCAGCAATCGCGTGACTCGCTTCGGCGGCTTCTTCGATTCGGTGGTCGACCGCTACAGCGACGCTTCCCAGTTCCTCGGATTGCTGGTCTTTTACGCCCGCGGCGACCGGTTTTTCTACGTAGTGCTCACCGCGATCGTGATGATCAGCGCGATCATGGTCAGCTACACTCGCGCCCGTGCCGAATCTCTCATTGGTTCCTGCCGTGTCGGTTTCATGGAACGCCCGGAGCGCCTGGTGCTGGTCATCATCGGAGCCCTGTTCAACCGCATGGCCCCAGTCCTGTGGATCATCGCAGTGCTGTCCACGATCACGGTAATCCATCGCATCCGCTACACTTGGACGCGGACCGAACTGGTCGACAGAGCCGCAGCAAATCCCGGCCAAGCGGCCTAAGCCCATGTAAAGCGGACACTCCTGTCCGCCGCTCTTGACGTTACCCAGAACGCCGTAGAAATACGGTAGACTGACCAGCAACCGGCGTTTCAACCACAACATTCCGGTCCACCCGTGAAAAGGCCGAACCCGAGCATCAGCGTGTTGTTCCTTCTGGCTTTGCTAGCCGGCGCCCTGCTCGTAGGCTTTTGGCTTTTCCGTCCCTTCCTTCAACCCATTGCCTTCGCCACCGTCCTCGGCATCGGATTCTATCCTCTCCACATCGCGATCCGCCGCATCGTGCGCGGTCCGAACAAATCCGCCCTGCTGACCACCTTAGCCGTGGTTCTCATCATCGTGCTGCCGGCCGTGCTGGTTGCATCCTCAGCTGGCGCAGAGTTGATCAAAGCCGCTCGCTACTTTAGCGATCGCAGCACCCGGGAAGGCGGAGCCACCGTCTACCTGACCCATGCCCAGCAAAGCGTTCTAAGCTGGCTGGGGAAATATGTAGACGTCGAAGCCCTGCGTCTGGAGGACAGCCTCGCCAATCTTCCCAGCCTCGCCAGCAAGTTCTTGTTGGCGGCAGGCACCGGCTTAGTGGCAGGACTGGCCGGCTTTGCCGGGGATGCAATCCTTACATTCCTGATCCTGTTCTTCGTATTCCGTGACGGACCGTCCGCAATCGAGAACCTCACCGCCATGCTCCCGCTCACCTCGGAGCAGGCCGTGCGCCTGTTGAGCGGGATTCGCGACAGCATCGTCGCCAACCTCTACGGCATTCTCGCCGTCGGCTTTGTCCAGGGCCTGCTCACCGGAATCGCCTGCGCCGTCCTCCGTGTGCCGTCGGCCTTGCTGCTCGGGGTCGCTGCTGCAGTTTGTTCTCTCGTCCCGATCGTCGGAACCATGCTGGTCTGGCTGCCCGCCGCCTTGTACCTCATGGGCACCGGCCATCTGTGGAAAGGAATTATCCTGATCTTGTGGGGCACGCTCGTAGTGGGCACGATTGACAACATCATTCGGCCGCTGGTCGTTGGCAGCAAGGTCGAACTTCATCCCCTGCTTCTGTTATTCGCGCTGCTGGGCGGCCTTCAAGTATTTGGATTTATCGGGATTTTTATCGGGCCAGTGGTCATCTCCGTGATCGCCGCCCTGGTCAATATCCTGCGGGAAGAACTGGCAGCCTCGCCTAAGGATGCCCCACCTATTGCCGCATCTGCGTCCTGAAGACGCGCACATCGTGACAGCAACTCACGGTTTCGCGCCAGCCCGTGCCAAAGCCCGCTTGATCGTTCCTTCGAGAGCTTGCCTCGCCGAATCGTACTCTTCGCCGGAAATGGTACCGTGCAAGCGATCAATTTCCAGCCGAAAAAGCTCTTCCTTAAGAACTTCCGACGAAGACGCCGACCCTTGTCTAGTTCGCTCCGCCTCCCTGACCCGATTAACGGATAAGCGTTCTCCGCGCCACAGCAAGAATCCCCCAGCACCAAGCACGAGGAAACCGCCGACGCCCAGAACCCACCACTTTCGGCGTGCAGCGGGCGCGGAGAGCCCAGACCCAGCCACCGCACCCGAAGCGTTCACGCCTTGAGTTGGCGCCGGGGAGCTACTCGAAGCCGAAGGCGCAGGAGTAGCAACAGTAGCCCGAGCCTTCGGCGGAGGCTGCGCCTGAGCCTGCAGCGCGGGGAGCGCGCCCGCTCCCGAGATTTCAAACTCTGGCCCCTCTCCCGCATTCACCCGGTTGGCCGCCTGAACTTGATAGTTGCTGTTGCCCGTGGGAAGGACCTGAAAAGCCGGAGACCGTGAACTGAATTTCATCGTCGGCGGAATCATGACCGCCAACTGCTGGAGCGGGTACAGCCTCCGCGTACGGAAAGTGGCGCGGCCATCGTACGGCAGATCGTAGTTGAACGCGAACTTGGTGGCTCCCGGCCGTAAGGGAAAGTTCACGGTGAAGTGTCCAGGCTCACCGGGCACGGGAGTCGCGGAAATCATCACTCCCATCTTTCCCGAGCTGGCGGCCAGCACCGAATCGATCTTCGCCTGCGTGGGCAGGTAGACTTCAAAAGTGCGCTCGCCCGCCTGCGTCAGCGGCGGGCTGGAATCGTTCCTGATCTCGATCATATCGGACACGTGAAGCAGGTCTCCCTTGGTGCCAGTGCGAATGATTTCAATGTTGCCGGCTAGGCCCTGCACCCTCGCCGCCGAATCGAACACATCGATGGAGACAGCATCTCCCGCTGAAACCTGCTGATCGTAGTTGACCCCCTGATGAAGCACGCGCAGCAGGTGCGCTTTGTCAGTGAACTGCACCTTTAGAGTAAAGGACCCTTGCGAGTCGGTCTTCGTGCGTGCTTCCTCCTGCATGCCCTGGTCCAGACGAAGCAGAATCACTTCGTCTCCGATCGCGAACTGGCCGAGGGTCCGGTTGCGGGCTACACCCGTGACCGTGTCTGCTGCCAGCGTCGCGACCGAGCAACCCGCGATCAGGGCGAGGCCGAGGATTATCTTCTGTGGGCGAATTTTGCTGACGCAGATGCGGATCACCACTCCTCCTCATCATTCGCCGACTCCCACAACTCAATCGGTCGAACCATTTTCTGTCGCAGCCGTCGTCGGCCGCGATGAGCGTCCAAACATAATTCCGGTCTCCACTTCAACCAGCTTCCCGCCTTGCAGGTACGGCTTGAACTTCCACTGCTTAAAGGCGTCGGTAATAGCTTTTGCCTGATCGGGAAATGCACTGAGAAAGTGAATGTGTTTTACCTTGCCCTCTTTGTCGATAATGATTCGTACGGGAACGGAGTTGAACCGACGCTCGGTGAAGACTGGAGCGACCCGCGTAATCACGTGCTCGTCGCTCGCATAGTCTTTAATGCACATCGGAACCTCATTCCCGCCCGTGCCCGCCGGGGGAGGGCCTTCTGCGGGCAATTCCATTCTGTTCAGGTCGAGCATCAGGCTCTCCAGCAGCTTCGTGTCCCGACTGGTCAGGACGACCTCCACTGCGTGGCAGCGGATTTGTGTGGCCAGAACGTACCAGTGCAGCTCCGCGATTGGAGACCAATAAGCAAAGAAGGTAAAGGGGCGGCCCTCGACCTTGGCTTGTGTAGGCGATAGCTCCAATTTTTAATCCGCCTGCAGATTGTCTTTTTCGTAATTGATCAGCTGCACGGCATTAGTCGCAGGCAGAGCGGTGAAGAACATGTCCTCGGCCGTGATTAAAATCGTGCCTCGGGCCGGTCCTTTGAATGTCACGTCGGGCCTGATCTGCGCCAGCACGTAACGGCCGGTGTCCGATGGCGGCGGTCCTTTGTATTTTTCCGTCCAATCCTTCGGGAGCGGGTAGGTCATTCCGAAATACGGGTCGCGGAAAACACTGTTGTCCACGTTCCCGCCTTCCGGCACGGGGGTGACGGAATCACTGGCACTCGCCCATGCTCCCTTTACCAGAATGACATTCGCGGGAACCTTGGTTGCGGGCTGCAGGTCGTTCGAAAAATCACCACCGTTTTTCGGCGCGTTCTGTGGCGAGCTATTTTGACCCCAGGACAGCAGCGACAGAAACAAGCCAACAATGGCAGAACGGCACAAAAATCGCGAAAGCATAATTCTCCTTCAGATCCCAAGCCAAATGTAGGCGCGGGCGTCCCCGCCCGTGCGGCTCAGGGAACAATCTGGGTTTTGTACTTCGCCATGGCCCGCCAAAGCCATGGCCCCCCAACTAACGTCCTGTCATTCCGAGCGGCGAAGCCGACGAGGAACCCAGGTCTTCCCGGCCCCGCGAAAAACCCGGATCCCTCGCCGTGCTCGGATGACAACATCTGGCGAGACACCTCGCGTCTCGCCAGCAAGCCGCTACAGCGAGCGCAGGAAGTCGAGGATCTCCTGCTGTTGGGTCCTGCTCAGGTTGTCGAAGTTCTCCTCAACGTTGGTGGCTTCGCTGCCATTGCTTTCGTGAGCCGCGATCGCGGCGTTCAGGTCCGTAGTGCGGCCATCGTGCAGCAGGAATATCCGCTGCCCCAAGCCCCATAAGGGCGCTGTGCGGAACTGGTCTCCCCCAGCGCCGCCCTGCGAAACGTTGTCCGCCAAGCCACTGCCCATGTGATGGATCTCAATATCCGAGAACGCAGGCACTGGGGCATTGCTCAACGCCGGAACAAAGTTCGACACCTGCGTATTCCCGGGCGTCGGATTGTGGCAACTCGCGCACCCAATCGAGCTGAACAACTGGCCGCCGGCCTGGATCGTCGATGAGGAGACCTGTTGTCCATTCGACACCACGCCACCTGGTGGCGGCGGAGCCAGGAAGCGCATAAAGTTGGCAAACGCCGAGACGTCATCCAGAACCGCTGCCTGCGGCGTTAACGTCGGATTGGAAGTGTCTTCCGGGTACCCCGTTCCAGTAAGGTTCAGGCAGGTCGACGGCAGACCCGTAAGGCCGCTACCGCCATTGCCGTCTTCCCCAGGCAGCGGACGGTCTTGGGGGAACAGCTCGTTGCTGATGCCCATCTCCACGTTGTAGGCCTCACCGGCAAAGATATGCAGCGATTTATTCTGCGCCTTCCAGCCGAAACGGCTGATCGTGCCATCGTTGCCGTTATGGTTGAAATCGCCGGCGATGCCGAAATTGTTGTTGAGATTGTTTGCCCGGTTTTGCTGCAGAGTGGAATCGTCCAGGTTCTCGATCAACCCTACTCCAAAGGTCGGAGTGGGAATGCGGAAGATGATGTCATTCGCCTGCCCGGCAGCATTAAAGCTGGGCTGCGGCAGATTGCAATTGCCGGCGTCGGAGCGCCCCGAAACTGTGAACAGGTCTTCCACTCCGCCATTGGGATTGTTGGTGTTCACCGTGCCGTTCGGGTTAAAGAAGAACGGGAACCGGGCTTCACGAGTGGGCCCATTGGCAGTAATGAAATAGGGGGTCGAGTCTTTAGGGGCGACTGAGCTGCCGGCAAACGCGAATTGGGGATTGACCGCTGCGCCGGTCCCGCCCAACGCAGGTTGCGCGTGGCAGGAACTGCAGCTGTTTGAGTTGAACCGCGGTCCCAAACCGTTGTTGTTGGTCGGGCTTTTCGAGACCGACTCTACGGCGGCGAAGCGGCTCTGGCCGTCCTGGAAGAAGGGCAGGAAGCCGTTCGGGTCACTCGAAATGATGGTCGCGCCTGTGCCGCGGTTGCCACTCTGAACTCCAGGGTCGGTTTGAGCCAATGCCATTCCGGCGAGGAACAACAACGTCAAAATTAAAACTGACGCAAGCTTAGCTGTCTTCATCACGATTCCTCCTTGATTGTCTGTGTTCCACAAAATCCCCGGGGGATCTCCGTCACGCAGACCAGACAACGTCGATCTGCAAAGACGTGGCGGGTGAAGGGTTTTCGGTGGGCAGCTTCAGACACACGGATAGCGCCTGAGGCTGCATCCAGTCATGGAGCACACTCCAGTGAAGTCGTCTTGACTTTCAAAACGTAGAGGTTACCCAACGCAATTTTGCTGGCGCACAGCCAACGAGAGTGACGCGGGAAAAAATTCGGCTGAGTGGCGCCAGCCGGAGTGCGCGCGAGAGTAGTACACCCAAAAGTCAGAGTCAATAGAAAAGTGCCGGCGTATGCACTTTCTACTGACTGCGAACCGATCACCGTGCAAAATGTTTACAGTAGCGCGACCAGCGCCGGAACAACTGCTAAAGGCAATGTCCAAATGCTAGACTATTCGGACATTAAAGAGGCTAACTATGGCTGAACAGCTCAGCGCAACCATGCAGAAGACAATTGAACTGGCCTCCCGCTGTGCCCAGGCTGAAACCAGTGACAACTACGGCGCTTTGGGCGACCAGGTCGAAGAACTCGAAGGTCAGGCGCGCGAGGCCGTTCAGTCCCATATCGACTTCGCCTCCCTGCTGCGAAAACTGAAGGCAGGAAAGCCCCTGACCCCGGCTGATTTGCAAGCGTTGGAGTTGCTCATCGTCGGAGACGCCGAGTCCTTCCTGAAGTACGAAACCGATTTCGATCGCTGGAAAGGCGAGATCCAGCAACTGGTCGGCGAAATATCCAAGTTGCAATCTTCCGATCTGGATGTGGACGGCCTAATGCACTTGCGCGCCCTCTGCGACGAAGTTGGCCGCGTGCTGCCAGCCGTCGTCTATTACCTCGACAAAAAAGAGCGCACGAACAAATTCCAGGAAGCCACCCGAGACGCGATCGACCCCGAAGGCTATCGAGTCCTAGCCGAAATCGTAGAGCAAATGCTACTGTCCGACAAAACGTAGTTGGGAGGGCACGAGTTTACTCGTGCCGCAATCGCTGAAAAGACTTCTGGGGACTTCAGCCCCGACAAATTCCAAGCCCAGGTTTTAGCCGCGAAGCGGCGCAAGAATGCAGCCCACGGCGTAAGCCGTGGGTAAAAGTGCGAAGCAGACAAGCCCCAGCGGGGCGAAAGACCAATCTCACGCATACACTTCCAGCGCTGCGATAACCAGCCTCGAATGCCGCCGCCTTTGAGCATTAGCAGTCAATCTATGGGTGGCCCATGCTTAGCCGAAAACGCCCATAATGCTAGACTGATCCTTCAGGGGAGGACTTCTCTTGCCGACTGATCCTGTTCTGGTTGTCCATGGAGGCGCCTGGGCCATTCCGGATGACATGGTTGAGGCTCATCTCAACGGCGTCCGCAACGCTGCTGCAGCAGGCTGGCAAGTGCTCAGCCGCGGAGGCTCAGCGCTCGACGCAGTCGAGGAAGCAGTTGTGATCATGGAAGACGACGAGACCTTCGACGCCGGCCGCGGCAGCTTCCTCAATCGCGAAGGCAAAGTACAACTCGACGCGCTGATCATGGAGGGGGCCACCCTTCGCGCCGGAGGCGTGGGTTGCGTGGAGCATTTGCGCAACCCAGTGCGTGCCGCTCGCAAGATCCTGAGCGAAAGCCCGCACGTATATTTCGTCGCCGAAGGCGCGGAGCGCTTCGCGGCCGAGCATGGCATTCCATTGTGCAAGAACGAAGACCTCATCATTCCGCGCGAGGTCGAACGCTTGCGCGAATTCCAGGCGCACGCCTCTGAAGAGAAGCCCGACCTGTTTGCCGCCACGCTCTCGCACGACACCGTGGGCGCCGTCGCGCTCGACGCCAGAGGCGACATCGCCGCCGCCACTTCGACCGGAGGCACACTCAACAAAGCTCCCGGCCGCCTGGGAGATTCATCCTTGATCGGCTGCGGCTGCTACGCCGACAACAAGACCGCGGCCGCTTCGACCACGGGGTGGGGCGAGCCCATCATGAAACTGGTGCTGGCCAAGTGGGCCGCCGACCGCGTGGCCTCAGGCAGTCTGCCGGAGTGGGTAGCGGCAGAGGCGATCAATTATTTGAAGGCGCGCGTGAACGGGCATGGCGGAATGATTTTGCTCGACGCGCGCGGGCGTCTTGGCATTGCCCACAACACGCCCCGCATGGCTTGGGCGCTCAAGACCATGCGGGAAGAGAGCTCGGGCATCAGCCGCCATGAGTGAGAAGTGTTCCACGTGGAACAGCGTGCGTACTGCAATATATGTACGGTTATGCATGTACAAAGCTTGGAAACGGCGTGGTCTCAACGAGATCAGAGTCCCAGAAGAGTTTGGACATTAGGGCTTCACGGCTGGCATTGAAGCTTGTACGATATTTCATGCGACTTCTTGGATCACTGTTTGCGGTACTAGCCGTTTTGGGCCCAGCGTGTGCGCAGTCCTTGCCATCCCAACAGTCTTCGACTGGCCTGCAGCATCCTGACCTCGCGCAGCAATCCGCCGTTTACGTTAAGGTGCAACTCGAGAAGACCGTAAAGGTTTCCGCGTTGAAACCCGGCGACGTAATCGAGGGGAAGCTGGCGCAGGACGTCTATTCGGGAGAGCGCGAACTTTTTGCCGGCGGCAGCCAAGTGCGTTTGACGGTGGATAAGCTGGGGCGGCGACGAAGAGTGCCCAACGATTACTGGCCGTGGGTGATCAAGGTTTTCATGCCTCGCCATGAGAATTATCCCACTTTCCAGTCTGCTACCGTCTCCTTGCCCGACGGCAAGGAGGTGCCCCTGCGGGTTTCTCTGATCTTCATCAATCGTGAGACGCAAGTGCACGCCCCGACGGAAACGAAAAAGGGGGGCCACCCCGCAGCGAGTTCGGCGGCTCAGGGTGGAGATGCGAGCGCGAAGCAAAGTGAATCCGGGAACGGCGGACCTCGGGACAGTGGTCCATTCGTGGCTTTGCAGGCCATAAATCCGACCGAGATACCGGCGTCTGGCGAAGGTGCTTCCGCATTTGCGTTGCCCGGTCCGGTGACGCTGGCGGCCGGGACAATGGCGAAGATTATTCTTCTGGGCGGGGTGAGCGCTTCCAAGAGCCGGTCCGGGGATTTGTTCCAGGCGCGCCTGGTGGAACCCGTTCGATTGGATTCAAAGGTCGTGTTGCCGGAGGGGACGCTGCTCGGAGGAAAGGTTGTGAGGAGCACACCTCCGCGGGTGTTGAGCCGGGCAGGGTCGCTTTTTCTTGCCTTCACGGATCTGACTTTGCCTGGGAGTACGAGCATTCCGGCGCTGGCATCCGTCACCGCAGCAGAGCTCGATCAAAGGTCGCACACCAAGATTGATCCGGAAGGAAAGCTGCACGGCGATCGGCCGGGCAAGCTTTGGATGGCGGTGAACCTCGGGGTGACGGCGGGAATCGCCAAGGAGGCCGATGATGGAACTCAGTTGCTGGTCGAAGCGCTGGTTTCCACGGCAACCGACGCTTCTACGGCCGGAACTGCGAGGATTGCTGGAATTTGTGCTTCTACCCTGTTTTTGCTTACGCGCCATGGGCGGGATGTGGTTCTGCCTCAGTTCACCGAGATGAATGTCAGCTTTGACCGGCCGCTATTGCTGCCTGGTTCCCAGGCGCAAGCGTCAGCGCCCTAAGCGCGTGACCCAGATGCTCGTCCGTGGTAACGAGCGCGTCACCTGGCATCGCCACAGAGGTGCGGGGCTTCGCCCCATAAGCGCTAACTTAAGCAGAATTCCTCCGGGTTGCCCGTGATCCGGGCGCAACCGAGATTCCCCAATTTCGCCCTTAGGTCCTTGCTTCTGTGCGTTAACTGTGGTTAACTTCTTAGAATAATCTCTAGTTAACAGATGCTATTGGGGACATATTGCCGCCTTAAGGCAAATGAGTGGGGTATTCATGGCGCGGGTAGTGCAGTTCGCTTTCATTATGTTGACGTTGGCGTGTCTCGCTCCAGCGAAAGCGCTGGCACAAGGAGAAACCACGAGTGCCATTGTTGGCCAGGTTCGGGACGCAACCAACGCCGTCGTGCCCGGCGCCATTGTGACGATCACAAACTCGGAGACCGGGCTGAGACGCAGCGCCAAGACCGATGACTCGGGCCGATTCAACTTCCCTCAACTAAAACCGGGGATCTATTCGGTCAAGGTGGAAGCGCCGGGCTTCGAGTCACGACAAAACAACAATGTCGTTTCGGCCCTGGGTCAAAAGCAAACCGTGGATTTCACGCTGGGTGTGGCCCGATCCCGTGAGACGGTGGAGGTCAGCAGCGAGGCTCCAATCCTCAATCCGGAGAACGCCAACACATCCACCACCTTGAATGCGCCCGCCCTGGAGGATCTGCCCAATCCCGGCGGCGATCTCACCTACCCATTGCAGTTTGCTCCGGGCGCCCTGATCAACACGGCAGGCAGCGGCAATGATTTCGTTGGCGGCACAAACGGGTACGGAAACGTGGAATTCAACGGCCTGCCTGCCCTCTCAAACGGCTATATCGTTGACGGACTGGAAACCAACGACCCGCTTACCAACCTGAATAGCGGCCTCTCCACCAATCTCGTGCTGGGGCTGAATTCCATCTCAGAGGTGACGGTCAATACTCTTTCCTATGCCGTGGATCAAGGACGGTATGGAGCATCCCAGGTCAACTACGTCACCAAGTCGGGCTCGAATCAGTTTCACGGGAATCTCTATGAACTGTGGAATGGTGCTCGGCTGAATGCAGCGGACTACTTTACCAATGCGACGCCGGGGAATCACAAGCCCGGAGCGACGGTAAATCACTTTGGGGGCAGTCTGGGCGGGCCGATTGCGCACGACAAGCTCTTTTTCTTCTTCGACAGCGAATGGGTTCGGATCGCGCTACCCATCGTGACGCCCACGACGGTTCCCAGCACCGCGTTCCAGCAGTACGTGCTGCAGCAACTCCCGCTGGGTGGAACCGACTCCGTAACCGGATCAACGTATGCGCCGTCGCCGCAATCAGTCTCGTTCTACCAAAAGATGTTTGCCCTGTACGGGAACACCAATGGCACGCCTCTCGCGGTGCTCGGGTGTCCTTTGAACGCGGACGGCACGACGCCGTCAGGCAGCCCACCGAATGGAAACGGTTGCGCGAACCGGCAGAGCGTGTCGCATTCCAGCGATGACCACGAACAGGTACAGACGCTCCGTATCGACTACAACATCAATCAGAGGGACACTGCTTGGTTCCGTTTGCAGGCGGACACGGGCGTACAAGCCGCCTTCACAGATCCCATCAACTCTTTGTTTGATGCGGTCTCTCCTCAGCCTCTCTACTCGTTCGCAGCGGGCTACACCCACGTCTTCTCACAAAACCTGGTGAACTATTTCAATCCGGCGTTTTCGTGGTACGAAAGCTTGTTTGGGCCTGCCAACTTGCAGAAGACGCTCGCGGCATTTCCGATTGTGTTGCAGGGCAGTGGTGCCAATGCACCCTTCACCACAATTGGAGGGCTCGACAACACGTGGGTGCAAGGCAGGCGAGCTTCCCGCTTCTTCATCAATGACAACCTCGCTTGGAGCCGTGGCGCTCACGAACTGAGGTTTGGCACGAACACCCGAATCTT